>JABAOD010001264.1_pt3 | contig 18406 bp, 17 predicted proteins | sample 7062151 | NCBI WGS metagenome assembly JABAOD01 (sample SAMN14538626, study PRJNA623070) | marine sediment metagenome | biome: marine biome [ENVO:00000428]; feature: marine pelagic biome [ENVO:01000023]; material: deep marine sediment [ENVO:00002113] | place: India: Gulf of Khambhat ... | reverse complement strand
GATTCTCGGGTTCTTCATCCTGGTGCCCGACCTCTCCTCGGCGGCCGAGTACGAGCTTGGCTGGTTCCGCCTGGGTTTCGAGCTGCTGCCAGCCGGCCTGGTCGGCGTGTTCTTCGGGGCGATCCTGGCGATCCACCTGTCGACGATCTCGAGCCACCTGAACCTGGGCGCGCTCTACTTCACCCGCGACCTGTTCCAGCGCTACCTCCGGCCCGACGCCGACGAGCGCACGCTGGTCTGGGTGGGTCGCGGGGCGACGGTGGTGCTGNNCAGTGGCTGATCTTCGCCCTGTGGCTCATGATGGCGGGCATCTGGCTGCCCAACATCCTGCAGGTGGTGTGGTGGCGCTTCAACGCCTGGGGCTACCTGTCGGCGTGGATCGCCAACCTCGGCGTGTCGTGGCTGGTGGTGTGGGTGCTTCCCGAGTTCGGCGTGATTCCGCAACTCTCGGAGCAAGCACAGTTCTGGTCCCTCATGGCGCTCGGTGCGCTGATCTTCATCCCGGCCACGTTGCTGACTCGCCCGGAGCCGATGGATCATCTGGTCCACTACTACGTGATGACCCGGCCTCTCGGGTGGTGGGGGCCGGTGCGGCGCGAGGCGGAACGACGCGGCCTCATCGCGCCGCGGCAACCGGCCGCCCCTGACGGCGCGCGGCCGCTGATCCGCCGGACGTGGACGCCGGAGCAGGCCGATGCGTGGACCCGTGAGGATTGGATCGCCATCGTGCTCTCACCGATCGTGTTCGCCTTCCTCATGCTGGGTGTCACTCAGCTGTTGTTACTTCAACTCGCGGGGGTGTGGCTCACCCTGGCCGCGGTGGCGGGCACCGGCATCATCTACTGGGTGATCGATCCCAAGCTCAGGGCGGTGTCGACCGAGTACGAGGTGCGCCAGACTCGGTATTTGCAGGATCTCGAGCGGCGGCTGCGGTGGGAGAACGATCCGGAGGCCGCCGCCGGGGGAGGAGGCTAGTTGTGGATCGGGGACTGGTGACGCTGATCGGCATGAGCATCGCGTACGTCGCATCCCTGCTGGGGATGGCATTCGCCTATTGGGCTTGGCGGCGCCGGCACCGGGGCGTACCTCGCGATGGGGGGGGTGCGCGTTGACCGTCCTGCAAGCGCCCGATACCGTGCCGCCGCTGCCCGCCGCGCCCCCGATCGGGGGCCCGGTCTGGACGTTCGTGGTACCGGCGCTGTTGTTCGCGATTGCGTTCGTGGCAACGTTCCTCTTGTACCGGCACTTCGCCAGACACGGGCGGGGGGACGCGTAGTCACGTCTACCGAGCCCGCAGCGGCGGCCCACGCCGCCAGCGGTACTTTCCCCCGACGCGCCCACCGTGCTAGCTTGGCGCGAAGCCGGACCCGACCACCGCGTGAGGCGGATTGTCAAGGGAGGTGCACGTGAGAGCCCGAACATTGCTCGTCGCCGCTCTGCTCCTGATCGGTGCGTCCGTGCTGTGGGCGCACGACATGTTCCTCAAGCTGGACACCTACTTCCTGGCGCCGAACACGCCGGCGCGGGTGTTGGTCCTGAACGGGACCTTTCAGGTGAGCGAGAACGGTGTCGATCGCGAGCGACTCGCCGACCTGAGCGTGGTGTCTCCCGGGGGCATCGCGGCGGTTGCCCCCGACGCCTGGTCGGTCACGGGTGACAGCACGTGGCTGGCGCTCCGGACGGGCTCCCCGGGCACCTACGTCGTGGGCGCCTCGATCCTGCCGCGCGAGCTGTCGCTCAGCGCCGACGACTTCAACCAGTATCTCGAGCACGACGCGATCCCGGACGTGCTCGACGAGCGTCGCCGTACGGGCGAGCTCGACCAGCCGGCTCGGGAGCGGTATTCCAAGCACGTCAAGGCGGTGTTTCAGGTCGGAGAGGAGCGCTCCGATGGCTTCGCGACTCCGCTCGGGTATCCCGCGGAGATCGTACCGCTGGTCAATCCCTACGGGCTTCGGCCGGGAGACCAGCTCCGAGTCCGCTGTCTCGTGGACGGTCGCGCGGTCGCCAATCAGACGGTGGTCGCGGGCGGTGAGGGGAAAGGCGGACCCCTGGAGGAGCGGCGATTCCGGACGGACGCGCACGGGGTCGTTCGGCTCGTGGTGGACCGGCCGGGGAAATGGTACGTGAAGTTCATCAACATGGTGCGTTCGCCCGAAGAGGGTTTCGACTACGAGTCCAAATGGGCTACACTGACGTTCGAGGTGCGCTGAGTCGGCAGGCGACCGGGTCGGACGGCGCCGCCCGCACCCGCGGAGCGGCACCATCGGCGGTTTTCGGGGTCTGAAAGGCTCCGGAGGCCGCCGCGGCGCGTCCGGCGGTGAGTTCCCTTGCAGGGCCACGATCGTGAAGTTATTGTCTCGCAACTGGTTACGGACTTTGGCTGCGCCCCCTTCCGGGCAGCCCGCCGGGAGTAGTCTCACGTGATCGACCTGGCCCAGGACAGCGCGCTGCCGCGGCTCGCGGCGATCGATGTCGGGACCAACTCGATTCGTCTGGTGATCGCCGAAGTGGAGCCGGACGGCAGCTATCGGGTGCTGGATGACGAGCGGGAAATGACCCGACTCGGGCGTGGGCTCTATCGGACCGGCCGCTTGTCGGACCGTCCCATGCAGCGCTCGCTGCAGGCGCTGTGCAGGATGCGCGCGATCGTCGACGGGTTCGGCGTGCGGGAACTGCGCGTCGTGGCGACCAGCGCCGTGCGGGAGGCGGCGAACGGGCAGGAGTTCCGGCGCGAGGTGATGCGGCGGTGCAACACGCGGGTCGAGGTGATTGGGGCCGAGGAGGAGGCGCAGCTCGCGTTTCAGAGCGTGCAGCGACATTTCCAGCTCGACGGGCGATCGGTCGCGGTGGTGGACATCGGTGGGGGCAGCGTGGAGGTGATCCTGGCCACCGGCGGCGTGATCCACCAGGTCTACTCGCTGCCGCTCGGCGCCGTTCGGCTGACCGAGCAGTACCACAAGTCGGACCCGCTCAAGCCGAAGCACTGGAAGAAGCTGAAGAAGGCGATCGACCGGTCCATCGGAGACCTTATCGGACGGCCGCCGCTAAACCCCGAGGTGATGGTGGGCAGCGGCGGCACGTTCACCAACTTGGGGGAGATGGTGCAGTGCGAGCGTGAGGGGCGCATGACGCACATCCGGGGATACGCCGTGCGCCGTGCGGACTTGATCCGCCTCCTGGCGCGCCTGCGGGAGACCCCGCTGGGCGCGCGGCGGGGGATGTGCGGCCTGAATCCCAAACGGGCGGACATCATCGTGGCTGGTGCGGCGTCGGTCGCTCGGTTGGCGAAGCGCCTCGGGACGCAGCAGATCCTGGTGAACGACCGCGGCATCCGCGACGGCCTCCTCGTGTCGATGATTCAGGAGTTGGGCACCCGGGCCGCTCAGGGTGGGTCGCTGGTACGCGATCGAATGGCGTGGGTGCGGGAGTTCGCCCGGAAGTGTCGCTCTAACGAGCGGCACTGCAACCACGTAGCCGCCCTCGCCGTGCAGCTCTTCGACTCTCTGCAGGCACCGGCGGGGATGGCCGATGAGGGGCGAGACATCTTGGAAGCGGCGGCGCTCCTTCACGACGTGGGCTATCTCATCAACCATGCGCAGCATCACAAGCATGCCTATCACTTGATCATGCACGGGGATCTGCGTGGCTTCTCTCCCGGCGAGGTGGAACTGATCGCCAACGTCGCGCGGTATCACCGACGCGCGCTCCCCAAGGCGAAGCACGAGAACTTTCGCCGACTCGATAGCGCCGACCGGCTCCTGGTGCGGCGCCTGAGTGGCATCCTCCGCGTGGCCGATGGACTCGATCGCACGCACGCGCAGCTGGTGACCGCCGTGCGGGCCATGGTCGGGGACGGCAAGGTACGGCTCCTGGTGGACGCGCCGCGCCATCCGGCCGTCGATGCGGCTGACGCGTTGCGCAAGGGGGATCTCCTCGAGCAAGCACTGGGGGCGCGGCTGTCTCTGGAGTGGATGGGCGCTGACAAGCGGGGCCGGCGCCGAGGCGCCGCGGGCACCGGCCGATCTCGGCGGCGCGCGGTGGCGAAGCGGAGTTGAGTATGGGGGCGCGTCCGAAACCGGCGTACCCGCCGGACCACTACATCAACCGGGAGCTGAGTTGGCTCGAGTTCAACGCGCGCGTCCTGGAAGAGGCGCAGGATGCCACGAATCCCCTGCTCGAGCGGCTGAAATTCCTCGCCATCTTCAGCGCCAATCTGGATGAGTTCTTCGAGATCCGCGTTGCGGGATTGCAGCAGCAAGTGAGGGCCGAGGTGGAGCCCCAGGACTCCGGCGCCGACGGCATGGATCCGGCGACGCAGCTCGCGGCCATCGGGCAACGGGTGCAGGAACTGCTCGCGGCGCAGTCTCGGCTCCTGCACGAGGAGCTGATGCCCGCGCTGGCGGATGCCGGGCTGGAACGGGTCCGGTACGACGCGCTCACGCCCGACGAGCGGCAGCGCGTGGACGCGCTGTTCGATGCCAGCATCTACCCGGTGCTGACACCGCTGGCGATCGATTCGGGCCATCCGTTTCCGCACGTGCACAACAAGAGCCTTAACATCGCCCTGCAGCTGGTGGGCGTCGATGGAGAGGACGCGGACCCGGAACTCGCCGTGGTTGGCGTTCCCACGGATCCGGACCGCGTGCTGGTAGTGTCGCGAGACGAGGAGCACCTCCGGTACGTCCTGCTCGAGGACGTGATCGGCGCGCATCTCCCCGCGTTGTTTCAGGGCTATCGGGTGCTGCGACGCGCGGTGTTCCGGGTCACGCGCAACACCGACCTCCGGCTCCAGGAAGAGCAGGCCGAGGATCTCCTCGAGATGATCGAAGAGAGTCTGCGGCAGCGGGCGCGGAGCGATTCGGTGCGCTTGGAGATCGCCGCGGATGCCGATGAATCGATGGTGGAGGCGCTCACCGAGGCGCTGGAGTTGCTTGCCGCCGACGTCTACCGGGTCAAGGGATTGATCGACCCCACCGCGTTCATGAGCCTGCATCGGATGGACGGGTTCCGGGGTCTGAAAGACGAGCCGCTCGCGCCACGCCTGTCGCCCGCATTGGCCCAAGACCGTGACGTCTTTGACGTGATCCGTCAGCAGGACGTCCTGGTACACCACCCCTATGAATCGTTCGGCTCGGTGGTGGAGTTCATCGAACGCGCCGCGGACGACCCCAACGTGCTGGCCATCAAGCAGACGCTCTACCGGACGAGTGTGCCCAGCGCCATCATCTCGGCGCTCGGGCGGGCCGCGCAGAATGGGAAGCAGGTGACAGCGCTCGTGGAGCTCAAGGCGCGGTTCGATGAGCACAACAACATCCTGTGGGCGCGGTCGCTCGAGCAGGCGGGTGTGCACGTCGTGTACGGGGTGGTGGGGCTGAAGACGCACTGCAAGGCGGCGCTGGTGGTGCGCCGCGAGCCCGACGGGATTCGACGCTACCTGCACCTCGCCACCGGCAACTACAATCAGGTCACGGCTCGGGTCTACACCGACCTCGGGCTCTTCACCGCCGACCCCGCGTTCGGCGAGGACGCGACGGCACTCTTCAATCTGCTCACCGGCTACAGTCGTGTGGCGGAGTGGCGGCGCCTCCAGGTGGCGCCTGACGGACTGCGCGAACGCGTGGTGGAGCTGATCGCTCGCGAGAAGCGCCACGCCGCGGCGGGGCGGCGCGCGCGCATCATCGTGAAGATGAACGCCTTGGTGGAGCCGTCGGTGATCGACGCTCTGTACGGAGCGTCTCAGGCCGGCGTCTCGATCGACCTCATCATCCGCGGCACGTGCTGCCTCCGGCCAGGTATCCCCGGCGTGTCGGAGAACATCCGAGTGATCAGCATCGTCGACAAGTTCCTGGAGCACTCCCGGGTGTTCTACTTCGAGAACGCGGGCGATCCAGAGGTCTTCCTGGGCAGCGCCGACTGGATGCCCCGCAACTTCTTCCGCCGCATCGAGGTGAACTTCCCGGTCGTCGATGTCCGGTTGAAGCGGCGCATCGTGGAAGAAGTGCTGGATGTCGCGTTGGCGGATACGGTCAAGGCGCGCACGTTGGGGCCCGACGGACGATACACGCGACCGGTCCACGACGAGCGGCAACCAGCGGTTCGCTCGCAAGTCTACTTGCAGGAGCTGGCGCTGGGTGGTCCAACGCCTCCGCCGGGAGAGGTGCCGGGTGCGTACCAACCGGCGATGCGCTCGCGGCCCCCATCCGGTGCGCGCGTGAAGACCACCACGTGAGGCGGGTGTCGGCATGCAACTCCTGGTGATCCGTCATGCCATCGCCGACGATCGGGCGACCTTTGCCCGCTCCGGCAAGAGCGACGACGAGAGGCCCCTCACGGCTCAGGGGCGCCGCCGCATGGAACGGAGCGCCCGCGGTCTCCGCACGGTAGTGCCCGCCATCGACGTGCTGGCCACCAGCCCGCTGGTGCGTGCCGTGGAGACCGCGGAGATCGTGGCGGCGGCTTACGGTGGGGCCCGCATCGAGCGGGTGTCCGCGCTGGCCCCCGGGGCGGGGCCCGACGTCGTCGCCCAGTGGTTGGCGAAGCAGCGTGCCCGTGGGACCGTGGCGGTGGTGGGCCATGAGCCCGATCTGTCCATGCTGGTCTCCTATCTCCTGTCGGGAACGCCCGGTGGGCTCGTCGAGCTCAAGAAGGGCGCGGCGTGCCTGCTGGAGTTCCCGGGCAAGGCGAAGCCGGGAGAGGCGATGGTCCGCTGGCTGCTAGCGCCGAGACACCTCCGAGCCTTGAGCCGTGCCTAAGTACCCCGAGGCGTTGCTCGACCGGACGCCGGCCGCGGCTGTGGCCGCCATCGGTGGAACGCTGCTGGATGCGGCGCGCACCGCGTGGGGTCGCATCGACGACCCCGCCGACGACGAGGCGCTCCACGACTTCCGGGTCGCTCTCAGGAGACTGCGCAGCGTGCTCCGCGCGTTCCGGCCCTACGTCCAGCACGGCGTGCCGCGCAAGCTGAGGCGGCAGCTCCGCAACCTCGCTCGGGCGACCAACGTGGCCCGGGATACCGAGGTTCAGGTGTCGTGGGTGCGAGGCCACTGGAAGCGGCTGACCCGAGGCCAGCGGGTCGGCGCTCGCTGGTTCATCACCCGACTCGAGGACGAGCTCGCTCGGGCGTACGAGGAGAGCCGCCAGGCGATCGAGGGCAGCTTTCCCAGATTGGAGCAGCGGGTGCGTCGGAGCCTCGCGACCGCCGTCAAGCAGCCGCCCGACGATGCCACGCTCTCGGGGACCTTCGCGGGAGCGGTAAGGGAGCTGCTGCGCGATCACCTGGCCGCACTCGATCGAGCGCTGGCCGCGATTCAAGCGCCGCAAGCCGAGTCCGCGGTCCATGCCGCGCGGATCAGCGCGAAGCGGCTGCGCTACCTCCTCGAGTTGGTGGGGGGCGACGTGCAGCCCGCCGCGCGAGCGGTGAAGCGACTCACGAGGCTCCAAACCGTGTTGGGGGAGCTGCACGACGCGCAGGTGCTCGATGCCGCATTCGCGGCTGCCAGTGAGAGCGCGGCGGCGGAACACGCCCGCCGGCTCTTCGAGCGAGCGACGCAGGCTGCTACCAGTGAGGCGGCGTCGCCCAGTCCGCGGGGTCGAAACGCGCTGCCCGGCGTCCTCGCATTGGCCGCGCTGGGCCGCGACGCCCAGCGCCACCTGTTCGAGGAGTTCACGGCGAAGTGGCGTGACGGCGAGTGGCGTGCGCTGACGCGCAACGTCGATGCCGCACTCGCCGAGCTCGCCACCCACGGCGGGCCAGCGCCCCTCGGCGTCGAGATCGAGCGCAAATACCTGCTCACCGATCTGCCGAGCGCGGCCAGGGAGGCAACATCGGTCGAGGTCGACCAAGGATGGCTCCCTGGCGCGCGCCTCGAGGAGCGGATTCGGCGCGTCGGGAAGCCCGACGGGGACGCGTACTTCCGAACGCTCAAGTCGGGCGTAGGGGTGAGTCGATTGGAAGTGGAGGAGGAGACGACGGCGGCCGTGTTCGAGACGCTCTGGCCGCTCACCGAGGGACGACGCGTGCACAAGCGGCGCTACTATGTCGAGGACCGATCGCTCACCTGGGAGATCGATGAGTTCCTGGACCGCGAGCTCGTGCTGGCGGAAGTGGAGCTTCCCGACGCCGCGATCACTCCGGAGTTGCCCGCGTGGTTGTCGTCCGTGCTGGTGCGAGAAGTGACGGGCGAGCCGGAGTTCTTGAACGTGCGCCTCGCCCGCTGATCCCGGGGCGGCTATGCCACCGGCGCCGCCTCGCCGCTCCCCACCGCGCGGATCATGAACTGCTCCTGGGCGCTCGGCGTGCCGCCCGACGGCGAAACGCCCTGTGCGTAGGTGCCGTCCGACTGAAGCTCCCATGCCGCGGGATCCTTGAGTTCCGTCTCGAGAATCTCATCCAGGCGTCGGCGTGCGGCGGCGTCGGTGACCGGTGCCACCACTTCCACGCGACGCCTGAGGTTCCGCGGGCGCCAATCGGCCGATCCGACGTAGTACGCCTCGTCGCCGCCGTTGGCGAAGTGGAAGATGCGGGCGTGCTCCAGGAAACGGCCTACCGCGCCCACGACNNCTCGGAAACCCCGGCCAGACCGGGGCGCAGCGCGCAGATGCCCCGCACGATGAGGTCGATGCGCACGCCGGCCTGCGAGGCGCGATACAGCGCCTCGATGATCTCCGTGTCGGCCAGCCCGTTCACCTTGACCCGGATGTGGGCACGGCGACCCGCCCGCGCGTGCTCGGCTTCGCGCCGGATCAGCTCCAGAAAGCGCTCCAGCATGTTGGTGGGTGCCACGAGGAGCCGCTGGAACGACGCCGCCGGTGGACGGCTCGAACCGGTGAGCTCGTTGAACAACGTGCTCAAGTCGTTGCAGATCGCGGCATCGGCGGTCAGGAGCCCGAGGTCGGTGTACTGTCGCGTGGTGACCGCGTTGTAGTTGCCCGTGCCGATATGCGCGTAGCGGCGCAGGGTGTCGCCGCGGCGTCGCACCACGAGCGCGACCTTCGCATGCGTCTTGAACTTGACCAGGCCGGTCACCACGTGGATGCCCCCGCGCTCGAGCTGCTTGGCCCAGTAGATGTTGAGCTCCTCGTCGAACCGCGCCTTGACCTCGACGAACACCGAGACATCCTTGCCGGCCGCGGCGGCGTGCAGCAACGCGTCGGCTATCGCGGACGGCCCACCCGGGCGGTAGAGGGTGAGCTTGATGCTCATGACGTCCGGATCCTCCGCGGCCTCAACCAGGAACCGCTGTACCGTGGTCTCGAACGAGTCGAACGGGTGATGGACCAGCAGGTCCTGCGTGTCCAGCACCTCGAAGACCGATCGCTCCGGTGCGATGGAGGAGCGCGCGATGAACTCCGGGTAGTCGAGTTCCGGGATCGGTACGGTGCCGATCTCCGCGAGCGCGCCTAGATCCACCATCCCGTCGACCTCGTACAGATCGGAGGTCTCGAGGGGGACCCCCTGGCCGCTCTCCTCTCGCCGAAGCTCGCTCAGCAGCAGGTCACGGATGGCATACGGCATGGATCGCTCGACCTCGATCCGCACCACGGCCCCGCCGGTTCGGCGCCGCACCTCGTCCTCGAGCGCCTCGAGGAAATTCGGGGCGCTCTTCTCGTCGAACTTGATCTCGGCGCTCCGCGTGATGCGAAACGGATGCACCTCCAGCACCTGGCGTCCCGGATAGAGCGCGCCGACGTTGGCGCGGATCACTTCCTCGATGGGCACGAAGTCGAGCGTTTCGGGCAGCTTGACGAAGCGGGGCAGCGCGTCCACCACTTTCAGGTGGACGAAATGGTCGCGCGATGTTCGAGGATCCCGCACCACGATCGCGAGTGAGAGGAGCAACTCCTCGATGTACGGGAAGGGGTGTCCCGGCGCCAAGGTGATGGCCTTCGGCGTGAGCATTGGAAAGACGCGCTCGTCGAAGAACCCCCGCAGGTAGGCGCGCTCCTCGTCGTCGAGCCGCTCCCACGGGCGGATGCGTACCTCGTGCGGCTCCATTCCCTGCTCGAGCAGTGCGTGGAAGCAGCGATACTGCCGGCGCACCAGCGCCCGGAGCTTCACGGTGATGGCGTGCAGCAGCTCCTTCGGGGTCTGGCCGTCGATGGAGCGCTTGGTGATGCCCTCGGCCACCGCCTGCTTCAGCGCCCCAACCTTGACCATGAAGAACTCGTCGAGGTTCGAGCTGAAGATCGACAGGAAGCGTACCCGGGCGAGCAGCGGGGTCTCGGGATCCTCCGCCAGGGCGAGCACGCGAGAGTGGAACTCCAGCAGGCTCAGCTCCGGGTTGATCACCGGCTGGAGCGCCTCCGGCTTCGGCGTGGGGCGCGCCGGTTCGGGGAAGAGCTTCGACGTGTCGATCATCATCGACCCGCGCTTGCGGTCGGGGACCGTGGGAAACTCGCCGCTCACCGCCCGCGGGATCTTGCGCTCGGGGGTGTAGATGTCGCCGAAGCTGAAGTGCCACAGCGACAGGACCACCAGGTTGAACAACAGTGAGATGAGCAGAGCCACGGGCAATGCCTGGATCCCCGCTGCGAGACCGACCCCGATGGCCATGAAGATGTAGACCGCGTCTTTCGTGTCCTGCAACGTGTGGCGGAACCGCACGGCGGCAACGATGCCGGCGAGGCTGAAGGCCAGAGGGACCGAGATCTGCACGATGATCACGATACCAGTGACGGCGATGGGCAGCATGATCAGCGTGTGCACCAGTGATTGATCGTAGCGGACCTCTCGCCTGGTGAGCATGTACACCCACGCGACGGGCAGCACGAGCAACACGGCGCCCAACACGGCGACTGCGGTGCGCAGTCCGGGGTTCGGGGCGCCGAGGAACCCCACGGATCCTTCACCGCCGCCTTCAGGCACGCCGAACCCGAAGCCGAGGGCTGGCGCGACCGGGTCGATCGTGATGGCCGGACGAATCGCCGGAAAGAACCGAGCCAAGATCCAGGCGATCGCGACCAGCGCCCCGTAGTAGAGCGCCACGCGGGTGAGTGGGGAGCGAAGCAGGTTCCGAATCAGGTTCGACACGTCTGCGGCAATGCGGGTCGAAGGGTGAGGGTGCACCGACGATAGCCGTGTCCGATCACGACGCTTGCTCACAACCTATGAAACGGCTGGGAGGGTCGCCAGAGGCGGGCGCGGCGTCATGAGCGATACGAACGAGGGGAGCCGCAGCTCCCCTCAATGGACTCCTGTCACCGATGTGGGCAGGCTGTGAACCTAGTCGGGTCGTCGGCGCCCCGAGGATCGCGAGGGCGTGCTCCGGGTCGGCGCGCTCCGGGACGGCGAGCTCGGCCGCGCGGCCGGTGCCGAAGACCGACTCGGCGCGGTGCGGGCGGTCGGCCGAGGCGCGGAACGCGTCGGCGCACGCGTCGCCGGCCGCGGGGCGGACCGCGCGCTGGACGTCGGGCGACGGGTCGGCGTGGGCCGCGCGGGCGACCGGGGGGCCGTCCGCCGCGCGGGTGCGGCCCGCTGCTCCGATGCCGACGGCCGACGCGGCGACGCGCTCGACCGGGGCGACGGCCTCCGTTGCGGCGTGGCGCGGCGACTCGGCGTGCTCGGCGCGGCCCGTCGCTCCAGGGTCGGCCTGGCCTGCGGCGTGGCGCGCCGTGTCGGCGACTGCGACCGGTTGGGCGTCACCCGCGTTTCGGGCCGGGTGGGCGTGACTCGACGACCCGGATCCGCGCGGCGGGCGTCATCCCTGGGCGCCACCCTGCGCTCGGTCGCGCTGGGTCGCACCGGGTCACGCCGCGGCGTCACCGTGCGACGCCCGTCGGTGATGCCCCAGCCGTCCGGCCGCACCCGACGTGCGCTCGTGACCTCGTCCGTCGGTGCCAGCCGCCGCCCGCCGCCCAACGCGGGCGTTGTGACGGACCGTCGCTCGACGCTGGCCACCGGAACGCGACGAGTGCTCCCGTTCGCGGGCGCGAACCGTCGCCGCACCGTGATGCCGCCGTCGGCCAGACCCGACCGATCGCTCGGCTTGAAGGTGTACCGACCGATCACGAGCCGGTTGTCACGGTAGGCCGCACGGCCCGGCTGAGCGTAGTAGCGGTACGGCGGGTAGTAGCCGTAGTAGTACCCGTAGTAGTAGGGGCGGTAGTAGTACCGCGCGCGATACGGGCCGTACCACCAGGGGTCATACCAGTACGGATCGTATCCCCAGTACCACGGGTCGCAGCGGTAGGCGTCGTAGAACCACGGATCGCCGCACACCCAGCTGCTGGAATACCACCACAGCCGCCACGACCAGGGGTACCAACTGCCGAAGCGGGGGCTGATGCCGAAGTGGTAGGGTGAGCCGGTGTAGTAGTAGCCGTGTCGGTACCTCCGCTCATAGGAGCGGGCCGCGTACTCGCCCACGAAGTAGCTGGTCAGGTCGTAGTCGAATTGGCTTCCGCCCGCCATTTGCTGCGCCAGCGCGGTCAGCTCCGCCTCTGGATCGAGGTCGTCGCCGATCCGCCAGGTCTCGAGCAGGCGATAGTCCCAATGGCCGTTCTGCACGAAGGCGTCGAACTGGAACGGGTCGCGCGAGAACGCCGCGTAGACCGTGCCGATGCCGTCGCGCTCGTACACCCTGAACGCCTCCCGGCCGCCACGGCCCTCGACCTCGTAGTCGCGTGCGCCCCGGACGAAGTTGTCCTCATAGGGGTCGAGCGGGAACAGAATGCGAATCCGTCCGTCCGGCTCGGCATGCAGGATCAAGAGATAGCCGTCGAGCTCCGCACGGGCGTAGACCCGGACGCGGTCGCCGCGCTCCACCTCGCCGCGGCGGCTGAGCCACACGCTGACGGGCGACTGTGATTGGACGCTCGCCATCGCATCGGTGGGCGCAAGTGCCAGCGAAGTCACCAGTAGCGCTGTGAGCATCTGTCCTCCTGTGCCTGGGGCCCGCGTCGGATCCCGCGACGCGACTGCCCTTGTGCCATCCCCCGAAACCTACGTACCCGTAGTGGGGTCGCGCGAGGTCCACCCCCAAAGACCAGCAAGTTGCGTTCCATAGGATAACATGTTGCCAGTCAATAGCTTGCAGTTCATGCGGGTGGCCCGCAGCGTCCTCTATACCGGACAGTTTCCCCCAAAGGAAGCAGCCGGTGGCGCACTCCCACGTGCTTGAGCGGTGCCAGGTGGTGCCGCGTCCCCTGGCGGACGTGTTTCCGTTCTATGCCGACCCTCGGAATCTCGCCCGCATCACGCCGCCGTGGCTGGGCCTTCGCCTGGTGACGGCCGGAGATCTCACGATGCGCGCGGGTCTGCGCATCGACTACATTGTCCGCCTGCTCGGCGTGCCGCAGCGCTGGACCTCCGAGATCACGGAGTGGGAGCCGCCGCGCCGCTTCACCGACGAGCAGCGCCGGGGACCCTACCGGCGGTGGCGGCACGTGCACACGTTTCGCGAGGNNNCGCGAGGTGCCCGATGGCACCGAGATCCGGGACGTGGTGACCTACCAGTTGCCGTTCGGGCTGGTAGGACGTCTGGTGCATCGTCTCCTGGTGCGTCGCCAGCTCGAGACGATCTTCGATTTCCGCGAACGGGCGGTGCGCGAGCTGTTTCGTCCGTAGGTCCCCCGGGGCCGCGCGGAGCGTTTCGACGCCCTGAGTCGAGGGGATAGCGCGTTCATGACTGCGATCGACGCATTGCCGTTCTGGATGGTGGGCATCGCCATCTTCCTGCTGCGCATCATCGACGTCTCGCTGGGGACGGTCCGAACCATCTCGATGGTGCAGGGTCATCGGCACTTCTCGGTGGTCCTTGGCTTCTTCGAGGTGCTGGTCTGGGTCGTGGCGGTCTCCCAGGTCGTGGCTCGGATCGACCAGAGCCCGTGGCTGGCGCCCTTCTATGCGGGCGGATTCGCGGCCGGCATCTGGGCCGGCATGGCGATCGAGCGGCGGCTGGCGCTGGGACGCTACGTCATCCGGCTGATCTCCCGTCGCGCCGCGCCCGCCATCGTGCAGGCGCTCGCCGGGCGGGGGCACGTGCTCGCCACGTTCGCCGGCGAAACCGGCGACGGGCCGGTACACCTGGTCTTCGTGTCGGCCCGGGGCGGGACGGTCCGCGACGTGCTGAACACGGCGCGTCAGGTCGATCCCGACGTGTTCTTCCTCGTGGAAGCCGCGATGGACTGGAGCGAGAACGTGTACCCGCTGCCGCACCCGACCGGATGGCGGGCCGTGCTCAAGAAGAAATAGGTGGGCTGGTGAAGCCGCCCGGGAGGCGGCGGAGCGGCGAGGAAGGGGGAACATCAGCGGCGCCCCGGCCGCCTCCGCCGTCCCGCCGCGCTCCCTTTCCCTACACCAACCCGTTCGTCCGAAGCCCCCGCAACGTCTCGGCGAACCGCTCCATCTCCTCCGGTAGCCCGATCGAGAGCCGGTTGTGATCGAGCATGGGCGGGAACGGCCGACCGACCCGGATGCCCCGCTCGCGCATGCGCTCGCGGTAGGCGTTCAGGTCACCCGTGATGCGGTGCATGACGAAGTTGGTATGGGTGGGGAGATAGTCGAGTCCCAGCTCTCGGAGACAGGCGTACAGGATCTCCTTGCCCCGCGTGTTCACCTGCAGGCTCCGCCGCACGAAGTCGTGCGCTCCGAGACTCGCGAGTCCCGCCACGATGGCGAAGTGGTTGGCGTTGTTGCGCACGTGGTGGCGCCTGAGGCGCAGTGCCGTCCGCCGGTGCGCGAGCGCGTAGCCCAGCCGGATCCCGGCCATGCCGTAGACCTTGGAGNNCGTACTCGAAGTACGCCTCGTCGACCAGGAAGAACACGTGGCTGGGCGCCGACCCGATCCAGTGGTCTACCTCGGCGCTCGGTGTCAGCGTGCCGGTGGGGTTGTTCGGGTTGCAGACATACACGAGGGTCGGTCCGGGACCCGCGTCTGCGCGAGCGCGCATGCGCTCGACGTCGTGCGCGTAGTCCGTGCGCAAGGGAACCTTCTCCACGGTGACCGGAAACGCCCCGGCGTAGAACGGGGCGTCCTCATAGGTGGGCTCGGCCAGGATGAGGCGGCCCGAGGGCTGGGCCAGCGCCTGTACGGCCATCTTGAGCACCTCGGTGGAGCCCGCGCCCAGCACGACGTTCTCCGGATCGACGCCGTGCTTCGCCGCAATCGCGTCGATCAGCTCCCTCCGCCCTTGGGGATAGCGGTTGGCGTCCCCCATCTGATCGGTGATCGCCTGCCGGGCGGCTGGCGCAATGCCTAGGGGGTTCTCGTTGGAGGAAAGCCGGACGGGATCGTCGGCGCGCCGACGAGGCGCTGCCTCGAGGACGCCCGGCGCCAGGGATCCATGGCCCAGGCCCCACACCCCGGCCGCGACCCCGGCCCGAAGGAACGTCCGTCGTTGCATGGTGGTCTCCGGAAGTCTCGGTCGAGCTAACGATAGGGGCCGAGCCTGCGGGCAGCTAGAGTTCGGACGCCGGCGCCCCCGACGCTAGGGCCGCCACGCCTCGCCGTGCCAACACATCTCCCAGAACTGCCATTCGTAGCGGCTCGAGACGACGAATAGCTCGGTAAGCTTGCGGCACTTCTCCGATGGGGCGCCCTCGGCGACGCGGTTGAGTTCGGCCTTGAGCCACTCGGCGGCGTTGGCGAACTCGTCCGACGCGTACTGGGCGATCCAATCGGCGTAGCGCTGATCCGCCGGGGGCGCGCCGCCGGCCAAGACCCTCGCCACGTACACGTAGCCCCAGGCGCACGGGAGCAGCGCAGCCAGGAGATCGGCCATGTCGCCGTCCGCGGCGGTGCGGACCAGGAAATCGGTGTAGGCCCGGGTCGTGGGCCACAGGGGCTCGGCTTCCAGCTCGGACTCGGTAATGCCGAACCGCTCGGCATAAGAGCGGTGCAGGGCCATCTCGGTATTCAGCGTGAGGTCCAGCACCTTGGCATACCAGCCCATCGCCTCGAGGCGGTCGGCTTTGGCCACCGCCCACGCGAAGATGCGGGCGAACTCCTTGAGGTAGCGGTAGTCCTGCAGCACCCAGCGCTTGAAGCGGTCGATGTCGAGCGTACCGTCTCCCAATCCCTGCACGAATGGGTGCTCGAGCTGCGCGTCCCACACCGGCTTGGCGGCGTGGAACAGGTCGTCGGTCAGCGCCATGTGCGGTTGCTCCCAGCGAAGGTCGTCATACGCAACGGCTGCAGGGAGATTGCTGCCGCATCTTCCCCCCGCTTGCCTCCGGCGGTTCAGTCAGGTTCCCGGCCAGCCCTCTCCCGTGGCGGCCATCTCCCAGAACGCGATCTCGTATTTCGTGGTGAGCTCGAAGTACTCGGCCATGCGCGTACGCTCGACCTCCCCCGCCTCGGCGGCGAGGGCGTCCAGTTCGCCCTCCAGGTAGGCGACGTACCCGGCGAACGCGTCGCCGGCCCAGTTCTCGACGAAGGGGTACCACTTCGAGTCCCTGGCAATCCCGGCCTGCACGACCTTCCAGGAATCGTGGTACGCCTTCTCCGCGGCGTAGAGCACGGTATAGGCCTCCGCGTAGGAGGCGCGGGCCGCCGTGGCCATGAGGAACTGGATGTAGGCGTGGTTGGCGAACGCGGGCGGCGCGCCGCGGAGGTCGACGCCCACCGCCTGCGCGCGCTCCTCGAAGAGCTTGAGTTCCTTCTCCAGCGCGGTGATCACCCCGGCGAGCGGCTCCCAGTGGCGGCGGGGCGCCCGCGGGATGAGGGCGGCGATGAACGGGATGGCGGCCTCGACGAACAGGTAATCCTGCCGCATCCAGACGGCGAAGCGCTCGTCCGGGATGGTGCCGTCCCGGGTGTCTCGCAGAAAGCGGTGTTCCAACATCCTGTCCCAGAGGGGCTTGCAGCGGGTGAGCTGCGCCTGGCAGAACGACACGGAATCCTCCAAAGGCAGTCGGCCGTTCGGGGATCGCGGGTGACCCCCGCCCGAAGGGAACGCTCCCGCGGCGGGTGTGGCAAGCCCTCGGCGGCCTCCCGGCCCGAGCCCCCGGGGCCGCTGGCCGCGTCACACTGAAACCACGTTGCGGAGACTCGCGTATGGGGTTACGTAACCAAGACAGACCTGGGGATGGCTGCTATGTCGACCACCCGAAGACTCCTGGTCGCCATCGGGGCGCCGCTCGTGGTGCTCGCGGGGTTGGGCATCATGTGGGGCTACCGCAATGCGGCCGTGGTGAAGGCGCAAATCGAGGCGTGGGCGGACAGCTTGGAGCACAGCCCGAACCCGGTGACATTGCGGCTGTCGTTCCTGCCCATGTACGTGGGAGGCGAGCGGATCGGGAAGCTGGACGCCGTGGTGATCCAGCGGCACGAGCCGGCGACGGTGGACAGCCTGCGGATCGAGATCGCGTTGCGCGACGATGCCGAGGTGGAGGAGCTGGCCGCCTGTCAGTTCCACTTGGATCCCGATGCGTTCGACCATGAGGGGCCGATGGGGCTCACGCAGGCCATGCAATGCCTCTCGGAGACCGGGGACTTGGTCCGGTTCGGCACCGTGGCGTTTTCCGGTACCGATCACGAGACGGGGTTGTTCCTCGCGCCGGAAGACCTGCCGTGCGAGCACATGCCGCAGGCGAAGGAGGAGGCCTGCACCGAGATCCGGCGGGAGATCAGGCGGTTGCGTGAGGACGTGCGGAGCGAGGTGCGCATGCACCTGCGCGACGTGCGCCGCTCCAAGCGCTTCTAGGAAGCAGTCATACCATTTGGCTCGGGCCGTGTGTGGTGCCCGGGCCGTGACCGCTCGCGTGGTCGTTCCGCTCTACGGGAGATGCCGATGAAACGCCTTTCAGCCTTCGCGCTCGCCACCATTGCGCTCACCGTGTCTGCCTGTGCATCGGGCGGCGGTGCGGCGGCACCGGCGCCCGAGCCGCAGCCGCTCGATCCGGTCGGGACCTACAGCTTCGAGAGCAGCTATCAGGGTCAGGCCATCACCGGGCAGATCATCATCCGCGGTACCCCCGGCAACTACTCGGGCTCGGTGGAGCCCATGGAGGGCCCGCCCCCGGTCGAAATCTACTCGGTGCGGGTGGAGGGTCAGCAGATCACCGTCTTCGGCGACGCCGGCGGCGAGGACCTCGTGATCACCATGAACTTCACGGGGGGTACCTACACGGGGACTTGGGTGTTGGGTTTCGATTCGGGGGAGTTGACGGGCGAGCGGCTGAAGCAGTAGCCGAGGATATACCCCGCCAGGCTCGACTGCCCTTCGTCGGAGCGGCCGGTGCCCCCCGGGGCGCCGCCGCGCGACGGGGGGCGAGTCGCGTTCGGGACCGAAGGACCGTCCGGGGGCTCACGCCTCCGGCGCTGGCCCGGTCTCGGTCCCGCCTCCCGAGTGCCGTGACTATGTTCCCTCATGCCCGACCGCACGCTGCCCACCACCTGCCCGCTCGACTGCCCGGACAGTTGTGCCCTCGAGGTGTCGGTTCGGGGCGATCGCGTGGCGCGGA
>JABAOD010005694.1_pt3 | contig 18407 bp, 18 predicted proteins | sample 7062151 | NCBI WGS metagenome assembly JABAOD01 (sample SAMN14538626, study PRJNA623070) | marine sediment metagenome | biome: marine biome [ENVO:00000428]; feature: marine pelagic biome [ENVO:01000023]; material: deep marine sediment [ENVO:00002113] | place: India: Gulf of Khambhat ... | reverse complement strand
GTTTCCAACAGCTTGGTCTACCGCTACAACGTCGAGCACACGGACGATGGTATAGAGGGTGATGAGGGGACGTTCAATATTTGCACGTTCTGGCTTGTCGAGGCGTTAACCCGTGCGGGCCACACGGATCCGCGCCGCCTGCTCCACGCGCGTTTGATGTACGAGCGTATGCTCGGCTATGCCAATCATCTGGGACTGTATGCGGAGGAAACCGGCCCTCGAGGCGAGGCGCNNACTCACCTTGGCCTGATTAGCGCTGCTTATAACCTCGACCGCGCTCTAGGGCGCAGCCAGTCGTGAGTGCGCCTTGAGGGCTTGAATCACGTTGAGAGGAGTTGACATCGTCGGTACAGCCGGCGTTGCGACCCAGTAGCAGCTTGGCCATGCCGACGTGATGGTGCAAAATTAAAGGTCCAATAATAAACCACGACAGGAGATCCAATGAGCGAGCGTCCCGACTACGTTGTTGCGTGTAGCGAGATCGGAGCGGTGATGTATCCGGAGGAGAAGGCCGTCGGTCTCAAGATTGTCGATCCCGCAGGACAGAAGCTGTTTATCTCACTACCCGGTGGCATGTTGCGCGAGCTTGGCCGACAGCTCCAGGAGTTTGCAGATCAGCATCCAGACGTCGTGACCTGGCAGCCGGTCGAGTTCAAGGCGCCGTAGGCGCATCCCGGTGTGACGCACCATCAGTGGGAGTCGACCTCACAGCTTACTCCTCGCGATGTGAGATCATTGAGCGCTCGATACGCGGGAACCAAAGTCCAAGCGTAATACCGCGCATGGCCATAAAGATCATGAACGACAACCACAGCCCGTGGTTGTGCCATAAGGGAATGAGTAACCAAGTTGCGGCGATGTAGGTGAGAAAAGACAGTAGCATGCTGTTGCGCATCTCAACAGGTCGGGTAGTGCCGATATATATGCCATCGAACTGAAAGCTCCAAACCGAGACAATCGGCAACAGCAACACCCACGGCAAGTAATCCAAGGCGGCTAAGCGTACCGTCTCGATGCCCGTGATAATGCCAATAATAAGTTGGCCGAAGGTTGCGTAGATTACGCTGTAGGCGACCGCGATGATCAACGCCCAAAGAGTTGTAGCCCTCACTGCCGCCCGAAAGGCGGCGCGTCGACGGGCACCGTACGCGCTGCCGGCAAGGGCCTCGGCTGCATGCGCGAAGCCATCCAGCCCGTAAGACATAAAGTAATGCAAGTGCAAGAGCACGGCGTTGGCCGCTAGGGTCACTTCGCCCAGCCGCGTGCCCATGGCGGTGAAATAAAAAAAGGCCGCAATCAGCGAGAGCGTGCGGACGAAAATATTCAGATTTACATGCAGCAAAGCACGTAGGCGCGGCGCATAAAGGATATGATCCCGATTCCATTCGCCGCCGATCCCCCGAAAATTGGCGCGCACCAACCACCAGCCGAAGGCGAAGGCGAGGTATTCGCTTAGCAACGAGGCTAGGGCTACGCCTTCTACGCCCCAGCCGAACCCCAGCACGAACAGGAGATCGAGCACGACGTTGGAGACATTGAGCACGAGCTGCAAGGCGAGGGCAGCGCGCGTATTGTGCATGGNNCACGGCGTAATTCGCTAGCGCCGCCGGCGCGCTCCAGACCCGGATGTCGTAATAGCTTGCCGCTACCGACTCAAGCTTCGCTTCCCCCTCGAACGCCCAGAAGGCCAGCGCGCCGATGGGGATCTGTAGCACGACAATCGCCAGCCCCAATACCCCGGCGAGCAGCAGACCGCGTGCCAGCGTCGAACGTATCTCGGTGGCATCGCTGTTACCATAGGCCTGGGCGACGAAGCCTGTGGTACCCATGCGCAGAAATCCGAAGCCCCAGAACAAAAAGTTAAAGATAACGGCACCAAGCGCAACGGCGCCGATGTACACCGGATCGGGCAGGTGACCGACGACGGCCGTATCCACCGCCCCAACGAGCGGCACCGACATGTTAGAGAGAATGATGGGTCCGGCGAGTCGCCACACACGCCGGTGCCAATCAGCGGTGGAGGTCGGAAGCGTAGTGCTGATTGGACTCAAGTGTCTAGAGCTTCTTATTTTTAGAAGTGCATTCAGTGTCAAACAGCAAGTTTGAAGTAGCAAGTCAGGAGAAAGTCTCTCTTGCTATTTGTCACTTGAGACCTGTAACTCGGCTTCATGTTTATCAACAAACTCCTCCAAACTCGCGACCTCGAAGTCCGGCGTGACGCTATGCGTGGGCGCGGCTGTTGCGCCTCCATCCGCTTTGCCTTGCCTTCGGTTGACCCAGACTGTATGCAAACCTGCGGCTTGAGCGGGCGCGATGTCGTGGAACAGGCTTTGGGCGGTGTGCAGAATTTTTTTCTTCTCGATCCCCATGTCGGCTAACTCGCTGATCAGATACTCGAAGTTGCGTGGATCAGGCTTATAGGACCCCACCTCCTGCGCAGTAATGATGCGGTCGAACGAGACTCCTAATTTCTTATTACTCTCGGCGAACGAGGCCTGGTCGACATTCGACAAGATCACGAGCTTGTAATGCCCTTTTAGATACTGCAACGACGCTGCACTATCCGGAAACGCAGGCCAACGCCCAATCGATTGACCGAACGCTACTGCGTCGTCGCTATCGGCAGCAATGCGCCAACGCTTGCCGAGATCAAGATACACCGCAGCGAGCACGTCCGGGTAGAGCTTGTCCGGCGTTTCGACCTGATGTTTCGGTTCGAGCTCGGCAAACGCCGCCAGGATTTGGTCATCGCTGATCGTCAAGCCGTTCTCCATGACCCACGGCTTGAGTTCGCTCAAGATACCCTGTTCCCAGTCGATTAAAGTGCCGTAACAGTCAAACGTCAGTGCATCGAAATTGCGGAACTTCATACTATCTATTGTCCTTTTCGAGACTATCTGGGTAGCCTAAGTTTTACAGTGGGCGGCGCAAGCCATCGACTATCTCCAGATAGTCGATGTCCCCGGGCGAAAGGAAGCCGCGACGGACGAGGAAATCGATGATGACAAGCGCGCAATTGAACTTGAACTCGTTCGTGTTAGCGACGACTTCCATTACCTGCTCGATCGGCCAAAGGTAAAAGGCTTCGACCTCGCCGTCGACGGGTTGAGGCTCAAACCCGAGCGGGAGCTCGAGATCGCAGACAAACTGCAGGTCGGGCTTGAGACCTTCGGGAACCTCTTTGCAGTAGGAAATCGCCCCAGTCGGAACGGCTCGTATCGCCAATTCCTCAGGGATACCCGCTTCCTCCGCGCATTCCTTGATGATGTTGTCGCGCAAGCCGACGCCGATCGGCAAGCCGCCGGCGACCATATTGTCCAGCATGCCGGGATAGGTCGGTTTGTCGAGCGCACGTCGCGCGATCCACATCTTGGTATGTTCACCTTCGCGCACGAAACCGTTGATATGCACACCGTATGCCCGCAATCCAAGGCAGGGAAAGGCGGCGCGTTCCATTTGTAGCAACGGTCGGGCGCCGTACGTCGTGGCGACGGGGTAGAGCTCGTCACGCCACGCGGGAATCATGCCGTCATCGCGCAGCGCTTCGAGCACGGGCGCTACAGCACCCGAGCGCGTTTGGAAGGAATCCAGCTTCGTATTGAGTGTTATATCGTGTTTTGCACATTCAAAGACATCAGGGTAGTCGGCGAGTCGTTTGGCGATATCGTGGCGTACCCAACCGAGCCTTTGCCTGGCGATTCGCAACGGCTGAAAGTTGCCGAGGTTGTGTTCGTTACATTCCCTGATGCGATCGAGAAAACTCATTGCTTCGTGACTCGTTAACCGTGAGTCGCTAGTAGTGAATTGCGAATTCGTACGGATTAAACATAAGTTTAGCAAAGTAGGTAATGACGACTAACGGCTCACGAATCACGGTTTACAAATAAATCGGGAAACGCCGGCAGAGATCGCTTACTTGCTTGCGGACGCCGCACTCAACGGCGCTGTTGTCGCGAGCGTTCCTGACCAGCCCATCGAGCACGTCCGCGATCCAATGCCCGATCTGGCGAAACTCCTGGGTGCCGAATCCACGCGTTGTGCCCGCTGAGGTCGCCAGACGGAGCCCAGACGTGAGCGTCGGTGGCTGCGTATCACCGGGAATGGCGTTCTTGTTACATGTCAGGCCCGCTCGCTCGAGGGTGTCGCAGGCGGTCTTGCCGGTGAGTCGCTGCGGACGCACGTCCAATAACATGAGCGCTGTGTCCGTGCCTCCGGACACGAGCACATAACCACGCTGCTCCAGCGTCGACGCTAGCTTCTGCGCGTTTTCAACGACGGCGCGGGCGTATTCGCGAAATTCCGGTCGTAGCGCCTCGCCCAGGCAGACCGCTTTAGCAGCGATGGCATGTAGCATCGCACTGCCTTGCAGACCGGGAAACAAGGCAGCGTCAATCTTTTTGCCTACGTTCGCGTCATTGGTCAATATCAAGCCGCCACGCGCGCCGCGCAGGCTCTTGTACGTAGTGGTAGTCACGATGTCGGCGTAGGGCAAGGGACTCGGGTGCACACCGCCGGCAACGAGACCGGCGAAGTGCGCCATGTCGACAAGTAACAATGCGCCCACGCGGTCGGCGATCGCGCGAAAACGCGCGAAGTCGATGACACGCGGATAGGCTGAACCGCCGGCGATGATCAGTTTGGGTTGCTGTTGGATAGCGAGCCTCTCGACCTCTTCGTAGTCGATCAAGCCCGAGCTCTCGTTTACTCCGTACTGGACGACGTTGAACCATTTACCGGAGAGATTAGGGGAGGCGCCATGACTGAGGTGACCTCCTGCCGCTAACGCCATACTGAGGATATTGTCACCCGGTTTCAGGAAGGCGAGGAATACGACTTGGTTGGCCTGGCTGCCCGAGTGGGGTTGCACGTTTGCATAGGCGCAACCGAAGAGTTGCTGTGCCCGTTCGATGGCGAGCGCTTCGATCTGGTCGGCATAATCTGCACCCCCGTGGTAGCGCCGCGCCACATAGCCTTCGACCGTTTTGTTAGTGAAGACCGAGCCCTGCGCCTCCAACACGGCGCGACTCACGAGATTTTCGGAGGCAATCAACTCGATCTGATCTTGCTGCCGGCGCAACTCGCCGGCGATGGCTCGTGCAATCTGCGGGTCCGCCTCGGTGAGCGAGGAAATAAAGTATCCGGGATGGGGTTCCTTCACGCTGCCACCCCAGCGAACAGGCAATCATCGCTTAGCGGTGTCAACGGCGTGAGATCGCGATGATGCTGGTGGTCCGGACGTCTGTGACGCGTGAGCGCGTTTGAGATCGGATTGACGATGAGGGAATAGATGCGGCGCGGCCACGGCGACATATTGATCGAAGAGCCGTGCACGAGACAGTCGCCGAAAATCAGCGCGGTGCCTGGCGGTCCCTTGGCGGCCAACAGCCCGCCGTCGGTCACCAATGCCTTGACCGTTTCGCTATCCACCGTCCACAGTGGATAACTGGTCGTCACGGTATCGAGACTCGTGGGCACTGGCCCATGCTTGTGCGAGCCGCGTATGAAGACCAGCGGACCGTTGAACTCGTTTACTTCATCGAGAAAGATGTGGAGGTTAAGCGCGAGCGGCTTGGGGACGCCGTCCTCGCCGTGATGTGTGGCAAAGTCATAGTGCCACTGCCACACTTCGCCGGAAAAAGCTTCCTTCGCATTGACCTTGACCTGTTGGATGTAAACATCCTCTTTCAGGATCTGCAGTGCGGGTTCAAGCAAGCGCGGGTGACGCACTAAACGTGCAAACACCTCGTTTCGCAGGTGTAACCCCATTGCTGTGCGTACGACATCAGAATCCTTTTCGCGAAAGTTCTGCGGACAGCGTTCGGCGAACAATACCGGCAGCTCGGCACGAATGAGCTTGACTTCTTCCATCGAGAAAAGCTGCGGCAGAATCAGGAAACCGTCGTCACGAAAGCTTCGCAATTGGGTGTCGCTAAGCTTCATCGGCATCGCTCCGAGTCGTACGTCGTCCCGCTCAAGGCCTGCGCGCGATCAGGTCGATCTCTACGCGCCCTCCACCCGCGAGGGCCGTGACGCCGATGCAGGTACGCGCGGGCCGCTTGTCTTTGGGAAAATAGCTCGCATAGACCCGGTTCATCTTGGCGTAGTCTTCTACGAAGTGGGTGAGAAAGACGCGTGCACAGACAACATTCTCGAAGCCGACGCCCACACCCTGTAACACCGTGCGCAGATTCTGCATGACCTTGTCGGTCTGCGCCTCAATGCCTTCGGGCATGTCCGCGGGATCGTAGCGCACATCGGTCGCGAGCTGCCCCGTGACAAACAGCCAGCCGTCGATCTCGACCACATGACTGTAAGGTGCCACCGGCTCCGGCGCACCGCTCACCATATGAAAGATCGGTGTGCCCATCATTGTGTGCCCTTAACAGGTTAACGTGGTCAGTCGCCGGTGTCAGTACTCGGCTCCAGGCCTCTGCCTTTTTCCGCCTGCGCTGCGGAGCCGCGCGAAGGGGCGTCCCTGCCCCTGCGCGCGGGCGACACATCCATGTGCTCGCCCACGGTGTGGCTTTACCCGCCGCGCGAGCGGGGCATCAGCAGTCGCCTCTTCCTGCCACCGGCGACTGACGTATACGTGGTTGGCCACTCACTCCCCCTTGATGGGGGAGGATGGGGAGGGGGTTAATGCGCCATGAACACGGGCAAATCGGCAGAAGCCAGGATGTGCGAGGTGGCGCCGCCGAATATCATCTGGCGCAAACGGCTGTGCGTGTAGGCGCCTTTGAACAGCAGATCTACGCCGAATTGTTTCGCCTCTTCGAGTATCGCCACGCCGGGGGTACGTCCTTCGAGCTGACCGATCTTGGTTTCAGCGCGGATGCCATTGCGCACTAGATGTTGGGTGACCTGCTCGGCGCTCGGACCGGGGACCGTCGCGCCCTCGACCGTCAGCACGACAACGCGCTCGGCCTTCAGCAGAAACGGCATGCCGAAGGCAATAGTACGCGCAGTTTCCGTACTGCCGTTCCAGGCGACGACGATGGTTTTGCCAAGCGTGGGCGGCATTTGCGTACTTGCGACCAGCACCGGGCGGCCGCTATCGAACAACGCTGCCTCGCACATGGCGTTGCGGTCTGCGACAGACTGCCTGTTTGGGCAACCCATCACGATCAGATCAAACAACCGACCGTACTCGCCGACGATCTGACTTTCGAGGCCTTCGACTTCGCGCCAGCCGGCGGACGGCTGTTCGGCGGTGAAGGCCACGTCCCGAAGCGGGACACCCTTCTCGTTCATAAACTTGGTGAAACGCTCGCGCGCGGCGTCAGCCAGGCGGCGGCTCTCTTCGACGAGCTGCGCCAGGTATTCCCCGGGAATAGTAATGCCCTCACCGGCGATGATGGGTGGAGGCTGTCGCACGAAAAGACCCTCGACATAGCTGCCAAACTGCTGGGCAACCGTGTGCGCGAGCTCCAGGGTTGGTTGCCCCATGTCACTGCCGTGAAACGGCACCAGTATCGTCTTCATCGTCTTCGCACTACGCCGCCGCGTTTGGGTCGGGTCATGATTGTACAAGGCTCACTCAAGTGCGGCCAGTCAAAATCGCACGAGGATACTGCGCAAAAAAGGCGTTCCAGGCGGTAATCATGGAAGACCATCGCCGGCTTAATTCCGGCAGCTGGAGGAGGCTAGTGCACAGTGCTCGCTAGCTACTGCAGAGTCCCAGAGAAAGCCGTATCATGGACTACAAGCTGCGGCATCCACCTTCAGGGAGCCATTATTTGCCAGTTTTTTCTCGCCTGCTCTCGAAAATGATCACCGAGCAGTCTTCGCCTATGCTCGGTGTTCTTTTCATGGTCGGATCAACAGTTTGTTTCGCCGGTATGCACGGGGGGGTGCGCTATCTCGCGACCCAGCAGGCTCTGCACCCGTTCGAGATCGCCTTCTTTCGTAACCTCTTTGGTTTGCTGGCACTTGCGCCCTGGTTCTTGCAACAAGGCTTGGCGCCGTTGCGCACGCAACGATTCGGCCTGCACGGTGCGCGCGCGCTGATCAATGTGGCGGCCATGTTGATGTTCTTTATGGGGCTCGGCCTGACACCGATCGCGCAGGTGCAGGCGTTGGGCTTTACGGCACCATTGTTCGCCAGTCTGCTGGCGATATTCTTTCTCAAGGAGAAAAGTTATTTGTGGCGCTGGAGTGCGCTCCTTGTCGGTTTTATCGGCGCGCTGATCATCATACGGCCGGGCGTCAAATCGGTTGATCTGGGTTCTTTGCTAGTGCTCGGCTCGGCAGCGATCTGGTCCTGCGCAATCATCATTATTAAAACGCTTTCCCGTACTGACTCGTCCGTGACAATCACGGCCTATATGGTGCTGCTGATGACACCGCTCTCATTTCTCGCGGCTGTATTCTTCTGGCAGTGGCCTAATGGCGAGCAACTGTTGTGGCTCTTGTTTGTCGGCATATCTGGCACCTTGGCACAGCTCGGCATGGCGCAAGCGCTGCGAATGGCCGACGCGACCTCGGTGCTGCCGCTGGATTTCCTAAAGCTCATCTGGGGCGCGCTGATCGGCTACATGGCGTTTGCCGAGGTGCCGGATGCAGGGGTATGGATCGGTGGCGTGACGGTGTTTGCGGCTGCCACCTACACCGCCTACCGGGAGAGCCAAGGTAAAGCAGCCAACGAACTCCACGCTACCGAGGAAGCCAAAGGCACACCCCCACAGTCTGGGGCGGTGTGACTGGCCAACGGGGCAAAGCAGCCCGGCGTCGCGCCAGACAATGCGAAAACCCTACGCATAGGAACTCTTGTCAGTAATGTTGCAACGCGCCCCCGGTGACCGGGCGCTCACCGAGCTGCGGATGCAGTTGGAGGGAACGAAGCAGTGAGGAGGACACTCGGGACTTGCGCGAGCAACATCTTCGTTCCAGCAAATCGTTAGCTGCGGCTGGTCAATCTTCCAAATACACCCCGTTATGTCCGAGCGAGTGCGCGGCGGAGGAGGCCGGAAAGTATGTGAGCCCGTGCGGACCCGGATCGGTGGGGATGCGGGCAATCACCTTGCCGCTGGTGGTATCGATCACGCGGATGTCGGAGTGGTAGCGGCTCGAGATCCAGAACTGCTTGCCGTCCGGGGAGAGCTGGCCCATGTCCGGGCTTGCGCCCGTCTTCCAGGATTCGAGAATCTTGCGCGTGGCAATGTCGAGCACCGAGATCGTACCCTCTAGACGATTGCTCACGAACAGGCGCTTCTTGTCGTGACTCAGCATGATGCCGTGGGCGCCACGCCCGGTCGGGATGAACTCGAGCTGCTTCCACGCGTCAGGGTCGATCACGAACACCCCGTGTACGCCCTGGTCGGCCACGTACATCAGGTTCTGCCCGGGAGGGCGCAGCACGTCGATCGGCTTCTCGCCGAGCTTCATGTCTGCGACCAGCTCCATCTTGTTGATATCTACCTTAGCGATGCGCCCCGACCATTCGCAGCTCGCCACCAGATAGTTGCGATCGCGGGTGAAGGCCATATGATCCACGCCGGCCCATGGCACGGTCACGCTTTTGATGAGCTTCCAGGTCTTCGCATCGCGGAAGTCGAGGCGCTTGAAGCGTTCCGCCACCACGATGGCCTTGCTACCGTCGGGTGTGAAATAGAGGTTATAGGGGTCGATCACCGGGATCTCATCGATGATCTTGCCGGTTGCCGGGTCGATCACGCTCAGCGAGTCGCCGCGGGTGTTGTTCACGTAGAGCTTCGTCAGATCCCAGGATGGGGTGACGTGGTGCGGTTCCTTGCCGACCCGGTAGGTAGTAATGATCTTAAAGGTCTTCGGGTCGATCACGTGCACCGTGTTGCCGATAGTGGTGGGCACGTACACGCGCTCCGGATAGCGCCCAAGCGCGCTCGCGCTTGCCTGACCGAATACGGTTGCAAGCGGCAGGATGCCCGCTACGGCAATCCTGGCAACCGCGACCTGCCATCTCTGCATCTTGAGTTCTCCAATTTTTGTTCCCGCTGCAGGCGATCCCTGCCGGGCGACAAATAAAAGCGGCGTATCCTGTCATGAACGACTATGGGTTGGCAAGGGCGAACGCGCGACAGACATGTGATCTGCGTCACGATTGAACGTGGCATCCAGGGTCACAGACTGATGATACCGATCCGCAACCGTTGCAGGCCGTTCGAGGTAAACCACGCGACCTGTCGACTCCACCAGCTCTCCTCATCAGCGAGGCCGAAGCGCTCGAGAGAGCAAGCGAAATCCCGAGATCCGATCAGGTACGCGCATGGGGAAGGCCCGAACCGCGCCAGGCGTTTGGCCAGCCAGTTATCAGCCTCCAAGGGTGCGGCGAGCAGGAAGCGCTGGCCCTCAAAATATGCCGCGGTCACGCCGAAACGCGGCAGTTCACTGCGCTCAGGGGGCGGCAAGTCATAGAGCTGCGACAATAGTCTGCCCGCATGCTCGATGTCGTTGACCCCAAGTATCACCATTCCTATGCCCGTCAGCTCAGTGTTCGTGACGCAGGCCGACGGCGAAACGCGCAGGCTGCGCGGTGTGCGGTCCTTGATAACGAAGGGCAACACGGCGCCCATCCCCTGATTGCCCAAGACGGCTAGGTCCCACTCGATCCGCCGACCGTCCGGGCGTTCGCGCGAGTAGTACGTCGGACCATCGACTGGAATGCCGGCGGCACGCGCCCGGCGCGCCTCGTCTGCTACGTCATCGACATCGACGGCCCACGCGCACGGCCCGCCGTCACCGTTGATATGCGCGTTCCACCAAGGCGACGTGTGTCCCCGCTCGAGGGTCGAGATGAGCTCGATGTAGGAGCCGTCGTTGAAGCCGAGCAACGACATGTGAGTAATATTGTTCGAGTGCGGGCCCCCGTAGTCGGTAACTAGACCGACTACGGCAAACGCTTGCTGCAAGTGCTCCAGCCGTGGCCCGGCAATGGTGACGTGGTCGATCCTTAATTTCATGCGTTCTCAGGTCATACACACACCGACACGGATATCCACGCACGCACTCGGGACAACTACTACCCCGCCGCTAGACAGCGGCACGATCGACAGCTAAATCGACTTCTTCCTACTTCTCGCTCTTGGCCCGACGTTTCATGTCCTGGCTATGGGCGCGCTTGTAGGTCTGGATGTCCTTGAACCGACCTTTGGCATCACGCACCGCGTAGAGCTTGGTACCCGTAGAGCTGCGATGTGTCGTCCGACGTGCTTTCTTCGCCATTTCTTACTCCTTCGTGGTGTTTACATACCTCGCCAATCGAATTTTCTGAAAGCTAATTTCCGACCCTCATGACCCGTCAAAGCTGTACTGGCGGAGTTACGCTTAGCGTCGCTAGCGGATGACAAACGGATTCGGTACCTCGGTCGAGGTCGAGATCCACACGCTCTTGGTCTGCAGGTATTCCCTGATCGTGTCCTGGCCATTCTCGCGCCCGAGACCGCTGCGCTTGTAACCGCCAAAGGGCGACATGTAGCTCACGGCACGATAGGTGTTCACCCAGATGGTGCCGGCTTGCAGACGATCCGCCATCGTAATGGCGCGACGGATGTTCTCCGTCCATACGCCGGCGGCGAGCCCGTAAGCGATGTCGTTGCCGATGGCGACGGCATCGTCTTCATCTTTGAACGGGATGACCGAGAGTACCGGGCCGAAGACCTCTTCTTGCGCGATGCGCATGGCATTCTTGACCCCGCCGAAAATCGTCGGCTCGACAAACCAGCCGTCGCCGCATTCAGGCCGCGTCGCCTTCTCGCCCCCAAGCAGGGTTTGTGCACCCTCGCTTTTGGCGATAGCGATGTAATCGAGCACTTTTTGATATTGCGGCTTGCTGGTGACCGGCCCGACCTGCGTGTCGAGACTCATCGGGTCGCCCATCTTCGCGGTCTTGCCGAAGGCCACGAGCTTATCGACGAACTCGTCATGGATGCTCTGCTGCACGAGCAGGCGCGAGCCGGCGATGCAGGTCTGACCGGTGGCGGCGAAGATGCCGGAGATCGCGCCCTTGACGGCGTTGTCCATGTGCGCGTCGTCGAACACGATGTTCGGCGATTTGCCGCCAAGCTCGAGGCTTACGCGCTTCAGGCCGCGCGCGGCGGTCTCGTAGATCAGTTGACCGGTCTTGTCGGAGCCGGTGAAAGCGATCTTGCGTACCAGGGGGTGCTCGACAAGCGGCATTCCCGCCTCGGGCCCAAAGCCGGTCACGACGTTGACCACACCGGGTGGGAAACCGACTTTCTCGACCAGCTTCATGAACTCGAGGGTGGAGGCCGAGGTGAATTCGGACGGCTTGATGACGACGGTGTTGCCGGCCGCCAGTGCCGGCGCCAGCTTCCAGGCAGTCAGAAGCAGCGGCGAGTTCCAGGGCACGATCGCGCCCACCACGCCGAGCGGCTCGTAGCGCGTGTAGTTGAAGTTGCCGGGCTTGTCGATCGGGATCACCGACCCCTCGATCTTGTCGGCCAGTCCGCCGTAGTAGTAGTACCATTGCGGCACGTACTTGAGCTGCGCGCCCATCTCCGCAATCAGCTTGCCATTATCGCGAACCTCGATGTTGGCAAGATGCTCTGCGTTCTCGGCGACGGCGTCGCCGAGCTTGCGCAGCAACGCACCGCGTTGTGAGGCGCTAAGCTTGGGCCATTCGCCTGTCGTAAAGGCGCGGTGGGCGGCTTGAACGGCGCGGTCGACATCCTCAGCGTTGCATTTCGGAATCAATGCCCAGGGGCGGCCTGTGTAGGGGTTGTCGCTTTCGAAGTGCTCGCCGGAACTGGACTCAACCCATTCGCCATTGATATGAGTCTCGTATCTCTCAAGCGGTTGCGTTTGCGCATGCATGGCGTTTCTCCTAGCGGGGATTTATTGAACTTGGGTTGCTGCGATATTGCTATCGTAGCGGCGGCTGGGCCTCGGCGACAACCTCGCGTCTTCCTCCACCAGGGCTCGACTTAACCAAATCAGTGGCTTCAAGCTCGCCCGAACCATCGCCCGCAATGTGTCACGTTTGGCAATATATCGCGCCAACGGCGGACTGTAACGGTAATAGAGCTCGACAAATTTCCTGCCGGCGACGTTAGTAAGCAAGTACTGGTCCCTGAAGGCGCGCAACGCCCTCACCTCTTTTTCCATCGGGCTGCCGTAGGCAGCGGTGGCGATGAAGCAGTCTTCGCAGCTGGTGAACAAGCAAGAACAATTGATACGGGTCTTATCGCTGGCAGTATTGTTGTCTAGATTCGCATCGAACTCATTCAGACTCACATCGGCCGTGTTGGTGATTTCTTCGATCACATCTACCCTGGCGTTTAGCGTAATCGTAGCGCTAGTGTTGCCTGTAAGCGTTCCGACATTGCAGGTAACAGTGCTGCCCGAGACGGTGCAAGTACCGGCACTGGGATTGACCGACACAAACGTGACAGCGGCAGGGAGCGTATCCGTAACCGTAACGCCGGTCGCGTCAGCGGTACTGTTATTCGTGACGGTGATGACATAATCCAGAACGTCGTCCACAGCCGCGCACTCCTCACCGTCATCCTTGGTCAGTGCCAAGTCAACCTCTGGGGCGACCTCAAATGCACCGATGTCACAAGTCCCGTTAGATGGGCGTATAGCGCCACGCTGGTCGGTCGGCGGGCAGGCGGCGTTGTCGCCGGCATCGATGGCTGGACTGCCGGCCAGGAGCTCCCGGGTCTGCGTAGGTCCACCATTGTTTGCCAACGCACCCAGCAGCGGGTCCTGACCGGTAATATCGCCAGCCGCAGCGAAGCCACAGCTATTGGCACTGTCCAAGTTGTTGCCGTTGGATGTGATCGCAGTCGTTCCGGCACAGTTACCGCCGGTATTGTCAGCGACGATGGTATTGGTCAGTATGGCCGTATCGTTGTTGCTGATTCCGCCGCCGTTGTTCAGACTAGCCGAGTTATTGCTTATTGTATCGTTGGTGGAAGTGGCCGTGGCGCCACTGCTATTGAAGATTCCGCCGCCCGAAGCCGTCGCGGTATTGTTGGTGATGGTGCTGTTAGTCGTTGTGAGCGAACTACCGTTGGCATTGTAAATGCCACCACCGTTACTACCCGCACCGGTGGCATCGTTACCGCTTACGGTACTACGAGTCACCGTCAGCAAGCCGTTGTCATTGAAGATCCCGCCACCGTCACCACTGGTATCATTGCCGCTCACCGTACTCTCTAGTAGCGTGAGGGTGTCGAGGTTGAGAATCGCACCACCATCAACCCCGGATACGTTAGCGGTGATAGTCGTGTTGTCGAGTGATAGGGTCCCGTCATTGCGAATGCCGCCGCCAGACTCGCCAGCCACATTGCCGCCACGGATGGTCAGGTCGGAGATGGTGACGACAACCCCGGTGTCGATATCAAAGATACGGTCGACGCTACCGCCGTCGATAACGGTGTTCGTGGTTCCTGTCCCGGTAATCGTCAGGTCATCGAGGATGTCCAAATCGCCGAAGACAGCGAGGTCCTCGCCCGACAGACCAGTCAAGGTATAGGTATTCGTATCCAATACGATGGAATCGCTACCAGCCAATGCATTGGTCTCCTGGACAGCGGCCCGCAGCGTGCAAAGACCCGAGAGATCGGCGCAGATGCCATTGCCGAGATTCACATCAGATGTATCTGCGGTACTGTCTACGGTGAAGGTGGCGGCATGGCTCGGCATCACGGCCGTAACCGCCATGATCAGGCAAATAATCAAGGCGTGTGGCCAAATTAGCCGGACTCCGCTGATGGCAGAATGGAACATAAAGAAAGTCTAGCCGGCCGTGACCATCCGGGCGGGGTAGATGCCTGGTTAGTTGGCTGCCTTGTCGCCGAGCACGGCGGCGCGGAAACGATTCTTAAGGTAAGTGCCATCGCGCGCCGGCAGGACCGTCGGATACGAGCGCGCCATCACCTTGACGACGGCGAAACTCGGACCCTTGTCCTCGTAGAGGTTAGGAATCAAGGCCCGAAGCTCATCTTCGACATACACGCATGTGCTGTGTGGAAAGCCCGCGGCCCGCGCGATCCCGGCAAGATCAATGCCGAAGCGCGTGTGCGTGCTCTGCATACCGGTTTCGCCGTAGCGCTCGTTATCGATCACCACAACCGCAAGGTTGGGCGGTTGCTGCACGGCGATCGTCGCAAGACCGCCCAGACCCATGAGCATCTCACCATCCCCGGTCAGCACGAGTACACGGCGTTCGGGCTGGCCAAGCGCCAACCCAAGACCAATCATCGCCGCTCCACCCATCGCGCCCCAGACATAAAAATTACGCGGGTTATCGCCCGCCGCGGCGGCGTCCCAGCAGGTACTGCCCAGACCGGTCACGACCAGCGCATCACCGCGCTTCTTCAGGATTTGCGCTACAACCTCGCGACGATCGAGCGTGATCTCGTTCCTCTTTGTCATATCAGTACAGCGACCCGTTACAGGCTCAGCGGTGTTCGGGCAAGGCGACTCGTGAAGCCCCGCCCACACTTCGGACAAAGCCCCAAAGGGGGCTAGGACAGGGATGTCCGGCCCGCGCGCAGGGGCAGGACGCCCCTTCGCGCGGCTCCGAAGTGCGGGCGAAAAAAGCGCAACGCCGGAGCCGCGCACGAACACCGGTGAGCCAAGCGCTACCTATCTCCCTGCGTCGCATTCCAGTCCTTGAAACCGATGATACGTTGCGAAATGATGACGGCGACCATGCGGCAGGTGTCGAACACGAGCCGTGCTGCTGCATTCACGGTCTCCGCTAGGCGTCCGGCTTCGTCGACGTAATGCACGATCACCCCGATGTCCTCGAGCACACGCCGCGTGTTCTGCCCCATCGGTACTTGCCAGGGATTGAACTCTCCCCACTCACCCCGCATGGTCACGAGCATGAGCAGCGGGAAGCGACACTCGCGTGCCATCGCCAGCATATTGATGCAGTTGCCTGCACCGCTCGACTGCATCAACAAGGCGCCACGTTGGCCGCCGAGCCACGCACCCGCGAGCAGCGCCACACCTTCTTCTTCTGTTGTAAGCGGAACTGCGCAAATAGTCTTGTCAGCCTGGCAGAGTTCGATCAGGCGTGCATGCCCGGCATCGGGCACATAAGCCGCCTGACGGATGTCGATGTCCTTGAGGACACGGAAGATCTCGTCCGGCCAGGTGACATTGTTTTTTGCAGCCCTGCTATTCATCAGCCGCTTGCCCGGGTGCCGAAATGGAACTCGCCGTGTTGAGCCAGCAAACCGAAGATACCGCCGGTGTGTATGAAGATAATATTCCTAGCGCCACGAAAGCGGCCGCGCTCGATTTCGCCGAGCAAGCCGTGGAAGGTCTTGCCGGTGTACACCGGATCGAGAATGATACCCTCTGAGGTAGCGACGCGACGAATGGTTGCCAATACCTCGGGCCCGGCCTTGCCGTAACCGGCGCCGAGATAGCCTTCGATGNNGGTCTTGCCCGTGTACACCGGGTCGAGAATGATGCCCTCTGTGGCAGCGACGCGGCGAATCGTCGCAAGCACCTCGGGCCCAGCCTGGCCGTAGCCGGCCCCGAGATAACCTTCGATGACGTTGATCGGTAACGCGTCGACATTCAGCTCCTGACGGTAGCGCGTCTTCCACTTTTCGAAATCGGCGCGAATCTTCGCTTCGAAATAGGCTGCGTCCTCGTCGACATTGATGCTCCAGACTTTTGCCCCGAGATCGTAAAGAGCGTTTCCGAGGATCAAACCGGCCAGGGTGCCACCGGATCCGACAGCACAGACGATGTGCTCCGGCGCAAAGCCTAGGCGTGCGCAATCGGCCTTTAGCTCCTCGCACGCGGCGATGTATCCCCAAAGACCGACCTCGTCGCTCGCGCCCGAGGGGATGATGAATGCTTTGTGTCCGCTTCGTGCGTAGCGGTTTTGAATCTGCGCCAGGATCTCATCTCGGCGAGCGCTGTATTCCTGTGGTTCGTAATAGGACACCGTGGCGCCGACCAGGTAATCGAGAAACAAGTTTCCCTGTGGTAATTCCTCGGGCGTCCCGCGCAGGCACAGATGCACGTGGAGCCCCAATTGCGCGCCGACGATCGCCGTCGCACGACAATGGTTAGACTGCACGCCGCCGCATGTGATCAACGTGTCGCATTGTTGTTGCAGCGCTTCGCCGGTGGAGAACTCGAGCTTGCGTACCTTGTTGCCGCTCAGGGCGGAACCGGTGAGATCGTCACGCTTGACCCATAAGCGTGGTCCGCCGACCTCGGCCGAGAGCCTGTCGAGCGGTTGCAGCGGTGTCGGCAGCTGCGCGAGACGAATACGCGCAGGGAAAGCGACGGTCATCGGTGCATTAATATTAGATAGCTGCACGCGAAGGAGCGACTCAGGAAAACGCCTGCTCCAGATCGTCCAGCACCGCTTTTTCCTTGCTCGACACCTTGCTGCCAAGCCCAAGGAAACCGCCCGCCGCCTCGGCGACGCCGCGCGCATGCCCGATCACTTGCTCTTTAAGGGCCTGCTTCGGTTCGGCGCTGAGCGTGCTGCTAAGCGCACTCACATAGTCCTTCCAGGCCCTTCGCACCTCTTGGTCGGGACGCGCGGCGAGCCAGTTCTGCAACAGCTCGTGACTGGCGCCGCCTTTTTCCAGACCGGTCTGCTCGGCGGCAGCCAGGATCGCGGCACGCTCCTTTTCATCGATGCTGCCGTCGGCCCACGCGACCTCTACAAGAGGAACAAGTGCCAGCGCCGCCACAGTGTCGGTGGCGATATCGAGCGCAATCAACTGCTCGAGCACGGCATCGTCACTGATGCCAGAGGCGGCGGCCAGCGCTTCTTTTCTCGCCTTGGCTGCTTCCTGCTCGCGCAGGGCACGACGCAGCTTCTCGTTTTGTTTGGCGAAAAATGACTCCTCCAAGGCCTTGCGTCGTCCGCGCAGAATTTCTTCAGTCATTGCTTTACTCCGTAGCGTGAGAAGTTACTTTAATCCAAGCGCCCTTCGACGGACGCAACGAACAGTGTCTTAAGCTCGGGCACACCCACGGGAATGGGGTTGCCGCTGGCCGTGGGATCGATGGCCGCCATCTGCGCGAGCGCATCGAGGCGGTCGGTGCCGACGCCGAGATCTTGCAAGGTATGCGGGATCGCGATCTCTTGGCGCAACGCTAACACCCATTGCATCACGGCCGCAAACGATGGATCCGGCAAGGAGAGCCACGCCGCCAGACGCGTCATCTTCCCATCGATCGCCCTGCGGTTAAACGCGAGCACATAGGGCATCACCACGCCGTTGGTCAGACCGTGATGCGTGTCGTACAGCGAGCCAACGGGATGCGACAGCGCATGAATGGCACCAAGGCCTTTTTGAAATGCCGCAGCGCCCATGCTGGCTGCCACCATCATATTGGCGCGCGCGGTCAGGTTCTGTCCGTCGCGCACGGCAACGGGCAGCCACTCCTTAATAAGGCGTACGCCCTCGACCGCG
>JABAOD010006071.1_pt2 | contig 18413 bp, 13 predicted proteins | sample 7062151 | NCBI WGS metagenome assembly JABAOD01 (sample SAMN14538626, study PRJNA623070) | marine sediment metagenome | biome: marine biome [ENVO:00000428]; feature: marine pelagic biome [ENVO:01000023]; material: deep marine sediment [ENVO:00002113] | place: India: Gulf of Khambhat ... | reverse complement strand
ACGCCTCCGGGCCAGTATTTTTTCGGGTTTTCAACCAAGATTGGCTCTGGGAAACTCGGAAATTCGGCCTTCGAGGTTCCCTGGACCAGATGGGGCTTGATAAACTTCATCACAGAGGTCTCTACCTCACCTGCATGGGCGTCATTACGTGTTTCGATCCATTGAAATACCTCTTCGGTCACCAAGTCTAAGATGGAAAGGACGGCGAGGGCAATCCCGTCAAGTTCCTTTAGTAGAAGTTCACCGACCTCTCGGAGAGCAGCGACATGCATGGACCCACCGTGCCCTGAAATGATAATGAACCGACGAAGACCTTGCCTGTGCAGGGAATGGACAATATCCCGGATTAGAACTCTAAGAGTTCCTGCAGAAATCCCAACGGATCCAGGATGGTCACGCGTGCTGCGAAGAACACCGTAATATATTGGAGGAGCCACAAGTACCTTGGCTGTCTCAGCGACTCTTTTGGCTATTTCGTAGACTTGCAGCGTGTCTGTCGCCAATGGGAGGTGATTGCCGTGTTCCTCCACGGACCCAACAGGAATTAATACGGTTCGTGTTTTCTTCACCCCCTCCTCGAAGCCACGCATCGTGATCTCTTCGATGAGCATGGTTTCTCCTTATCGTTGCTTAGCTGGTAGCCCTTCGGGCTTGACGAAAAGCTCTTTTATTCATGATGTCAGAATCCGATCTTCCCGAAAAAATGTCCTCCAATCATTATATACGGAAGAACCCTGGTCAACAATATACCTTTCAGGAGTTTACTGAGTTTTCAAACTCTTCGACCGTCTCATGCGGGAATAGCAGAAAGATCACGTATTACTGGGGGATCATGGTCCGCAGAGGATTGATTAATATGGAAATCCGTGATATAGAACCGTCGTCTTCTGTGATGATACTTGCGGCGAAGAGAGGTATTCCTCGGGTATAAGGCGTTTTCTACTAGGAGAAGCGGAGATGTCACAGATGAGCCTGGGCGGCCTTTCGGTCTCTAAGAAAAAAGTGGTTCAGAAGTACAATCTCATTTCACCGGTTTATGACATTTTCGGGATTATCATGGAATCAAAGGCACGTGCCCGTGCCCTGGAGGTCTCAGAAATTACGAATGGCGAAAGGATCTTGGAAGTTGCTGTGGGCACGGGGCTCAATTTTCAGGAGATCCTCAGGCGCAATCCTGACGGCTGGAGCGATGGGATCGACATCTGTCATAAGATGCTGAGGAGGGCCCAGAAAAGAGCAATGAAAACCGGGGTCCTCAACTATAGTCTCCAACTGGGAGATTGTCGGAGTCTTCCATTTGCTGACAACACTTTCGATCTTTTGATCAATCAATATATGTTTGACATCCTCCCCGTGACAGACTTTGGCAGGATTACGGCCGAGTTCAGAAGGGTACTGAAGCCCGAGGGACGCCTCGTCCTGGTCAATACCACACCTCCCGAAAAACCTAGAGACCGAATGCTCGAGTGGATCTTCTGTGTCTATCCCCCGGCTTTTAGCAAGTGCCGAGGAGTCTTAGCAGAGCCTTTTCTTGAAAAATTCAATTTCAGAGACATCCACAGAGAATATGTGGTCAATCTCTCTTTTCCCTCGGAGGTCGTTCGATCCTATAAGTGATCGGTCGAGTAGAAACTCACTCCAAAAGGGCGATTCGAAGGAACAATAATTGCAGGACAATCGCGAAGACCCACGTATTCTCAAGGACCCCGTCGGTTTGAGAGGTGGTTTCTTTATGAACAGGGAGACCGAGAAGGAAAAAATCCTCATCGTCGATGATGACGAGAATTTTACGACTGTGACAGCAGCCTTCTTGGAACATGAAGGGTACGAGACCACGAAGGCCAATACGGGCAGTGAAGCCGTTGAGAAAGTCTCCTCTGAGAAGCCACGAATTGTGCTTCTGGACCTGATGCTCCCCGATGCCGAGGGGATAGACGTTCTTAAAAAGATCCGCCAGGTCGACCGGAATGTGGCCGTTATTACCATTACAGGTCACGGGGATGAACATCGGGCCGTCAATGTGATGAAGGCCGGTTCCTGTGATTACCTGAGAAAACCTTTCAGATTCCAGGATCTCGTCCAGTCGATCGAAAAAGCCTCCATGTGGCGAGAGATGCAGATCATTGAAGACATGTCTGAGGGCTACCTGGCTATCGATGGGGCAAAAGTCGTCTATGGAAATCGCTTTTTCGGGGACCTTCTCGGCTATGCACAGGAAGCAATGATCGACATGGAGGTATCCAAGCTTTTCCCGAAGGAAGGACCTGACACCTTCCGGAGGCGGGCAAAAGAAGGCGATGGAACTTGGCATACCTGCGAGATGGAAGCGGTTCACTGTGACGGCACCAGCTACATTCTCGGAGCAAGGATTGGCAACGACACGTTTCAAGGGAAGGAGGTTGTTGCCGCCTTCTTCAAGGACATTACCGCCACAAAACATCTCGAAACTGCTCTAGAGGAAACTCAGAGCCTCTATGAAAACCTCATCCTGAATGCCAATGACGCGATCACCGTGATTAACCCCCAGGAAACCTTCTCCTTGGTGAACCCCAAGTTCTGTGAAATCTCTGGGTATTCCGAGGAAGAGGCGAAGAGCCTTCACCTGTCCAAGCTTGTCCATCAGGAAGACCTCGCTTTGGTCATCGATCGCCATCGCAGAAGGCTGGCAGGAGAGGATGTACCCAGCAACTACCAGTTCAGAATCATCCGAAAAACTGGAGAGGTTATATTTGTCGATTTTAATGCCAACGCTGTCAAGAAGGAGGGGAAAATCATAGGAGTTCAGGCGATTGCCAGGGATATCACCGAGAGAAAACAGGCTGAAAAAGAACTCCAGGAGAGGATGGAAGAACTCGAGAAGTGGCACAAGTTGACCGTTGACCGCGAACTGAGAATGGTGGAGCTTAAACAGAAAATCGAAGCGCTTGAATCTCAAATCACCCGTCTCAAAACGTTGAAGAAAACCAGATAATCCTCCGGAACTCGCCAATCCGACATTCTGTCTGCCCCGATTGAAAAAATGTTCCTTGCCCCATATGACCTGAAAATCTAGGGTTAAATGAGGATCTGCCCAGGGTTTTCCCTTTCCACGGACTCAATGCTCTTGGATTCACGAATTTGGCCACGACCCCCGCTGTTGTTCATTCCGCTCGTTTCCTGGATCAGATGATTTAAGGATTCATATGTCAAAGGATTTAGGCGAAGCAATGTATGAGTGGCATCAAAATTGCTCCCACGCCAGTTGAATCAGTCTCTCTACTTCCTTGCCTGCAGATCGACGAGATCCTGGTTCGATACTCCATGGGCCTGATGGGAGAATCAGCTAGGTCAGATCTGATAATCAGGTGACACAGCCAGTAAGAGCAACCTGGGAGTCAAAGATGCCAAGAGTTCTGGTTATCGAGGAGGACAAAGCCGAACACAACCGTATGATGGCAACTTTTGCCGGCAGAGGCTATGAAGTCACCGGCGCAAGGGATACCCAGGCGGCTCTGAATTGTATTCATGAATCCATATTTGATGTTGTTATCGAGAACCTTGGTGCGACAAGGCCCGAAACGCACAAGATCTATTATGCCATCAAGGAAAAGAACCCTCCCACCCGGGTCATCCTTGTGTCCGACGCAGCCCATGTCTCCACGGCTGTAGACTTAATGAAAATCGGGGCAGACGATTACCTCCAGAAACCTCTGAGCATGGACATGCTGGAGATCAAGGTCCGACAGGCCCTTGACAACCGAAGCCTCTCCAATGAGGTCGATTTTCTCCGTCATGGATCGGGTTTGATTCATCAGTTCACCGACATCATCGGCAAGTGCCCTCAGATGGAGAAGATCTTTAATGTTCTCAGGAGGATCACCCGAAGTAATGCCACGGTTTTGATCACTGGAGAAACCGGAACAGGAAAAGAACTCATAGCTGGAGCGATCCACTACAACAGTGAAAGAAGAACCAGCCCGTTTGTGAGTGTCAATTGCGCGGCCCTGCAGGAAACTCTGCTTGAAAGCGAGCTTTTCGGGCACGAAAGAGGCGCATTCACCGGGGCGATCAAACAGAGAATCGGAAGGTTGGAACAGGCCAACACGGGTACGATATTCCTCGACGAAATTGGAGACATGAGTCTGAGAATACAGGCCAAGATCCTCCGGGTTCTTCAAGAGCGGCAATTTGAAAGACTGGGGGGCAACAAGACACTCAAAGTCGACCTTCGCATCTTGGCAGCCACCAATAAGAACCTGATCGAAGCGATCGAGCGAGGATCATTCAGGGAAGAGCTCTACTTCCGGCTTAACGTGATTCACATCGAACTCCCACCACTAAGGGAACGAGGAGGTGATATCGAGCTTCTCGCGAATTTCTTTCTTGAGAAATTCCGACGCTCCATTAACCGGAATATCAAAGGCTTTAGTCCCTCAGCGCTCAAAGTAATACGAGACTATCCCTGGCCAGGCAATATCCGAGAGGTGCGAAACGTTATCGAAAGGGCAGTTTTGATGGCTCAGGGAGAGGTTCTCGAAGATGAAGACCTATTGCTCGACGGCGAACTCGCGGACATTCCCTCCATGCCCAAGGGTAACCTGTCGCAGGATGGCATGATCAAACTCTCTGATATGGAAAAAAACACAATTGTCGAAGCACTCGAGAAGACACACTGGATACAGCAGGATGCGGCAAAACTGCTGGGTGTCAGCAAACGGGTGATCCACTACAAAATCAAGAAGTACGGAATCACCCACCCAAGATGGATTAAGAACCGTTAATTTGGAAAAAAATGATCTCCTTGTGGAGGTTGACAAAAGATTCTTGATATGGGATAGCCTACTGAAGCATCTCTACCATCAACGAAAGCGAGGGGTTCCTTGCCGCAAGAGCGCCAACTCAACTTTCTGATCTTCACGAAGAAATCCTCAAAGGTAAGACGATTCAAGATTTCGGGGGTCTGGATCGGCCTTCTGTGTCTGTGCATATGCGTCTTTCTCTCCGCCCTGATCTTTTTGAGTTGGCGCTATTTTGAAGCCAGAGAGGCGCGGCTTAGCCTATCCCTGCTTCGAGAAGAGAACCAAATCCAGAAGTCCAAAATCCGGCTTTTCGCGGACAGAATATCTCATTTGGAGGGCCAGGTTTCGAGGGTTCGTGAGTTCGATTCAAAGGTCCGAGTCATCGCGAATCTTGAACCCCCTCCACCCCCTACCCTCGGTGTCGGTGGCCCCACTCCGAGGGACCTCCGAGAAGAAATGCTTCTGCAAAAGGACCAGGCCGGCCTGATCGATCAAATGAAGGAGGATCTGGAGAGGCTGTCGTTAGAGATCCAAGTGGAATACGCAAGCTTACAGCGGCTGGAAGGCCTTCTCGAAGGCAAGCGGGAACAACTCGCCTCAACACCGTCGATACTTCCGGCCAGAGGGTGGATGTCCTCGGGCTTTGGATACCGGATCTCTCCCTTTGCTGGAACGATCCAGATGCACGAAGGCATCGACATCTCCAATTCTATCGGAACCCCAATTGTGGCTCCAGCCGATGGGCTCGTCGTCAAAGTAGGAAGAGAGTATGGATATGGGAAAGTCCTCGCCATCAACCACGGCTATGGCATCACCACCCGCTACGGGCATCTCCATAAGGCTCATGTCAAGATTGGCCAGAAGGTAAAACGAGGAGAACTCATCGGAGAGGTCGGAAATACCGGACGATCCACGGGCCCCCATCTCCATTACGAGGTTCTGGTGAACAATGTTGCCGTAGACCCCAGAAAGTACATCCTCTTTGGATACCCCGGGTCGAGTCCGATCGAGCGCACCACCTCGCTCGTAAGATAAATCTGTCAGTCCAAGAATCGGAATTCCTTTCTATTGTCTTCCCCGAACAAGTTCATCCACGATACTCGGATCTGCAAGCGTCGAGGTGTCTCCAAAATCGTGGATATCTCCTGACGCAATTTTTTTGAGAATCCGTCTCATGATTTTCCCACTTCTCGTTTTGGGGAGCCCATCGGCAAAGTGAATTTTGTCCGGCGTCGCGATAGGACCAATCTCTTTCCGGACGTGAGCCACGAGTTCTTTTTTGAGTTCCTCGCTCCTCTCAATACCGAGTTTAAGGGTCACAAAGGCATAAATCCCCTGTCCTTTGATGTCATGGGGAAAGCCCACCACGGCGGCCTCGGCTACGACGTCGTGTGAGACGAAAGCGCTTTCGATTTCTGCTGTGCCCATTCGATGACCGGAGACATTGATGACATCATCGACACGGCCCATGAGCCAAAAATACCCATCGCCATCTTTTCGGGCTCCATCGCCTGTGAAATACATTCCAGGGTATTGAATAAAGTAGGTCTCCTGAAATCTCTGGGGGTCACCAAAAACCGCACGGAACATCCCAGGCCACTGTTTTCGGATGACCAGGTAGCCCCCCTCGTCGGTTCCACATTCCGACCCGTCTTCTCGAACCACAGCCGCGTCTACCCCAAAAAATGGGACAGTTGCTGATCCTGGCTTCAGGGAAATTGCGCCAGGCAGGGGCGAGATCAAGATTCCACCTGTCTCGGTCTGCCACCACGTATCGACGATAGGGCACTTACCGCGGCCCACCACATCATGGTACCACATCCATGCCTCAGGATTGATGGGCTCTCCAACAGAACCGAGGAGCCTGATACTGCTGAGATCATGTTTCTTCACCCATTCCTCCCCCTCCCTCATGATCGCCCGGATGGCTGTCGGAGCAGTATAGAAAATCGTTACTTTGTGTTTTTCCGCCACTTCCCAGAAACGGTCCGGTTTGGGATAGTTGGGTACCCCCTCGAACATCAAGCTTGCTGCGCCGGCAGCGAGTGGACCGTATACAAGGTAACTATGGCCAGTCACCCATCCGATATCTGCCGTGCACCAGAATATATCTTCCTCCCGGTAGTCGAAAACCCACTCAAAGGTCTTCTTTACATACAGGAGATATCCCGCCGTGCTATGGACGATCCCCTTAGGTTTTCCTGTACTTCCACTGGTATAAAGAATGAATAATGGGTCCTCGGCATCTGTTGGTTCAGCCTCGCAATCCTCTCGGATGTCTTCTGCCACCATTTCTTCGTCCCACCAGGTGTCCCGGCCGGGCTCCATCGATGGATTGGTCTTCGCTCGATTGACCACGATCACATGACTCACCGTGGGGCACTCCTGGAGTGCAATGTCTGCGTTTCTCTTGAGTCCAATTGTCCTCCCTCCCCGAAGGCTCGCGTCTGAGGTGATCAGAAGCTTCGCATCACAATCCCTTATCCGATCTCTCAAAGCCTCTGCACTGAACCCACCAAAAACGACGCTGTGAACCGCACCGATCCGTGCACAGGCAAGCATCGCGATGGGAAGCTCTGGGATCATCGGGAGATACAAGGCGACCCGGTCACCCTTCTCCACCCCTTTCTTTTTGAGCACATTGGCAAACCTGCAAACTTCACGGTGAAGCTCGAGGTAGGTGTAAGTCCGGCTCTCTCCAGGGGGTTCCCCCTCCCAGATGATCGCGACTTTGTCTTTTCCCTCCATATCGAGATGTCGGTCGAGGCAATTATACGATGCATTCAGTTTCCCCCCATCAAACCATTTCATGTTCGGACTCCCGAGACCCCCCTGGAGAACCTTGTCCCATTTCTTGAACCAATGGAGTTCTTCAGCATACTCGGCCCAAAATCCCTCGGGATCCTCGATCGATCTTACATACATCCTCTCGTATTGAGACGCACTCTGAATATGGGCTTTTTCGACAAAATCCCTCGGCGGCTCGAACCGCCGCAACTCCTCCATCATGGATGTTATGCTTTTTCTATCCGAATCCATGACTCACCCCCAATATCATGACTCCCTTTTCAGCCGTTCCATGTGTCGTACCAAATTATCTCACCACACACAACCCTCATCGCTGAACTTTAATATACACTGCTCCAACGATCAGATGAGGGTTCTCCAGAAATGGTCAGATCCCAACCAGTCGGAAGCCTGACGATTCAAAAGAATCTTCCCGCGACGTGATTCCGTTAGTTTACGGGGAGGGAGGGCTGAAGACAACAAAAACTTCTCAGTTGATCGATCGGGTATCGATTCCGCTATCGATTTAGGTTAAGATGAGTATGCCATTTTTGAGGCTATCTGCGGTTATCTGAAGAGACCGAGAAGAAACGTTCAGTTCAAGCAGAGGCTGCTCCCTGTGTATGGGCGTAGCCGGGGTCTCGGTCTCATGATCTGAAAAACTCTCAAGAGCCGCGCGGATTTTTTCAAGTGAGGGATTTTCAATGCCGGTCATTGATTTTCATTTTCACATCACCCAGGTTGATGCATACAACGAATGGTTTTCCAAATGGGCCAGCAAGATGCATGGTCCCAACACTCTCGTCAATCTCCGGAAGATCCTTGACTCACCCGAGTCGATCCTCCATTTCCTGGACGACCAGGGAGTCGACTATGCCGTCACCCTGGCGGAGTATAACCCCATGGTGACCGGGATTTGCTCGAACGAGAGGGTCGGCGATTTTTGTAAAGGGAGCGAACGCCTCATCCCTTTTGCCAGTATCAACCCCTATGTGACATTCAACGCCGTGGCAGAACTGGATCAATGTGTCACTGATTACGGATGCCGAGGGCTCAAACTCTACCCGACGTACCAGCACTTCTACCCGAACGACAATCGGCTCTTTCCGATCTATGGCCGCGCTCAGGAACTCGGAATCCCCATCATGTTTCACACAGGCTCCTCCACATTTCCAAACGCCCTAATGAAATACGGAGATCCCTTGGCCCTGGATGAAGTGGCTGTGTTTTTCCCGCGCTTGACCCTCATTCAGTCTCACAGCGGCAGAGGCTTTTGGTATGATCGTGCTTTCTTTTTGAGCGTCTTACACGAGAATGTGTATATGGACATCACAGGTCTTCCCCCTAAGAATCTTCTCAAGTACTTCCCAGATCTGGAAAAGAATCAGGACAGGATTCTCTTCGGATCTGACTGGCCTGGTGTCAGAAGCATCCAGGACAACATTAACGCCATCGAAAGCCTGCCAATTGGTGAGGAGGCCAAAGCCAAGATTCTGGGACTCAATGCAGCAAGGATTTTGAAGATCAACGTCTCCTAAGGACCGATTTTGGAAAGATCGAAACCAGAAAAAGCGCCCAACGTCGAGAGGCCAACCAAAGCAGTTGTCAACCGTCGAGCCATCTCCCAGAACATTGCCAAAATCCGAAAACGAATTGGCTCCGAGAGGAATCTTATGGCCGTGGTGAAGGCCGACGGATACGGCCATGGATCAGTGGAAGTGAGTCGAGCAGCTTTGGAGAGCGGGGCTGACTGTCTTGGCGTTGCCCTACCTGAGGAGGGTGCCATTCTCAGAGAGGGGAGGATCGATATCCCTATTCTGGTCCTCGGCACGATTCAACCCGACGAGGCATACAAGACAGTCGATTCCCGGTTAGAACAGACCGTGTGCTCGGTGGAGCCCGCGGAGGCATTAGACCAGCAGGCTCGCCAAGCCGGTATTCGTATCAATGTGCATATCAAGGTTGACACCGGCATGGGCCGGATCGGGGTGAAGCCTGAGGACGTGTCTGCCTTCGCCCGCAGGATCCTGCAATTCCAAAACTTGGAGGTAAAGGGGATATTCAGCCACTTCCCGTCAGCAGATGAGGCGGATAAGACCTTTTCCAAGAGACAGATCGAGATTTTTGATCACGTCGTTCGGGAGTTGGCGCTTTCAGGGATCACAATACCTCAGAAACACATGGCCAATAGTGCCGCCGTTTTGGACCTTCCAGAATCGTACTACGACCTTGTCAGGCCTGGGATCATGATCTATGGGCTCTATCCCTCTGACCAAGTCAGCCGCAGCATCGAACTGGAACCGGCCATGATCCTCAAGACGAGGGTCTCCTTTCTCAAAACGGTTCCTCCAGGCACTCCCATCAGTTATGGGCGGACCTTTCTGACCCAGAGGGAAACGAGCGTCGCCACCCTTCCCATCGGATACGGCGATGGATATAGCCGGTTGTTGTCGGGACGGGGAGAGGTCCTGGTCAACGGCCACCGAGTGCCATTGATCGGCCGTGTTTGTATGGATATGTGCATGATCGATGTATCTCGAGCAGGAAACGTCAAGCCGGGAGACGAGGTAATCCTCTTTGGCGAGGAACTCTCGGTCGATGAGATCGCTGCTAAGGTTGGCACGATCAATTACGAAATCGTCTGCGCCGTTGGCAAACGGGTCCCCAGGGTTTATGTTGGATAACCCTCTCATTCACTCCCCAAGCTGAAGCTGCTGTACTCACCTGGGATCTTGTTTTATCAATAATATCCTTCAAAATCGCCAAGCAGCATGATCACTATCAGAAAAGGGGGCTATTTGATCCAGAAATCTTTGATTTTAGACTCGGGTGGACACTGTCTAATGTAGGTCCAAAAAAAGGCTCACGACGATTGCCCAAGGAGATAAGAAAAATATTGACATGGTTTCAAGATCTGCTAGTATAGTTTTTATCGTGCGCTTCCGGACTTGAAGCTGGAAACGGGGCGAAGCAGAAGCTGAGTGGATGTGAGGCCCGTTCTTTCGGTACGAAAGGACGGGCCTCTGTTTGTTGGGGGGCCTAACAGACATGAAGTGCCCGGAATGCGGTGAGGTGAATTCACTGGGTCGCAAATTCTGCGGTGAATGTGGTTATCACCTCAGGCAAAACCAAGAAGCGATTCCAATCAACCACAAAAAGCCACCACCCTATACCCCAAAACACACCGATGAAATTATCAAGACAAGGAGCGCTCTCGAGGGTGAGCGCAAAATCGTGACCGTCCTTTTTGCCGATGTAGCGGGATCCACGCGTATCTTCGAGATGCTCGATCCGGAAGAGGTCCACAACATCATGGATGATTGCTTCAAAATCATGATGGATGAGGTTCATAACTATGGAGGTACGGTCAACCAGTTCACAGGCGACGGGATTATGGCCCTTTTTGGTGCCCCTTTAGCTCATGAGGACCACGCGCGGAGGGCTTGTTATGCGGCCCTCGGAATACAGAGAGGACTCGAGGCGTATGCAGAAAAAATCAAGGCCAGGTTCGGAACGGAATTCAAGATGCGGATTGGCCTCAATTCCGGGTCTGTGGTTGTAGGCTCTATCGGAGATGATTCTCGCAGGGATTATACCGCTGACGGAGACACGGTGAATTTGGCCTCCAGGATAGAGACTCTCGCCGACCCTGGAACCATCCTGATTTCCAATAATACCTATCATCGAGTTAGCCACGACTTTGAATTTCTGGCCCTGGGCAAGTTCAAGATCAAGGGAAAAGAGAAACTCCACGATGTGTACAGGCTTGTTGATAAGACATCCCGGCCACGGGTTGATTCAGATTGGACGATCCATTCTGAAATGGTGGGTAGAGACCGGGAGTTGGACAGGTTGGAGCTCCATGTCTTAAAGGCAAAAAATGGGGAGGGCTCTATCGTAAATATTTTGGGAGAGGCGGGCATCGGCAAGTCAAGGCTCATTGCGGAGCTGAAAAAACGAGAAACCCTAAGAGGCACGCTGGTCCTTGAAGCAAGGGCAGTCTCAATAGGCGGGAATCTCAGCTTTTATCCCATCATTGAGATGGTAAATGGTTGGGCTGGAATCCAAGAGGATGATCTGGAAGCCGAAGCCGGCCGTAAACTTGAGTCCAAGATTAGAGCGATTCATCCCCAAAAGACCAACGAAATATTCCCCTTCATAGCGACCATGATGGGAATCAAACTTTCTGGAAAGCACAGCGAAAGGGTGAAGAGGATAGAAGGAAAAGCACTGGAAAGCCTGATTCGAAAAAGCCTGAGGGATCTCATTATCAAAATATCTGAATCATATACCCTGATCCTTATCATTGAGGACCTTCACTGGGCGGATAACACTTCCATCGAACTCCTGATTACAATGTTCAGGTTGGCAGAAGGTAATAAAATAATGTTCATCAATTTATTCCGGCCCCATCATGAGCAGACCAGCGATAAATTGCTCAGAAATATTATCGAAAACTATCCTAGCCTCCATAAGGAAATATACATTCAGCCCCTCAATAGATCCGAGAGCGACTTGCTGATTGACAATCTGCTCAAGGCCGGAGGGCTCCCTCGTGATATAAGGAACTCCATTCATATACGTTCTGAGGGCAACCCCTACTTCATTGAAGAGGTAATCCGTTCGTTTATTGACCAAGGCGTAGTTGAAAGAAAGAATGGAGGTCTAACGATCACCAGAAAGATCGAGTCGGTACTTATCCCCAATACGATCCAAGAACTGCTTATCTCCCGAATTGACCATCTTGAGGAGCAAACAAAAATCCTATTGAAAACCGCATCTGTCATTGGCAGAAAGTTTTTTTACCGAATACTAGCGAAGGTAGCACATGGAGTTGAGAACATCGATAACAGACTTCGATACCTCAAAGAGATCCAACTGATCCATGAAATCAAGCGGATGGACGAAACCGAATATGTCTTCAAGCATGCTCTTGTACAGGAGACGATGTACGAGTCTATACTGCGCCAGAAGAGAAGAGAGCTTCACCTCAAGGTGGCGGAATCTATAGAAAAGGTTTTCGGAGAAAGACTGCATGAATTCTACGGTATGCTTGCTATTCACTACAGCAGAGGAGAGGACCTTGATAAAGCAGAGGAGTACCTGACTAAGGCAGGCGAAGAAGCACTTAAATCCTCGGCCTCGAGTGAAGCCCGACATTACTATAAGGAAGCGTTCAACATCTACGAGTTAAAGTACGGCGAAACCGCAGATCCCGAAAAGGTTGCCATGTTCGATAAGAATATTGCCCTCGCTTTGTATAACAGGGGCCAGTATGAGGAAGCTGTTGAATATTTCGACAAAGCACTCGCCTACTACTGGGGAGAGTCACCAAAACATCCATTTTCAACAGCATTTACCTTCGTTTCGGCAGTTTTTCATTTCTTTGTAGCCCTTTACTTCCCATCGCTGAAGTTTCGAGGAATTCTGACAGAAAAAGATGCGGAGGCTGTAGATCTATTCTATAAGAAATGCGAAGCGTTGGTCATCATAAATCCTAGAAGATTCTTTATCGAATCATTCTATTTTTTCAGGAAGCTGACCAGTTTCAATTTGACAAAGCTCGAACAAGCAGCTGGGATTTTGGTGTCTGCGAGTTGCCTATTCTCTTTTAGTGGTCTTTCGTTCCTAGTGAGCAGAAAGATACTGAATTCTGTCGAAAACAGGATGGATCAAGATGATGTAAAGCAACTGACCACATATGATCTTATGGAGACACAACACAATTATCTGGAGGGCAATTGGCACAGATTAAGAGGTCATGATTACGAACTCGTGAAGAAGAATCTGAATATAGGAGAGGTCTTTCTTGCATCACATCATCTCTACTGGCATGGCTGTCCAATTATCTATCAGGGATTCGGAGAGGTTGCAGGACATCTGGTGGATGAATTGAATGAGATCAGTGATGTGTACAAGAATGATCTATCCAAACTACTCAAATATCTCTTGAATGCATGTCTATTAGTTGAATACCGAAAACTTCATGACGCCCTAGCGGAGATTCAGGAAGCGATTGAATTTATACATAAAAAGGGATCTGATATATCATTGATTATCCTCTACTCAATAAAATCCTTTACCCATCTGATGATGAAAGATCCTCAGGAAGCCAGGAAGTTTCTACAATACGCGGATAAAGTCCGCTCTGGATTTAAAGCGGTCCCTATACAATTGGCTCCATTTTATCGGAGTCAATTTGCCTATCTTCTACAATGCCTCGAGGAATCACTCAAGAAAGGTAAGCAATCGGAGGCATCCGAATATCGGAATAAGGCCGGGAAATCGGGCAAAGTACTCTTGAAAATTTCTCGCAAGGCCGCTCTACACCGCACGGAAACTTATAAGATGATGGGTGTCTATTTCTGGTTAATCAACAAGCAGAGAAAAGCACTAAACTGGTGGAGTAAAGCTATTAGGGAGGGAGAGCGTCTTGGCGCACGCCTTGAGCTTTCGAGGTCTTACTTTGAATTAGGGAAGCGCTTACTTGAAGACAAAGGCATTTACGAAGAGACAAACGGATCAAGAGCAGAAACATACCTTGAAAAGGCAAGAGCACTGTTTGAAGAGATGGAATTGCAATGGGATTTGGATGAAATGAGGGATGTCATGGTGGATCATGGTTTGTCGTTCCTTAACACCAGAAGCAATGAGTAGCGATGTGAAACCTCGATCCCTCGATTGCCTTATCTCTTTTGGTAGGCTGGTATCGAATGAAAAATAAGTTTGAGAATTTCCTGACACATCCTGCTGGAATCAATTTCGGCTCCATCACCCTTTCTGATGGGGAAAGAGAATTCTATCGGGACTTGAATGACGAGATTATTATGCTCTGCAGGTCCCTGCCAGAATCAACTCATACAAATGCGTTGATCTTTCTCATGGAATATACAGGGATGTCATTTGGCGACGAGCTCGATTTCTTCAGACATTACCCCGTACCTACCTGGTCGATTATCTACTGGCTTATTCAATCCAGGGTCCGTGATAAACCGTTGAAGCAGAAGGATATCAAAAACGCTGTAGCCGGACACGCCATGGCCATGACTCTTCACTCTATGGACGATCATCTTACCGATCACGAGATGCCGGTCACACACCTGACTCTTTTATTGAGAGGCCAGGCATGGATGATCATGAACAACGCTTTCGAGGACTTAGCCTGCGAGGTCGACGGTGGGCACGAGATCGTCCGAGGGCTAATCGACGATTACTTCAAGGGTATCTGCAGCTCTGCTGAAATGGAGACCTTGGATCATTACTGTGAGCTATTCAGGAAACAGATGGCCACAGGCCTGATAGCCCCAGCGTTGTTGGCAGAAAGGATGACCACTCCCTATGAACTTAGCTCTGACATTATGACCGCGTATGGCTCCTTTGGCATTGCATGGAGGCTTCTCGATGACATCAAGGATATTGAAATAGATATGATGAAGTCTCAACATACCTCGATTTACGGCTGTCTGCCTCAAGACCTAAAGAAACGTTGGGATGAGTATCCTGAAGCGGACCCAATGCACAGGGAAAGCTATAACAGGGCCATCTGGGATCACATCCGGGAAAATGGCGTTATGGACAGAGTAGTAGAGAAGATTCGCGACGAACTCAAATCAGCTGTTTCAATTGCTGACACTCACCGTCTGAGGGGCCTGGCAAATGAATTCCGTACGCTTTTGGCTCCTTTGCAGTTCAGGCAAAACTCTCTATGAATAACAGAACAGACGAGACCATCAATCAAAGCGTTGGTGAGGAAAGCCTCGGTATTGAGGTAACGACCCATTGTAACAGCACCTGCGCGCACTGCTTTGCTCGTGCTGGGATTCCAGAGCGCTCTAGTCTGCCCGTTGATCTCGTTATGAAAATTATCGCTGAGGGGTACAACACGGGATACCGTCGCGTGCATCTTACAGGCGGCGAGCCTCTGCTCTGGGAGGGGCTTTTTGAGGCGCTGGATCATGCCTTTGATCTGGGCTATAAGGCAGTATCTTTGAATACCAACGGAACCGTACTTATGAATGATGTTGTCGATCGATTGGCACCCTATGACTGCCTTTCGATCTCAGTGAGCCTGCAAGGGCCAGAGGCGCTTCATGACCTTGTTCGTGGAGAGGGCTCCTATGAGCAGACATTGAAAGGCATCGAAAAGATACACGATGCTGGTATTTCCTATGTAATATTTGCAACCGCATGTAAGAGCCTGCTTCCCGATTTGCCCCATTTTGCATCTGACATTTACGAGAGATTTCCTCATACGAAGGGGCTGACTCTTATCCAGCTAATCAGAGTAACGAATGACATCTTTGATCTGTCCAAAGACCTTTTGACCCCTAGTGATTTCTTGCAACTGGTTCGGATGGTTTCACTGTTAAACTTGTGCGGTATGAAGACGTATGTGCTGAATAACCCGTTAGCCTGCGTTGCTTCAAGATTGCTTAAGATGCCATGGATTCCAATGTCGCATCCACTATACCGGGCGGGTAGCCTCTCTGTCATGGCAAACCGGGATATCACCCTTACACACTCCTCACGGAATAGGTTTGGCAAATATAGACCCGGTATGATCGAAAAAGTACTTTCTTCTTGTGAGTATGGAAATGCAATTGCGCCGGATGGGTCAACCTGTCCCAAATGCAAATATCAAAAGCAGTGCAGGGAAAACGGCATGATTCGTCCGTCAGAATGGTTCCGGGATATGTACCCTGAAGTGCCCTATTGTAAACGGGTGCTCGATAGGACTGCAGGCGAAATTGCGCAGCCCTCTGTCCAATAACATTTTTACAGGAGGTGGTCATTATGCCAGGAGGCGCAGGAGGTATAATCGATTTTATGATCGCTGCATCAAGGAATAAGAGATTAGCAGATGATTTTTGTGAAACGGTTAAAGACGGCAATTTCCAAGATTTAAAAGATTTTCTTCATAGTCGTGGCTATGTGTATGTAGATGACCCCACAATCCACACGATCTTGGTAAACAAACGTCTATATAAGGGAAATATAGAGGTCAATCCGGTAGTGCCACTGTACTGATTTTCTGATCGGTTTGTTACAGAATTACTTCGCAAACTGTTCTGCCAAATTATCGTGGGAATTCGATGACCCCGCATTCACCTGGGGCGGTCATTTCTTCCACCAAAGGTTAGGATTGCCCATCTACAGGGCGGCGGTTACGCTACTACCCACCACAAGTTCTTTGCTGATATATTATTGGAGGGAGATGATTCTGGAGCGAACCTGGAGCTATTCCTGAAATAACCGTTCTGATGACGAGAAGTTTCCCCGAAAGGGCAATGTACAAGGCTGAGCGGTCGCCGGTGAATTCGGAAGTTATGACGGATCATGAAGAGAACAGGCCGGGAATCGCATTCAGAGAGCGCAGGGATTCTCTCTCAAGAACAAATAGACATCCTGAATCATTGTCGAGAATTGGTGCTAAACGCCTAATCATTTGTTCGCTGTTTGAAATGGACCTCTAGAGATGAAAGTCGCATTGGTGACACCCTTCACGACCCATCTGCCATTGTATCCTAGCGCCTATCTGGGGTATGGCATCGCCTCACTGAGGGAGAGGTGCGACCTGGATGTCATCGATTTTAACGCCGAGATCTATCAAGAGAACAGAGCAAAACTAAGAGAAATCCTCTCCACTTTTGATAATCAGGAAATCCTAATAGATTCATTAGGCTTTTATCCTTTGTATTATCATCTGCTGGATAGCGTTGAAATTGGATACCAACGAGTATCCTGGGGTGAATACGAATCGATTTTCATAACGATACCGTCTTGGTTTTTGACAGTCCCTACAGACGCCGTTTTAAGAATCGCGAACCAGATTAGAAAGAAATCGACTGATACTGAGGTCTACTTTTTTGGCAATTCCTTGGGGTCATGGACTGACGAAAATGAACTGAGGAACAACAAAATCCATGTGAGACATTTGAATCATCTTTTTCAATTGGATGGAACCGGGGAACCTGTGAATTATGATTCATTGCCTACACCTATCTATGAAAATAGGCATAGATATCTCTTTGACATTCTTCCTTTTCGGTTGAAACATGGCTGCATCTGGGGCGGGTGTAGGTTCTGTTCCTTAGCTAAAGGTTGGAATTCTGGTTATTTGGAAAGGGACCCCAAGAGAGTTATTCGAGAAATTCGAGAACTGATTGAAAAATATGACCCGAAGATGTTCGCATGCACGGACAATTCAGTTAATGGAGATAACCTGCTTGAATTCTGTAAATACTTCAAAGATTTCAACAAACCCTGGGCTGGAATGGCCAGGGCAGATCTTTCCAGAAAAGAGATCTCGGTTTTGCAAAATGCGGGCTGCAAGCTAATCTATTTTGGATTGGAATCTGGAAGCGATCGCGTACTCAATGAAATCAATAAAGGGATCACCTCGAAACAGCTCTCCATGTTCATAAAAAACCTGGATGATCACAATATAATGCCCTATCCTTCTGTGTTTGTCGGTTCCCCGAGTGAAACTGAAGATGATTTTAGAAAGACCATTCAATTCTTATTGGCGCATAGGAAATATTTTGAAGTCATCAATGTATTTCCATTCCTAATAACCCCGGCTTCGGACTTCTGTCATGAAAATAAAAGGCCTCACGAGCATGCGCTCAAAAGATTGAGCGAGTTAATCGAAGTATGTAATGACGCGGGGATTAAAGTCTGTGTTGGAGAACAAAGCGGGGAATATGCAATCTGCAAGGCGATTTTTCCTGGTCATCGGAATTATTAATTGCACATCATGTCAATCAGAAAATCGGGAAGGCTAAAATTCTGCGAAGGATGACGTGACCCCATGCCCAAGGAGACGAGGTAATCCTCTTTGGCGAGGAA
>JABAOD010010987.1_pt1 | contig 18434 bp, 12 predicted proteins | sample 7062151 | NCBI WGS metagenome assembly JABAOD01 (sample SAMN14538626, study PRJNA623070) | marine sediment metagenome | biome: marine biome [ENVO:00000428]; feature: marine pelagic biome [ENVO:01000023]; material: deep marine sediment [ENVO:00002113] | place: India: Gulf of Khambhat ... | reverse complement strand
CGGCGCCGAAGCGCAGGTCCAGTCCCCGCTCCTTGACCAGCTTGAAGAAGGCGCGCCGTTTCGGCTTGTGGGTGCGGTACTCGGCGGCGGGCGGCACCGCGGACTCGGCCAGCTTGCGTTTGCTGTAGCGCTCGAGAGCGTCGAGAGCGGGATCGAATACGAACAACGGCACGGCCGCCAGAACAGAGACGATGACGTTGTTTCCGACGTACGAGTGACCGTCGCGGTGGACGAAGATGTCGGCGTGAAAACCCTGGTACTCGTCGACGCGGAACGTGCCGTGCTCGACGAGGCTGAAGGCCGGATAGTGCTCGCGGACGACGTTGGTGGCGAAGTGGGCGCCGTACAGTATCCAGACGACGACCCAGAGCCGCCATCGTCGCGATGCGAGGAAGCGCACGGGAGGCATTCTGCCACGCTGCGGGCTATCGGACGTAACCCGGCGCGGAAACCTTCATGCGAGCCTCCCCGGTCATCGACTCGGGTGACTCGGGGCCGGCTCCTGCGTCAGCAGCGCCGGCGGCCCGGCGGTGATCGTTGCGCCGCGTGGCCCATGGGCCAGCTCCGCCGTTTCGCCGGGAGGTCAACCTGCCGGCTTGGTATCCTCGCACGCGCCCATCGCCACTGTGGCGACCGCGTGGCCCACGAGAGTGTGCAGGCCCTGAGATGGAAAGGCGGTGTCCCAGAGGCTGCTCGCGGCAGGTGGCGAGACAGGTGTTGCTTTCTCGATGTCCTCGGGGCGGCTCGGCCGGGTGCTGGTGGGGTCGGCAGCCTGGTGTGCGTCCCGCTACGGCGGGAGAGTGCAGACGGCGGGTAGGTTAGGCTGCAGAAGACTCGCCGTTTCGACCATGCAAGACGTGCGAGAGAGGTATGAGAGCGAGCTGGCCAGAGGCTTGCGCGTTCGTCACGTGGTCAGCTTGGCCTACGCCAGGCATGGCCTGGCGGGAATCCTGTCCACCCTGAAGATCCAACCTGGCGATGCCGTGCTGCTTCCTGCTCTCACCTGCAAGATCGTGCCGTTGTCACTCCTGTCGCTGGACATCCGGCCGAACTACGCCGATATCTCGACGAAGACGCTCAACCTGGACGCGGGGCGCGCCCTCGAACGGCTGACGCCGGGCACAAAGGCCGTTCTGTTCCAGCATACATACGGCCAGGCCCAGGGCATCACCGACGTTGCCAGCTTCGCCAGAGAGCGGGGCCTCGCTCTCATCGAAGACTGTGCGCAGTGCCTGCCGTACTCGGTCCCTGAACAGGTGAAGACCCCGCTCGGGCTGGCGGCCATGTTCAGCAACAACCTGCGCAAGCCGATGCCGGCGGGCAGCGGCGGCTTCGTGGCGACAGACGATGACGACCTCGCCGACGCTCTGCGCGAGTATCGCGATCGCATGCCCCCGCGCAGCGTCCCTTCGCGTCTTGCCCACCGCCTGGAGTCTCTCCTGCACGCACATCTGCTCGGTCCCCGCACCTACTGGCCCCTGTTCGAGCTCCATGGTCTCGCCACCGGGCGATACCGGACGCAAGCGCTGCGAGCCGAGATCCTCAACGAGATGCAGGCTACGAGGTATCAGGTCTCTGAGGATCAGTATGTCTCGGGCCTGACCTGGCTGAAGCGTCTGGATGCCTTGGCAACCCACCGCTGCTGGTGCTGTCGGCGTTATCGCGAAGCGTTGGGCGGCCTCGCGAACATCGACCTGCCGAGGAACGGGGACGAGGAGCCGCTCTATTTCTTCCCGGTGCTCGTCAGGGACAAGCCGGCGCTGCTGCGCAAGGCGCGCGCGCGCAGCATCGAGATAGTTGGCTGGCCTCAGAGCACTCCGATCTATCCGGTCAGGGATCCCTCGGCTCTCGGAATCTACGGGTATCAGCAGGGTAGTTGTCCCGCGGCAGAGGAGGTGTCTCAGCGGCTGGTCGGACTGCCGACGGACCTGGCCACCAGGCCGCGGCATGTCGAGGCAGTCATCCGGCTCGTCAGGCAGCACCATCAAGCTGGCTGACGACCACGGTCCACGCATCAGCCGACTCCCGGCGGACCACGAGGCGGGTGCGGACGAGTTCTCTCAGGGATGCCGGTCGCCTGAGCGCAGCGCAGACGTCTGGCGGTCCGCCTGGAGACGAAAGACCGAGAGCAGCATATTCCCCTGACTGATCTGCGGCAGGAGGATCGCCGAGATCCTCAGCAGCAGCGCCCGGGCGTGGAAGTTGAGGCGCGCCCCGAGACCCTTGCCCAGCCAGTCCCTCCGCAGCTCGGTGGTGATGGAGCAGAAGCGAAAGTCGTCGAAGCCCTGCGCGCCGAATACACGTTCGATCTCTCCACGTCAGAGGGCGCGCTGGTTGGGTGTCAGGCCAGGAAGGCGTCGTAGCCGGTGCAGGACGTTGAGGAAGAGCCAGGCAAAAGGGTTGTGCGCGTTGGCATCGATTGCGACCACGATCGCGCCCGGTCGCAGCACTCGACGGATCTCTTTGGCAAGCTGCTCGAGGTCATTGAAGTGATGGAGAAGCAGACCGCAGACACAGGCATCCATGGAAGAGGCGGGCAGAGGAACCTGCTCGGCGTCGGCGTTCACGGACAGGAAGGCGCCCCGCTCCGCCTCTTCGACGCGGCGCTTTGCGAGCCGAGTCGCCTGGTAGGCGAGGTCGCAGGCTACGACCCGAAATCCCGAGTCCAGGAGGCAGACCGCCTGATCCCCGGAGCCGCACCCGAGCTCCAGAGCACGAACGCCGCTCGTGGCGCTGCGCGCCTCGCGGGCGATCCGTTCGTAGATCGATCGCTGGAACTGGTCGAAACGCCCTCGCCGCTGGAAGAGCCGCTCATAAAACTCGCGTTCTGTCTTCTTGTCCTGGCTGTCCACCATCAGTCTCTTTCGCGAGAAGCCGACGTCGATCTATCCCCTGCCGGGAGCCTCGGCTCGGGTCTGCCGGGCAGGCTTTCTACCCTGCACATACAAGAAGGCTCCGAGGATGCCGAGCGGCACCATCGCGACCCGCCACGCCAGAACTAGCTGTGCGCCGCCAGCGATGCCTACCAGGCCGAAGAGCTGATCGAATGCGACCTCCCCGACGCCGAGCCCGCCCGGGGTGATGGGCAGGGCGTTGGCCAGCATGCCTATGAAGCAGAGCAGCGCCACCTCCAGGCCATCGGCCGCTGGCAGCAAAGTTCGTGCGACCGCCAGGAACATCAGGAGCAGCGCGAGATGACCGGCCAGCGACCACAATATCGCCGCCATCCAGGCGCCACGGCGATGCCGGTAAGCGTAGAGCGCGTCCGCCACCCGGGCCCAGAAGCGGTGAAGTGGAGCACGCTCGACGGCGTATCGGAACAAGCGGCTCTGGCGGGCGGTGGCCGAGGTCGCGGCAGCCGCAAAGCCAAGCAAGGTCCCCGCGCCAAACGCCGCCAGGGCCAACATGGCCTGTAGGACGGGGTGTGCCGCAACCAGTCGATGGGCGAGACCCCCCAGCAGCAGTGTCAAAAGCAGCCACGCGAACAGGGCCACCGCGCGATCCAGTCCGACCACGGTTGCCGCCTCGACCCGGCGCTCTCTGTTCGCCGACACCAGGTAGTAGATCTTGGCAACGTCCCCCCCGGTGCCGCCTGGAACGGCGAAGTTGAAGAACGTGCTGATCGTCACGATCCGGTAGCCATCGGTAAACGGCAACGAGATTCCGAGCACCCCATAGAGAATCCCCAGACGCCTGGCCTCGACGGCCGCACCGACGACCGGGACCAGGAGGATGAACAGAAGGCTCCAGGAGCCTCGCAGCGCCTGTGCGGAGGAGAGGAGGTCGCCGCGTGCCACGACCCACGCAACCAGGGCGGCTCCGAGCGCCAGCCGCAGGCCGCCCAGCAGGAAGCGCGGGGCGACGCCGCCTCGGCCGCTGACCGCTCTTGTCGGCTTCATGGTCGCTTGCCGGTCCCGAGAGCGGGGCGGATACCGCCGTCTGCACTGGTGAGCGCCCCTGAAAGGAAATCGAGATCGATCACTTCCGCCTCACGTCGAGCGGTAGCCGCGACCATAGCCTCTTCGGCCGAGAGCAGGCAAGCCGAGACTGACGGGAGTCTCCTCTCGGGCCGTGGCCTGCGCTCGACTGGCGACGCTGCCCGGGAAGAAGCTAGAGTGTGCGGGTCGGCAAGCCGCAGGTCGTCCGCTTCTGCCTGGACCGAATGAGCGCCTCGAGTCTCACGAGCCCGGAACGAGCCGCTTCGTTCGTGGCCGCTTCCGCAGTGACCGGTTCAACCCTCGGTCTGGCTGAGGCGGCCTGGATCAGCCTTTCTCAGCGTCCGAACTCACTTGCGGCCGCCTTGGAGATCCTCTGGTTCGCGAGCATCGGCTACAGTATCGGCTCTGTCGCCGCTGCGCTCGTCGTCGTACTCCTCGTGCGCAAGCTGACCTGGGCCAGGCTCGACGTTGGCACCGCCATCGGCTGCGCTGCGGCAGCGTGTGCCGCCTTTGTCGCCTTGAGCCTGGCCAGGGGGATGGGCTCGAAGCAGTACCTCCTGCTTGCGGTGGGCGCGGCCACGCTCGCGGTCGGCCTGCTCCGCCTGACGCGATGGGTTGTCGAGAGAGCTCCTTTCGAGATCTCTCTCACGCGGTTGCTTGCCGTCCACCTCGTTGCGCTGGCGATCGCGCTGCTCATCGCCTTCTTTCGCTACGGTCATGCCCTGCAGCGAGCTGTCGCCACGTCGGCAGCGCTCATCGCCGTCGCGCTGGCGACCTTCTTGCTGGTCCGCAACCGTTCGATTCGGCTGGCCGTGCTCGGCAATGCTGCGGCTGTGGCAGCGCTCTTGACCCTACCGTTTGCACCCCGAGGCTCTGATGCCTCCGCCAGCAACGTGCTGTTGATCACCGTCGACACGCTGCGCGCCGATCGCCTCGGCGTCTACGGCCACGAGACCGCCCACACTCCCAATCTCGACCGGCTGGCGGAACAGAGCTTCGTATTCGAAAACGCTCTTGCGTCGTCGCCACGCACCGGGCCATCCCACACCTCCATCTTGACCGGCCTCTACCCGCACCGTCATGGCGCCTTGAGCAACGGCACTCACCCGGCGGCCGGGCTCGATAGTCTTCCGACCAGGCTGGGGGCGCGTGGCTTCGTCACCGGTGCGGTCGTCAGCGGTTGGACTCTGAGAGCCGATGTCAGCGGCCTGGATCGTTACTTCCACACCTACGACAACGATTTCAGCCAGGTCGTCTGGCTTCCCGAGCCGGTGACCGAGCTGCGCCTGTTCAGGTTCCTCGAGAACGTTCGAGGCCGTCTCCCCAGGGTCGAGCGACCGGCCCGCGCCACCACCGACGCGGCAGTGCGCTGGCTGCGGCGACATGATGCGTCGGCGTTCTTTCTCTGGGTCCATTACTTCGATCCGCACCTGCCCTACGATCCGCCGGCGGAGTTCGAGAGGTTGCATGCCCGACACCCGATCGCCGGATTCCGCCGCGACTGGTATCAGTACAGCCCCGACGAGCGCGAGGAGCTGCGTCGATCAAGAGCCGACCGGGAGTACATGAAGGCGCTCTACGATGGCGAGATCTCCTATGTCGACGCCGAGATCGGCAGGCTGCTCGACGCGCTGGAAGAGTCGGGTCTCACTGGCAGGACGCTCACTGTCCTGACCGCGGATCACGGCGAGACGCTGGACGAGCACGAGCACTTCTTCGGCCACGACGACCTCTATCAGACCTCGTTGCGAGTGCCGCTCCTGATCAGGCCGCCGGCTTCCGAATTGCAGCCGCGTCGCGTAGAGGACGCGGTCCGGACGGTCGACCTGGCACCGACTCTGCTGGATCTGCTCGGCATCTCGGGCTTGCCGGGCCCCGACGGGCGAAGCTTCGGGCCGATGCTCGTGAGCGGGCGGGCCGGCAGCCGCCAGCCGTCTCTGGCTTCGCTCACCGATCGCGAGCACAAGCTCTACAGCGTCACGCGGGCGCCGTTCAAGCTCATCTCGAAGGCGCCGCACTGGTTCGGTGCCCGGCGTCAGGGCGCGAGCGAGGAGCTCTACGACCTCGAGGCCGACCCGGCCGAGCTCGACAACCTGGCCGCGGATCGGCCGGAGCTGGTCCGCGAGCTCCGGCCCCTCATCGACGTTCAGCGCGCTCACAGCTCACCCGACTCTCTCAGCGACGAAGACCGGGACAGACTCCGTAGCCTGGGCTATCTGAACTAGCTCTGCGCCAGGTGCCTGGGAAGGTGCCGGCTGCGGCCCCCGCGCGATGCCCGGTCGCGGACGGAGAACATCGATTCCTGCTCATGTCTTGCCGTCTGGCCGCCGCTGCGGCCAGCCGCTCGACCCGGGCCGTGTCTGCTAGCCTCGCTCTCGGGAAACGGACTCATGAGGGCTAGCGGGCACCCGGGCGACACCCACAAGCCGTCGTGCGCCGTGCACCTCGATCTCGACGGTGCGCGGCACATCTTCCAGGCGCACGGCTGGCACCTCGAGGCGGAGCGGGATCGTCTCTTCGAAAGCGGTCTGCGCTCCGCCTTGGACCTGTTCGCGGAACTCGACCTTCGGGCGACCCTTTTCGTCATCGCCGAGGACCTCGAAGACCCCTTCAAGCTGCGACTGCTGCGGGAAGCGGTCGCGCGCGGACACGACGTCGCCTCCCACACGCTGACGCATCGGCGGCTCACGCGTCTGCCGGCGGGCGAGCGGCGCGAAGAGATCGCGGGCAGCCGGGCGCGGCTCGCCGACAGACTGGGGGTTGCGGTCGAAGGCTTCCGGGCGCCGGCATTCGATGTCGACCTGGACGTTCTCCGCATGGTTGCCGAAGCGGGGTACCTCTGGGATTCGTCGCTCTTTGCCAGACGATCACCGGCGCAGGGCCTGCCCCCTGTTCGGGGGGTGCCTCACAGGCTGGAGCTTGCGCCTCGGTTGGTCGAGCTACCGCTGCCCGGCCATGTTCCGTTGCCGCTGCCGTTTCACCCCTCCTACGCCTTCGTCCTCGGGCGCTGGTACTTCCGCTGGGGGTTGCGGAGGTTCCGGCGCACGGGAGCTCCGCTGGTTCTGCTGTTCCACCTCACGGAGTTCTCCGAGCCCCTCGACGGCGCCGAGCTGCCGGGCCTCGGCGCCAGATGCTTCACCCTGTCCCACCTGTCGAGGGCGAAGAAGCTCGCGTGGTGCCGCAGTCTCTTTGAGGAGGTCGGCCGGGACTATAGGATGGGTCCGAACTCTGCGTTGTGGGCGGACCTCCAGGCTTGAAGGCTGTGCGACCGCTGGCCGGTGAACTGCCCGTCGTGGCCGGGTAACAGGAAATGAAGGCGGTCATCCAGGACCTCAAGACGGGACACCTCACGGTCGACGAGGTGCCGCCTCCGGGGCTGCGCCCGGAAGGAGTTCTGGTGCGGGTACGCCGCTCGCTCATCAGCCTGGGGACGGAGCGGGCGATCATCGCGCTGGCCAGAAAAGGACCGCTCGGCAAGGCCCGGGACCGGCCCGACCTGGCGCGCAAGGTTCTCGCCAAGGCACGACAGGAAGGTTTCTGGAGCACCTACCAGGTGGTGCGCAATCTCATCAGCTCGCCGATTCCGCTCGGGTACTCGAGCGCCGGCGAGGTGATCCAGGCGGGACGGGAGGTGACCGAGCTGCAGGTCGGAGATCGGGTCGCCTGCGCGGGTCTGAACTACGCCAACCACGCCGAGATCAACTTCGTTCCCCGCAACCTGGCGGTCAAGCTCCCCCCCTCTGTCCCCTTTGAAGAGGCCTCGTTCGTCACCGTCGGCGCGATCGCGATGCAGGGCATCCGCCTGGCCGAGATCGAGCTCGGTGAGCGCATCGTCGTGCTCGGCCTGGGGCTCGTCGGACAGATCGCGGCGCAGATCGCGCGCTGCGCCGGCGCCACCGTCGTGGCGATGGACCTGGACCGGCAGAAGTGCGAGCTGGCGGGAAAGCTCGGATCACACCGAGCGGTCGACGCGGCGGCGTCGGTCAAGGCCGCGGTGTCGGAGCTCACTGGCGGCCAGGGGGCCGATGCGGTTCTGATCTGCGCGGCAACGAAGGCCAGCGAGCCGATCCGGTTGGCCGCCGAACTCTCGAGGCTGCGTGGGCGCGTGGTGGTGGTCGGAGACGTGGGGATGGAGATCGAGCGCCGTCCCTACTACGAGAAGGAGCTCAAGCTCATCGTCAGCCGCTCGTACGGACCGGGCCGCTACGACCCGGCCTACGAGGCCCGCGGCAGCGATTATCCCTTCGCCTACGTTCGCTGGACCGAGGGGCGCAACATGTCGTCTTTCATCGAGCTGGTTGCGCGCGGCGACGTCGATCTCCAGGGCCTGATCACGCACCGGTTTCCGGTCGAGGAGGCCGAGAGCGCCTACCGCATCGTCACCGGCGAGAGCAAGGAGCCGGCGGTGGCGATCGTGCTCGAGTACGCGGGCGAAGACGAGCCGCAGCGATCGGTAGCCCTGCGCACGAGGGCGAGCCCGCCCCGCGCCGGCCTGCGCCTCGGCGTTGTCGGTGCCGGCCAGTTCGCCAAAGGCGTTCTCCTGCCGGCTTTCCGTGCCCAGCCTGGGGTTCGACTCGAGGCGGTCTGCACCTCCTCGGGGCTCACCAGCAAGAAGGTCGCCGAGCGCTACGGCGCTCGCTACTGTACGAGCGATCCGTCCGAGATCTTCGCTGATCCGGATATCGAGGCGGTGATCATCGCGACGCGTCACGATCAGCACGCGGCCCTGACCCTGGAAGCCCTGCGCGCGGGCAAGGCGGTCTTCGTGGAGAAGCCGCTGGCCATCACGGAGCCCTCGCTGGCGCAGGTGGTCGAGGAAGCTCGCCAGTGGAGCGTGCCACCCGTCATGGTGGGATTCAATCGACGCTTTGCGCCCCTTGCCCGTGCCTGCCGGGAGGTCTTTGCAGACCTCGCCGAGCCCATCTTCCTCACCTACCGAGTCAACGCGGGAGCCGTGCCCCCGGACAGCTGGGTGGTGGATCCCGTCGAAGGCGGAGGCCGCCTCGTCGGCGAGGTCTGCCACTTCATCGACACCCTCTGCTACCTGACCGATTCGGTTCCAGCCCAGGTGTTCGCGCAGCGGCTCGGCGGCAGGGAGGGACGCGCCACCGATCGCGAGAACCTCACCCTGCAGCTGCGCCTGGCGAACGGCAGCGTCGGCACGATTCACTACCTCGCCAATGGCGACCCCAGCCTCGCGAAGGAGTACCTGGAGGTCTTCGGCGGCGGGCGCAGCGCGATTCTCGACAACTACAGGACGCTGACCGTGCATCGGGAAAACCGCAAGCGACGCCGGCGACTCATGAACCAGGCGAAAGGTCATCGCCAGGAGGTCGAGGCCTTCGTCGGTGCCCTCTCGGCGGGGGGCGCAATGCCGATCGACTGGCAGACGATCGTATCCGTGAGCCAGACGACGTTCCTGGCCCATCGGAGCCTGGACACGGGTCTGCCGGTCAGCTACGCGGCGCCGACCGCAGCGAGCGACTCCTGGGAGGGAGCCGTAGATACGGCTTGAGTCCGCCGGTGCGGTCGCGAGCGAACGAGCTTGACGAGGAGCGAGCGCTCGAGCCGACGGGCCCGCAGCTGGCGCGTCCCTACGGCGAGGCGATCGTAGAGGAGGCGCCGCGGGTTCTGAGCCTGATGGATCGGGAGCGGCACAGCCCGACCGTCGGCTGTTGCGACCGCACCTATTGGGCGTGGAAGTTCACCGACTTCCCGGGCGCCCGCTTCCAGGAGTCTCTCTGCGCGCTGGCCTTCCTGTACTCGACCGCCCTGCCGGAGAGCCCCTACGCGGGGAGTGAGCGGCTCCTGGAATGGATCCACTGGGGGCTGCGCTACTGGTGCCGGATCCAGTATGCGGACGGCAGCTTCGACGAGGCATACCCGAACGAGCGATCGCTGGCCGCAACCGCGTTCTCGTCTTTCTATGTCGCCGAGGCCCTCCGGTTTCTCGGCGACGACGTGGCCGACGAGAGCCGCGGATCGGTGGTCACAGCGCTCGAGCGCGCCGGCCGCTGGCTGATCAGGAACGACGAGACCCACGGGGTCCTTTCGAACCACCTGGCGGCGGCGGCGGCAGCGCTCTATCACGTCTACCTGTTGACCTCCGATGGGGATTTCGAGGCTCGCAGTCGGTACTTCCTCGACCGGATCTTCGATCGCCAGTCCGAGGAAGGCTGGTACGAGGAGTATGGCGGCGCCGATCCCGGCTATCAGACCCACTGCAGCTTCTATCTGGTGCGTCACTGGCAGCTCAGCGCCAGCGGGCGTCTGCGGGCCTCGCTGAGCTCGGCGATGCGCTTCCTCGCTCACTTCGTCCACCCGGACGGGAGTCTCGGCGGCGAGTACGCGAGCCGCAACACCAAGACCTACTATCCGGCGGCCTTCGAGATGTGGCGCACCGAGGACGCCAGCGCCGCCTGGATCGCCGAGCGCATGAGGAGTTCGGTGCGGCAGGCGGGCGCCGTCGGCCTGCGCTCGGTGGATGCCTACAACTACTTTCCGATGCTCAACAGTCTGGTGTTCTCTTTTTGCGCCCTGCAGGATCCGGAGGCGCGACCGGTGGCAGCCGAGGAGCCGTCGGCCGGCCCCGGTCTGGTCTGGTTTCCCAAGGCCGGCATTGCTCGCGTTCGCACCCCGCGCCTCGACATCTGTGTCGGGGCGGCCAAGGGGGGCGTGGTGCTGGTGTTCGACCGCGAGAGCAGGGAGCAGCTCCTGCGGGATTGCGGATATGCTGGCAGGCTCGGCGACGGGCGTGTGATCGCGAGTCAGTACCAGGACCGCGACCGTCGGGTGACGGTGAGCGGTGACCGCATCGTTGTCGAAGGCGCTTTTTGCGAGGTGACGAGGCCGGTGCTCACGCCATTCAGATTCCTGGGCTTCCGCGTCTTTTCCCTGACCTTGGGCCGGGTCGCGGCGCTGGCTGGTTGGCTGAAGCGCCTTCTCGTGCGGGTCCTCATCTACAGACGGCGCGAGCTCGGCATTCGTTTCGAGAGAACGATCGAGATCGCCAACGACAGCGTCGAGGTGCGCGACGAACTCACGGGCGGAGAGGGTCTCGCAGTGGAGGCGCTGTACTGGGAGCCGGTGTTCACGACCATCCACATGGGCTCGTCCCGCTACTACGTCGAGTCCGAGCTGCGAACGTCGGCCGCACTGCAGCTCGACCCCCGGCAGCTGGAATCCGGCATTCGAGTGCAACGTCGCGTGGCGGCGGGCTCCTGAGAGTCGCGGCGCGAGAGCGAACGGACGATGTGCGGGATCTGCGGCTTCAGCGGACTCCAGCAACCTGGGCTCATCGAAGCCATGGCGGACTCGATGAGGCACCGCGGGCCCGACAGCTCGGGGTTCCTCCACGATGGGGACATCGCGCTCGGCCACCGGCGCCTCAGCATCATCGACGTGGCCGGAGGTCAGCAGCCCCTCGAAAACGAGGACGGCTCCCTGGTCCTCATCTGTAACGGCGAGATCTACAACTACAAAGAGCTGCGCCGTGAGCTGATGGAGCGCGGCCACCGGTTCAGGACCAGGTCGGATTCAGAGGTGATCCTGCACCTGTTCGAGGAGCTGGGACCGGAGTGCCTCGCGCGGTTCAACGGGATGTTCGCATTCGCGCTCTTCGATCGCCGGCAGCGGCAGCTCTTCCTGGCCCGGGATCGGATCGGGATCAAGCCGCTCTACTACGCACATGCCGGCGACCGGTTGCTCTTCGCTTCGGAGATGAAGGCGCTGCTGCAGTACCGCGAGCTCCGCACCGAGGTCGATCCTCTGGCCGTCCATCGCTACCTGGCGCTGCGCTACGTCCCCGGTCCGGGGACGCTGTTCCGCGGCATCCGCAAGCTGCCCGCCGGCCACTACCTGATCTTCGGCCCCGGCGGCATGCGGCTGGTCCGCTACTGGCAGCCCGAGCTCTATGACGGCGACTATCGCCTCTCGGACCGCGAGTATGAGGAAGAGTTCCGTGAGCTGTTCGAGCGCAGCGTCAGGCGCCGGCTGATCTCCGAGGTCCCGGTCGGCGCCTACCTGAGTGGCGGCCTCGACTCGAGCGTCATCGTCGCCGCGTTCTCGAGGCTGGTCGAGCAGCCGGTGAAGACGTTTGCGGTCGGTTTCGGCTACCGGCACGACGAGGTCGAGCAGGCAGCGGAGACGGCAGAGCGCCTGGGGTGCGATCACACGCAGGTCGAATGCACGGCCGAAGATCTCCTGCGCCTGCCGACCATCGTGCACCACCTGGACGAGCCGATCGGAGACCCCATCGTGGTGCCCATGTTCCTGCTGGCGCGGGAAGCGACCAAGCGGGTCACGGTGATTCTGACCGGGGAAGGCGCCGACGAGATCTTCGGCGGTTATCTCTTCCACCGGGCCCTGCTGCGCGGCCGGCAGCTGGGGGATTGGCTGCCCGGCCCCCTCCGCCGCGCCCTGCTGGAGCCTGCCGTGCGCCTGGCTCCGGCGCGGCTGATCAATCTGGCTTTCGACTACCCGGCATCGCTGGGCCGGCGGGGTAAGCGCAAGCTGGTCGACTTTCTGGGCCTGCTGGGGCCGGAGGACCTCGCCGCGGCGTACCGTCATCTGATCTCGCTCTTCGACTCCACGGACCTCGACGAGCTCTATACCGCGGGTTTTCGCGAGAGCGTCGATGCGGCGATCGCGGCCACGCCAGCGGCATTGGCGAACGGCCGGGGACCGCTGCTCAATCGGATCCTGCACTTGCAGTTCGAGCATTGGCTTCAGGACGACATCCTCATGAAGCAGGACAAGATGACGATGGCCCATTCCATCGAGGGCCGAGTCCCGTTCCTGGATCACGAGCTCGTGGAGTTCTCGATGCGGTTGCCCCCGAGGCTCAAGATCAACGGCTCGGTGAACAAAGCGATACTCCGCAGCTATGCCGCTCAGGTACTGCCGCCGGAGACCGCGAAGCGGAGGAAGCTCCCGTTCTATCTGCCTCTCGACCGCTATCTCTCACACCCCGGCTATGGTGAGCTGGTTGCCGACACGCTGTCGGGGCCGGCGGTGAGATCTCGGGGGCTGTTCGAGCCGGCTTCGATCGAGGCTCTGCGGCGCCGAGCGACCGGAGGAGAGTTCCTGTACGACAAGCAGATATTCAGCCTGGTGGCGCTGGAACTGTGGTTCCGAGATGCCGTGGATCACTGAGGGAGAGAGGTCGTGACGAATTCTGCACGTGGTCATCCGGTCGACGTCTCCGTCGTCTGTCCGTTCTTCAACGAGCGGCAGATCATCCGGGAGGCGACCAGCCGGCTTCTGGATCGCCTGGCGAGCCTGGATCGGAGCTGGGAGCTGATCCTGGTCGACGATGGCTCGACCGACGGCTCCGGTGAGGTGGTGCGTGAGCTGGCCACGCAGCGGCCGGAGCTGCGAGTCGTCGAGTACGGCGTCAACCGCGGTCGCGGCCATGCCCTGAGGACGGGCATCGCCGCCGCCAGAGGCGAGATCATCGTCACCACGGAGGTCGACCTCTCCTGGGGCGAGGAGATCGTGCGCCAGCTGGTGGAAGCCTTGGAAGGCTGGCCCGACGCCGACGTCGTCGTCGCCAGTCCCAATCTCCCCGGTGGTGGCTACCGCAACGTGCCGAGGAGGCGCGTCTGGATCAGCCGGCTGGGCAACCGGGTGATTCGAGCCTTCATGGCCCATGCCGCGACCATGAACACGGGGATGACGCGAGCCTACCGGGCGGCAGTGATCAAGAGTCTGCCGCTCCACGAAGACGGCAAGGAGTTCCACCTCGAGGTCATGCTGAAGGCGACAACGCTCGGCTACCGGATCCGCGAGATCCCCGCCGTTCTCGAATGGCGCGACTACAGGCAACGCGGCGCTCGGGTCGAGCGCAAGAGCTCGTCGAAGGTCAACAAGCTGATCGTCTCCCACAGCCTGTTCAGCATCTTCGCCAACCCGATCCGCTACGTCTGGGCGCTGAGCGCGGTCTCGCTGCTGCTCGGACTGCTCTGGCTCGGCTGGGCGATCTGGCTGCTGATGCAGGGGCAGGTCTCGGCGTTCGCCGCTCTGGTGTCGATCTTGCTCGTCGTGATCAGCATCGTGCTCTTCGTGCTCGGCGTGGTCCTTCACCAGGGGCACATGATCCAGCGCGAGCTGTGGCTCCTTCAGCGCGGAGAGCAGAGCAGGAACCGGCAGGCATGACGCGGCGCCTCTCGAAAGGCGCCCTGGCGGCCGGAGTCCTGGCCTTCGTCCTCTACCTGCCTGGTTTCTGGTGGGGAGCGCCGCACGCGACCTCCCCTCAGTTCAAGCGTTCCTGGGGCGTGGACGACGAGTCTCCACTCGGTCCACTGGCGGAGATCCACAACATCCTGGAGCCGAAGCCGGACCGGAATCTCGGCTACCCGTTGCTGCTCAGCTTCATCCTTGCTGCCTGCTATGCGCCGTACCTGGCCTTCTTGTGGCTCAGCGGGGGGCTCAGCGGTTTCTCGGGGGTCTATCCGTACGGCTTGTCCGATCCGGTCGCGAGTCTCAAATCGCTCACCTACATCGCCCACTTCGTCGCCGTGCTCATGGGAGTAGGTGTGGTGGTCTTCGCCTATCTCGCCGCCCGGACGCTCTGGGGCCGGCGCACGGGTCTGGTTGCGGCGCTGCTGGTGGCGACCAGCTACCCGATGTTCTACTACGCGCGGAACGCGAACGTCGACGTCCCCATGCTGTTCTTCGTTGCCGGGGCCACCTGGGCCGTAGCCCGCTACCTGGTGGCGGGCGCAAGCGTGGCTCGGGCGGTCGTCCTGGGTGGCTTCGTCGGTGCGGCGATGGCCACCAAGGAATCCGCCCTGGGCTCGTTTCTGGTGCTGCCGGCTCTGTTTCTGCTGCGGAGCCCGGAAGCCGGCGGTGAGGCCGCGAACGAGCGCAGACCGTGGCGTCAGGGCTGGGGGTTCCTGGCGAGCCTGTTGCTGGCGCTCGGCCTGGGGAGCGGCTTCCTGGTCGAGCCCGGGCGCTACATGGCGCATCTCGAGTTCATCACCGGCCGGCTCGGCGAGCTCAAGGCCGAGGCCTCTCCGCTGGCGTTTGCCTATCCCTACTCGTGGGACGGGCACCTCGGGTACTGCGCCCAGATGGTCCGCCTGCTGGTCGACATCATGACCCTCCCCGGCCTGCTGCTGGCGGTGGCGGGCCTGGCGTTTCTGTGTCTTCGCGAGCGCCGGTTCGCGTTGATCCCGCTGATGGGCGTGGCATCTCTGGCATTCCTCTTCCTGGCCTTGCGTGCGGCACAGCTTCGGTACCTCTTGCCGGCAGCGTTCGCCCTCTATCTCGGGGCGGCGAGGATGCACGGCCGGCTGGTCGAGCACCACTCCAGACCCGTGCGGGCACTGGCGTGGCTGGTAGTCGTGTTCATCGTCACCCTTGGTCTCATGCGTGGCGCCAGCCTGACCCACGAGATGATCTTCGACTCGCGCTACGCGGCCGGGGCTTGGCTGGCGGAGCGCACCGAGCCGGGAGACCGGGTGGACTTCTTCGGTCCGGAGTCCAAGCTGCCGCCTTTCGAAGCGGGTGTGGTCGTCGAGCGCGCGGCACCCTACCTGGGCGTCTGGAGGCCTCTCGTGGACGAAGAGGAGACCGCGAAGGCGGTGCTTGCACGCTGGCAGTTCCTCGGCCCGAAGTACATCGTCCTCATCCCGGACCTGACGAGCCGTGACGGCAAGGCCTACAACTTCACCTGTCCGGAGTCCGTCTGCGAGGGTCTCCTGCGCGGCGACCTCGCCTATCGCCAGGTCGCTTTCTTCAGGACGCGGCCGGTCTTCGACTGGCTACCTCGGCCAGCCCTCGACTACCCGACGGTCAATCCGCCGATTCGCGTCTTCGCCGTTGGCACCCACCGATGAAACAGATGTCCATCCTGGAGCAACGCTGATCCGTGGCGGTAAGGCTCGTCCTTGAGCGGCCTTCGCCCTCGAGGCATCACCGCCCGGCGGGAGAGTCGTATGAGAGGGGGTAGAGGATGACCTCTTTGCCCGCGTAGCGAGCCTTGAAGAGGGGACTTTCCAGAGAGATCCCCGGGGTCACCTGGATGAGCCAGCGGGGCTGCCCGAGATAGGGATCGTTGGCACTCCTCTCGTTCCACAGGAAGTAGTCTGGATGCGCGGAGCGGAGCAGCGCTTGATCTCTGGCCAGCCTTTCCGGCCTGGGGTAGGTGTCGAAGAGTCGGTATGGTTTTGCCTTGGTCCCCAAGGTCAGAAACGGGGCCCAATCGCCCGCGATGACCGCCCCGGGGGGCACTGATTGGTCGATCTTGCGGGTGATCTCTTGTGCTTCGTAAGAGGGTGCGAGCATGAATCCGCCGATCATCTGCAGATCTCGGCCGAGCGCGAGCAGAGCCAACAGACAGACGGCCACCAGAGAGTTCCTCGGGGTGACGAGTGCCTTCCTGAAAGGCCAGAGCAGAAACGAGAGGAGCACGGCCAGGGGCGCTGCGAACAGGAACATCGCCGGGTCTCCCAGGCCGGGCTCGGCGCCCAACGGGATGGGAACGTTGTAGAGCACGTAGAGGTTGACGGCCTGACCCAGGGTAAAGACCGCCCAGATGAGGACAGGCAGGCAGAGGAGCGCGTTGATCCAGGCCGGCCGGCGCGACAGCGGCCACCTCCAGGCGCGCAGATGGAACCACTCGAGGGGCAGAAGCACGTAGGCGGGAACCAGGGGCACGTAGTAGCGCAGAGGGCTGTACGAAAAGAGGGCGAGGAGTACGGGCCCGACCAGGACCAGGAGCAAGAGACTCGCTCGGTAGGGACTCTGTGCGAAATCGCGCGGTCTGGTGAGCAGGATGTGGAGCCCACAGGCGAGCGCCAGAATCACCCAGAAGGCGTTCGAGTGGGTAAAGGGGTGCAGCAGCACGCTGGACAGGACCGCGCTGCTTCTGAGATCGAGATGGAATAGCCAGATACTCCGCGTGTAGTAGGCGAGGGCTCCCATCGCAGCGAGCAGCGGCAGACCTGCTCCAAGGAAAAGCGCCGGCCTTCTCCTTTCTTTCAGAATCCACCCCAGAGCCAGGGCCGCCAAGACCGGCGCGAAGTAGACCGGCGCCGTGATCTTGATGGCGAAAGTCGTCGCTACCGCGACGAGAAGAGAAAGGCCAGCCGATAGAAAAGGTCGAGCGTCCCCCCACTTTCTGAGAATGAACAGCAGCCAGTAGAGACAGGTGGTGGCCGGCACGACGAAGACAGCCAGCCGGGAGAAGAAGAACAGCGTGTGGATCAGGCCGAGGAGGCTCAGGCCGGCGAAGAGAAGGACTGGGTCGTAGTCGTCGATCGTGCTCCAGACGAAGCCCAACAAGAGCAGCATGAACCAGAGGATCGTGACCAGCCGGGCGCTGCGAAGCTCGAGGCCGAGCGTGCGAAAAGCCAGGAGGAAGGTCCAGTTGCAGACAGGACTGCGGAGCTCTGCTCGCTGCCAATGGGGGTCTGCCGTGCGCGTGCCGTAGAGGAGGAGGTTGCTTGCGGCGAGGGTCTTGTACCCCTCGTCGACGTAGGCCCCGAAGCTCCCAGTGGCGAAGTTCAGAGGTGTGTCGGCGCGCAGGTGGATCAGGCGCAGGGCCGAGAGTCCCAGCACCAGGGCGATGGCCAGGAGTAGCTTGGTGCGGCTGGCCATCCAGCTCAGTTTGCGTCAGCTGCTCGACGGCTGATGGCGTGCCCGGAACGAGACCCGCCGGTCGGCGACGGCGTTGTAGAGCGAGGCGATGAGCCAGCCGATGACGGCTCCGAGAGCCGCGGCGTAGAAGAAACCGATGACTGAGCCGAACCACGATACGCGGTATCCCGGGAAATAGTTGCTCAGCAGGTTCAGGTGCAGCCCTACCAGGGATCCTCCGCGGATGACCAGCCACAGCGTAGCCACCATCAGACTGGTGCCGGACACCAGCCCGAAGACGATCGCCAGGATCCCCGCGCGCAGGCGCGCGATGGCCCGGCGAAGAAGCTCTTCTTCCGATCTGGATGTGGAGCTCACGGCTTCTCCAGCGAGAGTTGATCGATGAGTTTGCCCAGTTGAAGCTGTCTGCGAATCGACGCTTCGTACCAGCCGACGAGCCCGTTGATGGACCGGGCGATGAGGTTGCCGAGCATGTAGCCGCCGACGCCGGCCTCTGCGGAACCTACGAGCGCCCCCGGCCAGCTGGCGTTGAAGCCGAGCAGATAGTTCCCCAGGAGCGAGAGGTTGGGCCCCACTGGATCACCCCCCTTGATCAGCAGGGTAGCGGTCGCCAGGAATAGGCCGAAAGCGCACACGGTCCCGACGCTGACGCCGAGAGCCACCGGATCATAGCGCAAGAAAACGCTCTGCAGGAGCTCCTCGATCTCGGGCCGGCCGACCCTCTCGGGCACCAGCCGGTCTGCGACCTCGGCTCGGGGCTTGCTGACCTCTTCGTGGTAGTCCTGGTCGACGTTCACCGACCAGACATCATAACTCGCGCCGGCGATGTTCCGGGCCGCGTAGATGCCCGTCACCATCGAATGATCCTGGTTGTTGTAGCGATGCTGGCCGTTG
>JABAOD010009107.1_pt6 | contig 18440 bp, 19 predicted proteins | sample 7062151 | NCBI WGS metagenome assembly JABAOD01 (sample SAMN14538626, study PRJNA623070) | marine sediment metagenome | biome: marine biome [ENVO:00000428]; feature: marine pelagic biome [ENVO:01000023]; material: deep marine sediment [ENVO:00002113] | place: India: Gulf of Khambhat ... | reverse complement strand
CTCGCGTAGCCGGTCGACGTGATGACCCCGAGCTCGTACTCGAGGCGGTCCCGAACCGCTGCGGGAAGCGGGTCGCCGTACCGCTCGCCGGCGCCTCGGTGGGCCAGCTCCACCAGCAGATCGTCAGCGGACGCGTGCCCTTCGGGGAGCGGGAACTCCGGCAGGAAATACCGCTTTTCGAAATCGAACTCGCAGAGGTCGGCAACGCGCTGGGTGTTGGCCACGACATCGGGGCGATCCGGGAACAGCGCCACCATCTCCGCCTCCGACTTGACGTAGCTTTCCGATCCCTGAAAGCGGAACCGATTGGGATCGTCGAGGTCCTTGCCGGTGCCGATCGCGAGCAGGCAATCGTGCGCCTCGTGGTCGGCCCGTTCCAGGTAGTGCGCATCGTTGGTCGCGACGATCGGGAGCCCGAGGTCGTCGGCCAAGCGGTACATGCCGGCACGGACCTTTGCCTCTTCGGCGATCCCGTGGTCCTGGACCTCGAGCCAGAATCCCTCCGGTCCGAACGTCCGGGCGAACCACTCGGCGCTCTTGCGCGCCTCGGCATAGTTGTCCTGCCGCAGCCACAGAGCGATGTCGCCGGAGAGACACGCGGCGAGGCCAATCAGGCCTGTGGCATGGGCTTGGAGAACCTCGCGATCGATCCGTGGCCGCCGGTAAAACCCCTCCAGATACCCGATGGACGTCAGCTTCACCAGGTTTCGGTACCCGTCCCGATTCCGCGCCAGGAGCACGAGGTGGGAGTAGTTACCGGGAGCCCACGCCGGTCGCTCCCGCTCGTGTCGAGAGCCGAAAGCGACGTAGGCCTCACACCCCAGGATGGGCCGAATGCCTTGGGCCTTCGCGGTCTCGTAGAAGGTGTAGGCGGCGTGCAGATTGCCGTGGTCGGTGATCGCCAGGCTGTCCATCCCCAGGTGGCCGACTCGCGCGACCAGATCCGCAATGCGGTTCGCGCCGTCCAGGAGCGAGAACTCGGAATGGGTATGGAGGTGAGCGAAAGCCATGGGAAAGGGAAGCTTAATCGACCCTCCACTGCGTTGTCAAAACGCCCCCGACCACCGTATGTTCCGCTCATGTCGTGGGTTACGGGACGTAGTTGCATCAGGGTCTTTCGTGCTGATCGCCGAGGAGGGTGTGTGAGACTGAGCCGTTGGAGCGTTGCACTGGTGTTGGGTATCGGCGCCGCGTGCGGTGGGGATGAAATCGACCTTCCGGTACCCGCCAACATCGCGCTGGACCCCACCACCAACGGGCAACAGGCCTTTGCCGGTGCCAGGCTCGCCCGTCCGCTGGCGGTGAGGGTCACGGCGGCGGATGGGATGCCGGTGACTCGCGCCCGGGTGCGCTGGACGGTGCTCGGGGGGGTCGGGGCGACGGTCGCCGATTCGGTGACGGTGTCCGACGGGGACGGGCGAGCGGAAGTCGCCGTGACCCTTGGTGCCACCCCCGGGTCGTATGACATCCGAGCGGCCCTGGTGGTCGAGCCCACGAAGACCGCGATGTTCACGGTGGAAGCCCTGACGGCCCCCCGCCTGACGGGCGTGACCCCGGCCTCGTTCTCCAGCAAGGAAACGGTGCTGCTGCAGGGCACCCTGTTGAGCGACACGCTCGCGGTCGAGTTCGGCGGCACCCGGGCGCGCGTCCTCGCGATGCCGGTGCCCGGGACGGAGCTCTCGGTCGAGGTGCCCGAGTGTCTCGTGCCCGGATCCGTGACCATCCGGCTGCGCGCTCCGGGCTGGACGTCGAACGAGGTCGCGGGGTCGTATGTGGGTGCCGCCCCCGCGCTGGCGCTGGCGGTGGGCGAGTACCAATCGATTGACCCCGCGGCGCTGCTCGGTTGCGCAGCGTTTCCGCAGGCGGGCGCCCAGGGCGCCGAATATCTCCTCGTGCCGCAGTCCGCCTCGACCGTCCCCGGCGTGGAAATCAGTTACGAGCTTGGCGGTGATTCGACGCTCCAGATCCCGGGGGCGCCACGCTCGCGTGCCCCGGAGCCGATCGGCGTCGCCAGACGGTTCCACGATTTTTTGCGGGCCCGTGAGGAGGAATTCGCACGGCTCCCCAAGCCGGAGCTGCCAGCAGCCTCGCCGTTGGCGGTCGAACTCGCCGATATCGAGGTCGGCGACCGGCGTACCTTCAGCGTGTGCAACGTCATCACGTGCAGCGACCCCGACGAATTCACGTCGGTCACCGCCAGAGCGCGATACGTGGGAGCGCACGCGGCGATCTTCGTGGATCTCGACGCCCCGGACACCCTCACGACCGCCTCCGTCAACAGCCTGGGGAGCCTCTTCGACGAGGACATCTACGCGGTCGCGAGTCGCGCGTTCGGTGCGGAGTCGGACGTCGACCGCAATGGCCGGGTCCTGATCCTGATGACGCCGGTCGTCAACGGGCTCACGCCGACAGCAGAGTGCGAGACGTCGATCGTGACGGGGTTTTACTTCGCGATCGACGTCGACCCCGCCTTCCGCAACGACTCCCGCTCGAATCAGGGCGAGATCTTCTACGCGCTCGCCGCCGATCCCCAGGGGACGGTGAGCTGCGCGCACGCCCCGGACCGCATTGGGCGACTTGTGCCCGTGACGTTCGCGCACGAGCTGCAGCACATGATCAGCTACAACCAGCATGTTCTCGTCCGGGGCAAGAGCAGCGAGGTGTTGTGGATGAACGAGGCGATGTCGCACGTGTCGGAAGAAGTGGCCGCGCTGCACTTCGAGGCGAAGGGCGATGCCACCAGGTTCTCCCAGTTCGCGATCGGCAATCTGTTCAACGCATACCTCTTCCTGAAGTCGCCGTCGGACACGTACGTGCTGTTCAAGGACGGGTCGGGCACCCTCGCCGAACGGGGCGGGGCGTGGCTGTTCCTGCGATGGGTCGTCGACCAGTTCGGGTCCGACGTGATCCGCCGCCTCTCCGAGACCGGGCAGAGCGGGGCTGCCAACGTAGTGGCGGCCACCGGGGAACCGTTCGATCGGCTCTTGAGCGAGTGGATACTCGCCAACTGGGTGGCTGATCTTCCCGGGTTCAGCCCGCCGCCACGGCTTCAATACGCGACGTGGAACTTCCGTTCATTGTACCAGTCGCTGCACGACCAGGTACCGGAGCGTTTCGATCTGCCGTTCCCCATCGTCCCGCTGGCCGTCACGGGCGGGAATTTTGCGACGAGTGGGGTGCTGCGTTCGGGTGGAGGGGCCTACGTCCTCGCGACCCAGACGGCCAATCAAAGCGGTTTCGTCGTGACCTTCCGCGGCCCCGGCGGCGCGCCGCTGAGCTCCACCGGTACCCCGCGGTTGAATCTCTTACGCATCCGGTGATGGGCGTCGTGCCGCGCGGCGTGGCGGCAGTTGCTCTGCTCCTCGCCGTGGCGACCGGTCCATCGGGTGCGCAGGACGTGCCGTACGTCGTGCAGGTTCCCGCGTCGATTCGCAGCGTCGGCTTGAGCGGGGCCGGCGTGGCGTTGGTCGGGGATGCCGGAGGCCTGTTTTCCAATCCGGCGGCCCTCGCGACGATTTCCCACATTGCGCTCGAAGGCGGGTATCGGGCCGCCCCGGGGAATGCCGACTTCCTGACCGGCGCCGTGGGCTGGCGCCTTGCCCAGTTCGACGTGGGCTTTGGTGGCCGCTATTTCGGTTTCGGCGAGACACCAGGGCAATTCGTTGCGGGGGCCCCCGCGGGGTCGAACACCCGTGAAGTGCTGGGGACGGGGTCGCTGGTGTACCGCTTTGGCCTCCTCGCCATGGGCATCAGCGGCAAATACGTCCGCCGGAGCATCGACTCCGTGCACGTGCGGGGATGGTCGGGTGACGCCGGACTCGCGGTGGCGTTCTTCGACATCATGGCGCTCGCCTTCGGGGTCCAGAACCTCGGTGGGAACTGGAACGCGTCGCCCATGGTGCTCCCCCGGATGACGCGACTTGGCTTCACGATGAATTACGTCGATCCCCAGGAATCCTTCCGGCTGCTCACGACGGTGGAAGTGCAGTGGCCCCAAGACGCCGGCACGCGCTGGGTGGTCGGAGGTGAGGCCGGCGTCGTGCTCGAGGGTGTCGGGATCATTGCCCGTGCCGGCTACGGCGGGGACGCCGCCGGTCTTCCGAACGCCAACTGGAGCCTCGGAGGGAGTGTCGCCCTCGGGGCCATCAAACTCGACTACGCCTATCGGCATCGTGACCTCCTCGACGCGAGGGCCCACCATTTCGGGTTCCGCATGACCCTGTGATCGCACGGCGTCGACGGGTCGGGTGGTGGATCGTCCGTGTCGCGATCGGCGGCGCGGTCAGCGCGGCCATCGTGCTGGCCTTGGCCGTTCTGCTCAGCGCGGAGGTTCGGTTCGTGCTGCGTGCGGCCTACGAGGAAGCGCGCATCCTGCTGGCTCGCCAGCCGCTCGCAGCGCTGCTGGATGATCCCGACGTCGGTGAGGAGCGGCGGGCGATGTTTCGGCTAGTGCTCGATGCTCGGGGCTTCGCGGCGGACAGCCTGGGACTCGCCGCGGGTGACACGTACACGACCTTCTCGGAGGTGGGCCGGGATACGCTGATCCTGGTGATCACCGCGGCCCGGAGGGATACGCTCGCTCCTTACACGTGGCGCTACCCGATCGTCGGCGAGGTCCCGTACAAGGGCTTCTTCGACTTCGACGCCGCGCTCCAGACTGCGGAGCGACTCGAACGTGCCGGGTACGATACCTACGTGCGGCCATCCTCGGCGTTTTCGACACTCGGCTGGTTCAACGATCCGCTCCTGTCCACCGCACTACAGCGAGGACCGGCATCGCTGGCCGAACTCGTGATTCACGAGATCGCCCACAACACCCTGTACGTGCCCAACGCCACGCCGTTCAACGAGAGTTTTGCGCTGTTCGTCGGGTACCGTGGGGCGGAGCGCTTCTTCCTGGCCCGGGGCGACACCGCGCGCGCCGAGCGCCTGCAGGCCATTTGGCGCGACCAGAAGCGCCTGAGTGACTTCTATGCCGGCGTCGTGGTGGAACTCGAGGCGCTGTATCTCGGTGGGCTTCCGCCAGAGGTGCGCGAGCGTGAGCGCCAGGAGCTGTTCCACCGAGCGCGGGAGCGGATCCTGGGACCGCTGGCGCGGCAATTCGAGGTGTTCGACGCCGCGAGCGTCGCCGAGCGACCGCTCAACAACGCGAGCCTGCTCGCCTTCCGCATCTACCTCACGGACGTGGACCTGTTCGACCGCCTGCTGACCGAGCGCGGCGGAGATCTCCGAGCCACGGTCGGCCTGATCCGTGCGGCCATGGACGATCGCGCTGACCGAGATCCCTTCGCGGTGGTGGCGGGGTTGCTCCAGTGGTGAGGTGGTGGACGCCGCTCAGGCCAAACTGTGGGTCCACGGCCTCCGGCGTATATTGAGCGAGGTTCGGCATCGGGGTGGGGAAGGGCCCTCCGCACGGCACGCTTCCGGCGATCGCCGGGCCAGACAACCGTGACCACAGTGGCACCACTTCCAGCGAGCCACATCATGAGCCATCTCGATTCGTTTGTCGCGGCACAGGGCGAGCGGATGCTCGAGGAGCTGAAGCAGCTGCTCCGAATTCCGAGTGTCTCGACGTCGCCGGACCACGCCGGCGATTGCCGCCGTGCGGCCGACTGGGTCGCTGATCAGCTTCGCGCCCTGGGGTGCCCCACCGTCGATCTGGCGGCGAGCGAGACGCATCCCGTCGTGGTGGCGGAAGGTCCGCGCGTTCCGGGCAAACCGACCGTGCTGGTGTACGGCCACTACGACGTGCAGCCGGCGGAGCCGCTCGAGCTGTGGGAGTCGCCGCCGTTCGAGCCCACCGTGCGCGACGGGAACCTCTACGCCCGTGGGGCGACCGACGACAAAGGGCAGTTCTTCGCCATCGTCAAGGCGTTCGAAGCGGTGATGCAGAAGGGCAAGCCGCCGGTGAACGTGCGTTTTCTCATCGAAGGTCAAGAGGAGTCGGGCAGCGGCATCCTGTTCGGCCTTCTCGAGCGACGGCCCGAGTTGGTCGAGGGAGACGTCGCTCTCGTCGCCGATACGCAATACTGGGCGCCGGGTTGGCCGGCCATCGAGGTGGGGCTGCGCGGGATCTGCTACGGCGAAATCACGGTCCGCACCGCCAAGGGTGATCTCCACTCGGGCCTGTACGGAGGGGTGGCGCCCAATGCCCACGAAACGTTGGTGCGTCTCTTGGCCAAGCTCAAGACCCCAAGCGGACGGATCACGATCCCCGATTTCTATGACGCGGTGCGTCGGCCGGCCAAGATCGAGCGCGACGCCTGGAAGAAGCTCCCGTTCAACGAACGCCGTTTCATGCGGGAGGAGGTCGGAGCCAAGGCGCTCACGGGTCTGTCACGCTACTCCGTGTTCGAGCGCCTGTGGGGCCTCCCGACCTTCGAGATCCACGGCATCGTCGGCGGCTTCACGGCTCCCGGTGCGAAGACCGTGATCCCGGCGGAGGCCAGCGCGAAGGTCAGCCTGCGGCTGGTGCCGGATCAACGGGTCAAGACCGTGGAGCGCCAACTCAAACGGGCCGTCAAGGAGCTGGCGCCGCCGTACGCCGATGTGTCCGTCACGTTCATCCACGGCGCCGATCCCGTGTTGGTGCGCATCGACCATCCCGCCTTCGGCGTGATCGACGAGGCCTTCAAGGAGGTCGAGGGCCGCGGCGTGGTCTTCACCCGCTCCGGGGGATCCATTCCGGTCGTCCCGGTGCTGGGCAAGCGAGGTGCTGCGGTGATGCTGGCCGGTCTCGGGCTCCCTGACGACCGCCTCCATGCGCCCAACGAGAAGCTCGGCGTGGATCAGTTTATCAAGGGCGTGCGCGTCTTCGGTCGGTTCCTGTCGAAGCTGGGGGCGTAGCGCCGGAAGGAAGGGGAAGGAGCGGGCCGTCGCCCTTCGCCCCCGAGCGGATTCATCCGGCTGGAGTGAGCACCGCTTGTAGGTCCCCGAGGTCCGCGGCCTGCGGGCGCTGCCCGAAGACGTGCGCGAATCCGAGAACCACCAAGTCGGCAGCGCGGGCCCAGACGTCTCGCGGCGTGTTGGTACCCAACTCCCGCTTGATGCTCGTCATGGTCACTCCCGCGATGCCGCACGGGACGATGAGGTCGAAGTACGACAGGTCGGTGAGCACGTTCAGCGCGAAGCCGTGCCAGGTGACCCAGTGCTTCACGTGGATGCCGATGCTCGCGATCTTCCCGTTCGCCGTCCACACCCCAGTCAAGCCGGCCCGGCGTTCGGCGGCGATTCCGAAACCGTCCAGGGCGTCGATCAGCGTCCCCTCCAGTTGGCGCAGGAACCAGTGCAGGTCCTTCCGGTGCTCCGTCAGGTCGAAGATGGGATACCCGACGAGCTGGCCCGGGCCGTGGAAGGTCACGTCCCCGCCGCGCTCGATGTCGTGGACTTCGATCCCGCGGGCTTCGAGTTGTGGACGTGGCGTCGACAGGTGTTGCGGCTGGGACGACCGGCCGAGGGTGACGACAGGGGGGTGCTCCACCAGTAACAGGACATCCCGCTCGAGCCGACGGTCGATTCGCCCTTCGGCGATGCGGCGCTGGAGATCGAGCGCCTCGCCGTACGCCAACCGGCCGAGACCCACCACGTCGAGCGTTGCGCTCATGTTGCGGCGGCCCGCCGCGCCGCTCGGTGGGTCGCGACCGCGGCCGCGAGCAACCCGACGAGGTAGGCAATCATACCCAGCGGTCCCGCCACCATGTCGGCGATCGTCGCACCCAACGCGAGCAGGACGGCGCCGAAGGCGGAGACGGCACCCGTCACGGCCCGACGCCACACGTCATCGATGGCCCGGGTATGCCTCCATCCGACGGCGACGGCGACGATCATCCCGACAAAGGCGGAGCCCCCGAGGAGGAGTGCGCCGATCTCGGTCGACAGCGACGCCGCGCCGCCACCTTGCAGCAGACGTAGTGCCAGCGCTCCACCGGTCACGATCGCCGCGCCTGTGGTCGCACCGGCGCCGATAGCGGCGAGTGCGGTGCCGACGGGATCCGTCGTGGGCACGGTCTAGGTGTGCATCACCCGGCCGAGCGAATCGAGGGCCGCCTCGGCGACGGCCTCCGACAGGGTCGGGTGGGCGTGGACCGCCAAGTCGACTTCCTCGACGGTATACTCGTTCTCCCGGGCGACGGTCAGCTCGTGGATCATCTCGCTGGCGTGCGACGCGACGATATGAGCGCCGAGGATCTCACCGTAGCGCGAGTCTCGGAGAATCTTGACGAACCCGTCGGTCTCCATCGCGGCCCGCGCCCGACCGTTGGCGCTGAAGGGGAACCGCCCGACCACGAAGTCGAGCTTTCGTTCCTTGCACTGCGCTTCGGTGAGCCCGATGCTNNACGCTCGGGATGTTGTCGTAGCGAATCGGGTGCGGCGTCTTGCCCGCGATCACTTCGGCGACGAAGACGCCTTCGCGGCTTCCCTTGTGCGCGAGCATCGGAGGGCCGGCGATGTCGCCGATGGCGTAGACGCCGTCGGCGGTCGTCCGGAGGTTGGCATCGACCTTGACGAAGCCACTGTCGGCGAGCTGCACGCCTGCCACGTCGAGTCCGATGTTCTCCGTGTTGAGTGCCCGGCCGGCGGCCATCAGGACCACGTCGGCGGTCACGGTCTGGCTTGAACCGCCCGTTTCCACGTCCAATGTGACGCTCGCGTCACCGACCTTGGCGCCCGTGATCTTGGCGGCGGTCATGATGGCGATCTTCCGCTTCTTGAAGCTCTTGGCCAGGGCCGCCGCGGCCTCAGGATCCTCCACCGGGAGAATCTGCGGGAGGACCTCGAGGAGGGTGACGGAGGCACCGAAGGCGTTGAAGATGTCCGCGAATTCGCAGCCCACAGCGCCCGCGCCGACGATCGCCACCGACGCGGGGACCTGCGACAGGAACAGGGCGTCATCGGTCGAGATGACCGTGGTCTTGTTGAGCTCGAGGCCGATCTGCGGCAAGCCCTTGACCCGGGTCCCGGTGGCGACGACCACCGCCTTGGCAGCGGTGTACGTCTTCCCGTCCACCTTCACGGTCTTTCCCTTCGCGAGAGTGCCACTCCCTGTGATCACGGTTACGCCGTGTTTCTTCATCAGAAACCCCACGCCTTTGGAGTTCTGATCGCTCACCTGGCGCGAGTGTTTGATGGCGGCCCCGAAATCGAAGGTGACCTCCCCGGTGTTGACGCCCAGCGTCTTGGCGTCGTGACGGACCAAGTTGGCGACGTACGCGCTGTGGAGGAGCGCCTTGCTGGGAATGCAGCCGACGTTGACGCAGACCCCACCGAGCTTGTCACGCTCTACGACGGCCACCTTGAGTCCCAGTTGGGCCGAGCGGATCGCACACACGTAGCCGGCGGGTCCGCCGCCGAGGATGATCACATCAAAAGTCTGAGACACGATTGTGCATCCAGCGTCTGGGTTGAGGGATCTGGTGGTGTCCAGCGTGCGCGGGACGTGCCGCATACGGGCGGGTCATCCCACGGCCAGGGTCACCACACGATCGCCAACGGATTCTCCAGCATCCGCCGCACGGTCTGGAGGAAGCGGGCGCCGGAGGCGCCATCGATCACGCGGTGATCGCAGCTCATCGTGAGGCGCATGCGGCGGCGAATGCGCACCTCACCGTCCACCACGACGGGTTTCTCTGCAATGCTCCCCACGGCGATGAGGCCCGCCTCCGGGGGGTTGATCACCCCGGTGAACTGATCGATGTCGAACATCCCGAGATTCGACACGGAGAACGTCCCCCCGGTGTACTCCTCTGGGGTGAGCTTGCGATCGCGGGCCCGCTCGGCGAGCGCCCGCGACTCGGTGGCGATCTGCCGCAGCGATTTCACGTGGGCGTTCCGAATCACCGGGGTAATGAGCCCATCCGGAATCGCGACGGCCATCGAGAGGTGCACCTCGTTGAAGTAGCGGATCTTGCCGTCCATCCACCACGCGTTGCAGTCGCGGTGCTGCGTCAGAGCAACCGCCACAGCTTTGAGAATGATGTCGTTGAACGAAATGCGCGGGCCATCGTCCAGTCCGTTGAGGTGGGCCCGCGCATCGACGGCACGCTCCATGTCAACGTCGGTCGTCAGGAAGAAATGCGGGATGGGTCCGAGCGACTGGACCAGCCGTTTGGCGATCGTCTTGCGGATTTGGCTGAGCTCGACATCCTCGTATCCCGCCGACGGGGCGGCGGGCATCGCGACCGGCTGGGCAGCGGCCTGCTCGATATCCCGCTTGACGATGCGGCCGCCGGGCCCGGAGCCGCTCAGGGTCGCGAGCTCGAGTCCCCGCTCGGCGGCAAGCCGCCGTGCGAGCGGCGAGGCCTTGATCCGGCCACCCGATGGCGGTGCGGCTGGCGCCGGCTTCGCCGTGGGTGGCGGCGGTGCGGGCTCGGTCGTCGCGGCGCTCACATCCGCGCCCGGCTTGGCGGCGGGTTCGGTAGGTGGCGCTGCCGCACCGGCCGACTCCAGGAGACTCGCGATGTCCTCATCCGGCTCGGCGATGATCCCCACGAGGCTCCCGACCTCGACGGTGGCACCGTCGGCGGCGACGATCGTCCGCAGCACGCCGGAGCCGCGTGCCTGCAGCTCCATGACGGCCTTGTCGGTCTCGACCTCAGCGAGGACCTCACCGCTCGAGACCGTATCGCCTTCGCGCTTGAGCCACGATAGAACCTTGCCCTCCTCCATCGTCGGGGAGAGGGCTTCCATCAGTACTTTCGTCGCCATGGCCTGTCGGGTCCGGGTCAGTCGAGGTAGGCGACCTGCCTGACCGCCGCGACTACCGCGTCGGGATTCGGCTTGGCCGCCCGTTCGAGCTTCTTGTTGTACGGCATGGGGACGTCGGCGCCCGTGACGCGCACGATGGGCGCATCCAGCGAGTCGAAGGCCCGTCGCTGCACCTCGTCCACGACCTGCGCTCCGACGCCGCAAAACGGCCAGCCTTCTTCGACCACGACGCACCGGTTGGTCTTCTCGACGCTGGCGATGATCGCCTCCGTGTCGAGCGGCCGAATGCTCCGTAGGTCCACGATCTCCGCCGACACGTCCAATTCGCTAGCGAGCCGCTCGGCGGCCCGCTCCACCACCGCGACCGTCTTGGAATGGCAGATCACGGTGACGTCCGTGCCCTCCCGCTTGACGTCCGCCACACCGATCGGCACGGTGTATTCCCCGTCGGGCACGTCCCCCTTGGTGTTGTACAGCATCTCGCCCTCGAGGAACACCACCGGGTTGTCGTCGCGGATCGCCGCCTTGAGCAGCCCCTTGGCGTCGTGTGGGGTGGCCGGTGCCACGACCTTGAGGCCGGGCACGTGCGCGTACCAGGCTTCGAACGCCTGCGAATGCTGGGCCGCGAGCTGCAGCGCCGCGCCCCCCGGACCGCGGAACACGATCGGCACCGGGATCTGGCCGCCGGACATGTACAGCATCTTGGCGGCGGAATTCACGACCTGGTCGATGGCGAGCAGCGCGAAGTTCCACGTCATGAACTCGATGACGGGTCGCAGCCCGACCATGGCGGCGCCCACGCCGATCCCGGCGAACCCCAGTTCGGCGATGGGCGTGTCGATGACCCGGCGTTCGTTGAAGGCCTCCAGCAAACCACGACTCACCTTGTAGGCTCCCTGGTAGACGCCCACCTCTTCTCCCATGAGGAAGACGTTCGGGTCACGATCCATCTCCTCGCGGAGGGCTTGGTTCAACGCGTCGCGATAGGTGACGACCGGCATGTCAGTCCCGGTAGACGTCGGTGTAGAGGGCGTCGGCTGGTGGGTCCGGGCTCTCCTCGGCAAAGCGCAGCGCCTCGTCCACCTCCTGCTCCACGTCGCTGCGCATCCGCTCGATGCCCGCGTCCGTCATGAGTTCGTCGTCCAGCAACTGCCGCAGCAGCCGTTGAATCGGATCCTGCAGCTTCTGCTCCTCCAGTTCCTCCTTCGTCCGGTAGTGCCCGTGAATGGGATCGGCCATCGAGTGCCCCATGTAACGATACGTGCGCGCTTCGATCAGCGTCGGGAGGTGCTCCTCACGGGCACGCGTGACGGCGCCATGCGTCGCCTCGTACATGCCGAGCACGTCCATGCCGTCCACGGTTTCTTCCGCCATGTCGTACGAGCAGGCACGTCGGTACACGTCCCACACGGCCGCGGCCCGCTCGAGGGCCGTGCCCATTCCGTACCGGTTGTTCTCGCAGATGAACACCACCGGAAGTTCCCACAGCGCGGCCATGTTGAGCGTTTCGTGGAACGCGCCGATGTTGACGGCGGCCTCGCCGAAGAAGCACAGCACGACCTGATCGGTGCCGCGGTACCGGGCCGCGAAGGCCGCTCCGGCCGCGAGCGGGAGGTGGGCGCCCACGATCCCGTGGCCGCCAAGGAAGTTGTGCTGCACGTCGAACAGGTGCATCGAGCCGCCCTTGCCGCGCGAACAGCCACCGTCGCGACCGAACAACTCGGCCATCACCGCACCAGGGGTCGTCCCCGCCACGATGGCGTGGGCGTGTTCACGATAGCTCGCGAACACGTAGTCGTCCGGGCGGATGGCGTTCAGCGCGCCGACCGCCACGGCCTCCTGCCCGATGTACAAGTGACAAAACCCCCCGATCAGTCCCTGTGCGTACGCCTCACCGGCCCGCTCCTCGAACCGGCGAACCAGCAGCATCTGCCGCAGCAGCCGGTGATAGAACTCGGCACGCCCGGGTTCGAGGTGATGCACACGGGCTGGTTGCGACACCGTGGTCGTCTCCTTTGTGGTTCAGGTGCCGGCGCCCGCGCGCTGCACCTGCTGCCACGCGTGGTACGATGAGCGGACCAGCGGGCCCGACTCGACGTGTCGGTACCCCATCCGCTGTCCGGCCTCGCGAAGTTGGGCAAACTCGTCGGGCGAGTAGAACCGGGCCACCGGCAAATGGCCGTCCGACGGGCGAAGGTACTGGCCGATGGTCAACAGGTCGACCTCCTCGTCCCGCAAATGGCGCACGGCGACGAGCAGTTCGTCCCACTCCTCGCCCAGGCCCACCATCAGCCCGGATTTGGTGAGCAACCCGGCATCCATCTCCTTGGCACGTCGGAGGAGACGCAGGGCGCGATCGTACCGCCCACCCGGCCGCGCAATCCGGTAGAGCCGCTCGACCGTCTCGAGATTGTGATTGAGGATGTCCGGCCGGGCCTCGACCACGATCGCCAGGGCACGGTCGGATCCCTTGAAGTCCGGGATCAGGAGCTCGACGGACGCCTCCGGGAGTCGCGCGCGGATCTCCCGCACACAGCCGGCGAACGCCTCGGCGCCTCCGTTCGGCAGGTCGTCACGATCGACACTCGTGATCACGATATGCTGCAGACCGAGTCGCGCCACGGCGTCGGCGAGGCGGGCAGGCTCGTCCGGATCGTACGGCTCCGGTGTCCCGTGGGCAACGGCACAATAGGCACAATTCCGCGTGCACACGTCGCCCAGAATCATGAACGTGGCCGCCCGATGCTCCCAGCACTCTCCGATGTTGGGACAATGGGCCTCCTCGCACACGGTGTGGAGGCCAAGCTCGCGCATCAGATGTCTGACCCCGACGTACGTCTGCCCCCCCGGAGCCTTCACCTTCAGCCAGTGGGGCTTGCGCGTCAGGGCACGGGACGTGAGTTGAACGAGTTCCATAGGCAGCGAAACATAGCCAGCCGCCTGAGATGCGACCAGCGCATGTGTGGAGACGGAGAGGCTTCAGACGGGGCGCGGTGAACGAGACGACGGTGTGTCGCTCACTCGGGCCAGAGCCTCGCGGGATCGACCGGTGTCAGGTCGTGCTCCACCGCCTCGCCAATGTAGAGCTTGAGCAGCACCTCCCCCGTGATCCCCGCGAGGAGGATACCGTTGCGGCCGTGGCCGGTTGCATACCACAAGTTCGAGACGGTGGGGTCGCGACCGATGATGGGCCGCATGTCGGGGGTCCCCGGCCGCAATCCGGCCCAGGTGCGGCGCACCTGCTGTTCCCCCAAAGCCGGGTAGATGCGCCGGATCTTCGCGAGTACCTCGTCGATCCCGTCCCGGGTCGTGGACGGATCGTAGCCGACGTGCTCCATCGTGGAGCCGCCGATCGCCTCGCCGCGCCGCTCCATCACGTAGCCGTGACCAGCGTAGACCGTTGCCCGGGGCTCGTCGGTGGGCCAGTCGAGCGCGACCATCTGACCCCGTATCGGCTCCACCGGCAGCGCGCGCGGCAGGCCGCGCACTTGGCTGGACCAGCATCCGGCCGCGACGACCACGGCGCCGACGCTGATCGGACCGCTCGTCGTCCGAATCCCGGTGACGTGCTCCCCGTCGAACACCAGCTGAGCAGCGCGCCCTGCGACGATCTGCACACCCTGGCGCTGCTGGGCGCTTTCCAGCAGGGCCTGGTGGAGGGCCGACGGATCGAGCCCCCCGTCCTCGGCGGCCATCGCCGCGCCCAGCACGTCGGGCCCAACCCCCGGCGCGATCTGCCGGACCTCGTCGATCGAGAGCCAGTCGATCGTGAAACCGCTCTGCCGTTGGACCGACACCGCCTCGCGCAACCGGGTGATATCGTCTTCATCCAGCGCCAGTTGCAGGATCCCATCGGTCCGGTAGGCGATGTCGAAACCCGTCTCCTCCTCGAGCGTCGGGATCAGCTCGGCGTAGAGATCCCGTGCGCGCACCGAGAAGGCGAACATCGGATCGTCGGGGTCGGCTTCGGCAAACGTCGCGAGCATGCCCGCCGCGGACGGCGTGGCCGCGCCGGGTTCGGGCCCCGATTCGAGCACCATGGTCGTGATCCCGTGGCCGGCGAGGCGGTACGCGCACGCCGCCCCGATGATGCCACCGCCGATCACGACAACGTCAGGACTGACCATTCGCTTGAGCTGAAACCGGTGGAGTCATAGGTTCGTACTGTACACTGAACCCTCTCACACCGGGAGGCAAGGGATGCTGCGTACGATTGTCGGCTATGCCGTGCTCGCCGTCGTCGGCATACTGGCCTTGAAGTTGTTGTTCGGGCTGCTGAGCATCGCGTTCTCGCTCTTCTGGGCGCTGCTTTGGCTCGCGCTTCTCGGCTTCATCTTCTATCTGGTCTTGAAGGTGATCAGTCCGTCGACCGCCGCGCGGGTCAAAGACAAGATCAAAGGCGAGGCGGAATAGCGCCGAGCAGGACATTGACGTGCCGGCCGGTCCGACGCAGTGACCGGCCGGCACCTCGTGTGTTCGGGTGGTCAGCGACGCGCGAGGTCGTCGGGGGGGGTGTCGCGGATCTCGCGGAGACGCAACGTGATGGTGGCAATAGAGGCAAACGTCAGCTTCAGCTGGACCATGAGACGCCGCTCGTCGTCGGTGAGCCACATCCGTGGTTCCTTCGCCTCCTCCAGAATGCCCCGTCCCTGAATCACCGGTCGGACGACGATCGTCGCAAACCGACCCGCCGGGAGGTCGAGCGTGTCGCGCCCCAGGACTTCCAAGACCACCGGGTTGCGGTCGGGGCGGAAGTACCGTTGGAATTCATAGCGCTTGCCGACTTCGAGCGGCACGGTACGGACGAAATAGAAGAAGGCGGCGTCGTCGAGCGGTGCCGCGGAGGTGGGCATCACCGAGTCCACGCCGCTCTGGCGGTAGAATCCCGAATCGGGAAAGANNAGTTTCCTTCATGGAAGTCCTGGATGAAGCGACGCGAGGCGAAGTCGTCGATCCCGATCCAGGAGTCCATACGGTCGTCGAGCCGATAGAAGAAGGACCCTCCCTGCAGGCGGAACACCACGTGGAGCGATGGGGCGCCGCGAATGGTGTCGATCCCGGCGACGTGCATCAGGCCCTTGCCCAACGTGAGGATGCCGAAGCGGGCATCGTAGAGCAGGGTCTCCCCCACCGCGAACCGCCGAGCGAAGGCCGGGCTGGAATCGGGTGGGATCTGGGCGGCAGCCGGACTGGCGCCGAAGAGGAGGCTCAGGGTCAGCAGGCCGAAGGGTTTCATGCGATCCCCGGACGTTGAATCGGCACCGACGGTGCCGGGATTCGCAGGTGCCGGCCGGCGCGGAACAACGCGACGGCGGTACCGAAGGGGGCGTCGGTCGGTCGGGACCGGAGCCCGTTGACGTGACGCCCCACCGGCACGGCGGCGATCTGTCGGGCCTTAGTGGCCGCTCGCGCCACCAGCTCGGCATGCGCTGCGGGGCCGTCGGTCTCCAGGAGGGCACGCGGTCGGTCCGCCAGCACGTTCTTCAGGGTCACAAGTCGAATCAGGGTCACGCCGGACAGCGGATCGCGAAGCCCCGGCAACGCGATGCCTGGACGCAGGAGCCGCGGCGCCCAGCGGTGCACGAGGCGCATCCCGAGCGACTCTCCGGCCAGATCGGACTCCCCGATCACGACATCGGCGCCGGACTCGAAGCGCTTGATCAGATCCAGTACCACTTCGGGCGAGAAGGAGAAGTCGGGGGGCAGCGTCGCCACACCGTCTCGCCGAGGCCGGTCGGAGCGTTCGAGCGCATCGCGGAACAGCGCTTCGAGACTCGCCGCTCGGCCGCGCCGTGTCGGCCACCGCGTGAGCGACATGGGCAAGGCCTGCTGGTACGTGTCGAGCGTCTCCCCGGTGCCGTCGGTGGACGCATCGTCGGCGACCAGGATATGGTATTCCCTGGGGAACTCCGCGAAGACCTTCCGAATCTTCCACAGGAGGACCCCAACGGTCTGCGCGTCGTTATGGGTCGTAATACAGACGTAAATCACGGCACGATTCCTGGCTCCGAGTGGGCTGCCGACCGTCCACCCACACATACCTCGCGGCAGCCCGAAAGTTCAGGACGGCAATCTACATCATGGTGGAAGGCCGGTGTGACGGGGCTCACGGGGGGCGGGATCGGACGTCCGCACACTGGAGTGGAGGATGAGGGGTGGGAACCACGGCTTCCGGTCCTGGTAGTGACACATGGAGGGAATGCCATGATTCTGGCCAATCTCCGGCAGCGTATTGGCGCCGCCGATCTCGATTTGGTGACCCGCGTGCTCGCCGATGGTGACGAAGCCGCGCGGTGTCGGATCGAGCGGGACGTGGCGCGTGAGGGCGTCGACTGGCTTCTCGATCGGGAGGGCCTACCGGAGCGCCTGCGCTCTCATCCGGAGCTGGGGAGTCCCTCGGCCCATCTGTTTCTGTACGTCACCGTGCGTCACGCGCTTCTGGCGGCGACCATCGACGACACCACGCTCTCGGATTACCTGGCGGCGCTGGTGCTCGAGTTCGGGCACCGGGGGCGGGCGTTTCGCATCGCCGAGTATGACGACGCGTCGTATCGCTACCTCGTGGACATCGTAGGCGACCTCTCGGTCGAGTCGGGCCGGCGGGAGTTTCTGCTGAGCGTACACCTCGGCAACTTCAGCCTGTGGCTCGTCGGCATTTTCCCGGATCACGTTACCGCCCGGAACGAACGGCGCGGGGCTCCCGGAATCAGGTACTACGAGGAGTTGGGGGCGCGGGGCTTCTCGTTGGCGGCCGAGCACCGGCTGGCGCGGCAACTCGGGATGACCGGCATCTACCAGTCCGTCGCCGACTCGTTCAGGCGCATCCGGGTGGCCCTGAACCAGATCTCCGATCGCCTGCTGTTTCCGTCCGTCCACACGCCGGGCCAGCTGCTGCGGCAGGTGGCCGACGGCTTCACCCCTGCCTGAGTCAACTCTGAGCGATCAGGTCCGCAGGCTATCGAGCGTCGCGAAGAGCGGGCACCGGGGTGTTGATACCGTCAGCCAGTTCACGCGGAGGCCGTAGAGGGGAATCGCGTAGGTCCCGCTCGAGACGCCGCCCAGCACGGGGTAGCCGCGCGGTGGTTCGCTCTCGAAGATGAGCACGCCCTGGAACGTATCCGTCGAGTCCTCCACCAGCGCCAACCCGAAGCCGGGCAGCTGGGGAAACCCCTCTCCACCGTACATGACCATCGGACCTTCGTCACCGGCCACAACGGTGGCCGGAGTGGTTCCGTAGCCTACGACCCGGGCCGGGACGACCCCCTCGAGGCCCGGAGGCACTTGTGCCAGGACCTTGGTTCCGCCCCGGAGCTCTTCCAGAGCCATGGTGGCACCGGCCATCGCGGCGAGGCCGCACGAGGCGCTGTTCTCGGAGCTTCGTTCGCCACAGGCGATGGTGAGGAGTATGGGTACCATTGGCAGCAGGCGTCGCATGATCGAAAGCTATTGGCCGGGGAGGGCCAAGGCCAGCCAACGGTGGTGGTGCTCGCTTGACCCCCCTTCGATCGGAGGATTATCGTTTTTACACGTACCAGTCCTCAATTTCGGTGGCCTCTGTCTTCGAGGAATCCCTATGCCGACCTACGAGTATCGGTGTGAAAATTGCGGGAAGCGCTTTACGGTGGTGGAGCCGATCTCCAAGCACGACACCTCGCGACCGAAGTGCCCCAAGTGCAAGTCGGCCAAGGTGTCCCAGGAGTTGTCGGCGTTCTTCGCCAAGACCGCCAAGAAGAGCT
>JABAOD010016306.1_pt6 | contig 18469 bp, 17 predicted proteins | sample 7062151 | NCBI WGS metagenome assembly JABAOD01 (sample SAMN14538626, study PRJNA623070) | marine sediment metagenome | biome: marine biome [ENVO:00000428]; feature: marine pelagic biome [ENVO:01000023]; material: deep marine sediment [ENVO:00002113] | place: India: Gulf of Khambhat ... | reverse complement strand
GTTCTTGAGTGTCCGACCACCGATGCGGGACGATAAATCCTGTACGGCACCGAGCACTCTTTTCGCACCACGGCTTCGGACTCGTGCTTGGTAAAAAAGTACGGATGGCTCAGTGCACCGGCCTCCTCGAACATGTCCTCGCGAAACGTGCCGGCATACTTGCCGGCAACCGCGATCGAACTGACATGCTGGAAGCAACCTGCCTCGAGATCCTCAGCGCACTGCACGGCGTTGCGCGTGCCCTGGACATTGGCTTCGAACTGGCTCTTTTCCGAGGCCGCCAAGTCATAGATCGCGGCGACGTGAAAGAAATGGTCGATGTTGCCGCGCAGCGACTTTCGGTCGGCGGCACTGACGCCCATCAGCGGCTTGGTCAGGTCCCCGACCACAGGGACAATGCGATCACCGGCCCCCGGAAAGCGGTCTCTCAGGGCCTGCAATTTTTCGGCAGATTCCTTGCGGACCAGCACGTGAATCGTCCCATCACGATGTAACAACTTCGCGACCAGAAACTTGCCGATAAATCCAGTTGCACCGGTAACAAAATAATTCATTATTATTCTCCGGATCGGTGATTCAGCCGGGTCACCTTATCACGAGAATCGTGCAGCGGCTTGCAGCGTATTGGCGAGGGTGTCTCGAAATCGGCGCATCATCGGTCGCCGTTCAATTCCATTTCCAGCNNTTGCATACCGGTTTCGAGCATGTCCGACCGCAGCACGGCCAGCAACTCCGGAAGGCAATCGTAGACATCGGGAAACCGGGCGGGTTCGAAGTGATCGATCGGAATGGACTTGTTCCGGTTCTCGTCACTCAGTGAATTCTGCAAACTCGCCGCGCCGATGACGGCCTGGTTCATGACAAAGAATATCTCGACCGCGCGGCGCTTGGAGAAACCGGCTGCTGTCAATACGGCGAGGCCGCGGTCCATTACCTCCAGGGCGCCCGGTTTGAGGCGGACCCGGCCCAGGAGCGCGATCCAGCCGGGCGTGCTGGACATGGCCGAGAACATGCGGCCGCTGACGTGCATCAGCCACCGGTCCCAGGGGAGATCTTCATCCGGGAGCACATCGGCGCGCTCGGTGAACCGGTCAAGCATCTCGGATTGCAGGTCTTCCATGTCATCGAAATGGCGATAAATTGCCATGGACGATACCTTCAGACGGGTCGCAATACTGCGGCTCGAAACCTTGTCCGCGCCGATGTCGTCGGCCAGGGCGAGGCCGGCCTCGATGATGCGGTCGCGGGACAGACGTTTTTTGGCGCGTTTGACGGCAGTTGGGCCCATGGGCCGCTAGCATAGCAGAAAAGTTTGCACTGCATACGTTATTAATATACGGTGCATACGCAAGTACTCCGGTTAATCGGGGGTCACCCTTTGACGATAGAAGCCTATATATATGACGCTATCCGCACGCCGCGGGGCCGGGGCAAGGCCGGCGCGCCTGGCAAACCCGGCGGCACACTGTACGAGGTCAAACCGATCGACCTGGTCACGAACCTGCTCGAGGCCATGAAGTCACGCAACGATCTGGACACGACGAAGGTCGACGACCTGATACTCGCGACCGGGGAGCCGGTCGGTGAGCAGGGTCAGAACATCGCGAAGACGGCGCTGGTGTATTCGAGCTGGGACGATGTTACGAGCGGCGCGCAATTGCATCGCTACTGCGCCGGCGGCCTCGATGCCGTGAATATCGCGGCGATGAAGATACGTTCCGGATTTGAGGACATGGTGGCTGGAGGCGGCGTGGAATCCATGTCGCGATTGGGCATAGGTGCCGGTGGCGCTGCCGCGGGCGACCCGTGGGTGGCAATGGAGAGCTACTTCATCTCCCAGGGCGTGGGCGCCGATCTGTTGGCCACCCTCGACGGCTTCACGAGAGAAGACGTCGATCGTTACGCGTTGATGTCGCAGCAGCGTGCTGCCGACGCCAGGGACAAAGGCCACTTCGACAAGTCTCTCGTGCCCGTCACTGACATGAACGGTGCCGTCATTCTCGATCACGACGAGACCATTCGCGACGACATTTCAATGCACAAGCTTGCGGCACTGAAGCCCTCGTTCACGATGTTCGGGGATCTCGGTCACGACGACCTCCTCAAGTTCAAGTATCCAGAGGTCGAGAACGTCGATCATGTGCACACGGCAGGTAATTCCTCGGGAATCGTCGACGGCGCTGCTCTGGTGCTCGTCGGTAGCGACGCGGCCGGCCGTGACCAGGACCTGGAACCGCGGGCGCGCATCGTCGCTTGCGCCACAACGGGCACCGAGCCGACCATCATGCTGGCCGGTCCTGTTCCGGCAACCCGAAAGGTCCTGGCGAAGGCGGGCTTGACGTTGGAAGACATCGACCTCTTTGAGTTGAACGAGGCCTTTGCCTCTGTCGTGCTTCGCTACCAGAAACAACTCGGCATTCCTGACGAGAAGATCAACGTCAACGGCGGCGCTATTGCCATGGGGCACCCGATCGGTGCAACCGGCGCGATGCTGGTGAGCACAATGCTGGACGAACTCGAGCGCCGCAATCTCAAGCGGGGCCTGATTACGCTATGCGCCGGCGGCGGCATTGGTATTGCCACTATTATCGAACGCGTCTAGTGCAGCGCGTGTGACGCAAGACAAATTCAATTCTGGAAAACGCAATGAGTGACTACATTCGTTTGGAAAGAGATGCCGATGGCATCGTCGAACTGGTTCTCGATCAACCGGGCAAGGCCGTCAATACAATGGGCTACGAATTCCTCGAGGCGATGGAGAATGCGCTGACATCGCTGGAATCGATGGTTGCAGCAGACGAAATCAAAGGCGTGTACGTGCGCTCCGGCAAGAAGACGTTTTTCGGTGGTGGCGATCTCAACAGCCTGCTCGAGATCCCGACCGAGATTACGCCGGAAGACGCAAAAGACAAGTACCAGAGCACACTGGATGCGAAGAGGAATCTCCGCAGGCTGGAAACGCTGGGCGTTCCCGTCGCCGTTGGCATCAATGGCGCGGCGCTTGGCGGTGGTTATGAGATCTGCCTGGCCTGCCACCATCGCGTGGCTATCGATGCCAGGGGCGTCGAAGTAGGCCTACCCGAAGCGCAGCTCGGATTGCTGCCTGGCGCGGGCGGCATCGTGCGTATCGTGCGCATGTTTGGTTGCCAGGCCGCCATCACCTGGCTCTCCGCCGGGAAGAAATTCAAGGCAGCGCAGGCCCTCGAAAAAGGCTGGGTCGACGAGCTGGCGTCATCCGAGGAAGAAATGCACAGCAAGGCAAAAGCCTGGCTTGTCGCAAACCCCGAGGCGAGCCAACCCTGGGACAGGGAGGGTTTCAAAATCCCCGGCGGCTCCCCGGCCGACAAGGAGATGTCGCAGGACCTGCAGGGACTTTTCTATTTCGGTCCGGTAAACGTCATGAACCAGACAAAAGGCAACATGCCTGCGCCGAAGGCGATCTTTGCCTGCGTGCATGATGTCGCGCGCGTGGACTTCGCGACGGCCGAGCAGATCGAAGCGCGGTACTTCGTGCAACTCATGACCTCGCAAGTCGCGAAGAACATGATTCGTACCTTCTTCTTCCAGCTAAATGCGATAAATGCAGGCGCGAGCCGCCCTGACTCGGTTGCGCCGAGCAACATCAAGAAGCTCGGCATCCTCGGTGCCGGGCAGATGGGCGCAGGTATTGCATTTGCGGCCGCGCGTGCCGGCATCGATGTCGTGCTCAAGGACATCTCGCAGGAGAATGCCGATCGCGGCAGAGGCTACTGCAGCCAGGTCTGCGAGAAGGACAGGCGCGTCAGCGACGAACAGACCGAGGCGATACTGGCGCGAGTGACGGCGACCGCGAGTTACGACGAGCTGGCCGACTGCGACGTCGTTATCGAGGCGGTGTTCGAAGACCGCGCCATCAAGGCGCAGGTGACGCGTGAAACTGAAGAGGCGGTAGGCGAGAATTGTCTTATTGCAAGCAACACGTCGGGGCTGCCGATCACGGAACTGGCCGAGGCCTCATCGCGGCCGGAGAACTTCATCGGCATGCACTTCTTCTCGCCCGTGGAGAAGATGCCGCTGGTCGAGATTGTCTGTGGCGAGAAGACCGGCGACGAAGCACTGGCAAGGGCATTCGACCTGACGATGATGCTCAGGAAGACGCCGATCATCGTCAATGACTCGCCCGGCTTCTTCACGACCCGCGTGATCAGCGCAACGATCTCGGAAGGTGCGACCATGGTACTCGAAGGCGTGAACCCCGTTCTCATCGAAAACGCCGCGCGCTTCAATGGCTCACCCGTTGGTCCATTGGCTGCAATCGACGAAATCAGCCAGGAAACCGCCTACAAGAATGCCCAACAGATGAAAGCCGACGCAGAAGCACGCGGCGCCGACTTTCCTGAAAACCCGGCATCAAGCCTGGTCGCCCGGATGGTGGAAGACTTCGACCGGCGCGGAAAGAACCACGGCGGCGGTTATTACGAGTATCCGGAGAACGGCAAGAAGTACATCTGGCCGGGACTCAGGGAGCATTTCGCCCCGGACGGGTATCGCGAGATTCCGTTCGAAGATGTCAAGGACCGGCTCACGTTCTGCCAGAGTATCGAAGCGGTACGTGCCATGGAGGAGGGGGTGGTCACGACCGCGGCCGACGGCAACGTCGGTTCGATATTCGGTATCGGCTTTCCGCCGCATAGCGGTGGCGTGTTCCAGTTCATCAACGCCTATGGCGTGCGCAAGTTCGCGGGGCGGGCAATGGAGCTGGCTGAGCGCTACGGCCCCCGGTTCGAGCCACCCCGGCTATTGCTTGACAAGGCCGAGAAACACGAGCAATTCGTCTGAGATCTTGCAGCAAGCAAACCCTGCCTAGCTCGACAGGCTAGCCGCGCTCACGCTCATCACTGTATCCGCACCGGCCAGCACGGCTTGCGCATGCGCGCCTGCGCGGGGCAGGATGCGGGTGAAGTAGAAGCGCGCAGTAGCGAGTTTCGTGCGGTAAAAGTCAGAATCGGCCGCGTCGCTGCTCTGGAGTCTTTGATTCGAGACCTGCGCCATCCTGGCCCACATCCACGCCAGTGCCACGTAACCGCTGAACATCGTGTAGTCGACCGAGGCAGCGCCAATCTCGTCCGGGTTCTGCATCGCTTTCATACCGACCTGGGTAGTCAAGTCACCCCACTCCCTGTTTAAAGCGGCCAGCGGCTCCGCGAATTCCTTCATATCCGTTTCGTTCGCACAAGCCTCGCAGAATTTGTGGATGATCTTCGTGAAGTTCCTCAGCAACTGGCCCTGACTGCCCATCACCTTGCGTCCCAGCAGATCCAGCGACTGGATACCCGTTGTGCCTTCATAAATCGTCGCGACACGTGTGTCCCTCACTATCTGCTCCATACCGTGTTCGGCGATGTAGCCATGACCGCCGAACACCTGCAGGCCGAGGTTAGTCACCTCAACAGCGGCCTCGGTACAAAACGCTTTGGCTATTGGTGTCAGCAATGACAGTAATTCCTCTGCTGCTTGTGCCTGTTCCCCGACGCCGTACCTGGACTGGTCAACCAGTTGTGCCAGCCAATAGGTCAATGCGCGCGAGCCCTCGGTGAGCGCTTTTTGCGTCATTAGCATGCGTCGCACGTCCGGGTGTACGATGATCGGGTCCGCCGGGCCATCGGGATTCTTGGGTCCCGTCAGTGAGCGCATTTGCAGACGTTCCTGTGCATAGGCCTTGGCGCCTTGCAAGGAAAGTTCACCCATCGATACGCCCTGCAAAGCTGTACCAAGGCGTGCCGAATTCATGAGCGTGAACATGATATCCAGGCCACGGTTCTCTTCACCCAGGAGATACCCGGTTGCGCCGTCGAAGTTCATGACGCAGGTCGGTGACGCTTTCAGGCCCATTTTCTTTTCGATGGCACCACAGGAGACTCCATTCGCCGATCCGAGGGAACCGTCGTCCTCAACCAGGATTTTCGGAACGACGAACAGCGAGATGCCCTTGGTTCCTCCGGGCGCACCCTCCACCCGTGCCAGTACCGTGTGAACAATGTTGTCGGTGATGTCCTGTTCNNCCGTGATGGCGTAGCTGCCGTCGGAATTCGGTTGTGCCCTCGTGCGCACCAGCCCGACGTCCGAACCGCAGTGTGCTTCGGTCAGGCACATGGTGCCGGCCCATTCGCCGCTCAGTAGTTTCGGCAGGTACTTTCGCTTTTGCTCATTACTGCCTGCCGTCAACAGCAGCGAAATCGGTGCTTGCGCCAGGCCGCCGTACATCGTCCAGGCATAGTTTGCGCTGCCGTTAATTTCGCCGATGACCGCGCTGCAAGACGAGGGTAGCCCTTGACCACCGTCAGCCGCCGGAACGCTCAACGCTTGCCAGCCGCCTTCCACGAATTGCTCGAAAGCCCCTTTAAAGCCATCGGGGGTGGTGACCTTACCGTCATCATACTTGCAGCCCTGTTCGTCACCAGTGCGATTCAGCGGTGCAATGACATTTTCTGCAAATCTGGCAGAGCTATCGAGGATCGTGTCGAGCAGATCGGAGGTAACCTCCTCGCAACCGGAGAGGCCCTGGTAATGCCGCTCGGCATCAAGCAGTTCGTTCATAACGAAACGGATGTCACGTAAAGGGGTACGGTAGCCTGGCATTGATCCTGATTCCTATTTGCTGTCTTCCTCGGGGCACACTTCACCGACCGGCCACTTTGTGCCGCAACCGTAAATCAGCCGCCCGCGCTCACCAATATTCTGATCGAGCCAATGAATCGTATTCGGTGGTGGCGTTCCGGGCGCGGCTTCGTCTTGCAACGAATCGAGCGGTCTTGGGTACTCGGCCCAATCTCTTGGCGCACGCCAGCCCGGCGGCGGCATGAGTTTCGAACGTGTGCCGTTGATCGGATAAATCGCGCGCCAGTCGCGGATCTTCTTCGCAAGGTCCGCAACGATATCCGGGTGCTGCTCGGCGAGGTTGATGTACTCGTTAGGGTCTTCACTGATCTTGTACAGATGCACGACGTTCTTGGTTTCCAGCTGGTCCTGCTCGACTTCCTGGATCAGCTTCCACTCGTCATTGAAGATCGTCAGGTTGAACTGGCCGTAATTCGGCGTCTCCGATGCGAAGAACACATAATCCGGTCGCGGGCCCGGTGCCCTGTTCGCGATCGAAGACCAGAGGCTGCGTCCATCGAGCGGGAATTCGTTGCGCGCTTCGATGCCGGCGGCTTCGGCCAGCGTTGGAAATACGTCCATGACCGTCATGATATCGGTCATCTTCTCGCCACCCGGGATATTGCCGGGCCACCGCACGACCGACACTGCTCGGATGCCGCCTTCGAATACCTCACCCTTGCCGCCGCGTAACGGTGCGTTGTCGGCGCCACCGTAAGAATACGCTGCGCCGCCGTTGTCGCTCATGAATAGCACGATCGTATCGTCGGCTATGGACTCTTCATCGAGTGTGTTCAGCACCTGGCCAATCGCCTGGTCCATTGCATCGACGACAGCGGCGTACATGGGCCGGGCACTGGGCGTACCCATCATCCTTGCATTGCGGCGCGTGTTGTCGGTGTGTTTGCTGCGCGCAGGTTTCAGGTTCGTGTTGATGTCTCTGTATTTTTCGACCAGCTCGTCCGGTGCATCAAGCGGCGTGTGCGGTGCGAGAAAAGGCATATACACGAAAAAGGGTTTGCTCGTGTTACGTTCGCGAATGTAGCGCGAGACCTCGGCGGCGAGCAGGAAGGTCTCATAGCCTTGATCATTGATCGTGACGCCATTGCGCTGGAAGTCAGTTCCACCCTGGTTGCTGAAAGGCGGATAGAAACCGACCTCGGTATGCAGATGTCCGTAAAAATGCTCGACGCCACGTTCATTCGGGTGATAGGTCTGTTGAGCATGCCCCAGGTGCCACTTGCCGACCATGGCGGTCTGATAACCCGCTGCCTGGAAACTCTCGGGCATGAAATGTTCGTCGGGATGCACGCCGATCGTATCCCACGGCAGGATCACTCCGTAAGCGACGCCGAGGCGCATTGGATTGCGACCTGTCATCAAGGCGGCGCGCGTCGGGGAACAGATCGGTGTCGTATAAAAGCGATTGAGTTCCATTCCTTCCGCCGCGAGGCGGTCGAGTGACGGTGTGTCGATGTTACCGCCGTGAAAACCAACATCGTTCCAGCCAAGGTCATCGGCCACAATGATGATAACGTTGGGCTTATCACCGGCGTAAGCAGTGAGTCCCGCAAAGACGAGCAGCAGAGAAATCAGGTAGCGCATGGTTCAGTTTTGCATGGATCTTCTTTTTAGAACTACGCCGGTCACCCCGCCGACGATTGGAAACAGCCAGAGAACGGGCGTAATGATGAGCAGGTGCAGACCGGTAGCGAATACACCACCGATGTCGCTGCCGAGGATGCCAAGGAAAACAAAGAACAGCAGGTACGCGATCAGCGTAGACGCGACGCCCTGGACCAGGCCCGGCGTTTTCGACGGCGCAAGACGCACGAGCAGGATTGCACAGGCAGCGGACAAGGCCGCCGGCACGAATGCCAGTAACACAGAAGCAACGGCGTTGCCCACAACATGATCACTGGGCAGGAGCAAGAGAAATACGATAATGCCGGCGAAAGGCAGGCCGAAAAGCAGGCCGACGATACCGAAGGACATTCCCGTCTTACGTGCGGAATAAGGTGATGAAGTCATTACATTCACTCGCAAGGGCACGACATTTGATCATAGACTAAGGCGATAATGAGTGCTCGCCGAAAGAACAGAGCAGGACCGCCCTGGACCCACTTCCTCCTNNCTGATCGGCGCCGTTCTGTTTATCGTTGAGACGTTCAGCCAGGAATCCACAGTGCCCACCATCGATGGCCCGACGGCCGAGCGAGTGGCGATTCTGCGGGGCGAGTGGCTACGCACCACCGGCCGGTTGCCCACCCGGGCACAGCTGCAAAAGCTCATCGACCGGGAAATCGATCAACTGCTGTTATTCGAGGAAGCACTACGCAACGGCCTGCATCTTACGGACTCGGTCGTCGTGCGGCGCCTGATCCGTGACATGCGATTCATCGATCCGGACCTGTCCCGAGTAGACGCCGCCGCGGTATTGGCGGCTGCGATTGACTTGCAGCTGCACCGCAACGATCCGGTCGTCAGGCGCAGGCTGATTCAACGCATGGAGCAATCTGCTTATGCGTCCGATCGCACACGCGATCCCGGTGACATGGTACTGCGGGCGATCTACGACGATGACCCGTCTGCCCATCTGAGACCCGCAATGATTGAATTCGATCACGTGTACTTCAGGTCCGACCGCCATGCGGATGCCGCAGAGACAGCGAGCCTACTGGCAGCCGAGTGGCGGGCACGGCCGTTTGCCGATGTCGAGCAACGGGGCGATCCGTTTATTCACGGCAACAGTTTCGGGCCATTGACCGGCAAACAGGTCGCCCGATATTTTGGCCAGTCGTTCGCGGACGAGCTTTTTTCGGCACGAGCGCAAGTTGCACCGGCGCCCTACGGCCCCGTGCGTTCCAGCTATGGCGAACACTTGCTGTGGATCAATGGCTTCAGGCCTCCGGCCGTGAAGCCTTTCGGCGATGTGCGGCGGGACATACTCCGGGACTGGCGGGCTCAGCAGGAACAGCTTGCGCTGGCCGCGAAGATTGCAGCGCTACGCAGTCAATACGAGATTCGCCCGTGAGGCCCCGGCATGCATTGCTGGCGCTGTTGTTGGTTACCGGCATTGCGCAGGCTCACAAGCTTGCGCCGTCACTGCTGCAGCTGACCGAGCGGGAACAGGGGCAATTNNACGCCGGCTGTTGCCTCATCGGGCCAGGTCCTGTACCCGGTGCTACCGCAGAACTGCACGGCACTATCGGACCCGCAGGCGACCATTGAGGGTACGGCGGCGATCAGGCGATGGCAGGTCGAATGCCGCGATACATTGGTCGGCCAGACAATTGCTGTTGCGGGCATGCCCGGATCGGGAACTGCCACACTCGTAAAACTCGAATGGGTTGACGGTAGTGTTGCGCAGCAACTGGTTTCGGCCCAGTCACCCGAGATGGTCGTGCCACAGCGGCAGTCTCTAGGCCAGACGATTACTACTTACATGAAATACGGGGTCGGGCACATCCTGATCGGCTTCGATCATCTTCTCTTCGTNNTTCGTTCTCGCCCTGGTATTGCTGGTGGGCGACACGCGCCGCCTGGTCTGGACCATAACCATGTTCACCGTCGGCCACAGCGTCACCTTGTCTCTTGTGGCACTCGGTCTCGTCTGGTTTCCTGTTTCGCTTGCCGAGTTTGCGATTGCGCTGAGCATATTTGTACTTGCCGTTGAACTCGCGAGATCCGACCAGCCCGTCGAGGGCCACTGGATACTCAGTCATAGCTGGCTTGTGGCGTTGGGCTTCGGCTTGCTGCACGGCATGGGTTTTGCCGGGGCGCTGAGCGACCTGGGTCTGCCCAAGAAGGACCTCTTGTGGGCGCTGTTCAGCTTCAATGTCGGAATCGAGATCGGCCAGGTCGCATTCATACTTTGCAGCGCGTCGGTGATTATTCTGGGGGCGCGCTATGCGAATCGCGGGGCGTTCGCCGCACGCTGGGCTGCGATCTATGTCATTGGCTCGATGTCGGCGTACTGGTCAATCGGCAGGGGAGCCGCTTTCTTCCTGGGCGGGGCAGTCTAGGAGGTCAGTCCAGCCGAGCTGCACTCAATTGGGCTTGAACCAGATGGGTGACGTCCAGGCACGTTCCTGCAGGACCGGCGAATAGAAGGGCTCGTCCGCCGGATCAATACAGCATTTTCCATAGACGTCCCCCTCAGCACCGGCAGCCTGCGCCTCGAGTGATGCCTGCTCAGCTTGCTCCTTGCAGGAATCAGAGAACGGATTAACGCCCGCCGCCTGGCACTGCAGTGTGCTCCAACGGCACGTAGGGTTTTCGAGCACACGCGCATAGTAGAAGGCGTTTTCGGCAGCGTCGAAATTCGGGTCTTTCCACACTGTGCACAAGGTCGCAAAACCATCGCCCGTCGGCGCGCAGGACTCAGGGTCGACACCGGCGCCATTGTCGGGATCACCCGCGACATCGAAGACCTTTTCATGGGTTTCACCGCTCGCATCCACCCAACCCTTGATGATCTGCAGGCGTTGCAGATCGGTTCCCGGCGACCGCGAGGTACCTGAGTCTTTTAGTGCGTGCAGGAAAAACTTCGGGCCCTGTTCCGCAGCCGGGTTTGAAAGGCTGAATTCGCCGCCCATCGGCACACCTTGCCGGTACGCCTCCGTTATCATGTCGGCAGATTCGCACAGGTTATCGCTGATACCCGTGCCGGCGAAGAAGCGCACGATCGGCCGCGTCCCGCTCGTTGCATACGTTTCCTTGCGGCGAATCGCCGCGAATATCGCGTCGCGTGAATTTTCCTCCGCCCAGACGACCGCGTGGCCGCCAGGGTTGGAAAAGAAATGATCCTGCACATTGCGGTATTCGGAATCGCGTCGACCCAGATGCCCCACGTAGTTGTCTTCTTCGGCACCTCCGGATGTCGCGCTATGCGTGTCCGTGCTGCCGATGAAGCCCATCACGAAGGGATTGGTGCCGCCGGATTGCTCCAGCTCCAGACCTGCCTTCAGTACATTGCGCAGCATGTTGCGCTCCGCATACTCCTCGAGGGGAACGGCCTCGGCATCTGCAGTACGCAATCGCCCGTGAACCGAACCGAGCATTTTCAGGTTGTCTGCGACAACCTGCTCGAAATCACACAGCTCGTCTTCGGTGTCCAGGCCGCGACCGGCCAGTCGGTCGAAGCGACATTCGGACGCACCTTTGTGCTGAGTAATCTCGACGACGGGCTCGAACGCCAGCCGATCGGTCAGTTCCCGCGGCGTTTGCGGGTCACGGAACATCAAGCCTCCGGACAGATTCGGATTGTGGGGAATGGCCATGACGTCGCAGCCGTTGTCCAAATCGATACATTGGTCGCGAAGCTGGCGCCAAAGCTCCGGGAAGTTGCTGCGCCCCGCGTCATACACGGAAATCGGGAGCTCCGTCACCCTGTCATTGCGGAAGATGACGTTACGATGCATATTGTTTTGATCGGGCGCGTCCGTGTATTCGTACCCGACAAATGTCGTGAATTCGCAATCCGCGGAACGATCATAGTGTTCTTCAGCCGCTTGCTGAATACGGTTCCAGACGTCAGCCTGTGCCGCATCGCAGTCGGAAAAAAGGCAAGCGGGAGACTTCAGCGGCTGGTCATCCAGCTGCCCGCCCAGGGCGGTCCAGCGATTCGCAGCCATCAATTGAACCCAGAAATTGGAGCCTCGCGTCATTACGCAGTGTGGCCACCAGTATCCCGCCCGCGAAGGGTCTTCGGTGCATACGCTTATTTGGCCANNTGATCGGTCACTCCGGCAAAGTCCAGCGGCCGCCCAATCGTCGCGATGATAGTCTGGTCCCCATTGGCGTCCGGCAGGGTGATCGGGTGGCCCTTGGCGTAGAGGTATGCGTCGGACGGCGTGTTTCGCTGGCTGGAAACGTAGGAGTCGAACGAGTAGCGGGTGTGAATGTGCAGGTCGCCGAACAAAGGCTGCCTGTTGTCCACGTAGTGGTTGCAGGGTTCCCTGTCTTCGGTGCGCTCGAACGGCGCGGCTTCCGCGACTGCGAATCCCGCCGCTAGGGCAGCAACGCCCAGCAATCGGGGTGCGGCAAAACGGCAATTCCTCATAAGCAATCCCCGAACAGGTCCGCTGCCATCTTCTCAGCCCTGCAAGTCTCCACCAAGCATCCTGTCGACGAGTTTCGCAGGCAGGCGTCCCAATACTCGCAACGCGAAGTTGTTGTTAATTTTGTACAAGACCTTTTTCCCTTCGTCCGTAGCCGCCTCGAAGACGACCTCGGCGACCTCCTGCGGTGTCGACGGGTTCTTCGGCACGCGCTTTGCGACTCCTGCCGAAAAGCGACCAAAATATCTGTCGAAGCGGCTATTTTCCACCGCGTTTTTCAGATCATGAATTTCGTCGAACAGTTCTGTCTTGATCGCTCCGGGACGAACCAGCGCGACATGCACGTGCAAAAGTCGAAGTTCACGGCGCATGGCGTCGGTCAGCGCCTCGAGCGCCATCTTGCTCGCCGCGTAGCTCTGGAAAGGGGTCCGCAGCGGAGCCGACTCGCTCGAGACGTTCACGATGCGCCCTTTGGACGCGATCAGCAGGTCGAGACAGGCTCGGATCGTCCGGAGCGGCCCAAAGGTATTGACCTGGAACGTGTTCACCGTCATTTCCGTCGGTGCCTCGCAGACCGGGTAAAATGCATTGACGCCCGCATTGTTGACGACGACGTCGAGGCGGCCGAGATCCGTCGTTATCATCGCGGCGACCGCGTCGGCGGCTTCGTCATTCGTTACGTCGAGTGCGGCCGTCGTAAATCCATCCTGTAACTCGAGGTCCGCAAACAGGCTGACATCGTAGTCGGTTGCGATGACGTGATAGCCATTCGTATGAAACGTGTTGGCGATCGCGCGCCCGAGCCCGCGACCGGCTCCCGTTACGAGCACGCAGGGTCTGTCGATGGACATGCTGTTTGCCGGGTCGCGATTACATCGGGGCGCCCGGCATGCCCGGGATGTATATTCCGGCCGTCATGCCGCCGTCCACGACGAGTTCGGTGCCGTTGCAGTACGATCCCTGGCTCGATGCCAGGAACAAGACGGCGGACGCGATCTCTTCTGCTTCGCAGCCGCGCTGTTGTGGCACAAAGCGGAAGCGGGTGGCGAGTTCTTCCGAAGATAATCCCTGCGGATTGGTCATCGGGGTGTTGACGCCGCCCGGAAGTACGCAGTTGACCCGGATGCCACAGGGTCCGAGTTCGAGCGCGGCCGCTCGTGTCATACCGCGTACAGCAAACTTGCTCGCAGCGTAGCCGCCCGTCGCATTGTGCGGGAGGACTGCCGACGACGAAGACAGGTTCACAATCGCGCCGGATCCGGCCGCCTTCATGGCCGGGATGACGGCGCGCATTCCGAGAAAACTGCCGGTCACGTTGATTTCCAGGAGTTTCCTGAACAGGCCGGGGTCGGTGTCCTCGAGGGTGGAGAAAGCGAGGATGCCGGCATTGTTGACGAGTATGTCGATACGCCCGGTCTCGGCCAGTGTGTTGTCGACAACCTCTTGCCAGTTGGCCTCATCGGAAACGTCGAGTCTGACGGCGGAGGCGGTATTGCCGATGCCGGCGGCAGTCCGCTGCAGGTCTTCTTCCAGAACGTCTGTCAGTACGACATTTGCGCCGGCAGCCGCCAGCGATTTACTCACAGCCGCACCGATCCCTCGGGCGGCGCCCGTAACGATGGCGGTCTGGCCATCGAGCAATCGTGTTTCAGTCATTGAGCTACTCTCATATTTTGGTCGACAACCAGAACAGTGGCCCGATGAAGCCGAGGATCCCGAGTCTGGCCAGTCGGGCGAACTTTTCCGTGGGGTGATTCCAGAGACCCAGCGCGCCAAAAGCACCCGACGCACCGAGCGGACCAAACCAGAATCCACCAAGGCCGAGAAAACCGAACAATGCGGCGATGCGGACAAGCCCGCCCGGCGTACCGGCCGGCACACGGTGCTTGATCCCGATGAGGCCAAACAGGCCGATAAGGCCGATAAGACCTATCCACTTTTCCATTGATTTCCCCTGATCGTTGCCGCGATGCGGTTGCGACGTTATTGTCCGCAGAAAGCCTGCATTTTATCAAAAAATCGCCTACGAGATGCTAATATTCGTAATAATTCGGCTGGTTTTCTGCGGAAATAGAGTGAACGAAGGTATCGCTCCACAACAACAGGATAACAACAATACGTGAGCAGCGACTCTTTTGACTACATCATCATCGGCGGGGGCTCCGCCGGATGTGTGCTGGCGAATCGCCTTAGCGAGGATTCATCAGTCTCGGTCGCATTGATCGAAGCCGGCGGAGAGCACAATCAGTTTCTGATTAACATGCCACTCGGCTATGGCAAGACGATCTATTCGCCCAGGTACTCCTGGGACATACATACCGGGCCGGAACCCGGCTCCGAGGGCCAGACGTTCTACCTGCCGCGCGGTCGCATTCTAGGGGGTAGCTCATCGATCAATGGGTTGCTCTATATAAGGGGGCAGCACGAGGACTACGACGACTGGGCCGCGGCAGGCGCAACCGGCTGGGCATGGGAAGACGTCAGACCGTATTTCAGGAAGTCCGAAGACCAGTGTCGTGGCGAAGATGAGTGGCACGGCGTAGGCGGGCCGTTGCGTGTCGAAGATACCCGCGACCGCTATCCCATCGAGGAAACGATGATCGAGGCGGGCGTCAATGCCGGGCTCGAGCGCAATGATGATTTCAACGGAGCCTGCCAGGCCGGCATAGGCCGCTACCAGGCGACGATGAAATCGGGGCAACGCTGGTCGGCCGCCAATGCTTATCTTGACTCCGCGCGTTCGCGCAACAACCTCACCGTTGTGACGAAGGCGATGGCCGAGCGTGTCGAATTCTCGAAACGCCGCGCAACCGGTGTCGTCATACGCCAGGGAAATACACGCCGGCAGCTCGCGGCGAATCGCGAGGTTCTGTTGTGTGCCGGTTCTCTGCAGTCACCGCAACTCCTGCAGTTGTCCGGTATCGGTCCCGGCGAATTGCTGCAAAAACACGGCATCGCGGTGGTGGCCGACATTCCGGGTGTCGGCGCCAATTTGCACGATCACATCGGCGCGACGATGTCCTGGAAACTGAAGCGAAAGACCGACAGCCTGAATTACAGACTACGATTTCCGAACACCGTGTTCGAAGCACTGCGCTACTTGTTCACGAAACGCGGAGTCATGGCGATGCCGGCCGCGTCGGTCGGGATATTCGCGGACAGTACCGGAAAGGGTGGGCGACCGGATCTTCAGTACCATTGCCTGCCCGTTACCGGTGACATCGAAGCTGAAGCGAAAAGCGGACAGATGGAGCTGGACCGGTTTCCGGGGCTCACGATGATGCCGTATCCGACAAGACCGCGTTCGCGCGGCAACCTCGAGATCAAATCGACGGACGTGGACGTGATGCCGGAGATTCGCATGAACTGGCTCACTGATCCATATGACATGGAAGTCATGTTGCGCGGTATGCGCCTTGCGCAGAAGATTGCCGATACGGAACCCCTGGCCGGTCTTATCGAGTCGCGTGTCAATCCCGGCCCGGACGATGACAGCGACGACGCCTACATCAGTTTCGTACGCAAGCACGGTCACGTGGCCTACCACCCGGTCGGTACCTGCCGCATGGGTAGTGACGAGGCATCCGTCGTGGATTGCGACCTCAAGGTGCGTGGCGTAGATGGGCTGCGGGTCGTCGATGGTTCGGTGATTCCAGCGGTACCGTCCGGCAACACCAATGCGCCGATCATCATGATTGCCGAGAAGATATCCGACGCCATACGAGCCGGCAGGCGATAAGCCAGTGGGAGGACGAAGATGATCATCGGTGCGAGGGAATCCATGATTGCGGCAGTCGTAATTGCGGCATCAAAACGGCAGAGGGATTACAGCAGCGCTACCGGAGCGTCGCCGGGCGCTTCGCATTGCAGGGGTCAAGTATGACGATCGACGTACTCTTGAACGCGCGCAAACACCCGGCGAGGGATATCGCCATCCAGTCGGTGACTTGTGCGCACACCCGGGACAGGGAGGGCTGGCTGTCGCTATGGGATCCTCAGGGATTGCTCGAAGATCCGGTCGGTAAATCGCCGCTCGACCCCGAAGGTAGAGGTCATCGTGGCATCGAAGCCATTACGCGTTTCTACGATCGTGTGATTGCGGGATCCGACCTGCGCTTCACCGTCCGGCAGACATTCGCCGCCGGGAGCGAGTGCGCCAACGTTGGCACCATTACGACGCGCAGCAAGGATGGTGTCGTCGCACGGACCGAACTCGTCAGCGTCTATCGCGTGAATGACGCGGGAAAGCTCGTTTCGCTGCGCGCATTCTGGGAATTCGAGGACACGGCAGGGAGTGCGTTTTGAGCGATCTAACGGCCAACTTTGAGCCACGCGGCGGGGAGGCCTGGCGCAACCCTTATCCCATGTACAAAGCCCTGCGCGATCACGATCCGTTGCATCATGTTGCAGACAACGGCCAGGGCGAGGACTTCTGGGTGCTGTCACGTTTCGACGATGTATCGGCGGCGGCAAGCGATCCCGAGACGTACTCGTCAGCCAGCGGCCTGTCCATGTCCTATGGCGAGAAAGAGCGTATCGGCCTCGAATCGCCGATCGTAATGATGGATCCCCCCGAGCACACCGCTCTCAGGAAACTCGCGATCCAGATGTTTGCGCCCGCGCAGGTGCGCAAGCTGGAAGCGATGATTCGCGAATTTATCGTCGAACGCGTCGAGCGCCTGCGCGAGAGCGGCAAGGGCGACATCATGGAAGTGTTGTTCAAGCCGCTGCCGAGCATGGTGGTCGCGCATTTTCTGGGCGTGCCGCTGGAGGACCGGGAATTGTTCGATCGCTGGACCGACGCCATCGTCGCGGCGAATGCGGGTGGGGACGTACGCCAGGCCAGGGACGCCGTCACCGAGATGAACATGTACTTCGCAGGCCTGGTGCAAAAACGCATGCAGTCACCGGGCGACGATTTCGTCTCAGCGCTGGTGCACGGCCGCATGCCCGATGGGGAACGCGTTTCCATGCCGCGGCTCCTTGGCACCTGCTTCACGCTGGTAACGGGTGGCAACGATACGACGTCGGGCTTGCTCGGCGTGGCCTGCGAGCTCCTGACGAGACATCCGCAGCAGCGTGCATTGCTGCTTGAAGACGACAAGCGCATCAAGAAAGGGCTCGAGGAGTTCCTGCGGCTGGCTTCGCCAGTGCAGGGTTTGTGCCGTACCGTGACCCGTGACGTCGAGATTCACGGCCGAACCATTCGGGAAGGCCGCAAGGTACTGTTGCTTTATGCATCGGCGAATCGCGATGAGCGCGAATTCGGAGACGATGCCGGCGAACTCGACGTGACGCGCAAGTTCAAGCGCCACCTGAGCTTCAGCGTCGGTCCGCATAGCTGCATGGGGTCGGCAGCGGCGCGCCTGCAGTCACAAATTGCGATCGAGGAGCTGTTGTCCAGATGCCCGAATTTCTCGGTCGACTTCGAGGCGGGCGCATTCGCGCCGGGACCGTACGTGCGTCGCTACGAGTCGCTGCCTTTCGTCGTCGATGGAGCAGCGGGCTAATTCGGCCGGTGCAGCGCGGCGTGCAATAACTCCGTTATGTCCCCTCTATCCTCTCGCGCTTGCAAAATAAATAATGTAAAAAATATTTAAAGATTACTAATCAAGCACTTATCGAACTAAAAAGATCTTGCAATTGCGAGATATCTTCGTATAATGAATCTCAACATTCAGACATTTTGCGAAGGAGCATTGACCATGAACAAATTGGACGACATCAAGAACAACGTAAGCACGCGCAGCAAGTCGCTGCTCGTAACGGTT
>JABAOD010020245.1_pt3 | contig 18473 bp, 22 predicted proteins | sample 7062151 | NCBI WGS metagenome assembly JABAOD01 (sample SAMN14538626, study PRJNA623070) | marine sediment metagenome | biome: marine biome [ENVO:00000428]; feature: marine pelagic biome [ENVO:01000023]; material: deep marine sediment [ENVO:00002113] | place: India: Gulf of Khambhat ... | reverse complement strand
ATTTGCAGTTAAGCATGTTGGGATGGAGGACTTTCTGTACCTTTTTTATTCGCTTTTCTCTATCGGTGGATCTACTTTTTAATTTTCCCATGGCTGACATACCTCATATCATGTTTAACTGTAAGGCAGTTATGAGTGCATTATAAACCTTGCGTGGTTGGACTCGAAAAAATCGCTCGGCTACTGCTAGTGTATCCAGATTGGACCATATATGTTTATGTAATCTATATATGCCATTTTGCTATAGAATTGTTTTACAGCACATATCTGCAAAGGAAAAGTAAACATCATGCCCCTGTTCAGGGATTGGAGATACGTGGTGGGTAAATTCTCCGGCGGTGGATAGTCGAGGCCGAGTCTGATGGGTGTGGTCCCCATTTTTCATCGGCCTCGGCGATTTATGCAAAATTTTTCAGCCTTTAAATAAGATTTAAAATAAAAAAGAAATTTAAGGTAAACCTACTTTTTCTTCTTTTTTTCCTTATATTTTTCTGGATTGTGTGCACGACAGGTGTTGCACATAGCATTTCACCTCCCTCAGAACTTTTTAAACCCACAGGGTCCTAACATATACAATTCTTTTTGGACAGGACTTGAAAACAACTCCCTGAAAAAAGTTTAGTACTATGAAAATCTTTTTATTACTATACCTTCGCCTTTTATTTTAAGAGCTGTAGAGTAACAGGAGGAGCAGGTTGGAAGGCGGTCAATCCTTTTCTTTTGCTCTACAAGTCCGCATTCTAAACATTCGACGTTTCCGGGAATCAAGTTGATCTTTATTCTTGCCCCTTCAAGCATGGTTCCCTTGGATGCCATTTCAAAACACAGCTCAAGCTCACCGGGGTCTATAGTTGAATCTGGACCCATCTCTACCTCAACAGAATTCACCTTCGCAGACCTTCCCTGGGCTGAGTTGATCACCGATTCTACTATTTCCTGAGCAGCGGGAAGTCCATGCACACTTTTCCCCTCCTTTAGAGTTTGACTGTTCCTCCATATCTGAAGGCTATGTTACAAGTACCCTCAGATGAGACCATGCAGGCACCCTGGGGGTTTGAGGGGTTGCACTCGACCCTAAACTTTGGGCAGTCATGGGGCCCTGCAAGGCCTCTAAGAATATCTCCACACAGTGGACAGTCAACACCACATGATTCTCCAGAGCCCTCAAGGGAAAGGTCAAACCTTTCAGCTGCATCGTATTCTACGAACTCTTCTTTCAAAACCAATGTTGAGGAGGGTATAACCGGGAAACCCCGCCAAACCTCGTCTTTCACTCTGAAAACCTGCTGCATAGCCTCTTGTGCTTTCTCGTTTCCCTCAAATGTTACTGATCGGGTGTACTCGTTCTGCAAAAATCCTCTCCCCCCATCTAACTGTCGGCAGATCAGAAGTACAGCCATTAATATGTCTATCGGCTCAAAACCGGCGATAACCTGGGGCACATGGTACTTTTCATCTATGGGTAACCAGCCCTTCTCCCCGATAATTGTGGAGACATGGCCTGGTTGAATAAGTCCCTGGACATTGGAATCCCCTAAAGAAAGAAGGAAGTCCACAGCGGGTGGTGTGAGCCTGTGCGAGGATAGAACAGAAAAGTTTTCCGGGGGACTGTTTAACAGTACCTCTGCAGTCATGGGCGCTGTAGTCTCAAGACCTATGGCGAAAAAAACCACCTGGGTGGAGGGATCTTTTCGGGCAATATCAACCGCATTCTCTGGACTGTAGACGACTCTACAGTCAAATCCCTCGGTCCTTTTCTGCGATAGAGACCCTTTACTCCCGGGGACACCCATCATATCGCCATATACGGTTACAATGGCACCCCTCTCAGCCATCTCAACTGCAGCGTCTATCTCCATAGTCGGGGTAACACATACCGGGCAGCCCGGCCCCGGAACTATACTGAGGCCTTCTGGTAGCAGTGATCTGAGGCCCGATCTTGTTATGGACTGCTCATGGGTCCCGCACACATGCATAATCGTTGCAGAGACACCTGCCTCTTTAATCTTCTCAGTTATCCGTTTTGCTAGGTCCCTGCCTCTAAACAGCCGAAGAAGACTTGCGTCAGCCACCCCGGGCCTCCCCCTCAAGCATCTCTTCTATCAGCTTTATAGATTCCTCTGCCTCTTCTCTTGACATCTTTTGAATCGCATAGCCCACGTGTACGATTACATAGTCCCCGACCTTTAGATCAGACAAAAATGTTGCGTTGACCTTTGATATTGCGCCTCCGAAATCCACTGTGGCATGTCTACCCTCAATATTTATTATCTCCCCTGGAATCGCAAGACACATCAGGAATATATTGCTCTAAATCCTATATTATCTTATTCCTCTGTATCGAAGAGTATATATTGAATCTATTTTAAAGTTGAAACTGAGGGTTGATGTGTAAAGTCTGGGAAAAAGAGGGGGTATAAACATAAAAAAGAGTGTTATTCCAAAGGTTGCGACCATCCCGGTTAAACAGTATCTTCACAGAACAGCCACACCAATTGTAAAGCCAGGTGATTATGTAAAGACAGGAGAGGTGATAGCAGAAAGCGGGGATGAGGATTCACCACCCGTCCACTCTTCCGTATCCGGAACAGTGAGAGAGATAGTAAAAAGGCCTGATCCCTTCGGCGGCACATCGGAGTCTATTGTCATAGAATCAGACGGCAAGGACAGATGGATCAAAACTAAGATGGATGGCCAGCTCCACGAGATCATATTCAAAAGCGGTATAGTTGAGACCTACGCCCTGTACCGGCCCTCACTTGCCAAAGGAGCTGATACAATAATTTTGAACGGTACAGACCATCGACCATATGTATTTGTGGACAAGGCAATACTCGAGGAAGAGAGAAGTGAGGTCCTTCGAGGTCTTCAGATAATGCTTGAAGCCTCTGGCGCAAGGNNCGGTATTAACGCATCAGATGTTGACCTTATGGAGTTGATGAGAGAAGAGGTCGATGGCCATAATATCCAGGTTGTACCCCTCGATATCTTCTATACAAGGGGTATGGGAAGGCTTCTATCAAAGAGCATATCCAGGCAGCTGAAGGCCGATCTTGGAAGAACCATTGTAAGCAGGGTTCCAACCGCTAAAGCGGTCTACGAGGCCGTGGAAGAAGGAAGACCCATGGTAGAACTTACCATTTCGGTTTATGGAGCCAGAGAGTCCTCTGCCACAAGGGTCAGGATAGGGACAACATTTAAGGATGTTTTCCAGGCCCTTGGTGGATATACTGGAACACCCCGGAGGATCTTCATGAACAGTCCTATGACGGGCATAGCACAGTATACTGATGAGGTGCCTGTGGTCAGATCAACCTATGGTCTTTCAGTCCAGTATAAACTCCCGGATGAGGAGCAGGGACCCTGCATAAGATGTGCTCAATGCGTTGACGCATGCCCTGTAAACATACTCCCAAATATGCTCGCATTGTATTCGCGGAAGAACAAGTTTGACGATTGCAGACGATACAACCTCTTCGCTTGCATAGAATGCGGCTACTGCTCCTACACCTGCCCATCGAAGATTCCTATAATGCAGCTGATCAGATATGCCAAGTCTAACCTGGAGGCAGCAACATGAATCTCTTAGTATCTCCTCCACCTTTCATAAAAAGGGAGAAGACTACCCAGAAGGTCATCTGGAGCGTAATAATTGCATTGTTACCACCTGTGGTTGCTTCACTATATCTCTTCAAAATAACTGGGGCAGGTGTACTGTTGGCAAGTGTTGGAGCATGCCTTTTAACCGAGGCAGCTGTTCAGAAATATTCTAAAAAGAATGTCACAATCGACGATGGAACCGCATTAATAACTGGATTGATTCTTGGTCTATTATTGCCCTTCAATGCACCCTTCTGGCTCCCTGCCGTGGGCGGGATATTCGCCATGGGCATTGTGAAACATGCCTTTGGAGGTCACGGATACAACATATTCAATCCCGCTATAGGGGCTTGGGTTTTTCTGATGATATCTTGGGCTACATACACCCTTCCTCCGCCTGTTGAATTCATAAATGTGGGAAACTTTTTTTTGAACCGCAATGCTGTAAGACTTGTTGAGGCATCACCTGCATTCGTTCTTCTGGGAGGGTTATATCTCTTTCAGACAAGATTGATCAAACTCGATGTACCAATAGGCTTCATACTGGGAGTTTCCATACCCCTGTATCTACTCGGTATGCCTCTTTCCAAAATGTACACCGGCATATTTATCCTAATGCTGTTTTTCGTAATCACGGATCCGGTAACATCTCCAATTACTAAAAGGGGCAGAATTATCTTCGGATTGGGTTGCGGCCTGTTGGTTGTGGCATATTCCTATTTCGCAAACTTTGAGGACGGTCTAGGCCTCTCGGTCCTCCTTATGAACGCTTTGGTACCCTTAATAGATAGATTCACCAAGCCATCCCCCATACTTCTGGAGGCGGTGAATGTATAGGGAAAAGTCATCACCCTTCCAGATAGTTGGTAGATTAACCCTTATTCTTATATTTACAGTGGCTCTCCTGACGGTATATTCAAATGTCCTGGCCAGACTCTCCGAACTCGAAGAAGATCCTACCCAGAAAACGCTATCGGAGGTGCTCCCTTCTGCAGATATTTTTCAGCCAGTTTATGACGAATATGGGGCTCTGCTCTTCTATGAAGGAATTGATGATCGTGGTGCTCTGGTGGGATTTGGATTTATAGAAACAGGTAGGGGCATGTGGGGAGAAATTAAGATTGCGGGGGGAATAGATTTGGACTATAGAGTGGTGGAAATAGTTATTCATGAACAGAGCGAGACACCGGGGCTTGGATCAAGAATCGTGGAGTCAAGCTTTTTGAAACAGTTTATGGGTCTTTCATCAGATGAGTTGAAGCTATCGAAGTATGATGGAAAGGTAGACGCTATAACTGGGGCGACAATCTCTTCGAGGGCTGTTACAGATATTGTCAGAGGAGAAGTCGAGAAGATAATAGTTCAGAGGGAGGGAGAATAGTGACAAGCGCCCCGCTGGAGTTTCGAAAAGGACTCTTTTTAAGACATCCTGTCTTCCACATGCTCCTGGGGCTCTGCACCGCTCTTGCAGTAAGCATTCGGGTTCAAAACGGTCTGGCTATGGGAGCGGCAACAATCTTCGTACTTGCCACCTCAAATTATATTATCGCTGTTTTAAAGGACCAGATCCCACGGGAGATAGAGCTTCCAGCATTCCTTGTTATAATAGCAACCTTTGTAACCTTCACAGAAATCACCCTAAAGGCCTTTTTGCCGGAGATACACAAGGCGCTCGGCATATATCTCCCCCTAGTTACTGTTAACTGCATAGTCCTTGCAAGGGCCGAGTCCTTTGCAGCAAGAGCAAGACCATTGAACGCACTATTTGATGGGCTCGGTATGGGATTTGGCTATACCTATGGGATACTTCTTATCTCTCTTATTCGAGAGCTTTTTGGAAAGGGTGGAATTATCATACTTGGAAGGCAGATATTCTCCTGGGGGATCGCCCCGACCGAGCTCTTCGTTCTACCCCCCGGTGGATTCATTATCATGGGACTGTTGCTGGCAATCTTTGGCAGAATCGAGAGGAGGAGGTCCCCATGACAAGTCTTATCTCAATATTTCTTACAGGTGTTTTCCTCAACAACTTTGTCTTGGTGATGTTTCTTGGGCTGTGCTCCTTCTTCGGAGTCTCAAAGGATACCAGAAGCGCGGTGGGAATGGCTGGGACAGTTACCTTCGTCCTCACGGTCACCACCCCCATGGCCTGGTTGATATACTATTTTATACTTGAACCGCTAGAGGTTCAGTTCCTTTGGATTGTTGCATTTATACTCGTTATCGCAACATATGTTCAGTCCATAGAATTTGTGATTAAGAAAAAAAGCCCAAAACTCTACAGGGCCCTTGGGATCTACCTGCCCCTTGTGGCGTCAAACTGCGCAATACTTGGTGCGGCTCTTCTAACGATCTCATGGCAGTACGGCTTCCTTGAAAGCATAGTTTTCGGGTTCAGCGCAGGGATTGGTTATTCCCTTGTGCTTTTGATAATGAGCGGAATAAGGGAGAGGCTGGAGCTTGCAGAGGTTCCCCGGGACTTCAGAGGAGCACCCATTGCTTTCATTGTTGCTGGAATACTTTCCATGGCCTTCATGCACTATTTCGGGGTGTTCGTCCTATGAGCGTGGCAGCAGTTGCAGCAATGGGCGCACTGGGAGTGTTGTGCGGATCGGGCCTGTATCTTGTCTCCAGAAGATACGCTATGAAAATCGACGAAAGGATAGACCGGGTAATGGAGGTGCTTCCCGGAGCAAACTGCGGTGCCTGCGGCTATGGGAGCTGTCAGGCATTTGCAGAGGTAGCTGTTCAGAGTGTGGATACTCTAAAGAAGATTCCAAGGTGCATACAGGGAGGAGATGAGGTGGCGCTTGAGATAGAGTCTATCCTTGGTGTGCACCCGGAGAAACCAGAAAAGGTGATTTCAACCCTCAGATGCAGTGGAGGAACCAGATGTAAGGACCGATTCGATTATTCGGGAGTGAATGACTGCAGAGAGGTTGTATTTCTCAACGAAGAGGGGGATAAGGCCTGCAGATACGCCTGCGTTGGACACAGGACCTGCGCACGAACCTGTCCCTTCGATGCCATATCGATGGGGGAGGACCGGCTCCCGGTTATCGATAAATATCTATGCAGGGGATGCGGGCTCTGCATTAAGGAATGCCCGCGGGGAGTGCTGACCCTTGCAGGGGTCGATGAGGAATACTATGTAGCCTGCTCCTCCCATGATTCAGGGAAAGAGGTCAGGAAGATCTGCGAAATAGGATGCATAGCCTGCAAGATCTGCGAGAAACAGTGCCCTGTAGACGCTGTTCATGTAATCGACAATCTGGCGGTGATCGATCCCGAGAAGTGCACGGGTTGCGGTATATGCGCAGAAAAATGTCCCAGGAAGGTGATACTATCGCTGTAAAGAGAAGGACATTTTTGAAAAACCTTGGAACATTTTTCATATCCTACGCCTTGGCGAAGAACCTCGGCCCAGTGCACAGGAGACCGCTTTTCTATGAAGAAAGGAGGAAGGTGATGGGCTCTAGCTCAAGAATCGGCGTTTTCCTTGCGGATGGATCTGACTTTAGAGCCCCTGTAAATGGAGCATTCCAGGAAATGATGAATCTGGAAGCAATTTTGAGCATTTTTAGGAAGGAAAGCGAGATATCCATACTAAATAGAAAAAGGCGCGCAACTTTGAGTATCAAATGCCTCGATATCCTCGAGCGCTCCCTCTACTTCTCGAAAATTTCAAAGGGTGCATTTGATGTAACAGGCGGCTACTTCAAAAACCTCCACATAAATGACAACCATGTAGGCCTGGACCAAGAAGAAATGTGTGTAGACTTGGGTGCCATTGGGATCGGATATGGAGTTGACAGAGCATTAGAATCCTTGAGACAATGGGGTGTAAAACGTGCTATAGTGGATGGAGGCGGCGAGATCGGAACAATAGGGGGCAAACCAGACGGTTTTGCATGGAGGGTGGGAATAAGAAACCCCTTCGATAGAGAGAGTTTTATCGATATAATAAACCTGGAGGATGGATCAGTCTCAACGAGCGGCAACTACGAAAAAAGGCACATACGGGATCCGAGAACCGGCAGACTACCAGACGGTTTGATTAGTGCCACCGTTATTGCAAGGGACGCTACAACGGCTGACGCCCTCTCAACCGCGGCATTCGTTCTGGGCGCAGAGGAGGGAATAGAGCTTATAGACGCTCTAAAAGGTATAGAGGGGCTGTTGATATCTTTAGACAGGCAGATAATAAGGTCCAGGGGATTTCACAGATTTACAGATTCTTAATATCTATCTCTAGCTCTTGTACGGGCTCGGTCCGAGCTTTTTTAGATCGCTCACCATCTCGGTTACCACCTTTTTGAACCTGTCCCCCTCTGAGGTGGAAACCCACTCAAGCCTGTACCTTTCTTGCTCCAGGCCAAAATCCTCCAGCATAAGTCTTATAGCCTCTGCCCTTTCCTGGGCCTTCAGGTTCCCGCTTCCATAATGGCAGTCCCCTGGATGGCAGCCGGCCATCAATACTCCGTCGGCGCCCTTGGTCAGGGCATTTATAACCAGATTGGGATGCACCATACCAGAGCACATTACACGTATAATCCTGATGTTCGGAGGGTAAGTTAATCTTGACACGCCCGCAAGGTCTGCACCTCCGTATGCACACCAGTTGCAGCAGAAGCCTATCAAAAGGGGCTCAAATTCATCTGCCATATCCTCTATCCCTCCAGCGCCGCATCTACCATGGCCTGAAGCTGGTCAAGTGTAAAGTGCCGCACCATAATCCCCTTCTTCGGACAGGTGGCCATGCAGACCCCGCACCCCTTGCACAGCGCCTCATTTACCTCCACCGTCTTTTTAACCTCACCGTCCTTTTCATATTCTAGAAGTGAAATAGCATTTCCAAGACAGGGGTCTATGCAGATTGCGCAGCCGTCGCAGAACTCTGTGACCATCGCCTTAGCTGGATCGAGCTCAACCTCGCCCATGGAGAGAGGTATAGCGGCCTTGGAAGCGGCAGCAGATCCAGAGGCGATTGACTCAATCATGCTCTTGGGACTCTGACAGGCCCCCGCGAGAAAAACACCCTCTGTAGACGTCTCAAGAGGCTTAAGCTTTATATGGGCCTCCTGGAAGAACCCATCTCCGCTTAGATTAAGCTTGAAAACCTCCAGCACCTTATCAGAATCGGCCCTTGGCTCGACGCCATTAGATAGGATGACATATTCGCAGGGGATATTGATTTTCCTGTTGCTGAGCACGTCTTTAACAACTACTAAGACCTTGTCTTTATTTACCCTGACCTCCGGGACTTCTTCTAAGTCGTACTGGAGAAAGACTATCCCCTTCTCGAGCGCCTCCCTATATAGATATTCATCCCTGCCGTATGTTCTTACATCGCGGAAGATGAAGAACACGCTTGCATCAGGATGCTTATCCTTGATGACAATAGCGTTCTTAATCGAAGCGGTGCAGCAGATCCGCGAGCAGTATTCATTAACCTTCTCATCATCGCCTTTTTTCAGCTGCCGTGAACCTACGCAGCCTATGAAGACAATATTATTCAGCTCACCCTCAAGTTTACCGCCAGTGGGTCCTTTTTCATCCAGGAGCCGTTCAAGCTGGAACAGTGAGAGGATTCTATCGCTTGAGCCCCAGCCAAACTCGCCTTGCTTCGGCATATATGGATCGAAGCCTGTGGCAATAACTATGGTGCCCACATTCAAATTGATTTTCTCTTCCTTTTGCTCAAGATCAATAGCCCCCTCACCACAAACCTTTACGCACTCTCCACATCTTGTGCAGGCTGTCATGTCTATGGCCGGGTAACTCGGATAGGGTGTATCGTAGGGTATGAAGATGGCCTTCCTCTTGGACATGCCGTAGTCATATTCGCTATCCACCTCTATGGGACAGACATCTATGCATTTTCCACAGTTTGAGCACCCTTTAACATGACGCGGATACGTTGTAAGTGACAGGTCGAAGTTTCCCATATAACCATCTAATGATTCGGCAGCCGTATTTGTGTGCAGAGTTAGGTTTTTTAGGCGCTCGATCATGGATGAAAGCTCGGAGACTGCCTCCCTTGGATTTTCTGCAGAGAACAAAAGGCTGTTAGAGAGTGCTGCCCTGCCCCCTGTGAAAGGGCTTTTCTCGATCAAGTGGACATCAAAGCCCCTTTTAGAAAGGTCTACTGCACACCTGATTCCCGCGATTCCGGCGCCCACAACTGCAGCCGACTGTTTAACGTCTATCTTTTGGGGGTCAAGGGGATTCAAAAGCCTCGCCTTTGCAACGGCCATTCTGACCAGGTCATTCGCCTTTTCGGTAGCAAGCTCCGGATGATCAGAATGAACCCAGGAGCACTGCTCACGGATGTTGGCCTGCTCATAGAGATAAGGATTCAGGCCCCCGGCCTTAACCGCATCTCTGAATGTGGACTCATGCATCTTTGGGCTGCATGAAGCAACCACTACCCTGTTTAGCTGATGCTTCTTGATGTCATCTTTGATATCGCTCTGTGCCGGAAGGGAGCACATGTACATGTTCTTGGAGGCGTGGACCACATTTGGTAGAGTGGATGCATATTCCACCACCTTATCCACATCCACAACCCCTGCAATATTCTTTCCGCAGTGGCAGACATACACCCCTACTCTCGGCTCATCGGTCATCACTTGCCCTCCATTATTGTGGAAGCCGCAATCGCAGCCGCTGATGCCTGGACCACGCTGTCCGGTATATCCTTTGGCGACTCAGCGCATCCCGCGACAAATACACCTGGTATGTCTGTGGAAACGCCATCAAAATAAGGGTTTTTTGCCATGATAAAGCCGTCCCTGAATAGCTGAAGCTCTAGCCCAATATTCTCTGGCAGCGTATTGGGAACGACACCCACTGAGAGAACAATCAGGTCAAATTCATTTTCCACAACTCCTCCACCCTTTATGCGCTCTCCCCTGGCTATCAGGTTTTTGTTATCCTGCTCATGGATCTCGGCGATTCTACCCTTCTCAAAATTTATCCCAAATTCTTTTTGGGCTCTATTATAAAGTTCCTCGTAGCCCTTTCCAAAGGCCCGGATATCAATATAAAAGATTGTCACCTCCACCTCCGGATGATGTTCCTTTAATAATATTGCCTCTTTTATGGCCTGCATGCAGCAGAACCTTGAGCAGTACATGTTGGTGTTTGAATCACGGGAACAGACACACTGCAGAAATGCGACAGATTTGGGATGCTCTCCATCAGAGGGTCGGATGACCTCCCCACCCGTTGGGCCTGAGGGGCTCAAGAGCCTCTCAAATTGAAGATGGGTTATCACGTTTTCGTAGACCCCGTATCCGTACTCTGGTTTTTTCGACGGATCGTCAAGTCTGAATCCTGTGGCAATGATTATGGAGCCAACCTTGAGCTCAATTTCCTCTGGCTTCTGGTCGAAGTCGATGGCCTCCGGTCCGCATGCCTTGATGCATTTCTGAGCACACTTACCCAGAGTCAAAAACTGGCAGTGCTCTGGATCGATAGTTGCCTTGAGGGGGACGGCCTGGGGAAAGGGTATATAGGCAGCTCCTCTCTTCCCCATTCCCTCATTGAAGTCGTCGAGTATTTTTCCTTTGAGAACACATTCCTGGGTGCAGGCAGCGCATCCTGTGCATTTTTCAATATCCACGTATCTTGCCTTTTTTAAAATCTTCACAGTGAAGTCCCCTGCCTCTCCAGATATACCTTTTATCTCGCTATATGTATGCAATTCAATATTGGGGTGCTTCCCTGTATCCACGAGCTTCGGGGTTATGATGCATGCCGCACAATCCAGGGTGGGAAAGGTCTTATCGAGCTTTGCCATATTTCCACCGATGCTCGGGTTCTTTTCGACAAGATAGACCTTAAATCCCTGGTCTGCAAGGTCAAGAGATGCCTGCATCCCTGCGATTCCGCCGCCTATAACAAGTGCATCATTTTTTGCCATCAAATCCCCCTAAAGGAATTATATAAATCCTTGTTTATAGTCTTATTCATTTTTTTCCATTATCTCCTCCATTATTCTATCTGATACAATTTTAACCGCCCTTTCGACCTCCTCCGACAGTCCGGTTTCCACCTCAGCGGGCACATGCCCTGTCTGGCACACAAGGACCTTCACTTCAATCCCGCAGAAATCTCTGAGGTCTTTCAACATGTTGGAAGAGGGCATCTGGTGCATTGAAAAATCATCTGTCTTGTTATATGGAATATCATCAAGGTCGATTTCGAAAATCTCCCCAGGAGCTTTGCCTTTGTCAACAGCGTCAACCACAATAATCTTTTTTGGACCTCCCTGATAAAGCACCATATTAAACAATATTTCCCTGACACCTGTCCCGGCATCCATTACATATACATCATCGGGTAGGCTGTAGTTTCTGTTTATGTAGCCAGCAACTGTGGGTCCGAAGCCGTCGTCGCCAAAAAGGGTGTTTCCGCATCCAAAGACAACAACCCTTTTCGTGTAAAGCTCCGGAATTCTCATAGGGTGTTTCATAGAAAAATCGGCAATATAAAAGTTCTCTTTTTGATGGTATATTTCTGCTCATGGGATATCAATTTTTTACATCGGGAATAAGAGATTTTATATACGAATATATGCTATATCCTATGGGGTGATTTTTTGGCAAAGGTGAGAGTTGCAGAAGAGTGGTTTACCATTTGCGGCGGTTGTGAGCTTGCTACGCTTGATATCGGAGAGCCTCTTTTAGGTCTGCTCGATAAGATCGAGTTTGTTCACATACCTGTATTGATGGACTACAAGTATTTTGGTCAGACAGGCGAGAGAGACAGCATCGAGCTTCCAGCGGCTGATGTTGGAATACTTACTGGCGGAATCCGCGACGAGGAGCAAAAACACCTAGCAGAGGAGATGCGAAAGAAATGCGGGACCATAATAGCAATGGGGGCATGCGCAACTCAAGGGGGAATCCCATCTCTAAACAACATGTATGATATGCAGGATATGCGGGAGACTGTGTTCAAAAAAATGAAGAGCACGGAGCCCAACGGAGTACCTGATCAGCAGATTCCTGCACCCCTTGACAGGGTGTATGCGGTTGATGAGATCATAAAGGTTGATCTGAAGATACCGGGTTGCCCTCCAGCCTCATGGCACATTGTTGAGGCATTGTCCGCTTTGCTTGAGGGAAAAACTTGGAAGCTTCCTGAAAAGAGCGAGTGCGAATACTGTCCCAGAGAGCGAAAGATGAAGTCTGAAATGAGCCTGAAGAGAAATTTAGAGCCCATACCCGACACCCAGAGGTGCATGCTTGAAATAGGATACCTGTGCCTTGGGCCAGTCACCCTGGGAGGGTGCGGCGGAGCGCAGAAAACACCAAGATGCATCGCAGGTAATATGCCATGCGAGGGCTGCTACGGGCCTATCAGAGAGGGAGCAAATCCCATGGTGGACATGATGGGAGCCCTTTCATCTGTTGGGCTGGATCCAAAGGTTGTAATGGACAGGAGAGCAACCTTCAACAGATTCATCGGAGCCCACAACAGGCTTAGAAAGCTACCTGGTGCATGAGGAGGGATGAGATATGAAAGAAGTTAAGATTCAGCCCGTATCCAGAATTGAGGGGCATGCCAAGGTCACCATTCAACTGGACGACGACGGCAACGTGGCTGACACAAGGGTAAATGTTGTGGAGATGAGGGGGTTCGAAAAATTCTGCATCGGGCGACCTGTAGAGGACCTCCCGCGGATTACGCCAAGAATCTGCGGTGTCTGTCCCTGGGCCCATCATCTGGCATCCTCAAAGGCTACCGATGCAGTCTTTGGTGTGGATCCGCCTGAAGCCGCGAAGAAGATAAGGGAGCTGGCGCTATTGAACCACTACATTGAGAGCCATATAGCTCATTTCTACTTCCTATCGGGACCCGACTTTGTAATGGGCCCTACATCAGATTATGAGAACAGAAATGTCTTTGGTATAGTTAAGGCAAATCCCGAGCTTGCAAAAAAGGTTGTGAAGATGAGGTTCATGGCCCAGACCAACTGCCAGCTTATTGGAGCGAGGGCGATCCATCCCGTGGTATCGGTTCCTGGTGGATGGGCAAAGCCGATTACCTCAGAGGAGCTTCTCGAGCTAAAGAACAACTCATCAGACCTCCTGGATTTCGCGAAATTCAGCATCCAGAACGCCAAGGAAAACATCTTTCCAGAGTACATTGATGCGGTAAAGTCAATAGCGGTATTTGACACCTCATTTCTGGGAACAGTGGATGATGGGGGAGCGATAAACTTCTATGATGGAAAGCTCCGGATGATGAAAAAGGATGGATCCATTAAGGAGTTTGAGGCAAAGGACTACCTCGACCATATAGGTGAAAAGATAATGCCCTGGACATATCTAAAGTTCCCCTATGACAAGTCCGACGGCGACCTCGTGATGAATGCAAGCAACCCCCTTGGTGTATACAGGGTGAACTGTCTTGCCAGGGTAAATGTATGCGACAAGATCTCGACTCCCCTTGCAAACGACGAGCTAAATGAGTTTAGAAAAGAGTTTGGTAGGCCTGCTCAGCAGACCCTTCTCTACCACTGGGCCCGCCTCATAGAGCTGCTCTATGCTGCCGAGAAGTCGGTGGAGCTTCTGGAGGATCCTGATATCACAAGCACCGATCTCCGCAAGAAGGTTGAGCCCCGGGCTGCACGAGGAGTCGGATGCGTTGAGGCTGCCCGTGGGACCTTGTTCCATGACTATGAGACCGACGAGAACGGTATGGTCAAAAACGTGAACCTGATTGTTGCCACAACAAACAACAACGCAGCAATAAACATGTCAGCAGATCTAGCAGCCAGGGCGTTGATAAAGAACGGAAGCTACGACCAGGGCGTGCTCAACATGGTGGAGATGGCTATAAGGGCCCACGATCCCTGCTTCAGCTGCGCCACCCACAAGCTCGACGGCCGTCTGGCGATAAAGCTGGATATATTGGACTCTAAGGGAAGGATATTAGACACCCTATCAAACTAAAATCTTGTGGGTGTCTTCTCTTTTTTTATCATTAGAGCAGTAGTATTTACACCCTTTTGCCTTGGGCAATCACCTTTTTAGTGTCCACTATGTTACGCTTGAGTCCGAGACGGGAAGGATCAATTCCAAGGGCGAGTCCGAGGAGCTGGGTAAAATAAAGAACAGGTAGATCGATTTTTTCACCAGCCTCCTTTTCAACAGCTCCCTGTTTACCGTCAAGATTGAAGTGGCACATNNCCTGTAAGCTTCAGGGCAACCTTTTCCTGTGTCATCACAACCGGCCCTCCACAGCACCGAGTTTTCATATCAAAATCCAGCACCTCAGCCCCCGTGGCACTCAGAAGACTATCCATAACCGTTGGTCTCTCAGGGTCATCGTACTTCATAAACTGGGGCGCTTTTACGATGAGACAGCCGTAGTAAGGTGCAACCCGAAGGCCCTCCAGCGGCCGGGAGATTCTGGACTTGAGCGCTTCAGGTTCAACATCTTTTGACAATACATCTGCAAGGTGCCGGATACGATTCTTTCCAGTATAACTAAGATTCTCTTCCTCAACTAAAATTTTGTTAATGTTTTCTTTTAGGCCGGGATCCTTCTCCAGGACATAGGCTGCTTTTCTGAGCTTGTGGAAACAGGCATTACAGGGGGCAACAATATCCAGGTCTTTTTTTTCAGCTATGGCAAGACTTCGAGCAGGGAGAGCCACAGATGTGGATCTGGACAGGGTTCTTATAGCTGTTGCTCCGCAGCAGTTCCAGTCCTCAATCTCAAGGAGATCTATGTCTAGTGCTCTGCAAACCTCTCTTGTGGATAGATCGTATTCTTTGGCTGTTGCCTCCAGCGAGCAGCCCGGAAAATAATGGTATTCCTTCACTCCCCCTCAGCCTCCTTTATCCGGGTCATCATCTTCGAGACCTTTCTTCTGTTCTTGATCCTGTGGGGAAGGATTGGCAGCTTTCTGTGTCGAAACATCTCCAATGCCAGGGGAATGTCATCTAAAACCCGGCTGACTCCAATGGAAAGGCCGTATCTGAGGCCGAGCTCTGGCTCAAAGAGGCGGCCGTATTCATCGAGAGTCTTTGAAAAGGCCAGGTAGAAGTTCCTCTCCTTCTTTTCAGGTCGGACTCCTTCTCTAATGGCAATGTTTTTGAGAACAGTCATGATCTCAGGGATATTCACCCCTCCGGGACACCGCGTATAGCAGGTGTTGCAGAAGGAGCAGACCCAGATGGTATCGCTTGAGAGGGCATCATTTCTTTCCCCGAGCTGGAGCATTCTGAGGACGTCCCTTGGTGGATAGTCCATGGCAAAGGAAACAGGGCAGCTCCCTGTGCAGGTACCGCACTGGATGCACGTTATCACATCCTTCAGCCTCTCCCTAACCTCGGCTATAAATTGCTTCTCTGAATCCTCCCAGTTGAAAATCTCCTCGCTCATAACCTAATATCTAAATCTATCTTGAATATATGATATATTTATCCCTCCCAGTATCTACTATTTGTCTTTTTTCAGTGGGCAACTAAAACGGGACAGGGAGAATCTTTTACGAACCGCTCTGCGACACTGGGATGAAGGAGCTTTTTAAGACCCCTCCTTCCATGGGTACCCATAACAATAAGATCTGCCCTTGTCTCCTTTGAGAGATTCAGAAGCTCTTTAACAGGCTCTCCCCTTCTCAGAACCTTCTCCACCGGCACATCAAAAGGCTCTGCCAGATCCTCCAGAGTCTTAAGTGCCTTCTCTCCCATCTCTTTCTGCAGCCTCATCCGTCGCCTAAACTCCCGATTATTAATGTCCATATTGTTAAAAGTTGATTCATCAATTACATATGCACCTATAACACTTGCGTGGTGTTCTCTAGCAATATCTAAACCCTCAAGTACAGCGTTAATTGAAGGGTCGCTGCCGTCGGTTGCTATTAGAATCCGCTTATGCATCTTCCTCCCCGAATAATATATGTTTAAACAAATATATAAATTTTTTGAGGCTAAAGATTTCTTATGTCAAAAAGTAAAGTACTAATATCCTGAAAAACAAAGTATGGGTTGAGGGGGTATGACGTCCATCTCTTTTGCTAAAGGAAACTTCAATGTCCAAATATTCTCAAGGGTGCTCAGGGCTCCCTTTTTTACGGCATCGATTGTGACCGTGGTACTAGGGGCTTCTGCGGCATTATTTTATAACGGATTGTTCAGTATGTCTTCTTTTATCTTGACTTTAGTGGGGGTATTGTGCCTTCACGCTTCTGGAAATCTTTTAAACGACTACTTCGACTTTAAGAGCGGAGCAGACATTATCAACAATTCTCCAACCCCCTACAGTGGTGGAAGCAGGGTGCTTGTTGATGGTATCATGTATCCTAAAGAAATTCTCTTTCTATCAGCCCTTTTTATGGCCTCTGGACTGACCTTAGGGGCATTTCTCGCCCTTGAGCTCGGTTGGGAGATACTTGTCTTCGTACTAATTGGAGCCTTACTTGGTGTGATGTACACAGCTCCCCCCTTTAAACTGGTCTACAGAGGTCTAGGAGAGCTTGTAGTTGCCCTGGTCTTCGGACCCCTTATCCTCTTGGGAACATACTTTGTCCAGACAGGATCTATTTCTTTTTATCCCTTTTTTGCAAGCCTCCCAGTCGCCCTGCTTATCGCTGCAGTACTCTACATAAACGAATTCCCTGACTACAAGGCAGACCAGTCGGTGGGTAAGAAACAGCTTGTTGTATTACTTGGTCCGCGAAAAGCAGCTAAAGGATACCTCTACATCGTAGCAGCAGCATACCTGTCGATTCTTACAGGAGTATCTACTGGCATCACTCCCCCACTTACATTGTTGGGACTTTTAACCCTTCCGGGAGCTAAAAAGGCCTATACGATCTTATCGGAACATTACGACGATGCTCAGAAGCTTTTACCTGCGAACAGAATAACAATTCAACTCCATTTTCAAACCGGAATCCTCATGAGCACCGGTTACCTACTATCATATTTAATCTAATTTTACAGTTTCCACATTCCAGACCTGTCCCAGAGAGATTCCTCCATCACCTGGAGGTGCTTTAGTCTGGGTGAAAAACTCATATCCATCTTTAGATACAATCTCTCTTATATGTCTGATAATCGCATCATTGTAGGCAACCCCGCCAGATACACCTATATTGTTTACGCCTTCTTTATCCGCACACTGCACTGCGAGATGTGCCAGACCTTCTGAAAGGCTCTTTTGAATCGATGCTGCAATGTCGCTTTTTTTATGATTGCCTGTTAACTTCGTGGCTTCGTAGATTATTTTACCTGTCTTTAGGACTGGACGGCCCTGTATCTTTTTGATTTCGACAGGCAGATCGAGTCTCGGCTCTCCCAGGCTTGCAAGGGCCTCAAGCTTCATGGCAGGCTCCCCCTCATAGGTTCGACTGTGGCACGCTCCAAGAAGGGCCGCGGCAGCATCCAGCACCCGTCCTGTACTGGTTGTCTGGGGTGTGTTAAATCTTCGCTCGAGCTGCTTTAAGACCATTTCCACTTCACCGTTTTTAAATCCAGCTCCAGCATATTTTTTGAGGAGAGAGCTGAGGTCATCTCCATCAATATATGGATAAAGTATTCCTGCAAGCATTCGCATTGGATAATACGCAGAGAGGTCGCCACCCGGCATCAGCTGGGGCTCAAGGCTTGCAAATCTCTCCATCCTGCCATTTTTCGATAGGACTACCTCTCCTCCCCAAACCGATCCATCGATTCCATATCCTGCTCCGTCGAGGGCCAGACAGACCATCTCATCGATTTGGGTTTCAGCCATAATGGATGAGGTGTGGGCAAAATGGTGCTGAACTTCCAAAAGAGGTGTGTTGTTTTCCTCTGCCAGTCTTCTTCCCAGGGATCTTGTGGCATAGCCGGGGTGGAGGTCGATAA
>JABAOD010000584.1_pt5 | contig 18510 bp, 12 predicted proteins | sample 7062151 | NCBI WGS metagenome assembly JABAOD01 (sample SAMN14538626, study PRJNA623070) | marine sediment metagenome | biome: marine biome [ENVO:00000428]; feature: marine pelagic biome [ENVO:01000023]; material: deep marine sediment [ENVO:00002113] | place: India: Gulf of Khambhat ... | reverse complement strand
TTGACGAACAGGCACTTGCGGCCGGTCCCGGGGTGCATCCGCACGACCGGGTGGGAGACGGGCGGGCGCCGGTCTAGCGTGTCCTGCGCCACCTTCAGCGAGGTTCTGTTGCTCGGGCCGAAGGCGTGGCCGAATTCATGGATCGCGGTCAGCCCCTCGAGCATCCCCTGCATCACCGGAGAGAGCTGCGCGAAGGCGTGCGCGGTGCTCGCGAACATGGTATCGCCGCCGACCGCGGGAACCTCCAGCGCATACATCACCGAGCCGAGCGACGGCTTTTCCTCGTAGGTGAGGTCGGAATGCCAGTACTGGCCGGCGTCGGGCCGGCCCTTGCGGACCCCGTCGACGACGACGTTGGACAGGCGGTAGATCTCGGGATGACCATCGAGCAGGTCCTCCGCGAAGACGTGGACCATCAGCGGCCCGAAGCGCCGGCTGAACGCGATGTGCTGCTCCGGCGTCAGATCCTGGTCGCGGAACACCAGCACGGAGTGCCGGTCGAAGGCCTGCCGGATCGCCTCGAACGCCGCGTCCGACAGCGGCCCGGACAAATCGACATGCGCAACCTCNNCTTCGCGGGCATGCCTCTCCCCGTCCCGTTCCCGTCCCGGGCCACAGGCTAACAGGACGCCCGGACGTCGGCAAACGAGGCGCGGAGAGGCCGGTAGGGCACGGACAGCGAACATGCCGCATGCTGGACTCTCGGGGCAAAGCTGCTATCTGAAGGAGTCTGCGTCCCAGCCGAAGGCAATCCCTGCGATGACCGACACCCTTGCGCCGCGCGCGGCGATCCAGAAATTCGGCGCCGGCCAGCCGGTGCCCCGCACCGAGGATCCGCGGCTGCTGCGCGGCGAGGGCTGCTACACAGGCGATGTCAGCCTGCCCGGCCAGGCCTATGGCCACGTGCTGCGCTCACCGCACGCTCACGGGATCATCCGCACCCTCGATTGCGCTGCGGCCCGCGCGATGCCGGGCGTGCTCGCGGTCTACACCTTCGACGACCTGGCGGCCGCAGGCTACAAGCCGTATCCGTGCGGCAACTTCGTCAAGAACCATGACGGCACGGACCATGAATCGCCGGCGCGCCACGCACTGGCCCGCGACAAGGTGAAATATGCCGGCGAGGGGCTTGCCTTCGTCGTCGGCGAGACGCCGGAGGCGGCGCGCGACAGCGCCGAGGCGATCGATTTCGAGATCGATCCGCTGCCGGCCCTCGTCGACCCGGAACAGGCGCTGCAGCCCGACAGCCCGCGCATTCACGAGGATGCCGCGAATCTCTGCCTCGACTGGCGATCCGGCGATCTCGATGCGGTCGAGGCCGCCTTCGCAGCGGCCGACCATGTCACGCGTCGGCGGATCCCGATCAACCGGGTGATCGTCGCGGCGATGGAACCGCGCGCCGCGGCCGGCGAGTACGACGCGGCGAGCGGGCGCCTGACCCTGCATGTCGCGAGCCAGGGCGTGTGGGGCATGCGCCAGACCCTCGCGACCGTCGTCATGGGGGTCGAGCGCGAGACCCTGCGCGTGCTCTCGCACGATATCGGCGGCTCGTTCGGGATGAAGTCGCAGCAATACCCGGAGAACCTCCTGGTGCTGCACGCGGCGCGGGACCTGGGCCGGCCGGTCAAATGGGTCGACGACCGCAGCGGCTCGTTCCTGTCCGACTTCCAGGGCCGCGACATGCTCGCCGACGGGGCGCTGGCGCTCAACGCCGAGGGCGACATTCTCGCCATGCGAATCGACGTGATCGGCAATCTCGGGGCCTATGTGACGCCGTTCGGGCCGTACATGCCGTCGATCAACATCCTGACCAACGCAGCCAGCGCGTACCGGACGCCGCTGATCGCCATCACCAGCCGCTGCGCCTTCACCAACACGGTGCCCATCGCCCCGTATCGCGGCGCCGGCCGGCCGGAGGGCAACTACATCATGGAGCGGCTGATCGACGCGGCCGCGCGGGAGACCGGCCGCGATCCGGCGGAACTGCGGCGCCGCAACCTGATCCCGGCGGAGGCGATGCCATACAAGGCAGCCTCGGACCGGGAGTACGACAGCGGCGACTTTCCGGCGCTGCTGGCGGAGGCGCTGGAGCGGGCGGACTGGCAGGGTTTCGCCGCGCGACGCAAGGCGTCGGAGGCACGGGGCCTGCTGCGCGGCCGCGCCGTCACCTACTATCTCGAAGCGACCGCCGGCGTTGGCAAGGAGATGGGCGGCATCCGCTTCCGGCCGGATGGTCGCGTGACCATCGTGACCGGCAGCCTCGACCAGGGCCAGGGGCACGCCACCGCCTTTGCCCAGGTGGTCGCCGGCGCGCTGGGCATCCCGGCGGACCGGATCGACCTCGTCCAGGGCGACAGCGACGCGCTGCTGATGGGCGGCGGCACCGGCGGGTCGAAATCGATCATGAGCAGCGGCGTCGCGCTGCTGGCCGCCTCGGAGGGTGTGATCGAGAAGGGCAAGGCTTGGGCGGCCCACGTCTTCGAATCCGCCGAGCAGGACATCGAGTTCGCGGACGGCGAATTCCGCGTCGTCGGCACCGACCGGTCGATCCCGGTCCCGGATCTGGCGGCGCACGTGGCGGGAATGGCCGAGCGGCCGGACGGACTGCCGGAGTCGCTGGACCACGACACCGTCGCGGAAACGCCGCCGGCGACCTTCCCGAACGGCTGCCATATCTGCGAGGTCGAGGTCGATCCGGAGACCGGGGCCGTGCGTATCGCACGCTATCTCGCCGTCAACGACTTCGGCAACCTCGTCAACCCGCTGCTGGTCGATGGCCAGACCCATGGCGGCATCGTCCAGGGCGTCGGCCAGGCGTTGATGGAAACCGCAATCTACGATGCCGACGGCCAGCTGCTGAGCGGTTCGTTCACCGATTACGCCCTGCCGCGCGCCGAAGACCTGCCGAGCTTCGAGCTCTACTATCGCCCGGTGCCGGCCAAGACAAATCCGCTCGGCGTCAAGGGCTGCGGCGAGGCTGGAACCAGCGGTGCCATCCCGACGGCCGTCAACGCCGTGCTCGATGCGCTGGCTCCGCTCGGCGTCACCGACATCGCGATGCCGGCCCGGCCGGAAGCGGTGTGGCGGGCCATTCGGCACGCGCAGCAGACATAGAGAAGGGGCCGCAAGGGCCCCTTTCAGTTGTCGACCCGGGAGATGAATTCCTAACCGAGTTCGTAGACGACGTTGGCCGCCGTGCCCGTCACCTTGTGGCCGGGGTAGTTCAGGGCTTGCGAAAGCGAGGACTTGCCTTCGACCCTGCGGGCCGCTTCCTCGATCGTCAGGCCCGTCGCCTTCAGCGCGTCCTGGAATTCGGCGTGCGCCTTCGCGCGTGCCCGGAACAGCGCCATCTGGATCCGGCTGTAGGCGTTAACGGCGCTGTCGCCGGTGGTTTCGATGGGCAGGAACTCGACCTCCGGGAAGCGCGCCGACACCAGCGACTGGACCCCGTCGGAGACGCCGGACGAGGGCATGCAGCCGAACGGCTTGACGCTGATGATCATGTGGTCCTTCTTCTTCTTGGCCGTCTGGATGACCTTGCCGACCTCCATGTGGCCCTCGCCGCCGCGCAGCTGGTTGGGATAATACTCATGGGCCAGCGCGGCAATCTCCTTCATGTTCGGCAGCTTGTAGCCCTTCAGCCCGCCCAGCTTCGCGAACGTGCCGAAGACCAGCTTCATGGCGCGGCCGCCGAGCCAGGCGAACAAGATGCCCCTGCGCGGCGCCAGGCCCTCGAAGCGGTCGATCTCGCCCTTGCGGCGTCGCAGCATCGTGCTCTCCCTTATGTCGTAGGACAGGGTCCAGATGATGTAGAGCGCCCATGCCGTGATGATCTGGATGTCGCATTCGGCGCCTTCCTCCTCGAGGAAGCGCTGCAGCCGGTAGTTGCCGTCGCCCTCGGTGGTCATCGCCCAGAACTCGCCGATGATCGCGACCTTCGGCTTGGGCTGCAGCCGGTTGACCTTGACCTTGGCGAAGGCCCGGCGCACCTGCGACATGGCCCGCAGGATGCTGCGGCCCTCGAGGAACGCGTTGCGCACCGCCTCGATGGACTCCTTGATCGCCGCGTCGGTGGCCCCGGCCTCGATTTCGTAGGGCCGGTTCCGGTAGCCGAGAAGATTGATGATATCGCCAGCCATCAAGCCCTTGAGCACCACCACGTAGAACTGGAGGTTGGTGTCGATCGCGGTTGCGGTGCCGCCAATGTCGTCCTGCGGCCCCTCCTGGCTGAGCGCCATGACGCGGAAGCCCGGGAACCCGGAATCCCGCAGTGCCTTGCGGTACTCGGTCACGTAAGTGCCGAAGCGGCACGGGCCGCAGGCACCGAAGGTCACGAACGCATTGTTCCGGATGATGTCGTCAGTGGAAATCTTGTCGACGTCGCGCATCTTCACGAGGTGCTTGACGAGATTGCCGACGGTGAAATAGGTCGGGTTGCACTGTCCGCGATTGCCGAATTCCTTGCCCGTCTGCAGGGCTTCGACGTCCGCATAGGGCAATGCCTTGGCATTGTAACCCAGTGACTGCAGACCGGCCTCGAGGATCGCGTCATGCGCCGCCGTCAGGCCGCCGAACAGCAGCTGTGTCTTGCCGCGCTCCTCCGCCGAGAAGTCCTGCGGATTCGCATCGCTCCAGTGGGCGGGATCCGGGACCAGGCCGAGTCGCTGGCGTTCCGCCAGCTCGAACGCCCGCAGTTCGGATTCGATCCTCTCCAGCGCCGAGGCCGTCGCCGGGCCGAGCCCGGTGCCGCACCCGGTCGACTGGCTGCCAACGCTGGCGCAACCGCACCCGCCGCCGACGGCGGCCTCGCGATGCTTGTCCGGCGACTGTTTGGTGTTCTCATCGATACGGGCACGCCGCTCTGCAGCGTTCGAAGGATTACGCGACATGACGTTCCTCCTCTGACTCCTCTTGTTCCGCCTCATCCCCGTTGACATACGCCTTGAACGCGGCGGCGAGGCCCTCGACCGCCTGCCCGCCGCTGTCGGCGATATTCTGTTCCAGTTCCACCCGGTATTTCTCGACCAGCTCGGCTCGCTTGGCCGCCAGCGCCTTCTCGAGGTCGCTGCGCCTGGCCAGACGCTCGGCGGCCTCTTCCTTGTAGAGCTCGAGCGCATAGGCGAAGGTCTTGACCCGGATCGCGATCGATCCGCCGGGCTTGTTGGCATCCAGATCGTGCAACGCCAGATACGGTGTCTTCGTGGCCGAGATGATGCTGTCGATCAGCCCGTAGGTCGGCGCATCATGGCCGCATTTGAAGCTGGACAGGTCGACCACTCCGACATTGGGATGGCGCGCCGCGAATTTGGCGGCCCATACCTTCTGGACGCTGTTGACCGAGTAATTCTCTGGCCACACGTCGCGCACGTCGAACACGTCCTCGATCAGGCCGGCGCGCAGATCGTCTGCGAAGAAGCGCTCCAGCCAGGCCGCATCCTTCGGGATCGAGCGGATCGACATCACCGGGTAACCCAGCGCCTGGAATTCCTCGAAGATCTTGTGGTTCAGGCCGGGATCGTTGTGGTAGGGCCGCGCCAGCATCAACAGCACGACGCCGTTTTCCTGCTCCGCCTTGGTCAGCAGTTCGAGCCCGCGGCGCTGCAGGTCGTCGTCGCACAGCCGCAGGGCCGACCAGGCCTGCTCGCAGGCCCATTCGTTCTCGTCCTCGGTGATGCGCAACAGCGGCGCCCAGGTCTGGAACAGCTGGCGTCGCAGCAGGTGCGGCAGTTCGAAGTTCACCGGGTCGCTGATGAACTTGATGCCGCCCTCGGCGAACCAATCCTTCTCCTTGATGAACGCGGCGTGCACGACCTGCGGCGTGCCGGCGACGATCGGGCACGTCGCGTTGGCCACCGTGTTGGTCACGAAGGAGGGCATGTCGGTGATGCTCGGGAACCAGATGTAATCGATTTGCCTGCGCTTGTTCTTCTTCAGAATCAGATCGTGCAGATGCGCCTGCGCCACCTTCGACGGGAAGCAGGGGTCGATGGCCCCGTACTTGCCGCCCTCGGCCCACAGCTCCTCTGAGGTCTCATCCGAAAACACCACGTTGCGCCGCGAGATGCCCAGCGATTCCAGGTACGTCCGGAAGAACGGTGCGAGCACATAGTTGTTCAGCACGCGCGGCATGCCGATGCGGATGTTTTCCCGCGCCTCAAGCGCCGTCGAATCGCTGCGCCGGATCGGCCGGACCACCGTTTGCTGGCGCGCCTTGCCCCAGCCGAACCAGCGGTGGACGGTTTCCTCGCGCTCGGTGATGGCGCCTTCGTCGGGAATCGGCTCCGGCTCGTAGAAGTGCCGGAAGGCCAGCTCGGCCTCGTAATCCACGAGGTTGGGATATTGCTCCTTGAGCGCCTTGCGCGCGCGGTTCAATTCCTGCACCGCCTCCTTCGACTCGACCGTCCCCTTCTCGCACGAGAACCCGGCGATGTAGCGGGCCGTCCGGCCATCGGGCGTCGCGGTGTCGATGAACGTGCGCGGGCAGTTGTTCGGGCAGAAGTTGCAGCGCGTTTCCTCGTCGGTGCGCGTCGTGTATTTCAGCTGGATCGCCGAATCGAGGCCGACGAATACCGAGTGACCGCGCTTTTCCACCACCCGCTTCGCCTCGAGCGCGGCGCCGATCGCTCCGGCTTCGCCCGTGTGCGGATGGATCATGACTACGGCGCCCGGCACCCGGTCCTTGATATAGTCGACCTGCGTCTTGACGGCGGCAAGGTTGTGCTGGGTGCCGCCCTGCAATACGTATTTCTTGCCCAATTCGGCCATCCGCGGGATCTGCACGACGTACTGCCAGATGTTCTTGGGCAGCACGCGGGCGAGGCCGGCGAACAGCTCTTCCTTGTTGTAACCCTCTTTCTGGAAATTCACCCGGTCGGCGTCCAGGAAGACCGCGCAGCCATAGCTGAAGTTGGGTGAGATCTCCGCCTTGAAGGCGTTGGTCGCGAAATCCCTGACATCGACGTTGAACTGGCCCGCCATCGACTGCAGCAGCATGCCGTTGCCGGCGGAGCACTGATTGGACAGCCGGAAACTCTTGATCACCCCGTTCTGCATGAACAGGACCTTGATGTCCTGGCCGCCGACGTCGCAGATGACGTCGATGTCCTCGCCGCAGTATTTCTGCGCGCTGAGCATATGCGCCACGGTCTCGACGATGCCGGCGTCGGCATTCAGCGCGTTGTCCAGTACGTCGGTCGCATAGCCGGTGACACCGAAACCCAGCACCTCCAGCTCGCACCTCTGGTCGGTCACGAAGGTCTTGATCTGGGCCATGATGTCCTTGGCGTCCTGCACCGGGTTGCCCTTGGAAAGCAGGTATTCCTTGGTCAGGATCTCTCCGTCCTCGTCGATCAGGACGGCCTTGGAGCTGGTCGATCCGCCGTCGAATCCGACATATCCGCGCACCTTGGTGCCAGGCTCGAACTCGGCCGGGGTGAATGGCGGAATGGTATAGGCCTTGCGGAACGCCTCGAAGTCCTCGTTCTCGCGGATCAACGACGGGCCCGAATGTGCGCCGAGTTTGGCCTTGCGGCCGTTGGCAATGAATTCGCGCAGACCCTCGAGCCCGAGATAGGCCCCGGAATCCTCGGCCTCCTGCATGCCGAACAGGGCGGCGCCGGAGGCCGCATAGTATTGGGCGTTCTCGGGCACGAAGACGAGTTCTTCCATCGGCTTGCCGGACGAGTTGTAGCCGCGCTCGTCCCAGATCTCCTTGACCCGCAGCCGCCAGCAGTCCTGCAGGAAGGGCAGGAACGTGTTCGGGCCACCGAGCAGCAGGACCCGCTCGCGCAACGTGTTGCCGCGGGTCAGCACGGTCAGGTTCTGCATGACGATGGCGTCGGCGAGCGAATTCATCACCTCGTCCGACGGCACGCCCGCCTTGATCAGGTTGACGATGTCGGTTTCGGCGAACACGCCGCAGCGCGCGGCGACGTTGTGCAGGCGCTCCGCATCATATGCGAGGTTCGCGACCTCGCTCTCCGGCATGCCGACCTTGATCATGCATTTGTCGATGGTCGCCCCGGTGCCCGACGCGCATTTGTCGTTCATCGACGTGACGATGCGGCGGTCGCCGGTCTCCGGCACGTCGGCGAACAGGATGACCTTGGCGTCCTGGCCACCCAGCTCGACGACGCTGTAAACGTCCGGGTGCCGCTGTTCGACCGCGATCGCGACGGCGTTGACTTCCTGGACGAAGCGGGCACCGATCTTGGGGGCCAGCGGTCCGGCGCCCGAGCCGGTGATGAAGGCGCGGAAGTTCGACCGGTCGAAGCCGGAGAAATCGGCCTCGATGGCCGACAGCATCTCTTCGACCTTTTCCGGCTGCCGCGTTTCGTGCCGCTCGTACCGGCTCCAGAGTATGTTCTTGGTATTCGGATCGACGACGACGCACTTGACCGTCGTCGACCCAACATCGATGCCCAGAAAGAGCCTTTCGGGAAGAACTCCCGAACTCATACCCCCGTCCATGACGGCCTCCTACACCCTCAGTGCGATTGAACGAAACGCGTTAGCTTCGAACAAAGAATGACCGCATCGCCGGGCAATACTATACTGGCGCCGTCGGTTTCAATCAATCATTCCGGGCGCTCAAGGAGCATTTTGCTCGCTCTACGAGAATAACCGTCGGGCAAGATACGCGGATTTTCGACTTAGAGTTTATCTGGCCACGGACCAATGCTCAACACGGCTCGTCCGATTACCAACAATGCATGACAGAAAACACCAAGTAAACCCGGCTGCTACTCTGTACGCGGGCATCGTGAGCTTTGCCGAAAGGCCGTCGCCAACTGACTACAGGTTCCCTCCGGCTGCTGGCGACGGCAATACGGCATCCGAATTTGCCAGGTTTTCTGCGTCTTCGAAGAGCCTTCTTCGGGCGGGGAAATTCCGGAAACCCTGCGCAACACGTGACATCTGACAAGCGGTGCAGATTATCCCACGTTACCGCTGTGATTTTGCCGTGGCAGGGGATTCATCGGCGCCGTCGCCCGGGGTTGCCGGCGGCGGAACGATGACGCAAGCTTGCCGGCAGGTCCACCGCATCCCGCCGGTGGCCGGCAATGTCGAATGGAGCGCCCCATGAAGGCTATCGAGTTTGCATCCCACGGTGTGCCGCACGAAGTGTGCCACTGCGTCGACGTCGCCGACGTCGGGCCGCCCCGGGCCGGCGAGATCGTCGTCGAGATCCTGGCGTCGGCCATCAACCCGGCGGACCTTCTGATCGCCGAGGGGCGCTATCCTGGACCGGACACCCTTCCGGCGCGGCTGGGCATCGAGGGTGTCGGCCGCGTCGCGATGGTCGGGCCGGCCGTCGAGGACCTCGCCGTCGGCGACCATGTCATCAGCATGGAGCGGCAGAACTGGGCGCAGAAGATCCGCATTCCGGCGACGCGCGCGATCAAGGTCGGGCAGGACGTCGACCTTCTGCAGCTGGCACAGCTCAAAGCCAATCCACCCTCGGCGATGCTCATGTTGCGCAGCTACGTCGATCTCAGCCCGGGCGACTGGATCGTCCAGAACGCGGCGAACTCCGGCGTCGGTCGCCACATCATCAGGCTTGCTGCCGCCAGCGGCGTCCGAACCGCCAATATCGTGCGCCGGGCCGATGCAGTCGCGCCGCTGAAGGACATCGGTGCGGACGTGGTTCTGGTTGACGGCGATGATGTCGGCGCCCGCATGCGGGCCGAGACCGGTGGCGCCGGGGCACGGCTGGCACTCGATGCGGTCTGTGGCGACGCGACCCGACGCCTGGCAGACTGCCTTGCGGACGGCGGCGTGGTCGTGAACTACGGATTCCTGAGCGGCGAACCCTGCATGATCACGCCGCACCAGCTTGTGTTGCGCGACATCACGCTCAAGGGTTTCTGGATGGTCAAAGCGGGCGCCGCAATGGCCCCCGACGAGCTGCGCGCCATGTACCTGGACCTGGCGGCACGGTGCGCCGATGGAACCCTTCATGTGCCGGTCGAAAGAACCTTCGGGCTCGACGACATCGCCGAAGCGCTTGAACGGTCGTGGCGGTTTCGCCGGGAAGGAAAGATCGTGCTGACCCCCAACGGGCCGGTCGACTGATCGCCGGCAGTCGCGACGCGCGACGGTTACGCGGGTGTTGCGGGTGCGGCCCGGAACCATGCCGCCGCATGATCCGAGTCAAGAACGCTGCGAACCAAATCGGCGAGTACGGCACGGTGATAGGGCTTGGTAAGATACCGGACGCCGGGCAGTATTCGCGCAACATCCGGAACCGGCCTGTCACACGAGCCGGACATGACGATCGCCCTCGCGTCCGGCCGACGTGCGCGGACAGCGGCGACGAGTTGATAGCCGTCCATGCCGCCGGAAAGACCGACGTCGGTGATGAGCAGGTCGACCCGATGGCCGCGGTGAAGGAAGTTCAGTGCTTCTTCCGCCGAACCGGCCTGGAGAATCTGGTACCCGAGCCGGGCCAGATGCAGGGCGACGACGGCGCGGACGCAGGCCTCGTCGTCCACAACCAGCAGCGTCTCCGTCCCCCCGGCATATGCGATCTTGCGCACCGTGGCGCCGCTTTGGACCCGGTCCGGAGTCCGCGGCAGGAAAAGACAAACGGTCGTGCCACTGCCGGGCTGACTGGTAATCGCCATGAATCCGCCGGATCGAGTCACAAAGTCCCTTACCGTACTGAGGCCAAGGCCCGAGCCCTTGCGCGGGCTCTTGGTCGTAAAGAAAGGCTCGACCGCTCTCGCGATGACCTCGCGTGACATCCCGGCACCGTCGTCTTGGACCGATATGCACACGTAATCGCCGTCGGCAACCGGCTGACCGCAAACGTCGGTGCCGCCCTTGACGGTCGTGTTAACGGCTTCCAAGGTCACGGTGCCGCCGTCCGGCATGGCCTCGCGCGCGTTCAGTGCGAGATTCAGAATCGCATTCTCCATCTGCCTTTGATCGACCAGCACGGGCCAGATCTCCTTGCCGGTAGCAGCGAGGACCCTGTGGCGACTGTCAAGCGAACGACCGAAAAAGCTTCGGAATGCCTGCAACGTATCGCCAAGGTCGACCGGCACCGGTGCCGGCATCGACCGCGCGGGCCTGCCAAGCATCAGCCGTGCGACATCGGATGCGCGATTGATCGCCTCGAGCGCGGAATCCAGCGTCGTACGGGACTCGGAATCGCTCTCTTCAGCCCCGTCGACCGCCGACTCCAAATTCCCCCGCGCGACCGTCAAGAGATTGTTGAGGTCATGCAGGTGCCCACCAGTCGACGGGTCGATCCTTTCCCGATCCGGAGGTTCGAGCACAGCCGCGTCGGCCCGGTTGCGTGCCGTCACATCGGTCTGAACGATGACCCAGTTTGCCACGCCGCCCTCGGCGCTGCGAATCGGGCTAGCGTTGAGCGCGACCTCGATCGGCCTGCCACCGCGCGCCTGAAGGCGCAGTTCCGCTGCTGCCGGACGGCCGTCCGCCATGTCCTGTTCAAAACGGGCCACCGCGTCGAGGTCGGTCTCGGAACCGTTCAGGAACGAGCGGTCGCGACCGAGGGCCTCTTCAACGGGCCAGCCCGTCATGGTCGAGAAGGCTGGGTTTGCGAACACCGTCGGATTGCCCGGTCGTTTGGGATCGGTGATCAGGATCGCGCTGGTCGTCGCATTGACCGCGGCCGCGAGACGCCGGTTGTTCTCGGCGAACGTCTTCAGGGCAAGTTCGCGCCGGCGAATGTGCGAGACGTCCGTGCAGAGTCCCACGGTGGCGCCGGTCGCGGTGCGCGTTTCCGTGACCTTCACCCACGTCCCATCGGAATACTCGTCCTCCCAGGGGCCATCGCAGCTTCGGTGCGCCGCCAGCCGCTGCGCGAGCCAATCGTGGTGCCGACTCGTGCCGACTCTGAGAACGCCGCTCTCCAGCTGCCGTCGCATCAAATCCTCGAACCGCGCGCCGCGCACCACGAATTCGGCGACCGGGCCGAAACGCCTTCTGTAACTCTCGTTGCAGGCCACAAGGCGATCCTCCGAGTCCCAGACGACGAATCCCTCGTCGACCGCCGCAAGAGCATCGGCATAGACCCGGCCCGGGATCTCGACGTCCGCGACGTGTCCGTCCGAACCGGCGCTGCGCCGGTCGGCGTCGCGCGCGGCCCGGGCGGGCCGGCCGGCCGCCGCGCCGCGGCGTGTCAGTTGGTCGCCGACATGCGCAATGAGCGTGTTGATGCCACATGGCCTGATGACCGACGCCGCGATGGACGGCACCAGCGGCCCGGCCGCAAGAAGCTGGTCCTCCTCGCTGATCACGAGAATTGCCGGCGAGTCCATCCCACCGGCGTTTTCGCGGATTCCGCCAACGAGTATGCGGGCGTCCGCGCACGGCACCCAGCGGTCGACAAGCACGAGGTCGAATGAACGCTCCGCCAGCAGGCGCTGTGCCGCCGCAAGATCGGCGGCGACCGACACCCGATACTCCGCATTGTGGAGCACACGACTCATCAGATCACGGCTGATATCGTCGATGCTGAAGACGAGGATACCGGCCGAAGCCGGTCCGTTATCGGAGCTATTCGCCTCCGGATTTTCCCGATGCATGGTGCGATCCGCGCTGTTCTCGCCCGCCGGCTCATTGATGCCGGCACTGCGTCTCGCACCTGCCATGCACGTCCCGTGCCAATCATGTGTCCAATTGCCGGTGCCATCGCATGGCAGGTGGCGGATTCACGAAATCGGTGCGCGCTGAATGTCTGGTATTATCGACAAAAACCATTAATTGCCGGGCCTTTACGCCAGATTAACCTAATTGTGGCTCCATTCCAGATGGCCATGCGGCGGACACCGCCTCTGGGCCCGATCACGGGTCGGGATCGACTGCCCGGCCCCGAACCTGCGCCCCGGTGCGAAATTTGCAACAGAGATTTTGGCGAATTGCGATGAGATTTCGGAAATTGCTGGCGGCGGCCACCGTGTTGGCGACAACGTCGGTCGTGACGGCTCACGCGGCAGAGATCATTCCGCATCAAGCCATCTATCGGCTGAGCCTGAAGGATCTCAACGTCGATGGGTGGGCGGATACCTCGACTGGCATCATGGAAGTGAACGTGTCGCGCGACTGCTTCCATTACGGATATGATCGCCGGCTTGAGTTCGACATTGTCTACACGGACGGCCGCGAAACCCATCTCGTCATCGAGGATCGGCTGCGCGAGTCCATCGGCGGGCGGCATTTCTGGTTTCGTTCGCGGACGACCCTGAACGGTCGCACGGTCTCGATCATCGCCGGCGAAGCCAACCGGCCGGAGGAAGGCTCGGTGGTCGAGGTGAAGGAAGAAGTCGTCGAAATGGCCAAGGTCGACGAGAAGGACAAGGAGGTCGTGGGCACGGAAGAAACGCAGGAAGCCGTCAAGGAAAAGGCGGCCGCCGAAGAAGCCGCCCGCGTCGCGGAAGAAAAGGCCAAGAAGCAGAAAGAGGTTCGCTTCCTCGGTGTCAACGTCCGCTACGACTGGCCGGAGGAACAGCAGATCGAGGTTCCGCAGAACGTCATCTTCCCGTTCGTAGCGCTGCGCCAACAGCTCGACCGGCTGGCCAAGGGCGAACTCGCGCCCGAACTTCCCGTGTTCGACGGCTCCAGCAGCGAGGGCGCGTTCCGTGCGGTCTACCGCCCGGCGCCGCGCGAAGAAGCGACCGATCGCCCCGTACCGGACGGCGACGCGGAATTGTTGAATACGCCCGCGTGGCGGTACACGACACAATATATCCTGATCGGAGCCGACGATCCGCGGCCGGCGCGCGTCGAAACCTCGAAGGTGCACAAGAACGGGATCGTCAGCGAAACCACGATCGATTTCGGCCTGTTCACCGTTGACGGCAGCCTCGCCTGGATCAAGGGCCTGGACATCCCCGCCTGCAATTGACGGGCTAAGAATGGACGCGTGCCATGATGCGATTGCAATTCCGGCTTCCAATTCTGCTGTTGGCCGCCACGGCCCTGATGCCGAGCGGCGCAAGCGCCGTCGAACTGGTTCCGCACGAAGCGCTGTACCGCCTGACGCTGCTCCAGACAACCTTCAAGGGGGCGATCGTGCAGTCACAAGGCGCCCTTGGCGTTCGCGTCAAACGTCAGTGCAACGCATGGCAATCACAGAGCGAACTGCTCTTTACGATCGAGCTCGACAGCGGCAAGAAGATCCGCGTCCACAACATGCTGCGTCTGCGCGAAAACGTCTCGGCCCGTCGGGTTGAGTTCGCAGGATGGAACAATTCCGACAAGTCCGGCAAGATCGATACCCGTGGTCGCGCCACGATCCCGGAGTCCGGGGAGCCGGGCGAGGTCATGTTCGACAAGCCGAAAAAGGACTCGCGCAAACTCGCGATCGGCATGGGCCTGCCAACCGAAGCGTTCACCAAGACGCTGGATCAGTTGGTGGTGGGGGAAACACCGGCACCGGTGCACTACTTCGATCCCTACGCGAAGTATACCGAAATGAGACTGCTCGGCGGTGCCCCGACGATCCTCAAGCGGCTTCCCGAGGGGAACCCGGAGCTGATCGAGGGTAAGTCGTGGCGCCTCCGGGTCACCCCGGTCTTCGAGGCGCAGTCGCTCAACGAGATCGGCGCCCACACGATCGTTCAGGTCCATGCCAACGGTGTGGCGAGCCACATGATCATCGATCTCGGCACCATCAAACTGGCTGCGAATCTCGTGAAGGTCAGCCGAATTGAATCGTCGGGCTGCGCACCGACGCCTGCGAAGACAGGGCCGAAACCGCCGGCTCCGAACAGGGAGATGCCCCAGGAAGGCATCTCGATCGAAGAGATCCCGAGCCTGCTGCAGTCTGAGAACGATGCGGCCGAGGAGACCGAAGAGGGCGGCCCGGAGCCGCGGTGAACGCGGCAACGTGATCGCCTCGCAGAAGCTAGCCGACGTCTTCGCCGACTTCCTCGCCCGCGATCACCCAGGCCTCGGCCGCGGCCGCCTCGGCCCACTCGCGCATCGCCGGCAGATCGTGAATGGTGCTGGCATACTCCCGGCCAATCGCATCCATGGTCACACGGTATGTCATGAACCGGCTCACCACCGGCGCATACATGGCATCGGCAATGGAGAACCGCCCGAACAGGAACGGGCCGACGGTCCCGAACTTGCGGCGACAATTGCGCCAGATCGCCAGGACGCGGTCGATGTCCGCCTGCACGTCGCGCGAGATTTGCACACCGGGCCGGTCTGCGCGCACGTTCATCGGCAGGGCTTCGCGCAGCGCGGCGAACCCGGCATGCATCTCGGCGCTGATCGAGCGGGCTTCGGCGCGCGCCGGCACGGTCTCGGGCCAAAGCCGCGCGCCCGGCACCGTCTCGGTGATGTATTCGCAGATCGCCAGGGAGTCCCATACCGTGACATTGCCGTGGTGCAGCACCGGCACCCGGCCCGCCGGCGAATGCTCGAGGATTTTGATCCTGCTGTCCGGGCGATCGAGCGGTATCACGATCTCATCGAATGTCAGGCCGGCCATGCGCATGACCAGCCAGGCCCGAAGCGACCACGACGAGTAGTTGCGGTTTCCAATCACCAGGGTCATCGGGACCATGTGATGCTCTCCCCCCATTGCCGTGCGGCCCTGCCGCCGCTAAAACCTGCGCTACCGACACTATGCGGTCGGCGCTGGAATGTGCAAGGAGAATGCGGGTGCCCCTGAACTGTCTGGTCGACGAGAAGGGCGATGCGGCCATCCCGCTCACGGCGGTGGAGGAGCACGCCCTCGAAGAAACCGTCGGCGGCCTTCCGGAATCGGTTGCGAGATGGGTGCGCGCCACGGGTTACAAGGCGAAGCCGGGGACCGTCCTCCTGCTGCCCGGAACCGACGATACGGCTGTCGGCGGCGCGCTGGTCGGCGTGACCGGCGACGACGACCTGTGGTCGTGGGGCGGTGCGGCGGCAGCCTTGCCGCCCGGCCGGTATCGACTCGACGCCGCGCTTCCCGAACGCGCCGCGACCCGGGCCGCGCTGGGCTGGGCGTTGGGCAGCTACCGGTTCGACCGCTACAAGCGGAACGATGCATCGGCTCCGGACCTCGTCTGGCCCGAGGCCGCGGACCGTCCGTCGGTCACCGCGGCCGCCGAGGCCACCTTTCTTGCCCGGAACCTGATCAATACCCCGGCATCCGATCTCGGGCCGGACGGACTCGCCGAGGGCGCGGTCGCCCTGGCGAAGGAGTTCAAGGCAGAGCACGCCGTCATCGTCGGCGACGCGCTGATCGAGCGGAAACTGCCGGCGATCCATGCGGTCGGACGGGCCGCCGACCGGGCGCCGCGGCTGATCGACCTCGCGTGGGGCAGAAAATCGGCGCCGAAGGTCACCCTGGTCGGCAAGGGCGTGTGCTTCGATACCGGCGGGCTCGACCTGAAGCCGAGCCGGGCCATGGCGCTGATGAAGAAGGACATGGGCGGCGCCGCGGTCGCGCTGGGCCTGGCGCGCATGATCATGGCAGCCAAGCTGCCGGTGCGCCTGCGGGTGCTGATCCCGGCGGTGGAGAACAGCGTCTCCGGCAACGCGATGCGGCCGCGCGACGTGCTGCACACCCGCAAGGGGATCACCGTCGAGGTCGGCAACACCGATGCGGAAGGCCGCCTGATCCTGGCCGACGCGCTCAGCCTCGCGGTCGAGGACGAGCCGGCGGTGCTGCTCGATTTCGCGACCCTGACCGGGGCCGCGCGCAGCGCCGTGGGCACCGAGATCGCGGCGCTGTTCAGCCCGGACGACACCCTGGCCGAGAGCCTGTGCCGGCACGGCGTCGCCGAGGACGACCCGGTCTGGCGCCTGCCGCTGTGGCGGCCCTACCGGCGCCTCATCGACAGCCCGGTCGCCGACATCAACAACGCCGGCGATTCGCCCTATGCCGGGGCCATCACCGCGGCACTGTTCCTGGCGGAGTTCGTCGGCGACGGCGTTCCCTGGGCGCATTTCGACATCATGGCCTGGAACGTCGGCAACCGCCCGGGCCGGCCGGAGGGCGGCGAGGCGATGGCCATGCGCGCCGCCTTCGCCGCCATTCGTGAACGATTGGAGACTATGTAGGGCACCCGCGGGAGGACACGTCCCGACCGGTCGCAAGGCCCGATTTTCCTTGCGTTGCGGCGCTCCGGGCGGTAATTTCGATTCGCATCCGGAACGAATTGGCCCTGGCGATGGCACGGACCGACCTCGAACCCCTCGATATCTGGCGGCGCGCCATGGTCGACAGCGTGCGCCGCGACGCCCCGGACCTGTCGGCCCGCCAGATGGCCGCGCTGCTCACCGTCTACATGACCGGGCCGCCGCACACGGTGCGCGGCCTGGCGGCGACCCTCGGCGTCTCCAAGCCCGCCATCACGCGGGCGCTGGACCGGCTGAGCGAGCTTGGCCTCGCGCGCCGCAAGACCGACCCGCGCGACGGCCGCTCGGTCGTCGTGCAGCGGACGGTGAAGGGCTCGGTCTACCTCTCCGAATTCGCCGAGATCATCGCCGACGCCCGGGCGGAGGTGGAGCGCGCCCGCGCCGCCGAAGCCGCCCGCAAGGCCGCAAGGAAGCGCGCCGCCACCGCGCGCAAGGGTGCCGCGCCGAAGGCCCCGGCGCGCGCCGGAAGCTGAGCGGGCCGCGTCATCCGGCATCGGCCGCGCTCGGCGGCCGGTCCTCGATCCGCAGGTAGACCAGCAGCGCGACCAGCGCCGAGGCGCCCAGGAAGGCGAAGACCAGCCGGTAGGCGAGCGCCGGGTCGGTCGCGTCCCGGGCCGCGCCGATGATGACGCCCGAGGCCCACTGCATCGCGAAGACGCCGACGAAGGCCGCGGTGTTCTGCACCGTCAACCCGCGCCCGACGAGATGATCCGGCAGGATCGCCCGGGTGTGGGCATGCAGCACCATCTGGTAGCCGCCGAGCGCCATGAACAGCAGCAGGAGCGCGATCATCGGCCACAGCGGCCAGCGCGGCACCGCCGCCAGCACGAAGAGCAGCAGCACCGACAGCGCCGCCCCCGAAACGACCACCCATTTGCGGGTGTCGAACAGCCGGTCGAGCGGCCCGTAGGCGAGGACGCCGAGGATCATCGCCACGTTCAGCGCCATCAGCACATGCCCGCGCATGATCGCATCGAGGCCGTAGACCTCGTCGAGCAGCGGCCCGGCCCACAGCGCGCTGATCGTCACCACGATCGGGTAGGCCACCGCCTGCATCGCGCTGATCTGCCAGATGCGCCGGTCGCGCAGCACCCGGGCGAGACCGGACAGGATCTGGCGCGGCGTTTCCGGCGGCCCGCTGGCGACCGGGTGGCCCGGCGGCGCATCGCGCAGCACGAGGAGCAGGGCCGCCGCCATTCCCACCGTGACGACGGCGGCCCAGACGAAGACGGAGCGCCAGCCGATCGCTTCGCTGGCCACGGCGAGCGGCGTCGTGGCCAGCAGGTTCCCGATGCCGCCGACCGAGAAGATCACGGCGGCGAGGGTGGCGAAATGGCGCTGCGGGAACCAGCGCGCGAACACCACCATCGAGCCCATCAGCCCGGCGGCGCAGCCGGC
>JABAOD010004398.1_pt2 | contig 18515 bp, 15 predicted proteins | sample 7062151 | NCBI WGS metagenome assembly JABAOD01 (sample SAMN14538626, study PRJNA623070) | marine sediment metagenome | biome: marine biome [ENVO:00000428]; feature: marine pelagic biome [ENVO:01000023]; material: deep marine sediment [ENVO:00002113] | place: India: Gulf of Khambhat ... | reverse complement strand
TAGGCGACCTGCTCTTCAAGCCCAGGCTCGCACATCTTAGCCGCAGTCACGATGGCTGCCTCAGCTCTTGAATCTTGAATACGTTTTAGCAGCATCGCTTCCTTCGGTTTGCGCAGATCATGTTGAACGGGGCTATACGATGATTTTTCGAGATAAGCCTCGGCCAGATTGTGGAGCGGATCGCCGTCCAGAGGGACATCCTCCAGGATCCAGCGCATGCCGATGAGCAGGTCGTCGTCGACGACGTAGCAGGATTGTGAAAGGGTCCGCAACAGGTCTAATGGCGGCTGCTCGCAAAAACCCCCTTCGAAGACCACGCGAATCTTGTCCTGTTTCTTCAGCGTGCGCCCGTCGATCAGGGGAAGGGCATAGCGGAGCAGCTCGTTGTGCTCTTCGCGCGGGATCATCCCACCCACACTCATTAATAAGTACGCTTCGTACACCGAGATCTTCCAGGGTTCGTCCGTTTTGAGAGCGTAGAGCTCCCTCAGCAACGCGCGGTTCTCATTAAAAACTGTCAGAGCGCCGCGCAGATCTTCGTCCGTGATGGGCGCACCAGCGACGGCTTCGATGTCCCGCTTTAGCCGGGCGTACTCATCGCGCAGGTATTGGCTGGCATACCCTGAGTTCGCGTTCTGGGGCAGATAAAGGATCTGGCTGGGATACGTGGTATTCCGGCCCCAGACAGCTCCGAGATTGCGGGCTGCATCGCAAATCGGATGGGTCACGAACATCTCCAGCTCGACCCGCCCGTTCAGGGCCAGCTCCAACGAGGTTTTAAGGATCGAGCAGAGATAGGATCCAAAACGAGAATCTGCGAGGACCGCTTCCAACGGCGCGCCACGAACCTTAAATGGAAGCATTCCTGCAGCATGCACGATTTCTTCGGGGAAGTACACCTGAAAGTGACCGACGACTTTGCCCCCCGCATCGCGCCAATTGCGCACGGTCGGGAAGTTCATGTCCTCAAGCAGCTCGCGGCAATGATAGAGGACCTCCTCCAGAGGTTGGTCTCGCCACTCTTCAAAAACACGGGTTCCCACCGTAATATGCTCCGATTTTTTTGGTTCCGTCAAGAAAATGAGACACTTTCAGTATACAGCATTTTGAAACGATGTCAACTAAGTGACATTTTTCACCAGAGGATCGCGCCGGGACCCGATCCACCAGGCCGCCTGGCTGCGGGCTTAGCCCGATGCATGGTTGGGCCCGAATTCAAAGCGGCAGCGCTCGCCTCCCCGGGCCAGACATTGGCTCTCGGCAGACCGAACGCCGACACCCAGCACACCACTCCATAAGCCGCCGAAAACGCCCCGTGTCAGATGGCAAACCCCCGCCGCGGGCTTGCTCCCATACGCCTCCGCAAAGGGGGAGGACACCACCTCAACGACGAGTCGCCGGGTCTCAAGATCCAGTTCCACCGTCTGGAATCGACCCCAGCCGATCTCACCGCCCATGCGGCACATAAACTCTACGACTTCCGCCGGGCGAAAACCGAATTCGTCCCGGTATCGTTTGCCGGAAAGCTGCCCCCCAGTGAAGCCGCCGGTATACAGGATCTGTGCAGCAGCCTCGAACCCTACTTCGGTCTCCAGAGCTCGCTGAAAGGAGACCAGGGTCTCAGGCCGAATCAACAAATAGCGTACACCCTTGAACCGCAAGGCGCCCTGGTCTTGATGAAAGGCAAGTTCGGACAACACGCTGTTCTCGGTCATGCAGTGATTTCTACTTATGGATCGCGCGCCTCCTCCTGCGCGCTGTCAACGCCGTAATCCCTGCGAGCGCTTTCAACAGACACTTTACCATCCCGCACATCCCGCAACACGGCCTGCGGATCCCGCTCTTCGGGATCGCCGAATCCGCCAGCACCGGGAAGACGCAAGGAGACAACGTCCCCGGCGTTCAGCTGGGTCAACCCTTTGGACTTCGCCACACGTTCTTCGGGAGAACCGGGGTTGAGGACGAATTGGCCCTTGGCCCCTTCTTGGCCCCCGAACAGCCCGAAGGGCGCAAATTTCTGGCGGTCGCCGTAACGCGCCCAGGTGACTTCGTCGATCAGGATACGGATATCCCGCCGAATCCCGAGAGCCCCCCGGTACTGCCCAGGACCGCCCGTATCCGGGATGAACTCGTATCGTTCAATTCGGACCGGATACTCAAGTTCCACGGCTTCAATCGGCGTGTTCTTGAAGCGCGCCAGGTGGGAGTCCTGACCATCGCGCCCATCCTTCATCGGCCGCGCACCGGCTCCGCCCCCCTGGATGTCGATGTATACAAAGCGCCTGCCGCTCTTCGGATCGTAACCAGAAAAACCGCAATTGGTAATCTGCCCGTGGCTTCCAGCCATGACCCGATCGGGGACCGCTGTTGAGAGCGCCCGCATCATGGCCTCTGTGATCTTTTGGGAAGTGTTGGTCCGGGCCCCAACAGCTGCCGGCATCAAAGGGTTCACGATCGTGCCTGGCTGGGTCTGGACGACGAAAGGCCGGTAGCAACCGGAATTCGGAGGGACGTGGGGATCGATCACGGCGATCAAGGCATAATACACGGCAGCATGGACCGTTGCCAGCGGACAGTTGATATTGCCCTTCACCTGGTCGGAGGTCCCTTCAAAATCGACCACGGCGCGATCGCCCTGCTTATGGATGTTCACCTGCAGCCGGATGGGCTCTTCGCTATAGCCGTCATCATCCACCCAATCCACACCGCTATAAGTGCCATCCGGGATCTCCTTCAGCGCAGCCCGTATGCGGGCCTCGGAGACATCGAGGAGTTTGTCGAGACATTCCTGGGTGACGTCCGGGGAATATTTCGCAAAGATCTCCTTCACCCGCCGCACACCGACAAAATTAGCTGAGGCCTGGGCGCGGATATCCCCCAGGGTCTTGTCCGGCACACGGATATTGTTGGCCAGGATGCCAAAGAGCTCCTGGTCCTCCTGGCCTTTCTTGTAGAGTTTGATAAAGGGCAGCCGCAGCCCCTCGAGGTAGATTTCTGTCAGGCCTCCGGCGGTCCCGCCGGGCGCCGCGCCTCCCATGTCTGAATGGTGGGCGATGCTGCCGACAAACCCCACCACCTGACCCTGATATCGCACCGGCGCAAAGGTGACCAAGTCCATCACATGTTGCCCACCAGCGTAAGGGTCGTTGAATACGATGACATCGCCTTCCTGGAGCTCTTCGTCCGAAAAATGTTCTCGCAGCGCGCGCATGCCCAGCTCAAAGCCGGTCAGCAGCATCGGCGCGTGATGGGCCTGCGCGACGGTGTTGCCTCGCCGGTCAAACACAGCACAAGAGATATCCTTGATCTCTTTGATAATCGTCGACCGTGCGGTGCGCACCAGGGTGTACCCCATCTCATCGGCGACCTGCTCCATCGCGTAACGGATCACCTGCATCGTAATGGAATCCGCTTTATAGTTCATGCCAGACTCTCAGTTCGTTTCGCTCAAGACGATTGCGGTGGCAGCACGTCCAGCTGGCCGCCCGCAACGATCGGTCTCGTCATGGCTTGAGTCAATGGACGTCAATCACCAGATTACCGTAGGCATCCACGCCCCCAGTCGCTCCTGGCGGAATCACAGTCGTTGAGGTGGCCTCTTCGATCAGACTTGGGCCGGGGATCCGCTGTCCTGCGCTCAACGTGTCGCGCTCGAAGATCTGGGCTTCGATGAATCCGCGACCGGGGTAATAAACCTGCCGTTGCATTTTGGCGACTGGCGCCTGTCCCCGATCGCCCGAATCCCGGACCAATCTGAGCTCTGGGACCTTGCCGACGGCAACCAGACGCACATTGATCAGCTCAACCGGCTCGGATGGTTCGCCGTAGGCGTAGATCCGTTTGTGCCAATCGTGGAAATCGGCAATCAGGGTCGCTACTGCTGGCTCTTCCCAGTTCCCATTCTGGTGAAACGGTATGGTCAATTCGTAGGATTGACCCTCATAGCGCAGGTCTGCCGACCGCTCGATCCGGATGCTATCGGGCGGAACGTTTTCCTCTAAAAGCTGTTTTCGCGCCCGCGCTTCAAGGTCAGCGAAGAACGATCGCAGCTTGTCCGCAGTGATCTGCTCCTGGGGTAGGGCCACGGTCTGGACAAAATCGTGGCGCACATCTGAAGCCACCGCGCCCAGCGCCGAGAACACAGAGCAGAACGGGGGGACGATTACCCGCCCTATACCCAGCTCCTGGGCCAATTCGACCGCATGTAAAGGACCCGCGCCCCCAAAGGAAAGCAACGCGAAATCCCGGAGGTCAAAACCCTGCTGTGTCGAGTTCACACTGATCCCCCGAACCATGTTGGCATTGACCACCCGGATGATCCCGACCGCGGCCTCTTCAACCGTCAGGTTCAGCGGTTCTGCGATATGGCGCCGGATGGCTTCCTCTGCCAGCTCAGGAAAGAGCCGCATCTCCGATCCCAGGAAATACTCCGGGTTAAGCCGTCCGAGCACCAAATTGGCGTCGCTTACCGTCGGATTCGTTCCCCCGCGGCCATAGCAAGCTGGACCGGGCTCCGCTCCAGCCGAGCGAGGGCCGACGTTTAGGGCACCACCCGTGTCGACCCACGCGATGCTGCCGCCCCCTGCACCGATCCCCTGGACATCGATCATGGGGACCTTGACAGGATACCCTTCGAACATCCCCTCGGCTTTGCGGCTCGGCTGTCCGTCGACGATCAGGCTCACATCAAAACTGGTCCCCCCCATGTCGATGCAAACCACCCGCTCTTCGCCGGCAAGACGGCCGAAGAGCGCTGATGCCAAGGCACCCCCGGCCGGTCCCGAGTTCACCATGTGGACCGCCCGGCTTTGGGCGGCCTCCGCCGTCATGCACCCGCCGGAAGTCTGCATGATCCGCAGATCCACACGTCCGAATTTTTGGTTTAAGCGATCGATCAACGCGCCGAGGTAGCGTCTGGTTATCGGTGATAGGTAGGCGTTAATCACAGTCGTAGAGGTGCGCTCGAATTCGCGGAACTCCGGAGCGATCTCCGAAGAGATCGTCACTGGCACATCCGGCAGTAGCTCCTGGCAGATCTCACGCGCCCGTCTTTCATGGGCCGGGTTGCAAAACGAGAAAAGGAAAGCGATGGCGATCGCCTCGACTCCATCTGTTCGGAATCGTTCTACGGCCCGAATTACCGATTGGGAGTCCAACGCTTTCACCACCTCGCCATCGGCCGCAACTCTTTCATCGGCCTCCAGGCGCAGATATCGCGGCACAAGGGGTTCGGGAAGGTCAACGGTCATATCATACAGACCCGCATCCGGCCTCTCGATGCGGGCGATTTCCAGCACATCTCGAAAGCCTTCCGTCGTGATCAGGCCAACCCTTGCGCCTTTGTGTTCGATCAAAGCATTGGTCCCGATGGTCGTTCCATGAACCAGATACTCGATCGCCTCGATGCCGGTGTCCGCCAGCCGGAGGATTTTCTCCAGACCTTGAAGCACACCTTCAGCCNNAGCCAAGTCATCGGGGGTGGTCAGCGTTTTCGTATAATGGATCTGACCCTTTTCATCGTCGATGAGAACCAGGTCGGTGAACGTCCCACCAACGTCAATACCCATGCGCATAGGATCTCTCCGTTCGGCTGCCCGGCCAGTAGCGCTACAGCCTTACAGGCTCCTGAAAAGTACCGAACTCCTGCTTGAGCACGCGGGTGATTTCGCCGAGCGTTGCGTAGCATCGCACCGCATGAACCATAGCAGGCATGGTGTTTTGCCCGGTGATCACCGCATCGCGCAGCTTGTCCAACGCCTCATCCACGGCCGACGGGTCACGGCTGGCAATCACTTCTTTCGTCCGGCGAATGGACTCCTCTGCCTGCTCCGGCCGATACGGATGCAGCTCTACCTCGCGTTCTTCCTCAGCCATTACATAGCGGTTTACGCCGACCTTCCGGATCGTCCCATCCTGTAAGCCCTTTTCATACAGATAAGCCTGGCGGGCAACTTCGCTCTGTACCGTCCCGTCCGCCACCGCTTGTACGATTCCGCCCCAATCTTGATCGACCCGTTGTATTTCGGAGACGATGCGACTCTCCAACTCCGTGGTGAGCCACTCCACGTAATACGAACCGGCCAGCGGGTCGACCGTGTCGCAGATCCCCATCTCCTCGATCAGGATCTGCATGGTGCGCAGCGAGAGCAGCGCGGCCTTCTCGGTCGGGATGGTGTAGGCCTCGTCGTAGGAGCACAGCGCCATCGTCTGCGTGCCGGAGAGCGCCGAAAGCATAGCGTAGTAGGCGCCGCGCACGATGTTGTTCTCCGGCTGCTCGATGGTCAGCCCGCCGCCGCCGCCGCCGGCGATCATCTTCATCTGCATTGTGCGAGGGTTCTCTGCCCCGAACTCATCCCGGGTGATCTTTGCCCACAGCCGCCTTGCGGCGCGAAATTTAGCGATTTGCTCGAAGAAGTTGCCAAAGATATCAAAATTAAACGAGAGCCGCCCAGCGAATTCGTCCACATGCAGGCCCCGTTTCAGCCCTTCGCGAATATAGGCGCGCGCAATTGCAAAGGCGTAGGCGATCTCTTGCACCGGGCTGGCTCCCGACTCGCGGATGTGGTAACCGCAGACAGAGACCGGGTAATATTTCGGGGTGTTTCGGGCGCAAAACTCGATCGTATCGCCGATCAGGCGGATGGCCGGTTCGACGGCAAAGACCCAGGCGCCCCGGCCGATGTATTCCTTGAGAATGTCGTTCTGCGCGGTGCCGCGCACCTGGGCCAGCGGGACGCCATGGTTTTCCGCGACCACGAAGTACATGGCCATGATGGGCGCGGCGACCGCGTTGACCGTGAGCGACACGCTGATCTGGTCGATCGGGATGCCCTCGAACGCGACCTCCATATCAGCCAGCGTGTCTACGGCCATGCCCAAACGCCCCACTTCACCCACCGCCATCGGGTCCGACGAATCCAGCCCCATCTGCGTCGGGAGGTCGAAGGCGACGTTCAAGGCGTTTTGACCATTGGCGATCAAAAACTTGAAACGTTCGTTGGTTTCGGTCGGCGTTCCGAACCCGGCGTACTGGCGCATCGTGAACGGGCGTTTCCGGTACATCAGCGGGTGGATGCCGCGCGTAAAGGGCGGCTCCCCGGGCCTGCCGATATCACGCTCAGGGTCGACTTGGGCGATATCCTCGGGGGTATAGAGCGGTTTTACGTGGATGCCAGACTCTAAAATCACTTCACCAGTATCTTCCGACATAGGGCCTCCTGTCTGGCGATGCATTTTTGAGAGCACGTGCACGGCCGGCAGCGTAGATCATTTGGGCCTCAACGACCTACCCGCGCCGTTGGCATGTGTGCGTCAGGCATGAGATGGACCGTCTGAGCCTGCTTTTCGCACCGATCGATGGATAAAATCCACGATTTCGTCGAAATGACTCCCGGTTGGAAACACGCCGGCTACCCCCATCTGCAGCAGGGCATCAATATCATTTTCGTGGATGTTGCCCCCCAGCAGGACAATCTTATCTGCGAGCCCTTTGGCTCGCAGTTCGGACATCAGTTTTTCTGTCACCGGCAGGTGTGCGCCGGAGAGCATAGACAGGCCGATCACGTCGACGTCCTCCTGCAAGGCGGCATCGACGATAGCCTCCACGCTCTGATGCAGGCCAGTGTAGATCACCTCAAATCCAGCGTCGCGGAGAGCCAGGGCGATGACCTTGGCGCCTCGATCATGACCATCGAGCCCCGGCTTGGCAATCAGCACTTTGATCCCCTTCTCCTTCATCGGTAGCTCCTCGATCATGTGCCCTATCGCTTGGGGACATGCATTTCGCGGGCGATAACGGTCCGCAGAATCTCCGAAGTTCCGCCACCATACAGGAGGAAACGAGCGTCCCGATAATACCGTTGGGCCTCATATTCCATGGCAAATCCATAGCTGCCAAAGATGCGCGTGCATTGATCTGCAATTGCGTTGGCAGCCTCCGTTGCGAACAGCTTGGCCATGGAAGAAAGCTTGGCATCACGGTCACCCTGGTCGATCGACCAGGCGGCGCGGTAGACCAGTCCGCGGGCGGCCTCCAATTGTGTCCCCATTTCCGCAATCTTATGCGCGATCGCCTGAAAAGCCCCGATCGGGCGCCCGAATTGCACGCGCTGCCCGGCGTATTCAATCGAGGCCTCCAGTGCAGCTCGGCCAAGCCCTAACGCCAGCGCGCCGGTCATGGTTCGGATTTCGGCGAGGATCGCGCCCAGGTTCTGAAACCCGGTTCCCTGTTCCCCGAGCAAGCAGTCCGCCGGAATCTCGACATTGTCGAGAACTAACTCCGACGTCTCCGACCCCCGCACCCCAAGCTTTTCAATCTGCCGGCCTACTTTTACGCCCGGAACCCCCTTCTCGACCAGAAACAGATCGATCCCCTTGAACCCGGCATCCGGATCTGTCTTGGCGGCCACCGTGAAGAAATCGGCCACGGTGGCAGAGGTGATCCACATCTTGCGCCCCGAAAGCAGCCACCCGGCCTCGCATGGAGTCGCCCGCGTGGTGATGCCGCCAAGATCCGAACCAAAGTCCGGCTCCGTCATCGCGATGGTGCCGATCTTTTCACCCCGCAACGCTGGCTCCAGCAACCGCCGCTTGTGCTCCGCGCTCCCGAAGCGGTAAACCAGATCGGTCCCCATCAGGCTTTGCATGGCGATGACCGCAGCCAGGGACAGCGAGCCGCGTGCCAGTTCTTCAATCATCAGGCTGTAGGTCACAAAATCGGCTCCCATGCCCCCTGCCGACTCGGGATAGCGGAGACCGAGGTACCCATTTGCGGCGCAGCGCTCAAAAAGCGCCCTTGGGAACCGGCCCTGTTCGTCGATCTCCTGGGCCACCGGGATGACTTCATTGTCCACAAAGGTGCGGACGGAACCCTGAAAAAGGCGCTGTTCCTCAGTAACGGAAAAGTCCATCAGATTAACCCCTGGTCCTTCAACTCGTCGACATCGTAGCCAAGGCCGCCCCACACAGACGCATTATGCTCGCCCAAGCGCGGCGGGAAATCCAACATCATTTCCCTATTTTTCAGATATTCAGAGATGACGGCGGGCGGCGGGATGGCGATCTCAATCCCGGAGCGGGGATCGCGCGCTCGAACCAGGTGCTGGCTGATCAGCGGATCCTCAGAAACGTCTGGCAGCTCATTGACCTGAGAGATCGGCACGCCGATCGACGTAAACTCGCCGATCAGACGCTCGGCGGTCCGGGCACGGGTTATCGCCTCCAATTCTCGGTTCAGTGTCTTCACCGCGCTGATCCGGCCGGCGTTGTGCACATACTCGGGCCGCCGCAGCCCTTCAAACCCGGGCAGCTTGACAATCGCTTCCCACTGGCGGTCATTGCCCACCGCGAGGTAGACAAACCCATCCGCCGTCTGGAAAGTGGATGCCGGTGCGAAAAATCGATTGGTGTTGCCCTGGCGGGTAACGTGCACTTCGAAGCTGCGCGAGAGCATGATCGGTGAAACCAACCAGGAAACCGCGGACTGATACATGGATACTTCGATTTGACGTCCGTTTCCAGTGACCTGGCGGCAGTACAGCGCTTTCATGACTTCGCTATATGTGTGCTCCCCTGCACCGAGGTCGACCATTGGAATCCCGAAAACTGTGGGCTCACCTTCGGGATCGCCTGTCAGAGCCATAAACCCGGCCCGGGCCTGCAGGATGGGGTCGTACGCGGCTTCGTCGCTTTGTGGTCCGAAACCGGTTATGCCCACCCAGATCAGATCGGGCCGGACAGCCACAAGCGTTTCGTAATCAATCCCCAGCTTGGCATAAGATCGGGGTCGCTGATTCGTGGCAAAGATATCGACGTGCAGTTCCTCGATCAGATGGATGAGAAGCTGGCGACCGCGCTCGCTGGCCAGGTTGAGCGTAATCGACTCCTTCTGGAGGTTGTTCGGCAAATAATAGGCGTTCATCGCCGGCTCGTGCCCGGGTTCGGCATCAGGGTGGGGAAGCACTTCGGGTCCAACCCAACGGTTCGGGTCACCGCGCGGGGGTGCCTCCAGCCGAATCACCCGCATGCCATCTTCGGCGAGCCGCAAGGTCATGTAAGGCAAGGTGGTCGCCTGTTCAAGCGAAAGGACGGTAAGAGATCTAAATGGGTTCATCCGGCCGGCCTTTTTTCGGCTAAGTGGAGCAGCACGCCGAACGCATCCTTCGGGTGAACAAAGGCCTCGCGCCATACCTGCCCCTCGAAGATGACCCCCTCTGCGTAGGTATGGCGGTAGGCTATCCGTCCACCTCGACGCTCCAGCTCGGCGATGGCCGCATCCAGGTCGTCCACCTCGAGCGTGATGTGATGGACACCGGGGCCGTGGGTCTTCAGGAATTTCGCGACCGGGCTGTCTGCACGCGTCGGCTGCAGCAGCTCCATTCGGCTGTTACCAATCTCAAATGGACGATAGCGGATGCCCATATCCTCGATCAACTCTTCGTCGAAGAATCGCGCACCAAACCAGGTCTCGAAAAAACCCTGCGCCTGATCCAGATCGTCAACGGCCAGCGCAACGCGTTCGATCCCCTTGACGAAACTCAATGTTGCGCCTCTCCCAAAACCGCTCTCAACGCTTCCAAAAATTGCTCGTTTTCGGGCCGCGAACCAACGGTGACCCGAACCGCGTTGGGCATTCCGAAAGCGGTCATGGCACGCACGACCAGACCCCGCCGCATGAGGGAGTCAACGATCACCCCGGGCTGGATGGGAGGATCGGCGATGGTCACAAAGTTGGCCTGGCTTGGCAGCGCGTTGAGACCCATCCGGTGCAACTCGGCATGCAGGTACTCCCGGCCGTCTACGACCGCCTTGTAGTTGCGGTCCTGATATTCACAATCATCCAAACTTGCGGCTGCCGCCGCCAGGGCGATCCCCCCTGTGTGAAAGGGCAACTGTGCATGCCGGAGGTATTCGATCAGCTTGGAGGAACCAACGGCGAAACCAACCCGCAAATTCGCCAAACCCGCGGTCTTAGAAAAGCTGCGCACGATGATCAGATTGTGACCTTGATTGAACAGGGCGAGGCTGTCGGCACAGCGTGGATCGGTCACAAACTCTCGATAGGATTCGTCTATGACGACCACGACATGCCCTGGCATCATCGCCAGAAACGCTTCGAGTTCATCATGGCTGATGACATGACCGGAAGGGTTGTTTGGTGAGCACAGGAAGACAATCCGGGTCTCCCGATCTACCTGGCTGCTCATCACCGGAAGATCATGGGCATAATCGGCCCGCGAATCAACAATCCTGGGCGTGCCTCCGTAGGCAGTCGTCAGGATCTTGTACATCGGGAACGTGGCCCGGCTCATGACGGTGTTTCCGCCGTCGAACACGAACGCCTGGGTGATCATGCGGAGCAGGTCGGTGCCGCCATTCCCTATGATAACGTTCTCCTCCAGCACGTCGGCGTCGAGATATTGGCTCAATTTCTGGCGCAACTTCCGATCAGATATTCCGGGGTAACGATGCGCATTCAGAAGCGCGCGGCGCGCCGCTTCCACAGCGAGCGGCGAAGGCCCCACGCTGCTCTCGTTCGAGGCCAGTTTGATGACCTCATCCAGACCAAATTCTTCCTGGACCTCCTCAATCGACTTCCCGGCAATATACAGCGGGACCGTGAGGAGATTCGGGTTAAGGCGCGGCCCTTCTACGTTTTTGTCCATGTCCCTCGTCCAGTGCCCGTAAGATGCGATCCGGCGTCATCGGCAATTCGGTTAACCGCACCCCAATCGCATCGTAGATCGCGTTGGCAACGGCGGCCGCTGTCGGCGTGCCCCCCATCTCCCCCACGCCTTTTGCGCCGAATGGGCCTCCCGGATCGTCAGTTTCAACGATAATCGTCTCAATCTCCGGCATATCCGCCGCGGTGAACAACCGGTACTGGTGGAAATCCGGGTTCTGCACCTCTCCATCTTTTACAATCAACTCCTCCGTCAACGCATAGCCGAGACCCATCTGAGCGCCCCCCTCGATCTGGCCTTCAACCGCCATCGGGTTGATTGCCCGTCCGACATCGTTTGCGCAAGCCAACCTGAGCACACGCACGAGACCAGTCTCGATGTCGACTTCCACCTCGGCCATCTGGGCGCCAAAGCCATAGGTCGCGGAGATGTTGCCCTTGTAGGTATCTTTATCTACCAGTTTGGTTGGCGGATCATAGAACCCTTCGCCAATCACGACCTGGCCGCCTTCGCGGAAGTGCCGCCGTCTGACCACCTTACCCAGGGGGATGGACTTCTCCGGATGATCTCGAACCGCCACCAGCCCATCCCGAGCCATCAATTCCTGCGGGGATACGCCCAGAATTTCCGCCGCGGTCTCAAAAATCTGCTCGCGAGCCTTTAACGCCGCGATATGCGCCGCGTTGCCAGCGATATAGGTCGTCCGGCTGGCATGCACGCCCACATCCCATGGTTTGACGTCCGTATCACTATTGATCACGGAAACGTCCTCGATCCCAATCCCCAAAGCCTCGGCGGCGATCTGGGCCAGGATCGTTTCGGAGCCCTGGCCAATCTCAGAAGACCCGGTAACAACGGTTACATGGCCGAAATCGTCCACTTTCACCGTCGCACCACAGCCATCGCTGCGGTAAATACGCGCACCGCCGCCGACATTCAGTGTGGCGGCGAAGCCGACTCCACGCCGGACCCGCTCATCGCGCGCACGGGCGGACTGCGCCGACCCAATGAGCTGATCGTCTTGCGCGGCCATTGCCGGGTCTCTAGGGTCAGCAGCCGCAGCGTCAGCCTCCCGGTCGGCCGCCGCGGCCACAGCCTGGAGGCATTCTTTCAGTCCGCAAGACGTAATCACCAGGCCTTGCGGAGTCACGGAATTGGGCTGGTTGGCGTTGCGGATACGAAACTCCGCCGGATCCATGTCGATGGATTCGGCCAGCCGATCCATGATCGTCTCAACGAAGAACGTCGATTGGGGATTACCGTAGCCCCGCATCGCCCCGGTGCTGAGATTGTTGGTGTAGATGCAGTCTGCTCGAAAACGCACGTGGGGCACCTGATAGAGCGATGCGGTGGTCTCGATCATCACCAGCGGCGTGACCGCTCCCCAGGAGACATAAGCGCCGATGTCCAGGGTAGCAGAAACGTCCCGAAACGTCAGCCTGCCGTCCTGCGTCGCTCCCGCCCGAACACTGACCTCTACCGGTTGACGCGCTGGTGAGGCGATGAATTCTTCTGTGCGCGAATACGCCACCCGCACAGGTCGGCCGACAGATCGAGCCATCAGCGCAGCGATCGGTTCGTAGGGATAGATGTCCAGACCTCTGCCAAATGCACCGCCGATGGCGGTCTGGATGATCCGGATCTGCTTCCCGGGGATCCCCAGAGCTTCTGATAGATCGCGCTGCAGCAAGAAAGGTATCTGGGTAGTGCTCCACAATGTAAGCTGCCCGCGCTGGTCAAATTGCGCCACCACCACGCTGGTTTCCATGCAGGCATGTGTTACATACGGCAGGCGATAGGAGGCCTCGACGATGGCATCCGATTCGGTCTCGCCCTGGAGGACATCCCCATGGGAATAGTTATACGTTTGGAACAGGTTGCTGCCCCGTTCTGGGTGGATCAACGGTGCGTCTGCAGACAGCGCCTGCTGGGCAGAGAACACGGCAGGCAGCGGTTCGTACTGCACTTCGATCAGATCAAGGGCTTGATCTGCAGTTTCCATGTCGACTGCAACGACACCCGCCACTGCGTCACTCATGCAACGGACCACATCTTTGAAGGGTGTATTGTCCTTGCCGAAGCCAAATCTCGCTGACGGGTTATCCGCGGCCGTCAGCACCCGCTTTACGCCTGGAAGACGTTCGGCACGGGAAGCATCCACACGGAGGACCCTGGCATGGGGGTGCCTCGAAAACAGAATCCGTCCATGCAGCATCCCTGGGAGACGGACATCGTGCCCATAGATCGCCCGGCCCATTGCCTTGTCGGGAGCGTCCAGCTTGGGGATGCGCTGGCCAATCAACGAGGCTCGCGGCGCCATCTCATCCACTCGGATCCTCGCTTTCCGTGGTCGCCAGCAGTGCCTCAACGATTTTCACGTAGCCTGTACAGCGGCAAAGGTTACCGGATAGCCAGGCGCGGATCTCTGCCTCGGAGGGATATGGCGACTGCTGAATCAAAGCGAGCGAGTTCATCACAACGCCGGGTGTGCAAAACCCGCACTGAATCCCGCCCTTCTCCACCAGTGATCTTTGGAGGGCGTGCATCTTACCGTTTTGGGCGACCCCCTCAATGGTGAGCACCTCCGCACCGTCGTAATCGACAGCCAGTAACAGGCAGGACGTCATCGGCAGTCCGCCTACATGCACCGTACAGGCCCCACAGTTCCCGGTGTTGCATCCGCGGTGCGTGCCCATCAGTCCCAGTTCGTTGCGAATCACATCCAGAAGCGACCGCCGCGGGTCGAGATAGAGCTCATGAAGATCTCCGTTCACCCGCAGTGAAGTCAATTTTTTCATGACCCCGTCTCTTCGGATTCGAGAAACGCCATCAGAACCCGCCGCGTGAGCACCTCTACCATGCGCCGCCGATACCATGCTGATCCCTTGGCATCATCGATCGGGGCGCTCTCTTCTGCAGCCAGCGCTGCAGCCCGAGCGGCTGTCGTAGCCGATAGCGGCTGGCCAATCAAGACATCCTCCGCCCTGCGGGCGCGCAGGGGGGTCGGCGCCACGGCCCCCAGGACGACCCTGGCCGCCTGGCAGACCGCTCCCGAGCGCTTCAGATGAACTGCGACGCCCACGAGCGCGATATCCATATACGTTCGCGGTGCGTGCTTGAGATAGATTGTGCGTCCCTGTGGCGGGGGTATAAGGATCTCCTTCAGCAGCTCATCAGTCTTCAGGACCGTCTGCTCCGGTCCGAGAAAGAATTCATCCAGCGGAAACCGGCGATCTCCCGCTGGACCGACGATGGAGATCTCAGCCTGGAGCGCGATCAGCGGTGGCGCAAGATCAGCCGAGGGCGATGCGTTGCACAGATTGCCTCCCACCGTCGCAAAATTGCGGATCTGCACGGATGCCATCCGGCTGGCCGCATATGTCAAACAAGGATAATGCGCCTCGATCAGCTCGGATAAGGCGAGATCCTGGAGGGTCACCAGGGCCCCCATACGAAGACCCTTCCGGGAGTCATAGTCCATTCCCTGAAGCGCGGCCAGGCCCTTAATATCAATGACCGCCTCCGGGTTCAGAGTACCGGCCCGCATCTTCAACACCAGGTCAGTCCCGCCCGCGATCACGCGGCCACGCTGCTCAAATCGGGATAACAGGCCAATCGCCTCTTCCAACGATTTCGGCGAAAAATGATGAAACGCTTCCATGATCAGCTGATTTTTTCAGCCCTCTATCACGTTCGTGATGGATTCCACCCCCATCTTGTAGCCCATTTCCAGAGCCCTTAGATTAATCTCATGGCTCCTCGGAACGATTTTTCTCAAAGTTTGCTGTACCGTCTTATAGGAGAGCGGAAGTATCGGGGCTGCGATCGCAAAACCGGCCAGCACCACGTTCGCTACGGCGGGGACGCCAAGCTCCGAGGCGACGTGATTGGCAGGGAAGGTCAGCGCCAGGATGTTCAGGCGATCAAGGTGGGCGCGCACCTCAGCTTCGAACCCGCCGTCAGCGTTCACAAAAACGTTGCCTTCCCGGCGCAAAAAAGCGAGATTGCGAATCGCCTCGTTGGGTTCCATGGCGATTAAGATATCGGCGGTCCCACGCTGGATCAGAGGCGCTTCGCTGCCGCCAATTTTCAGGTGCGAAAGGACGGATCCACCGCGCTGGCTCATCCCGTGCGTCTCGGAAGCCAGCACCGCATGCCCGTCCGCAACTGCTGCCTCAGACAACAGGCGGGTCAATAAGACGACGCCCTGGCCTCCCAGCCCGGCAATGATGAGCTTGCGCTCCATTCAGACTTCCACCTTGGGCAGAATAAAGCCTTTATAGCATGCATCGATACACTGCCCGCAGTCGATACAGATCTTCTCATCCAGATCCACGCGGCTTTTATCGGGGCGCAGAACGAGCGCCGGGCACTCGAAGGCTTCAACGCAATAGCGACAGCCATCGCAATCCTCGGTGATAACAACGGGAACGGGATGTTCTCGTACTGGCGCTGGATCGAAAAGAACACACGGGCGATTCGCGATCACCACCGCAACGCCGCCATCCGGCGCCTGCGTGTGGTCGTAAGCAGCTCGCAAAATCTCCTGGAATGACCGCTGATCATATGGATCCGTGACCTGGACATAGTCGACACCACATGCGCGCACCAAATCGGTGATTGACACTTTGCGGGAAGCATCTGTCCCGTCCGCCAGGTACTCGCTTTCTGCCGTGGGTTGAAACCCGGTCATGGCAGTCGTGTGATTGTCGAGGATCAACAGCAAAAACCGAGCCCCCGTATGAACGGCGTTGATGAGCGGGACGACGCCCGAATGCAAAAAGGTCGAGTCGCCGATCGTGGCGACGATCGGCCTTTCATCCCCAACCAAGCGCCCGGCCTGATAGAAGCCATCCGCCATTGTGACAGATGCGCCCATGTCCACAAAGGTATCTACGGCCCGCAAATTGGTCCCCAAGGTATAACAACCGATGTCGCCCGGGTAGATCGCTCTTGGTCCAAAGGTGCGCTTCATACCGAAGAAGGCCGACCGGTGCGAGCAGCCCGGGCAGAGGCGCGGCGGACGGACCGGCAACGACAGGCCGGCAACAAAGGCTTCTAGCTCTGGGTCGTTGGGTGGCGGATTTACCGCAAATCCCGCGGCCCCAAGCACTCCCGACAACAAGTCAAACACGACTTCCGGTCCCAGCTCTCCGGCGGGTGGCACATGGCCATCTAGCCTGCCGCGGATTGCCCTCCGATCAGGGATTTGCAATTCGATACAGGCGTCGGGCTCCTCCAACACAACGGCCGTTTGCACCTGGGACAAAAATCTGTTGACAACGCTCCTCGGCAGCGGGTATGGTGTGCCAATTTTCAGAATCGGAACTCGTACGCCCAATTCCCGCAGCGCCTGAACTGCCGTGTGAAACGCGACGCCCGATGCTATCACACCAACCCGGTCTGTTATGCCCTCGTCGATCACATAATTAAGCGCGCTGTTTTCAAATTCAGATTCGATCTCGCCCAACTTCTGCATGAGCTCCCGATGCAGCAAATAGCGAAATTTCGGCGTGGCCGTCCAGCGGGGCGGGTCCTTGCGAAAACGCACCCGCTCGGGCTCCTCGCCGGCTCTTCCTTGATCCGACACCACCATGCTTTGCACAGCATGGCACAGGCGGGTCGTGGGCCGCAAGATAACCGGCAGGCCAAAGCGCTCCGAAAGCTCCAGAGCATAGTTGACCATGCTGTGGGCTTCCATCGGCGTGGCGGGATCGAACACCGGCACCTTCGCGTTCAACGCCATGAGGCGTGAATCCTGCTCCGTTTGCGAGGAGTGCGGTCCGGGATCATCGGCGGGGATCACAACGAAACCGCCGCGAACACCCGTATAAGCCGCGCTGAAGAGCGGGTCGGAGGCGACGTTGAGCCCGACCTGCTTCATCGCCACGGCAGCACGCAGGCCAGTCCAGCTGGCCGCCAGCGCCACTTCAAAGGCGACCTTTTCGTTGGTCGACCATTCGGTGTAGACGCGCTGGCCGAGTCGCTTCTTGTGTTTTATGACGCCCGCAAGGATCTCGGAGCTGGGCGTGCCGGGATAAGCTGTAACCACTCGACATCCTTGCTCTACGAGACCCAACCCGATGGCTTCGTTACCCAGGACTGTTTGCAATTCGCTCACGTCATTCATCAAATACGAAAACCGACTCCTGGTAAAGGCGAACCTTGTTAGCGCGCAAGCGCCGCCTGATGGTATCTGTCAGCCAGGCGTTCTTTTCCTCCCTTGTGCTGGTTCCCTTCAACATCTCCAGCGGGATGTCCAGTCCCAACACCCGTCCAGAGATCAGATGCCGCGTGATCCCCATGGGGACTTTGTCGCCATTGATCGCGATCTGGACGATCTCCGCCGGCCGGTAGCAGGGAAACCCGACAACCGCTGAAAAGCCCGGATATTGCTCACCAAGGGCCGTCAAATCAATCACGGCGATTCGGTGGACTTCGGCCTTTCCCCGATAGGTCGCTACCAGTCTGCAAAGCAGGTTGGCCTGGCGGTTGACATCGCCCCCGCACAGAATGGCAAATTCTTGTCCGTTGGTCATGAGCAGACAGGCCACGATTTCGCGATGCTCCAACATCCGGCGAGAGGTTTTGGCGTCCACCGGTTCCACCGTGATCTCGTCGACATCGGCCAGGTTGGCCAGCAGGCGGTTCGGCGCCATGCCAACGATCACGTGGTGCCAGACGCTGAGTTCTACATGCTCGCTGTCATAATCGACGATTTGGACGGGAACATCCTGAACCCCCATCTCCCGAAGAGCCGTGATCCGCGTGGCACCATCCAGGACGATGCAATGACCGCCGTAATCGGATACGATCGGTGGATTGCGCAGTTTT
>JABAOD010017674.1_pt3 | contig 18543 bp, 24 predicted proteins | sample 7062151 | NCBI WGS metagenome assembly JABAOD01 (sample SAMN14538626, study PRJNA623070) | marine sediment metagenome | biome: marine biome [ENVO:00000428]; feature: marine pelagic biome [ENVO:01000023]; material: deep marine sediment [ENVO:00002113] | place: India: Gulf of Khambhat ... | reverse complement strand
TTTTTTTATTCTCGCCGACTCCGACTCGATGTCCAAGAGCGAAGCCTCCACCTGCTGCTGAACAGACCACCTGACCCCGCAGACGGCCCTGGCGCCACCAGGGCCGTCTGTCGTACGTTGGCCGGAGCCGTGACGAAGGGGAAATCATGAGGCGAACGGCTCTCGTCGTTGTGGTGATGGCACTCACCATCATCGGGGCAGGCGGCATCGTCTGGGCCCAGCAAGACACCGAGACGGTGCTCGACGGCAAGGTGCGAGCCGGAGATACGATTCGCGTCGAAGCCGGCGAGACCATCGAGGAGGACCTGTATCTCTTCGGGAGCTCCATCACGGTCGACGCTGACGTGCCGGGCGACATCGTGGCGTTCGGCTCCGATGTCACGATCCGTGGCACCGTCGGCGGAGACGTGCTGGCTGGAGCCGGCACCATCCGCATCGACGGCAACGTGGAGGGAGACGTTCGCGCCGGCGCCGGCGACATCAACATCGATGGCAACCTCGGCGAGGACCTGATGGTCGGCGCCGGGCTGCTGGATGTGGCCGGCGACATCGGCGGAGACATCCTCTTCGGGACGGGTCAGACCTCGATCAGCGGCGACGTGGATGGCAGCGTGGTCGGTGAGACCGGCCTCTACAGCCTCGACGGGACCATTGCAGGAACCGAAGACGTCACCATCAACGAAGGGACCGACTTCGAACCGGTCCGCCGCCCCGCCTGGCTGCGAGGAATCAGTCGATTCGTTTCCATCCTGCTGGCAGGCGGAGTGCTGATGGCTTGGCTGCGTCGGCCTACTCGCAGCTCGCTCGACGCCGTGAGGTCGCAACCGGCGGCGTCGCTGCTCTGGGGCGGAGTGGTCTGGGGTGGCCTGCTGCTTGGTTCGATCGCCGGTGTGCTGCTGGCGCTTGCTCTGGCCCTCATCTTCGGCTTCCTGACCCTTGGTCAGTTGGTCGGCGTTGGTGTGTTCGCGGGGCTGCTGTTCAGCATCCTGTGCATCTTCGGCCTCGTCGTGGGTACGGTCCTCGTCGGTCCGGCCGTGGCGGGAACTGCGCTGGGCGAGTTGATCCTGCAGCGTCAGGACGAGGTTCCGCTTCTGGCGCTGTCTGTGGGGGCTGCGATCATCGTCGCGGTGGCGTTCATCCCGGTTGCGGGGTGGCTCATCGGAGCGCTGGCTGTGCTGACCGGGCTCGGGGCGGTGTTCCTGATGCTGCGAGGCCGCAGAGCACCCGCCGATCAGGGTGGAAACGAGCCGGCCTTGGCGTAGAGGCCGACAACAGAATCGGGAAGGTGCTCGCTGAGCCAGCGGGCACCTTCTGCCAATGCGTCGAGATCGAGGCCGGTGGCGTAGCCCATTCGGTGGAGCTGATACACCAGGTCCTCCGTGGCGATGTTGCCCGTGGCATTCGGGGCAAACGGGCAACCGCCGATCCCGCCGAGACTCGCGTCGAAGGATCGTGACCCGGCCTGGAGCGCCGCATACACGTTGGCGTAGCCGGTGTTGCGGGTGTTGTGGAAATGGCAGGCAATGGGCTGGCCCGGAAGAACCTCGCCGATCGCACCCAGTCTCTCTGTCACGTCAGCCGGAGTCGCCACGCCGATGGTATCTCCCAGCGTCAGCCGCGCCGGGGGAGTGGCGGCGCATTCTTCGATGACACCGACGAGGTCTTCCACGTCGACCTCTCCGTCGAACGGGCAGCCGAACGCAACGCTGAGCACGACAGAAGCGGCAATCCCGGCGTCTGCTGCCCGCGCGGCCAACTGATGCCACATGGCGATGGCATCGACAACGGATGTGTTCTGGTTGGCGGCGGCGAACCCCTCCGTCACCGGCACCACGATGTTGACTTCATCACATCCGGCGGCGATGGCCCGGTCCAGGCCCCGATCGTTGAGGACCAGACCCACGTAGGTGACATCCGGACGGTCCGGCAGCGATGCCATGACCGCTTCGGCGTCGGCCATGGCCGGGACGAGCTTCGGATGCACGAAGCTGGTCGTCTCGATCCGGCGGACTCCGGCGGCCACCGCTCGGTTGATGAGGGCGACCTTGGTGCGAGTGTCGAGGAGTGTGGCCTCGTTCTGGAGCCCATCCCGAGCTGCCACCTCGACGATCTCGACCGTGTCCGTCATGGGGTCCACCGGCGCCGCACGAAATCGGGGCCGAGGATCGACGCCGACGTGACTGCGACCCTCACGAACAGGTGATCGTCGTTCTCCGGCGTCCCGAAGAACTGGCTGAGGTCATAGGGCATCACGCCACTCTTCCAGACCCGCTGGCGGTCGTCGAGGCTCTCGTGAAGCGTGGCTGTGGCGCGAGCGAAGCATTCGCCGGGAGCGCCTGCGGCGCCGATGGGCCAATGGAGTGCGACATCGGAGTGGGTCCGGAGATTTCGTGCCTTGGTAGACCGAGGTCTCGTTCCGAACCAGATGACCCCCTCGTCTCCGAATCCGGGACTCACCACGGCGACGTGCGGTCGGCCGCTGGTGCCGGTTGTGGCGAGATAGGCGACCCATCCGCACGCCTGGGCCGCGGCCACGAACTCATCCCAGGTGAGGTCGGTCACCGGCTCACCAACCCGAAGATGTTGCCGTCGGGGTCAGTCACGGAAGCCAGGACATCGCCCATTGGCTTGAGTTGCGGCGGATATCGGACCTTCGCGCCCAGCTCAACGAACCGTTCGAAGGTGGCCTGGAGATCGGAAACGTCGAACCAGAGACTCACGCCGCCCCCGCCCACGCGTACTGCGTGGGTCTCGTCGAAACCCAGGTAGGTCCCGCCGGGCAGGTCGAAGCCGATGTGGCCGGGGACCCGGTTGGGATCCCCCAGCTCCAATCCGGCAGCGTAGAAATCGCTCAGCCGTTGCATGTCTCGCGTGTAGATGATGATTGTGTCCAGGCGCCGGACAGTCACAGCAGCGTCCTGATGCCTTGCTCGTGGCCCAACAACCAGGCCTTCTTCTCGACACCGCCGGCGAATCCCGTGAGAGCGCCGTTGGCTCCGACCACCCTGTGGCACGGCACGATGATCGAGAGTGGGTTCCGTCCGTTGGCAGCACCGACGGCTCGGGAGGCCTCGGGTTTCCCGAGCCGTTCAGCGATCTCGCCATAGGTGACGGTCTGCCCGAAGGGGATGGACTCGAGGATCTCCCAGACGCTCTGTTGGAACTCGGTGCCCACCGGGTCGAGCGGTATCGAGAAGTCACGCCGAGCCCCTGCGAAGTACTCGAGAAGCTGGTCGACGGCCGCTGCCAGGACTGGATGTGAGTTCCGGGCCGGTGGAATCGAATCGAGGTGGACACGCCCTGGCTCATCGTCGTCCCACAGCACGGCGCGAAGGCCGATGTCCGAGGCAATCAGGGTGAGTTGCCCAACAGGGCTCTCGAAGCGAGACGAGACCAGCATCGTCCCGAAGCTAGTTGCTCAGCCAGAGGCGGCTTGACGGCGTTGATAGAGCCACCACCAGAGACCACCGTGTATGAGGGAGGCGGCCAACAACACCAGCGCGGCTGTCCAGTATCCGAGGGCAGCAGCCACGATCACCGTGAAGAGCGCTGTCGCAACGAGGGCCACGCGGGCTGCATTCAGAGACGAGCCGAGCATGTCACGAGTGTACGCCCGTTGCTGTGGCAACGACAGCCCTCACGAATGGAGACTGGCCGGCTTGGATTCTCTCACCGAGATGTTCGGGAGGATGCGCGGCCAACGGCATCCAATGCTCCCGCCACGAACCGATGTTGGAAGCGGCGCACCAAGGGAGACGCCACCGCGACGAGCGGGTCCACAGGCCTGCTGAACGCCGTGATTCGGAGGCGTGTCCCGTCGGGGCCTTGCTCGATGACGAAGAGCTCTTCGCCAGTAACGACGTGTCCCTCGACGGTGCCATATGCAAAGCCCCACCGCTGCGCTTCATCGATCACGGCAACGATCCGGGCCGGCACCAGCCACCGTAAACCGGCCGCTCTGGCGAGCACAGCAACGTCGCGCCCCGGCTCGATGGTCGCCTCGCGTGGATGGACCTCGACCCAGCTCTGATCATGCGTTGTCCACGCTCGCATCGCTCCGATCGCCTCGATGGAGTTGTCCATTGCGATCGTTGCGTCAGTTCTGCGATACCCCGGCGGTGCCTCGCCTTCCAGTGTCATGCCTGGCGTTGCGTAGGACAGAGGACGCAGTGCGAGAGTGTCGACATAGGCATCGAGGTAGTGCGCCGACGGGCGGCGAAGCGAGAGGCCATCGGCCCAAGAGAACATCTTCACCAGCTCAAGACTATGACTGCTCCCGGCCATACATGAATCTGGAACATTCGACCGTCATGAACGTTGATGGAGGCAATGACTCCTCAGCAGGCTGAGTTCATCTATGTGGCCGATCCGATGTGTTCGTGGTGTTGGGGCTTTTCCCCTGTGTTCGAAGGTATGCGGCGCGAATTCGGTGAACGCTTCTCGTACCGATTGATCATGGGCGGGTTGCGCCCTGGCCCCATGGCGCAGGAACTCGACGATCACATGCGCACCTACTTGGCTCATCATTGGGAGGCCGTGGCGGAACGGTCGGGACAACCCTTCAACCATCAGGCGCTGGAGCGGACCGGATGGCTCTACGACACCGAGCCGCCTGCGCGCGCGGTGGTGACGATGCGGACGGTCGCCCCTGAACGGGAGATCGAGTTCTTCGGTTCGGTGCAGCGCGCGTTCTACGCCGAGGCTGTTGATGTGGTCGATCCGATGAGCTACCCGGCATTGGTCGAGGAGCTTGGAGTGGAAGCGGCACCGTTCATGGAGCACTTCGACTCGGATGAGATGAAGGCCGCTACCCAAGCTGACTATCGCCATGCCCGGGAGCTCGGTATCGGTGGGTTCCCGTCTGTTGTGGTCCGAAAAGGCGAGGATCTCGCTCTGCTCACTCGCGGCTGGGCGCCGCTCGACCGACTCGTACCCGCATTGGCGGGCTGGCTCGACGGGTGATCGGGCCGGGGCGAAGTGCCCTGGGGACGGGACGATCACAGGCGTAGTGTCTGCATCATGACACGACGATGGTTCTACGTCGCCCTCCTTGGGCTGATTCTGGTGTTGTCGGCATGCGCACCCGGAACAGAAGAGTTCGTCGACCGCGAGGCCGGCTTCTTCTTCGGGATCTGGCACGGATGGATCGCTCCGATCTCGATCATCTGGCACATCTTCGACGAGAGCGTGCGGATCTACGAGGTGAACAACACCGGCATCTGGTACGACGTGGGTTTCTACATCGCGGTGATTTCGGGCTTCGGCGGCATCAGCCTCACCCGCGGTCGGGCGCGGCGCAAGCGCCGGAAGAAGGACTAGCTCGCTGCGATCTCTGCGACGGCCCTGAGCAACTCGGGCGGGCCCTGGACGAGGATCTCCGTGATCAGCGTCTCATTCCACTTCGCCCACTCCTCCTTGATCTTGTCCACCGGACCGACCAGCGCGACATCCTCGACCATCGCCAAGGGCACCGCTGCGACCGCTTCTGCCTTCCGGCCGTCGAGGTAGAGCTCTTGAATTCGGGCGCACACACTCTCGTATCCGATGCGCGCCAGGACCTCATAGTGGAAGTTGGCGTCTTTGGCGCCCATCCCACCCACGTAGAGCGCAAGCAACGGTCTGACCACGTCGGCCGCTTGTTCGACGTCGGGGTTGACGACGATGGGCACAGGACACGGGATCTCGAACGTCTCGGGAGTGCGCCGGGCTCCGTCTCGGCCGAAGCCCTGTTCCAATGCTCTCCGATAGAACTCGTCGCTCCTCGGAGAGAACCAAAACGGCAGCCATCCATCCGCAATCTCGGCAGCAAGCGCAACGTTCTTGGGTCCCTCAGCAGCCAGATAGATCGGAAGGTCCGTTCGGAGTGGATGGATGGTGGACTTCAGTGGCTTGCCGAGCCCCGAGCCACCCTGGTGAGGAAGTTGGTAATGGGCCCCGTCGAAGGTGACGCGATCCTCCCGAGCGATGATCGATCGCACGATCGACACATACTCCCGGGTTCGTCCGAGGGGCTTGGGATAGGGCATGCCATACCAGCCTTCGACGACTTGAGGCCCGGAGACGCCCAATCCGAGATTGAACCGGCCGCCCGACAGATGATCCATCGTCATGGCGGCCATGGCGGTGGCGGCAGGCGTGCGGGCTGACATCTGCATGATCGCGGTACCGAGTTGCATGGTGGAGGTGTGCGATCCCCACCACGCCAACGGGGTCAGGGCGTCGGAACCGTACGCCTCGGCTGTCCACACTGATCGGTAGCCGAGTTGTTCGGCGAGTTGGAGAGTTGCGGGCATGTCGGAGGGCGGACCGGCGCCCCAGTATCCGATCATCAGTCCGAGTTTCACACGCACTCCTCGTCGGGCCGCGTGCGGACGGTAGACGACTCACGTGCTGGAAGGTCGAGACGCCTAGAGTCGGCGTATGGCCGAGCGCACCTACGAGACCGACGAGATCACCATCTACTGGGACTCGTCGCGTTGCATCCACACGGGAAACTGCTTGCGAGCCCTGCCTGAGGTCTTTGACACCTCCCGGCGTCCCTGGGTGCAGCCCGGCGACCACGCCGGAGAGGAGATCGTCGACGCGATCGAGCAGTGCCCGACGGGAGCCTTGAAATACGCATGGAAGGACGGCAGTCCCACTGCCGACAAAGGCACGGTTCGAGTGGTGCCATCGCCCAACGGTCCCTTGTTTGTCCGGGGGACGGTCAGGATCGAGACACGAAGAGGGGACGTGATTGCCCAAGAGGATCGGGTGGCGCTCTGCCGATGCGGTGCCAGCCAGAATCAGCCGTTCTGCGACCTCTCTCACCGAGATGTCGGATTCCGTGACAACCCGAACGTCATCCCGGAGTACCGCCGTGACGCGGATTCGCCCAGCGACGTGGGGTCCGGAGAATGATCCCGACAAACCTCAGGTTGCCGAGATCGGACGTGAGGGACGACCGATGAACACATTCCTGTGGATCCTGCAGGGCCTCTTGGCCGCCTTCTTCCTCTTGGCCGGTGCCATGAAGGTCACCCAACCCAAGGAGAAGGTGGCAGAACAGCTGGATTGGGCCGCTGATGCCGCAGAGGGCTCCATCCGGGTGATCGGCGCACTCGAGATTTTGGCCGCAGTGGGATTGATCGTGCCGCCGCTGGTGGGTATTGCCCCGATCATGACACCGATCGCTGCCGTTGGCCTGGCGCTCCTCATGGTTGGCGCGGTCATCACGCATTTCCGCCGCGACGAGAATCACATGATCATCCGGAACGTCGTCCCGTTGATCCTCGCGGCGGTGGTCGCCTGGGGCCGGTTCGGCCCCGAAGCGTTCTAGCTGTGTCGCGAGCCGCGAGCCTGCGGCCGCGTGCCGTCAGCCGATCACATGGAGCTCGGTCTGCCTGCCGTCGAGATACGTGACGCGCGTTCCATCGAAGAAGGCATCTTCCTCGAGCATGATCGAGACCGTTTGACCGTCCCACTCAGGAACCTCGACCGCCGCCGACAGCTCGATGGCGTGGGCGGTATTGGGACGAAGCGGGTAGTCCCCAGCCCCGGGGACCCCGTCCTGCATGTCCCAGAGCCCGATGGTCGGGCCCGCTGCGTGACCGTGGAGCCCGAGCGGGTGGGTGTAGATGGTTGGTCGAATCCCTTCGTCGACGGCCCGACGTCGAGCGGCGGCGAGGATCTCGTTGCCGGATCGNNGCCGCGAGGATCGCGTTGCCGGATCGGCCCGTCTCGAACTCCCCGGTGAGGATGTCTTGGAGTCGATTGCCGGTCGCCAGCGCAGTCTGCAGGCCGGCAGGCGGCGCAGACTCTCCGGGAGCGAGGACGTAGGCCATGTGCTGCTGGTCGGTGTGCAGCCCCAGCGAGACGAGTCCGAAGTCGACGTGGAGGAGATCACCCGGCTTGACGATCATCTCGGCAGGCCTGCTCGAGAAATCGGTCGGGGCCGCGCCACCCCTGCGCTGCAGAGATAGCGTCGGATGGAACCACGAGTCGAGCCCTCGATCGTGCACCTGCTGGCGGAACCACCACTCGAGCTGGTCGGTGGACGTCTCGTGCGGGCGTACCGTGTTCGAAGAGAGACCCTCGGCAATGATCGTGTGCGCCAGCTGACAGGCCGCCTCGAGATGCTCGACCTCCTCAGGCATGCGTGTTTCGAGCCAGCCCAGCGCGAGCGGCTCTCCTGAGACCAACCGGCCCATCAACACCTCGGGGAGAGCGTCGTTCAGTTGTCGGAGCTCGCCGGCACTCGCACCGTCGGCGAGCGCAAAACGTCGAGACGTGTTGACGGCGATGGAGGCCGGGTCGGCAGCAATCAGGCGCTCCACGAGAGCCTTCCACTGGTCGGGCTGCGTGGCCGGATCCCACACACCCCGAAAGACGCCGGCGTCGTATCGGCTGATGGCCATCCGCTGCTGTCCGTGTTCGAGGAACAGCAGAATGGTGCGTCTCCGGGCTGACAGCCAGGTGGCGGGGAGCATCGTGCGGAGCACCGGATCCTCGTTGTATTCGCGGCCCATGACGACCCAGGTCTCGATGTCATGTTCGGTCATCAGAGCCGGGACGATGGTCTCGAGTCGCCGAACCAACCACCCATCCCTGATTGCGGCTCGATCGGCGAGGGCAAGCGCGGTGGCCCTACCAGTCGACACCGATGTACTTCTGCTCGAGGTACTCCTGCATGCCCTCGATGGCGCCTTCGCGACCGAGTCCCGATTGCTTGACTCCTCCGAACGGTGCGGCCGGGTCTGAGACCAAACCGCGATTGACCGCCACCATCCCGGCGTCGAGCCGTTCCGCCACCTGCATGGCTTCACCCCGATCGCCGCCGAAGACGTAGGAGATCAAGCCGTACTCGGTGTCGTTGGCCTGCTCGATCGCGTCCTCGAGGTCGTCGAAGGGCACCACCGGTGCCACCGGGCCGAAGATCTCCACCTGGAGAATCGGTGCTTCCGGCGACACGTTCGCCAACACGGTCGGGTTGTAGAAGAAGCCCTTGCGATCGGGGGCATCGCCACCGGTGAGCACAGCGGCATCGCCGTCGACCGCCCCCTGCACGAGCTCGGCCACCTTGTCACGCGTGGAGGCGTTGATCAGGGGACCGACATCGGTGGACTCATCGGAGCCGGCACCCAGCCTCAGCGCTTTCATGGCCTCGGTCATGAGCCGGCCGAATTCGTCCGAGACCGAGGCGTGAACGTAGAAGCGGTTGGCGGCTGTGCAGGCCTCGCCTGCATTGCGCATCTTGGCGAGCATTGCGCCTTCGACAGCTTTGTCCAGGTCAGCATCGCCGAGGACCAAGAACGGAGCGTTGCCTCCCAGCTCCATCGATGTCTTGAGCACTCGATCAGCTGCCTGAGCCAGGAGGATGCGGCCGACTTCGGTCGAACCGGTGAACGAGAGCTTGCGAACCCGATCGTCGTCCATCATGGCTTTCACGGTGGCACTGGAGCGGTGAGCCGGAATGACGTTGACGACGCCGGCCGGGACACCCGCTCGCTCCAGCAGGTCGGCGAGGGCCAGCGCAATGAGAGGAGTGTCAGTAGCCGGCTTGAGAACGACGGTGCATCCTGCGGCCAGGGCGGGGCCGATCTTGCGGGTCCCCATGGAAAGGGGGAAGTTCCATGGCGTGACGAGGAGGGACACCCCAACCGGCTGGTTGAGCACGACTATGCGCTTGTCGCCGGCCGGTGCGTCGTAGACCCGTCCGTAGTTGCGAACGGCCTCCTCGGAGAACCAACGGAAGAACTCAGCCCCATACCGAACCTCGCCCCGCGAGTCCGCCAAGGTCTTCCCGTTCTCGAGGGTGATCAGCTGGGCCAGATCTTCGGCTTCTTCGTGGATGAGGTCGAATGCACGGCGAAGGATGTCGGATCGATGACGCGGGGAGGTCGCGGCCCAGCCGGCCGCCGCGTCATGAGCTGCCGCGACCGCTGCGGTTGCGTCGGCCGGCGACGCCGAAGCCACGTGGGCGATGACCTCTTCCGTTGCCGGGTCCACCACGTCGATGGTCGAGCCGTCCGATGCCGGCTGCCATGAACCCCCAATGAACAGGGCGTTCTTCTCTTCCTTGATCAGCCTGTCGACCAGACTCATGGGCTCCTCTTCGTGAGATCTTGGCGATGCTATCCGGGACGTCAGAGACTGACGACGGGGATCTCGAGTTGATCGGCGAGTGCCAGCAGGGTCGGAGCGACATCTCCATACACGATGCCGTAGTGATGCTCCAGGCCTTCGTTCATGATCGTGGCAAGCACTTCCGGCAGGGGCCTGTCGAACCGGAGGGTGCCCGCCGTTCCCGAGAAGGGGAGCGGTGCGTCGATCATCTCTCCGCTACCCACCACCAACCTCGTCTGCTCTCCTGATTGACTGAGCCGGGCGACGGTCACCCGCCCTGGAGCCAGCGGGAACTCGTTGAGTAAGGGGAGACGCCGATTGGAATGGATTGTCGCTGTGGGCGAAGTGTCGGCATGTGCCATTTCAACGGGTGCCAGACCGCAGTGCCACACGACAGCCGTGCCACTCGTCTCGTCGAGGTCCACGAGATCGGCCACGAACGAGGGGGAATCGGCGGCCCATTGGAGGATCAGGGAGGTGATGACGCCATAGGCGTCTGCCTCGCACAGAGCAGGAAGCCCGAGGTCGCTGTTCAGCTTCGACTGTGCCGTACACGCTGCGCCCCCAAACTCCGTGAAGCACTCCGGCCAGCACCTCGTCGCCAGCCCTGACCAACCTGCCTCAGCGGCCAATGATCTGAGACCCAGGTGGAGGCGAACGGATGGCTCGATGGTTGCGCCCTCGAGAGGCGCGAGGTCCAGGGTCTCTGCAATCGATGCGGTGGTGGTGGCGACCTCTTCGTCGCTCGCCTCTCGGCCCCGTGCAAAGAGAGCTTCGAGAACCATCGGTTCGATGGTGACGCCAACCGTGGACCTGGCGGTGTCTACGTCGAAGTCGCACGGCTCGAAGCCGGTAGGGCGCTCTCCGACGACGCCGATCGTGGTGTCAGCCAAACGACGAGCGATGGTGGCGGCGTCTTCACTCGCTGCTGAATCGAAGACGGCAGACACAACAGCCGGCTCCCAGTGGTCGGCGTCTGCGATCGCCGCACGGAGCAATTCGACAGCAGCCGGATTGTGGGGATCGGCATGCAGGAAGCGGTACTCACGGCCGAGTCGCCGTAGAACATAGGCCGCGAGATTGATGCCACAGAACGAGTTGCGACGAAGACGCCCGCCCGTTCGAGGTTCCGGCGCAGCCCACAGCAGGATCGGTGCGTCGGTCGACGATGCGGCCTGTACCACCAGCGTCGAATCGGCAAACGAGGCCTGCATCACCACCAGAGCGTCGATGTCGACATCAGCCCATGCTGCAGCTGCGTCACTGACGGCCTGCTCCTCCATGCTCAAGTCAGCCGATCCGACCGCGTCGGGACAGACCCGACGAACCACGTCGTAGGACGCGTCTGCCAGCTGTGCTGCGTAGGGGACGTCAAAGGTCGGTCGTGCAATCGCCAGAAAGCCGAGCCTCATGCCGTCTCCTCTCCCTCGGCGTACCTGACCCGGAAGTCGGGGCCACTCTCGAGGCCGGGCCCATCGGGCTGGAACGAGCGATGCTCACTCCACGGAAGTGCCGAGTCGGCTGCCTGGGCAGCGATATTCTCCATGTAGGGGATGCCGTTGGTCCGAAGCTGTCGACGGAAACCGTCCCAATCGGGGAAAGCCTGGAAGGCTTCCCACCAGATCGCACGGCCGGCCAGAAAGCCACTTGCCCCGGCTTGGAAGGCGTAGTGCAGGATCCGTTCGAATGCGGGCTGCGTCGCACCAGCTGACAACATCACCCAGGGACGGGCCGCAGCCCGATCGAGGGCCCGGAAGGCATCGATGGCCGCATCGGCATCGGCGGAATCTGGTGCAGGCACCTCAGCAGCCGGCAGCGGGCTTTCCAGCTTGAACAGATCGACCCCAAACTCAGGAGCCGAGAATGTCTCGACGCTCTCGAGGACGTGCTCGGTCCGCTTTGCCGGCTGCTCCACGTAGTCGGTGGTGTGGCCGGCTTCGGTCGGAAACGGATAGACGAGAAGTTCGAACACGAATGGGATGTCGTGGGCGCTGCATTGCGCTCCGATCTCCGCAACGAACTGTTGCTGGTGCTCGAGGACTTCAGGTGCTGCATCGGGCCGGTACCAAGCCAATACCTTGACGGCGTCACCACCCGCCCGCTTGATCTTGGCTACCGACCAATGATCGATGGCGGAGGACTTCCGACCAGCCTCGGTCTCCTCGAAGATCGAGTCTTCCAGCGTCAGGATGAGACCCTGTGACGGCCGAACGACGTCGATGGCAGCCGGGTATGCGAAGTGCGGATCGAGGAGCATCGCCGACGAATGGGGGGCGAGCTCCTCCACCAGGAGCCGCTTGACCCTGGCCACGTCGTCATACGGTGCCTCGTTCGAACCTCGCCGCGTCGCAACCAGGGTCTTGATCGGAGGACGCTGGTCCACGGCAGTCATGGTGAAGATGCCCCGGCTGTCTGCCAGCCGGCGCAATCCCCAGAGTTTGCCTGCGCTGACCTTCATCGTTCCTCCAAGAACTCGTCGACTTCACTGCGTGTCGGAATGCCGGCCCTGCCGCCGAAGCGCCGGCATTTGACCGCAGCCGCCGCTGATGCCCAGCGCAGCGCCTCGGGGATCTCGCGGCCCTCAGCGAGCGCCAGCGCAAACGCGCCATGGAACACGTCTCCGGCTCCGAGGGTATCGACAACCTCGACGTCGAAGGCGGGTTGGCGGTGAATCTGTCCGGCTTCCAGCCAAGTGGTGCCTCGTGCCCCCTGGGTAGCCGCCACCCAGGCACCCGTTCGTTGTTTCGCTTCGGCAAGGGCCGCCCCGAGATCCGTCATCCCCGTCCATCTCCGGAGTGTGTCGGAGGCAAACACGACGTGCGACGCAGCATCCAAGACACCTGGTGAGTCGGCGGGGTCGTGATCGCAATCGACGATGCCGGGAATCTCCAGACGGCGGGCCGCCTCGAGCGCCGCCACGGCACCGGCGCTCCACCGCATGTCAACGAGGACCGCCGCCGAGCCGGTGAAGTGGCGTGGGTGGGGCGGAGCTGTGTCGAAGAGGTCAGTGGATGCGTGATTGACGATGAGACGCTCGCCGAAGCGGTCGACCAACACCAGAGACTCGGGTGATTGCCTGTCCGGTTTGGCCACGATGGCTCCCGTCTCGACGCCCTCCTCTTCCAAACCGGCAATGATGGAGTGGCCGGCCTCGTCGTTGCCGACAACTCCACAGAACCTCGCTCGGCCGCCGAGCCGGGCAACGGTGACGGCGGCGTTGGCGGCCACACCGCCTCCCACCACCGCTCGTTCAGAAGCGCGGTACTTGCCCGGAGTGGTCGGATGCTCGTCGACCTTGAACACTCGATCCAGCACGGCGATGCCGACACAGGTCACGTCAGGCATGAGCGAGTTCTTCCACGACCGCCTCGGCCACCACGCGGCTCACTCGAACATTCGACTCCTTCGTGACCCCGGCGATGTGAGGCGTCAGGAGCAGGTTGGGAGTGTCGGCGAAGGCTGTGAGCCGGGCAGCCGACGGAGGTTCGTCCTCGAACACGTCGAGGGCGGCTCCACCCAGCTTTCCCGCCCGCAAGGCGTCGACGATGTGCGTCTCGTTCACCACGCCGCCCCGCGACGTGTTGATGACGATTGCCCCATCCCGCATCGAGGAGATCGCAACCTCGTCGATGAGATACCTCGTCTCCGGCACGAGCGGGACGTGGACCGACACCACGTCGGACAACCGCAAGAGCTCAGACCACAGGGCACGCTCAGCTGGATCCAAGTCGGCGTGCTCGGCCAGGTAGGGATCGTGAGCAAGGATCTTCATGCCCAGAGCAGCTGCCCGAGAGGCAACCTGTCGGGCGATGGAGCCGTAGCCGACCAGACCCAGCGTGCGGCCGAACAGCTCTCCGCCGGTGAGTTCGGTGCGGGGCCAATCCCCACGGATGACCTGAGCCGCAGCACTGAACACGCCGCGTATCAGCACGAGCATCGCCCCGATCACATACTCGGCGACGGCCACTGCGTTGGCGCCGATGGCAGGACGCACGGCGACCGAGTGAGCAGCACAGGCATCGAGGTCGATGTTGTCGAGGCCTACTCCCAGCCGGCCGATGACTCGGAGCGCCGGAGCCGCGTCGAGCAACATCGAGGACACCTGAGTCCGGTTCCTCACGATGACGGCTTCGGCTCCTCCGAGGGCTTCCAGCAGGGCTCCCGGATCGTCGAACAGGTCAGGGCGATAGTCCACATCGTGGAGCGTCTGCAGGAACTCGACAGCTCCGTTGTCCATGAACTCAGTGATGACGATGCGCGCCATCACTCAGGCCGACGCCAGCGCGGCCCAGTCGATGGGCTGCGTGTGGTCGAGGGTTGCATCGGCCGGCGGCATCGGATACTTCAGTCCGCTTCCGCAGTTGAACAACACCACCCTGTCACTCGAGTCCACCAGGCCCTCATCGAGAGCTCGTAGATAGGCGGCATGGGTTGCCGCACCTTCCGGGCACAGCAGCAACCCGTCGTCAGCCGGCACATCTTCTTGGGCCCTGGCGATCTCATCATCCGGTACGGCAATGGCGAAGCCTCCGCTTTCCCGAACCGCCTGGAGTATCAGGAAGTCACCGATGGCGATCGGCACACGGATGCCGGATGCAATGGTGTGAGCATCGGGCCACAGCTCGGCATGCTCAGTGCCCTCGTCGAAGGCTTTGACGATCGGGGCACACCCGGACGCTTGGACCGCAACCATCCGCGGCAGGTCATCGCCGAGCCAACCGATGGCTTGGAGCTCGTGAAACGCCTTCCACATGCCGATGAGTCCGGTGCCGCCGCCGGTGGGATAGAAGATCACATCGGGCAGCTGCCAGCCGAGCTGCTCGGCCAGTTCCAGCCCCATCGTCTTCTTGCCCTCGATCCGATATGGCTCCTTGAGCGTGGAGACATCGAACCAGCCCATCGGGTCTTTGCCGGCGCCGACGATCTTGCCGCAGTCGTTGATCAGGCCGTTGACCCGCCACACCTTGGCGCCCTGCAGCGCGATCTCGCGCACGTTCACTTCCGGTGTGTCCGCCGGACAGAAGACGTAGGTCTCGATACCGGCCCGGCTCCCATAGGCGGCGAGCGCCGCTCCGGCGTTGCCGTTGGTGGGCATGGCGATGCGGGTGACGCCGAGCTCCTTGGCCATGGAGACGGCCAGGGCCAGGCCGCGCGCCTTGAACGAGCCGGTCGGCAGTCGCCCCTCGTCTTTGACGAGTATCTCGCGTGCCCCGAGTCGACGGGCTGTTCGCTCGAGCGGTACCAGAGGCGTGGCCGCCTCGCCCAGTGACACGACATTGCGTGTCTCTCTCACCGGCAGAAACTCCCGATAGCGCCACATGTCCGGCGGCCGGCCCGCAATTGCGTTTCGGTCGATTGCGCCGCCCAATGACTCGAGGTCGTAGCGGACCAGCAGAGGCTTTCCGGCGTCGGACAGACCCTGGACGACGTCTGACTGATAGAGCTCTCCGGTTTCGGAGCATTCGAGGTGAGTGACGAAGGTCGGTCGATCGACCGTGAGGTTGGAGTTGTGCACGTTCGGCATCCTACGTGTGAGCGAATCCACCTCTGCGGGAAGGGGTCACAGGGTTGTTGGACGAACAGCACCGTGGATCCAGGGTCGAGAGAACATCTGGAGATACCGGAGGACGCGGCCACGAACGGGACTGATGCCCCTGTCGGCTCTGCTGACAATGTCTCATGGTGTCGTCAGCGCTCCAACAGAGAGGAGTGACATGGCAACGCTTCGAGAGCGCGAGCAGACGGCGACGCCGGTCGTCGCTCGAGTGAGACACACGACCGAGTGGATCGTTGGATTACTCGGTGCCGTGGCGGCGCTGATCGGCGCATGGATGTACTACGGACCAGAGGACGGCACGCTGACGTTGTTCAACTCGTCCTGGTCGGCAACCGACATCACCGAAGGCTGGGCATTCGCTCTGCTGATGGGTGGAGGGGTGTTCCTGGCCTTCTCCTTCGCCCTCGCTGCGTACAAGCTGTACAAGCGGGATGCCGAGTACACACCAGCTGTCTTGACAACGGGGGTTCTGGCGCTGGCCGCATTGGCCGGGGCAGTGATCTACCTGTTCATCTGGCTGTAAACGAACAAGGGCACTTCGAGGGGCGGAGGGGTTAACCCTCTGCCCCTCAGCGCGTCACTCCTGTGCCTGGATGATGGCGACGACCTCCCGATCGTTCCGGGTCACATTCACCGAAGTGAGGAAGTCGGATGTCGACCAGCTCAGCGTTGTGGTTCCTTCTGATGAGAACTCGGAGCGACTCACGTCGGGCAGGTCGGAGAAGTAGTCCTCGTAGAAGTCTCTCACCCGGTCGAAATCGTCGCGATCCCATATCACGACAACGCTGAACCGGGTGACGGCGTTCTCGGTGAACGAACTCGTCGACGAGACTTCGTAGCCGTCGGGCACCGGCATCGGAAAACCATCCGGAAGCTCGCTTCCGCCGATGGTCATGGTGCCTGAGCCTTCGTCTGCTCCGTCGCTGAATTCGATCGTGGCTTCGTCGTCGTTGAAGTCGATGTCGACTTCTCCACCACCCTCGGCCTCGATGGCTCGCTCGGTGATGTTCTCCGCCACACTGCTGCAGGCTGCAACCAGGATCGTCAATCCCACCATCGCAGCCAGATGTCCACGTCGCTTCATGCGAACACCATATTGAAGACTCCGTCGCCCCGCCGCACGGACGTCAGGATGGGTCAGGGAGCGATAGCGGGAAGCCCGTCGATGCTGGCCGCGTTCCTCGCACGCCAATAGTCGGGGAGGTCAGTCCGGCCCTTCTTCTCTGCCCAGTCCAGGAGGCGGGTTCGGTCGCCTCGCAGGTCCATCTCCGGCACTCCGAATCCGCACGAGCGGCCAACCTTCTCGACGTCGATGTCGATGATCGAACGAGTACCCGTGTACTCGGGAAACCATGCTGACGCCTCAGCGAAACGCGAGTCTGCCGGAGTGATGACACCTCCTGTCCCATACAGTCTGACGATGCGTGGTGGCCCGTCGAATGCGCAGAACATGATCGTGATGCGGCGGTTTTGGCGTACGTGGGCAATGGTCTCCACGCCGCTTCCAGTCAAGTCGAGGTAGGCGACCTGGTTCGGTCCCAGTATCCGAAACGTGTCGAGACCCTTGGGGGACACATTGATGTGTCCACCATCGAGAGGAGCCGTCGCCACGAAGAACACCGGCTGGCCGGCTATCCAGTCGGCAAGTTCATCATCGATCGATTCGACAAATGATCCCATGAGCAGACGGTACTCGGTGTGCGGGGCGGCGGTCGTCAGGCGGCCGGCTTCGCATAGATGGGCACGCCGGCGAGGGAGCAGGGGTGCCTCTCGATGGCGTCTCCACCCTCGGCTTCGGAGATGGGGGGGACGAACCTGGCCTCTCCGCCACCCGGACTTCTGTCGCGTCGAACAGCGCGAGCTGCTGCCGGCGATGTTCCCGAACGTCGAAGTCCGACGCAGCCAGCCGGGTCGTGCCCTAGTCAGAGGAGCCGTCAGCGCGGCGGGCGATCTCGTGGTCGGCCATCTCCTCCAGCGCCTTCACCAAGGCATGATTGCCTTCCGAACCCAGACCGCGCCCCTGCAGGGTCTGGTACAGCTGCGAGATCAATCCGGTACCGATCATCGGAACCCCCAACTCACGGCCGGCTTCGAGGGCGAGCCGGAGATCCTTCTGCTGAAGATCGATGGTGAATCCCGGCCGCCAATCGCGATCGATCATCTGGGGCCCGCGATTGGCCAGCATCCACGATCCGGCAGCACCACCGGTGACAGCGGCGAGGGTGGCATCGAGATCGAGTCCTGCCATTGACGCGAACAAGAGCGCCTCGCTGGCCGCCAATTGGTTTCCGACGACCAAGATCTGGTTCACGATCTTCACGGTCTGACCGGCGCCGACCGGCCCGACGTGCGTGATCGAGCTGCCGAACGCCTCGAGATACGGACGAGCCCTGTCCACGTCAGCATCAGTCCCTCCGATCATGATCGAGAGGGTGCCTCGTTGGGCGCCCTCCGAGCCTCCACTCACCGGTGCATCGATCCACGATGCACCTCGGCGGGCGGTGAGTTCGGCGAGCTCAGTTGTTGCCGACGGGCTGATCGTCGAGTGGTCGACGACCAAACTGCCGGGCCGGATGCCGGCCAGCACGCCATCAGCACCCGTCATGACCTCGCGAACGTCCGGTGTGTCCGAGACACAGAGCATCACGATGGTCGCTCGGCCGGCGAGGTCGGCAGCGCTGGTCGCGGCAGTCGCCCCGGCCTCGACGAGTTCCGCCATTCGAGACGTGGTGCGATTCCACACCACGAGGTCGTGGCCATGGTCGAGCAGGTTGTGCGCTATACCGGAGCCCATGATTCCAAGCCCGATGAATCCGATCGTTTCAGTCATGACGGCCATTCTGCCGCTGGCCGCGGGCCGCTGCCGGGTCACCGACGGAAAC
>JABAOD010007290.1_pt1 | contig 18544 bp, 14 predicted proteins | sample 7062151 | NCBI WGS metagenome assembly JABAOD01 (sample SAMN14538626, study PRJNA623070) | marine sediment metagenome | biome: marine biome [ENVO:00000428]; feature: marine pelagic biome [ENVO:01000023]; material: deep marine sediment [ENVO:00002113] | place: India: Gulf of Khambhat ... | reverse complement strand
GCTCTTGGGCCGATACCGGCCAGTCAGTTTCGATCGACCGCTTTTACCTGCGGAGCGGTCAGTCAACCGACTAGAAAATTTGCGTCGTGACAGGCCGAGAACGGCCAAAAGCAGCCGCTCTTGGGTTGAACCATGACTCGAGCCGGTATACAACACTTAATCCGCCGTAACACATTTCCGATACGTCCCATCGGGTTGCCAAAAGAAAGCACTCGCAGCAACGTCTGTGACCTGTTCTATGATGTCGGTTGTGGCTATTGCGTCAGTGTCGTCCCAGCAGCCCACGCGGCCAGGGACTCTCCGCTTAAGGTAGAAACGGGAAGTCCCTGAATACGAGAACTCGCCTAGCTTTATGCATTGATAACCTCCCCCCTTTGCGCCGTGACAAACGACAACCCGAGCGGCATAGCGATCCCACTTGTCTTGCTTGACAGGCTTCTTGCTGCGGATTAGGGCAGCAACGTCTTCAAAATCATCATTGTTGAACTTCCCTGTAATTAATCCTGGGTTCCTTTTCAGGTTCTTGTCCTGTATGAACCCCCAAAACTCCGTCGGACCCAGAATCTGGAATGCAGGGAAGAAGCGGTCAATCTGATCCTGGTACTGCTCAGCTTGGGCAATGGAGGAAAACGTCCATAGCAGCACACAAGCGCCCGCCAATGAAACTGCACGTATGTAACCTGGAATCATTACGGACAATATAGCTCAGTCACGCGTCTACGCGCCCCGATGGAACGGATTGCAACTGACCTTCGGACAGAGGTATGGGAACGGCGGCTTTGGGTCGGAAGCCGTCTGACGGCAACCTTTCCCCTGACTGGCAGCTCAGAAGCCGACACCGGCCGGTCAGTTTCAGTCGAATCGGACTTCTTCTGTATGGTCAAGTCCAAACTAATACACTTGAATGACTCTTCTTTCCCTTTTGGGGGACGGTCGGGGTGAGGGTCAGTTCCGCATTGCCTGCAAGCCGCCCTTGAGCACGTAGACATCGAAACCGTCCTCAGCCAGTAGAAACGCAGCCACTTCACTCTGCACGCCTGTGGTGCAACACAATATATACGGCCGCTTCGGATCGAGCTTGCTCAAGCTGGCGCGCAGTTGCGAAACGGGGATGTTGACGCTGCCGCGTAAGGCTCCAAGGCGATGTTCCTCTGGTGTGCGGACATCGAGCAACCCTGCACCTTTGTTCACCATCTGCTGTGCTTCACTCCCTACGACGAAGGTGAGTAGGGGCGCTTTCAGCAACTCCGAGAAGTCCTGCTTGGACAGACGCATTAGCGATCCATCGCTCATTGCGATGATACTTGAGTCCCGACTGTGCCCGCTAATCAGTGCCTCCGCCCCGAACACGCTGCCGGGATGCAACTCGCCCACGATCTTCACTTTGCCGTGTGGCTCCTTGCGCGAGATGTTAAAGCGCCCGCGTTTGACTACGTAATAGTAGTCACCGGGATCGCCCTGCTTGAAGACGACATGTCCTGCTTTGACCGACACCACCTCCATTCTTAACATCAGCGGCGTAATCTTGGCCCGCGGCAGCTTGCTGAAGACCTTGCTGCTCAGCATCTCCTCCAACCACTCCGTATTGCCACCGAGCTTGCGTTTTTGGCCATCATGAACACTGGTAATCGTGGTCGTCAGTTCGTTGAGCACGACCGCCCGATCAAGCTTGCGCGTATCAATGCGGATAATCTTGGCTTTGGTTGTCGTCGTGACGGTGAACTGCCGCGGCAGCGAGTTAGCCAAGGGATAAGAGGCCTCTTCGGTGCCCCCTTGCAGGACTCGCTTCATCGTGGTGGCCTGTGATGTCAGCTCGACGCCACCTTCCAGCAAATAGATGGAGTAGTCGTTGCGCTCGCCTTCCCCGCACACCACAGCACCCATTGGAAGCTCCTCGGTGCTGAGCTTATTGGCCAGCCGCTTGAGATTACCTTCCGAGAGGTTATGTAAGGGCACGAGATTCTTAAGAAGCTTGTGATCGACCATGCGCCTTTCTACCTGAACGAGACCAACGCCCCCTCACCTATCCATACGTGTGAGTATAGTCGAGCGCTTTTTCGCTAGTGCTGGTCCGCTGATTTTCGAGCTGCCGGTTGCCTGCGCTCGCTTGGCAAATGAACTGCTAATATCAGAGTGGAATGCGACAGATCTCGCACTTCATTAATATGCCCAGGAAACTCGTTTCCAGGGTCCGCTCGTGGCTCGCTCGGGCGCGCGCATGGCGCATTCGCAAGGTGCTGTCCGATGGAGGGCACCGTCTAGCCGTATACTGGCACACGCGCGACAAGGGTGAGCTCGTATTCGTATTGGCCTTAGGCCTCCCTCTCATCTCATCGCGCTCGGCTTTGTCATCTACTTTTTCTTCGGTGCCAAGAATCATGCCCAAGAACTGAACTGCCTGGCGCTGAATGTGTACCACGAAGCACGGGGCGAACCCATGGCCGGTCAGTATGCCGTTGCGGAGGTGACGATGAATCGCGTCGCTTCCCGGCGCTACCCAAACACGGTTTGCAAGGTCGTTTTTCAAAAGAAATGGGACGTCCTACGCGGCCGCAACGTCGCGGCCTTCTCCTGGACGGAATTTGACACCCGCCCACCACCCGATGGGCCGAGCTGGCAGCATGCCCGCGAAGTCGCTGAAACCGTTTACTACCAAGAACACGTGCCCCAACTCGAGGGAGCGCTCTTCTATCACTCCAAGAGAATTAGGCCCAGCTGGGCGAGACAGAAGAAACCGGTCGCCAGGGTCGGCAAACATATCTTCTACAAGTAGGCAACATCCTCCTTGCCGCGCCGTCCCCTCAGGCTGCTATCGCTGCGCCTTGCCGATGAGCAGCTTTTTTTCTTCTCTGCTCAACCGCCTGATTTGATGCTCGCGTCGCGTCGCCGCCGATCGCGAATCGACGGCTTCGTGATACACGAGCTCGACCGGCTGCCGCCCACGTGTATATCGCGCGCCGACCATTCCGCTGTCATTGTGCTCGTCGACACGCCGTCTTACATCCTTGGCGATTCCCGTGTAGAGACTGTCATCGGCACATCGGACGATGTAGACGTACCAGCTCCCCATAGCTGTCGCGCCTTCGGTTAACGCGCTCATCTAGCGCTCTCGTCAGCCGCGTGTGGCCGTGACAGTCGTGGCCAGGTGTTTACTCAGTTCTTTCCACGCACCGGCACCTACCAGGTGCGTGAACTTTGCTTGTGCTTTCTGCCAGTATGGCAGGGCGTGGAGCAATGCCTTCCTGCCGCGTGCCGTGAGTCGCACCGACTTCCCGCGCTTGCCCGAGTAACACGTCTCGACCAATTCATCTCGCTCCAAAGGGAGGATATTGCGAGAAAGCGTAGACGGCGACAACACAAGCTGGCGCGCAAGGCGTGCCATACTGAGTTCGTGCTCGGCCCCTAACATCAGCAAGACCACTACCTGCGTCGATCTCAATCCAGTGGGCTGCAGGATGTCATCGTAAAGCTGGGTTACAACGCGAGACGCTTTTCGTAAGTTAAAGCTGCCGCACTGGCGTAGAACTTCACGACACGCATCACTGCTCAAGTCGGCACTGTTGTCTTTTGACATGTGCTCTGGAGAGTAACGTATTCGGGGAATATTGATTATACACCTCTCTCTTGACATGCATAGACGTTGTATATACATTGCTTGTGCCAATACATTGGAACTAGGAGGAGTAGGCGTGAAAAAATCCGTTATGGCCATTCTCGCAACAGGTCTTTTGCTGGCATTAACCGCACCTGGACACGCTGCGCATTGCCCTTTGCTGGTCAAAGAATGCCGGACCCTGGTCGAGAAGTTGGAAAAAAAGGGCAAGAGTGATGGCATGACACTGACTAAGGCCAAGCAGGGTTGCGAGGACGCGCAGAAACTGCATGAGGCCGGAAAGCACAAGGATTCCGTCATTAAGGCCGGCCAGGCGATCACACTCGCCGGCGAATCGCTGAAGTAATCACACTATCTCGTAAGCCATCCGTCGACACTGAGGTCCTCCAGTCTTAACGGCCCGATCGCAACACGGGCCGTTTTCTTTTTTGCCGCTTCTCGCCCGGCCTCCCGAGCGCGCGCATGCTTGTGCTCTACGCTTGAAATACACGTGGATCTCAGGGCATAGTCTGCGGCCAAGCAATATGCAGAAAGGGGGATTGCAAGACATGTCCGAGGACACTCAAACAATTACCCTTGCGCCCCGCGCCTACGGAAAGCTCGGTGTTTTACACTGTGGTGTCACTCGCGAGGGCCTCGTGACAGTTGGCGGTGACGTCCACGGTATCGAGGATGGCAAGAAGGTGGCCTTTGCGAAGAGCGGGGTCACCGTATCGAGGAAAGGCAGTGAATATACATTTACGAAAAAATAGGACAGCGTTTAGGTCTTTCATACCTCCGAATTGATTTAGCCCACGGGCAGTGGGCCACTACTTGTCGCGCCATTGTCCCGTCTCCGTTTAGCCCAGTTAACTATAACCGAACATATCAAGCAGACCATGTCCTTAATTCAATCGATCATCGGCGCTTTATGCACTTTCTCAATGGTCATCCGGAAAGTGTGGTTTGTCATCTATCTATATTGACGCTTCCACAAGGGATGGCGAGCTTCCACGATGTGGCGGCGCTTTATGATCCGCAGGGTCGCTCGATCGGCAGCGCCCTCTAACGAACTCACTCATCCCAAAGCCGGTTAACCCGGCCCCACTATGCCCCGTACGGTGGAGGCGCGAGGCCCTTTGCCGATAGGCGTACCGGAACCGGCATCCCGTTTGGTGTTCCAAATCTGTTACCATGAAAGCGAGTTTGGCCACCTCGCCTGGATCCGGATCTGGGTTTGGAGTCGGCATCATGCGGATTCCCACTGTGCGTCTGATTCTCGCATGCGCCTTAGGCGCATGCGCATCATTAGTGGTGCACGCAGGCGCCGTCGCCGAAGCAACCTCGACGGTGACGTCATCTACCGGTGAAAATCGCCGCGCCGCGTGGTCCGGCAGCTATCGCATCATCAGGGCCAGTCATACCGTTGTGAAAGGGCCGCATGAGTTCTTCTTCACCCGCGGCATATACAGCGGCGGCGGCGGCGATGATGATTGGGGCGCTCGCTGGGCCGTCGATTACCCTAAAGCGGATCTACAGTTCCTCACGGCACTCAGGCGCCTGTCCATCGTCGACGCCTATGAGTCGGACAATGCCATCCAGCTCGATGATCCACAGCTGCGACGCTTTCCCTTTCTGTACATCTTGGAGGTGGGCAGCATGTCGCTGACAGACGCCGAAGTCCGGGGGCTTCGCGACTACTTGCTGGCGGGGGGATTCATGGTGGTCGATGACTTCTGGGGCACGTGGGCGTGGGAAAACTTCGAAACGGAGATGCAGCGGGTGTTTCCCGATCGGCCTATCGTCGAGATACCCTTAACTCATCCGGTGTTCCACGTTTTCTATGACATCACAGAAATCCTTCAGGTGCCGAACGTATACCAGGGCTATTTTGCCGCCTCCGGGGGACCGACCCACGAATACGATGGCTACGTCCCCCACGTGCGCGGCATTTTCGATGATGATGGCCGGTTAATGATATTGGTCAACTGGAACACCGATCTCGGGGATGCTTGGGAGTGGGCGGACGACCCTAACTATCCTCTAAAGTTCTCAACGTTTGCCTATGAGATGGGGATTAACTTCGTCATCTACGCGATGACCCACTAGCGACAGTCACTTCCGTGTTCGAGCTTCTGTTCAAATATCCTGCGGACGTTTACGCTCGCGGTGGGCTCGCCCTGGCTGCGCCCTTATGGCTCTATCTGGCCCTGGTCTTGGGCACGGCAGTACTTATTATCTGGTTCTACAGGCACAGGCACGTCGCCATGCACAGACGCGACCACGTCGTGCTCGCGCTGGCGCGTACCGTCGCGTTGGCCATCATCGTACTCGCCCTCTTCCAGCCCGTGCTCACCGTTACCACTACGGAGGCGCGGGGCAATATCGTCGTTGTGCTATTGGATGACTCGTACAGTATGCGCATCCAAGATCACGCCGGTAGACCACGATCCGCGTTCGTGCGCGAAGCCTTCGCTCCCGCAACGGGCGACATCACGCGGCTTCTAGCGCAACGCTTTGCATTGCGTTTTTTCCGCTTTGCCGGCGATGCCACGCCCCTACAAGAACATGACATGGCTTTTTCCGGTCACAAAACCGATTTAGTCCGTGCGCTTGCAGACGTCCACCACGAGCTGAGCGACCCCGCGGTCGCGGCAGTGGTAATCGTCTCGGACGGCGCCGTCACGCAGACTGCGCCCTTGGATCAGGTATTGTCCTCGTTTCGCCTCGCCGGGGTACCGATTTACACGGTCGGCGTGGGCCAAACTGCCTTTGCCAAGGATATCGAGCTGACGAGCGTAGGTATGCCCCGGCGCGCACTGAAGGGCTCGGCGATTTCTGCCCACGTTTTGATCAACCACCGCGGCGTCGACAATGAGCGGGTCAAGCTGTTGATCGAGGACGATGGACAATTGGTCGCCGTGCAAGAAGTCACGCTGTTGCCGAATCAGCCCGCGCAAGCAGTTGAAGCGCGGCTGATTGCCCAGCAACCCGGGGTGCGTCAGCTCAAGTTTCATATCATGCCGGTGGCGGGCGAGATCACAGCTGACAACAATGCCCGCAACCTGGTCCTCAGTGTGGGAGATCGCCGCCAACCTATCCTTCATTTTGAAGGCGAACCCCGATTCGAAGTAAAGTTCATCCGGCGTGCGGTCGCCAAAGATGATGCGGTTCGGATCGTTTCTTTGGTACGCACGGCTGAGCACAAATACTATCGCCTGGGCGTGGAACACCCGCAGGAGCTCGCCGACGGATTCCCGCAACGGCGCGAGGATCTATTTGCCTACCGCGGCCTCATACTCGGCAGCGTCGAGGCGAGCTACTTCACCTCCGCGCAGTTGCAGATGATTGCGGATTTCGTTGGTCGTCGCGGCGGCAGCCTGCTGCTCTTGGGGGGCAGGCGCGCGTTCACGAGCGGTGGTTATCTCGGCACAGCGCTCGCCGCGCTTTCTCCAGTCGTGCTCGAGACTCAGCCCGAGCCCACCTTTCAGACGGAGATCGCGGTGCGCCCGACAGCGACAGGCAAAACACATCCGCTGACCACCGGCGTGGTTGGCGGCACGCCGGGAAGAAGCTGGACAACCCTGCCACCGCTCACGGCATTGCATCCACTACGCCGCGTGAAACCGGGTGCCTTGATCTTGCTTGAAGGTCGCGCACCCACGTTACCGGCACCCCTGCCCGTCTTGACCCAGCAGCGTTTCGGGCGTGGTCAGGTGCTGGCACTCAATGCACAGGATACGTGGCGCTGGCAAATGCATCAGGATGTTCCACTCGACGACCAGAGCCACGAAATGTTCTGGCGTCAAGTTCTGCGCTGGCTGGCGCAATCCGCCCCGAATCGCGTCACTATCCAGACAGCAGCGCAAGACGTGTCTGCCCAAGAATCGGTCGAGATCACTGCCGAAGTCATGGATGCCGGATACCTGCCACAAAACAACGCCGACGTTGATCTGCGCGTGACCACGCCGCTAGGTGATCGGCTGCGCTTGCCCATGACTTGGCTTCCCGCCAGCGACGGCGTTTATCACGCTCGTTTTACGCCGCCCCATGCGGGCGTGTATGACCTGCAAGTGGAAGTACCCACTGAAAACGGCCTCGAGACGACCGTAGATCATATTCAGGTCGGCGCCACGATGCGCGAGTACTTTCAGGCGGAAATGCGCGAGTCGCTCTTGCGACGGCTGGCGGATGAAACGGGCGGGCGCTTTTATGCCGCACACGACGCGGCGCAACTGGCCGACGCAATCACCAGCGCCCGCGCCAGTGTCGCCGTACAGCAACGATTGCAGCTGTGGGACATGCCTGCGGGCTTGCTGCTGTTGCTCATGCTGTTGAGTCTTGAGTGGATCTATCGACGCCGGCGAGGACTGGTGTGAAGGCGCTTGTCATCGCTTTGTTCTTGTTGAGTACGCCCGCATGGGCAACAGCGCGCACGTACGTGCTCATCGTCAGCGGCATCGGCGGTGAACCTGTCTACAGCGAACGCTTCAGGCAGTGGTCGGCCCGCATGGTCGAAACAGCGAATTCTCGTCTTGAAATACCGCGCGAGCAGATCCTCTACCTGGCCGACGAGCCGGCAGCGACGGCACAACCGGTGGACGGACACTCCACCAAGGCGGAGGTGGCCCGCGCGCTATCGCGCCTGGCCCAGGCGTCGCGCGCGGGCGATCTCGCGTTCGTGCTACTCATCGGCCATGGGAGCGTCCGTGGTGACGAGGCGCTGTTCAACGTACCCGGCCCTGACATCAGCGGCGGGGAGCTCGACGCCATGCTGCGACCTTTAGCCGGCAGGCGCCTGGCCATCATTAACGCTGCGCCCTCGAGCGCACCCTTCATCCGTGCGCTGTCGGGCCCTGATCGGGTCGTTATCACGGCCACGGCCAGTGCCACCGAGCGTTATCACACTTTATTCACCGAGCACTTCATCGCCGCCTTCGAGAGCGCCGGTGCCGACACCGACAAGAATGGGCGTGTGTCGATGCTCGAGGCATTCGATTACGCACGCCGCGAGGTGCAAAGAAGCTACGCGCGCGATGGGCAGCTGCAAACGGAGCACGCGTTACTGGACGATAACGGCGACGGTAAGGGAAGCCTGGACGCCGGCCACAACGGCGGCGATGGCGCACTGGCACGCGTCCTCTACCTGCAAGCGCCCGCGCAGCTCGCCAGCCGCGCCGGCACCACCGAGACGATGAAGCGCCTGCTCGAGCAACGCGCGGCCATTGAGCAACGCATCGACGCATTGAAGGCCCGCAAGGCCGAGCTCGAGACAGTCGCCTACGAGACTCAATTAGAGACCTTGCTCATCGAGCTCGCCTTCAAACACCGGGCTATCCGAAAAGCGGCACGATCGCCATGAGGAGACTGTTTCACCAAAGCCTGCGTATCGGTGTCTGTCTCTGCACCCTTACCGTGGCGTGGATTCCCGCTGCCGCGTTTTTGCTCAGACGGTGTCAAGCGCAAGCGAACTGCGCGCGCTGAGCCTAAAAGGCGAGTACAAAGCCGTGATCCAACAGGCGCGCATCGCCACCTCGCGCGCGCCCGAGAACGCGCCACTGTGGACCGTCCTCGGCCAGGCGTTGTTCGCCGTGGGCGAGCTCACTGGCGCCGAAGAGGCCTTTGCTCGGGCCGCCGACTTGCAGGGTGAAGGCCAGCTCGAGGCGATGCTCAACCTGGCGTTGACTTTCCAGTATCGGGGCCAGCGCGAACGGGCTGTGCAAACGTTTAGGAAAGTGTTCGCGCACGACACCACGGGCTCGGGCCTGAGTGCTGCCGAGCTCGCCGCCGTTGCTCGCGCGGCGCAGGAGCTGGGCGCCGGCGAGGCCGGTTTGTACCATGAAGCCGTTCGCCTTTACGGTCAGGCGCTGGCCGCCGATGCGACCCACATCGATGCGCGCATCGCGCTCGGCGAGCTCCTGCTGAGCAAGTACAACAACACCGAGGCCGTGCAGGTCTTTCGCGAGGCCATGGCGCAGAACCCCGACCATCCCGGCGTTCAGCTCGGCCTGGCACGCAGCCAGCACTTCGACCATAGCCCGGAGGCGCTGGACACGGTCCGGAAAAGTCTCGAGCGTAACCCGAGATACGTGCCCGCGCAGGCCTTCCTGGCCCGCTTGTTGATCGAGTCCGAAGAATATGAGGCCGCGGAGCAGCAAACGCTGCGCGCGCTCGAGGTGAATCCCAACTCCTTGCAGGCCTTAGCCGTGCTCGCTGCGGTCTACCATCTCACCGGCCGGGAGCAAGAGTTCAAGGCGATCGTTACCCGTTGTCTGCGTATCAATGCACGCTACGCCGATCTTTACAACACCTTGGCCGAGCTGTCCGTGCAGAATCGCCTCTATCACGATGCCGTGACCTTCGCCCGACAGGCGGTCGCGCTCGAACCAGAGTCCTGGCGCGGCTACGCTCTGTTGGGTCTGAACGAGCTCCGCATCGGCGAGATGCAGGCCGGCCGCGCGAATCTTGAACGCGCCTTTGCCGGCGATCCTTTTAACGTGTGGACAAAAAACACTCTCGACCTGCTCGATACGCTCGCTGACTACGAGATCATCCGCCAACCGCATTTCGTGCTGGTGCTTCATCGCGACGAGGCGGGCGTGTTGGCGCCGTACCTGAGCGCGCTCGCAGAACAGGCCTACGCTCATTACGTCAAACAGTATGCCTACGAGCCGCAGGCGCCGATACGAATCGAGCTCTATCCCAACCATGCGGATTTCTCGGTACGCTCGGTCGGCCTCGCCGGCATCGGCATCCTCGGCGTCTCGTTCGGACCGGTCGTAGCGCTAGACTCGCCTTCGGTCCACGCCGCCGACACCAGCAACTGGGGTTCCACGGTCTGGCATGAGCTCGCGCACACGTTTCATCTCGGCATGACGCGTCATCGAGTGCCGCGCTGGTTTTCCGAAGGACTCGCGGTCTACGAAGAACAACGGGCGCGTGAAGGTTGGGGTGGCGACGTCACACCGGCGTTCTTGAAGGCCTACCGGGACGGCAAGTTGTACCCAGTGAGTCAGCTCAGCAATGGTTTTGTGCGGCCACGCTATCCGCAACACGTGATCCATTCGTACTATCAGGCCTCGCTGGTGTTCGCCTTTATCGACGAACGCTGGGGCTTTCCCGCTATACGGCAGATGTTGAACGACTATCGCAACGGCGCCTCGACAGCCCAGGTGTTTCAAGCGGCGCTGAACATGACCCTGGCACAGCTCGATGACGAATTCGATGCCTATTTGCGCCGGCGTTTCGCGCGCGCGCTTGCTGCTTTGCCGACCCAGCCCGGCACCGTTTCGCCCGAGGGAGATTTCGAGCTGCAAATGCGCGCCGGGGTGCAGGCGCTGGCCAACGCCGATGACGCGCAAGCGGAGATCCACCTGCTACGAGCGCAAGCGTTATTTCCGGAGTACGCCGGCGCCGACAGCGCCTACTGGCATCTGGCCGAGCTCTATGCGCAACGCCGCCAGCACGCGCAGGCGGCGGCGCAATTGCAGCGCATGGCATCGATCAATGGCGACCATTACGACGCGCATATCAAGCTCGCTGCGTTGCGGGAGACATTGGGTGACATGGCGGGTGCCGCCGATGCCCTGGCACGCGCTATTCATATCGATCCCTTTGAACCGGGTCTGCACGCACGCCTGGCACTGCTGTACGAGCGCTTAGAGAAATGGCAGCAAGCGGCTCGTGAGCGCGCAGCACTCGTAGCCTTGAAACCGGTGGATATGGCGCAAGCGCACTACGATCTCGCCTATGCCTACGCACGTGCAGGCGAATCCACGCCGGCCCGGCGCGAAGTTCTGCGGGCCTTGGAGCTCGTGTCGAACTTTCCCAAAGCCTTAGAGTTACTGTTAGAGCTCAAGGGTTACGACGCGGATAGCGATGCTTCCGCTTCGCTGGCGCCAGCCGCGACGCAGATCAAACCCGATCCGGCGACCGACGCAGCACCGCCCAAGTAGACCATGACGAGAAAGGACTGACCGTGAACAAAGACGCCAGTACGCCAGAACCCGCCCTGCACGCAAACGATGACATTGCTCTGGCACAGGAGCTTCGCCAGCGCTACGAGCGCGTGCGCACGGAGCTCGGCAAAGTGATCCTCGGTCAGGAGGACGTAGTGGAGTTGGTCTTGTTGACGCTGCTCGTCGGTGGCAACAGCTTGATCGTAGGCGTTCCCGGGCTTGCCAAGACCTTACTCATCCACACGGTTGCGCAGGTTTTGGACCTCGAGTTCTCCCGTATTCAGTTCACTCCCGACTTGATGCCGTCGGACATCACCGGTACCGACTTGGTGCAAGAGGACCCGAATTCGGGCCGGCGCGAGCTGGTGTTCCTGCCCGGCCCGGTGTTTGCCAATGTCGTGCTCGCGGACGAGATCAACCGGACGCCGCCCAAGACCCAGGCGGCGCTGCTGGAAGCGATGCAGGAGCATCGGGTCACCGTGCAAGGAAAGACCTATGAGCTCAAAGAGCCCTTTTTCGTCTTCGCCACCCAGAACCCGATCGAGCTGGAAGGCACCTACCCGCTGCCCGAGGCCCAGCTCGATCGCTTCATGTTCGAGATCGTCATGGACTATCTCCCGGAAGCGGATGAGCTCGAAGTCATTCGTGCCACTACTGCCGTGCAGGATTATGCCCTCGAGCCCGTGCTGCGCGGGGAAGAGATACGCGCTTATCAGCGTCTGGTGCGGCGGGTGCCGGTCTCGGAGCCGGTGATACGCTATGTGTTGGCGCTGGTGCGGGCAAGTCGTCCCGGCGGCACGGGCACACCACCCTTCATCGAACAGTGGGTGTCGTACGGTGCCAGCGTGCGCGCGGCCCAGTACCTCGTGCTCGGCGGCAAAGCCCGAGCACTCACGCGCGGGCGCTACCATGTCAATCTCGAGGACATCCAGGCCTTGGCGCACGCGGTATTGCGCCATCGTATCCTGCGCAACTTTCGCGCCGAGAGCGAACGCATCGGTCCCGACCGCGTGATCGACGACTTGCTGGCGACCGTGCCGCTACCGACCTCGGGCCTTTAGCGACGCAGTACCATGGCGCTCATTCGTAACAACGCCGCTCCGGTCGCCGGGGCCCGCTTCATCGATCCGCAGGTCCTCGCGCGCATCAGCAACGTCGAGCTCATCGCTAAGACCGTGGTCGATGGATTCATCAGCGGCCTGCACCGTGCACCCTATCTCGGCCTTTCCATGGACTTCGCCGAGCACCGTGCGTACACGCCCGGCGACGATGTGCGGCGCATCGACTGGCGCGTCTACGGGCGCACCGATCGTCTGTTCGTGAAAGAGTTCCTGGCAGAATCCAATGCGCATTTCACGATCCTTCTCGATATCTCGCGCTCGATGGACTACGGCCCGAGCGGCGTATCCAAGCTCGATTACGCGCGCTTTCTTGCGGCGAGCCTCGGTTACATGTCGCTGAAACAACGGGACCGAGTGGGTTTAGTTACGCTCGATCGCGATATCGTCGCGCTCGTGCCGCCGTCGGTGAAACATTTCGACCGCGTGTTGCACACGCTCGACACAATCGCGCCACGACGCGCGGGTGAGCTTACCGAACCGCTGAGAAAGGTTGCGCAAAACCTCAGACGTCGCGGCATCGTTGCCCTGATATCGGATCTTTATATCGAGCCCGCGGTGCTCGTCGATGCACTCATGGAACTGCGTTACCGCGGTCACGATATCGCCGTGTTTCATATTCTCGACCCCGCTGAGTTGCGTTTACCCGAGGTCGATATCCATCAGTTTGAGGACATGGAGACCGGCGAACGCTTGCCGGTCACACCCGGGGAGCTGCGCGCGCAATATCATCAAACTGTCCGCAGTCACATCGACACGATGCGCCACCGTCTGGGGGAGCACGATATCGACTACGGCTTTTTCGATACCCAACAGCCGCTCGATCACGCCTTGTTCGCGTATCTGACCGGCCGCCAACGTCGAGTGCACGTACGCTGATGACTGTCGGTTTCTTGACGCCCCTGTTCCTAGCCGCGGCAGCCGCCGTGGCCGTGCCGATCCTGGTGCACCTAGTGCGGCGACAGGACCGTATGTCCGCGCCCTTCCCCTCGCTCATGTTTATACAACGCCTGCCCCGGCGCGAGCGCCGGCGTCGCACGCTGCACCACCGGCCACTGCTGCTGTTGCGCTGCCTCGCCTTGGTTCTGTTGTGTCTCGCGTTCGCCCAACCCTTTTTCGAGCTGTCGACGATGCCCGCGAGCGGTTCTGCGGGTACCCGGGATCGGATCGTCGTTTTGGATCGCTCATACAGCATGGGATATGGTGACCGCTGGGAACAAGCCGTGCAGGCGGCGCGGCAAGCGATCGAGGAGCTGGGCGTGCGCGATCGCGCCGCACTCGTGCTTTTCGACCACGAGACCGAGGTAGCCCGGGCGTTGACAGCGGATCACCGCTCGTTGATGCCGGTGTTGACAGCGGCCAAGCCCGCTGCCGGTCACACCAAGCTGCTCGGCGCCATCGAGAGCGCCGGCCGCTTGCTCGTTGACAGCACGGCAGAGCAGCGCGAGATCGTCTTGATCTCGGACTTTCAGCGCACGGGCTTTGAGCCAGGCAACCAGGCGCCCGTACCGGCGGGCACGCAGGTCATTCCCCGCCCGATCCAAGGGGGCAGCGCGGCGAATGCCGCGCTCGTCGCGGTCAACGTGGTGCGCCGCTCGCGTGACGCTGGCGACGCTTTGCAGCTCGTCGCCCGGGTGCTCAATACGGGCACTGTCGCCATGGACATGATCGACGTTGTGCTCGAAGTCAATGACAGAGAGCGCGCGCGTAACGCGCTTGCGTTGCAGGCTGGTGAAGCGGGCGAAGTAATGTTTGACCTGGTCATCGACGCGACAGCGCCGTCGCGGATACGTGTTCGAATTGGCAGCGACGCGCTTGCCGCCGACAACGCCTATCAGCTGGTGCTAACGAATGGCCAGGCGATCTCCGTGCGGATGTTGCAGGACGCGAGCGCGCGGCCGGCGCAAGCGCTGTACCTGCAGCGAGCCTTGGACCAAGGCACTGAGCCGGTCTTTCATGTCGACATCCGCACTGCCGCCGAAATTCGCGAAGACGAGCTCGATAATGCCGCTGTTGTCGTCATCAACGATGCACCGATTCCGGGCGGTCGCGTTGGCGAGGCTTTGCAGCGTTTCTTGCATGCCGGCGGCGGCCTGCTGATCGTGGCCGCAGATCGACTGCAAGGGGCTTGGCCCAATGGGGAGACCGGATTCGTCCCTGGTGTTCTGGGCCCNNCCAATCCGGCAAGGATCTTGGGTGCGCATCTCACTCACCCGGTGTGGGCGGCTTTTGCGGACCCCGACGGTGGCGACCTGGCAGGCGCCCAGGTATATCGCTATCGCGTCCTCAAAGACGTCGCGTCGCATGAAACCATTGCCCGCTATGACGACGACGCCGTCGCCATTGCCGAACGACGCGTCGGGCGCGGGCGTGTGCTTGTCGTCACCACAACCCTGGACCCCTATTGGAACACGCTGCCGATGCAAGCCGGCTACCTGCCCTTCGTGCACGCTGCGCTGAAGTACCTGGCTGGTTATGTGCCAATGCCGCATGCCTTCGTGGTCGGCGATGTCGTCGACCTTGGGCGCTACGCCAAGGGTCAACCCGGTCATGTCGCGGCCGCGGCGGCCCTGGCCCGCGGGGCGGCCGCTAAGGTTAGGACGCCAGCGGGTCAACAGCAGCAGCTTGCGCCTGGAGTCGGCGCCGTGCATGTCCGCGAATCCGGGTTCTATGAGGTCCATGTGAGCGGCAGCGGCGCCCGCAGTCTGGTGTTCGCCGCCAACCCGCTAGCCGAAGAATCGAGCCTTGAGCCCCTGGCCGTCGATGCCTTGTTGGCGGCCGTTAAGCCGGCTTCCGCGAACCAGGCGTCTGTGGTAAATCGCGAAACAGGCACGAGTCAACGGCAGCGCCCGCTGTGGTGGTTCATTCTGTTGGCCGGCGCGGTACTGCTTGGGTTGGAAACCTGGGTCGCGAATCAGCTGTTGCCCGAACGAGCGGCGAGGACGACAACATGAGGCCCCACTATCCCGCGGAGATTGCGGTCCTCTTGCAGACGGTACGTAGGCGCTGGCGCTTGCGTCGGGTCCTGTGGCGCCTCGCCTCGTTCATCGCTGTCGCAAGCGGTGTCGCGCTCGGGGCGGCTGCCGTGATGGACGCGTGGCAGTACGCACCTTCACTGGTCACCGCAATGCGTGCCGTGAGCTATGTCGTCACCGCCGTGGCTCTAGGGTTGTTGGTCGGCATGCCGCTCTTGCAACGGGTCGCCGACGCTCGCCTGGCCCTGTACGTGGAAGAAAACGAGCCTTCGCTCGCCATGGCGCTCGCCAGCGCCGTCGAGCTTAAGGCCACGGATCGGAGCCCAACCCCCGGACTCGAAGCCGGTTTGCTGGAGCAGGCGCTGCAAGCAAGCCGTGCTATCGATCATGGCCGCCNNAATCGCTGCAGTGGTGTTGTTGATCGTTTCGCTGCCACCGAGTCTGCATCACGGGCTCAAGTTGCTCGCCGGCATCAGCACGACGGAAAGTCCCTATCGGTTGTTGGTCGCGCCCGGCCACGTTCGCGTGTCGCGTGGGAGCAATCAGCTCATCGTAGCGCGGGTCGAGGGTTTCGAGCCCGATGCGGTGCAGCTGGTCACGCGCTTTGGCTCGGCGACAGCGTGGCAAGCGTCGAGCATGACCGCCGGCACCGAGGTCCAGGCGTTCGAGACCTTCCTTTTCGATTTGAACGACAGCGGTGAGTACTATGTGCAAGCCGGCGGCTTACGTTCTCCGATGTATCGCATCGATGTCGCCGACTTGCCGACAGTACGGCGTATCGATCTGACCTACCACTATCCAAGCTATACCGGCTTGCCGCCGAAGCAGGTCGTCGGCGGCGATATCCATGCGGTCCGCGGCACCCGCGTGGACATCAAGGTGACGCCGAGCCTGTCGGTATCGGGTGGTAGCCTCGTTCTCAACGGGCGCGATTCCCGGCCGCTGCTCGCGGGCCCAGACGGTACCTGGTCTGCATCGCTCGAAATCGAGCAAACAGGCCATTACCGGATCGACCTTCCCTCTGGTGACGGCCTGCTGGTGACAGCTTCCCCCAACTACGCGATTGAGGTCAGTCCTGACCGCGCGCCCAGCGTGCACATTTCCTCGCCTGGGCGCGACTCGCGTGTCACCAGCGTCGAGGAACCGCTGATCGAGGTCACGGCCAGTGACGATCTAGGAATCGGCCACCTGGAGCTCATTTACTCGATCAATGGCGGTCCTGAGCAGATCTTGTCGCTGCACGAGGATCACCGACGGCCGCGAGAGCTCAACACCGCCCACACCCTGTTTCTGGAAGAGCTGGGGCTGCAGCCGGGAGATCTGATCGCCTACTATGCCCGTGCGCGCGATTCCATAACCGACGAGGGCCAGCAGAAAACGACAGACATCTACTTCATGGAGGTGCGTCCGTTCCACCTGACGTTTCGCCAGGCACAGGGCGGGTCGGGTGCCGGCATGCAGGGACGTCACGAACGCCTGCTCTCCGAGCAACAGCGACAGCTTGTCATTGCGACCTTCAACTTGGCGCGCGATCGCCAAAGCTATAAGGAGGACCGTTTCATCGAAACAGTCGCTCTCTTGGCGCGCAGCGAGGCACGTATTCGCGATCGTGTCGAAGCGATCATCCGCCGGCTGGGTGAACGCGCCGTCATGCAAGCCGATGAGGGTTTACAGCGCATGGTACAGGAGCTGCCCCAGGCAGTGGACGCCATGCTCGAGACCGAAGCGGCGCTTGTCGAGCGCGATCCACATGGCGCACTCGCACCGGCGCGCAAGGCCCTGCGTCATTTGCAGCGGGCGGAGGCCGCGTTTCGAAATCTGCAAGTCGCGCGCGCCGGCAGTGGCGGTCAAGGTGCTAACAGTGCCGAGGCCCAAGATCTTGCCAACCTATTCAAGCTCGAGCTGGACAAGCTGCGCAGTCAGTACGAGAGTCTGCAGCGCGGGCAACCACCCGCCGCTCAGGCTCTTGACGACACTCTAGAAAAGCTGCGCGAGCTCGCACAGCGCCAGCAACGCGAGCTTGAGCGGCTACGACGGCGTGCCGAGCTCGCTGCCGGACCTGCCGGAAGCGACAACAGTCAGCGCGCGCTGGCTGAAGAGTTGGAAAAGATCGTCCGACGCCTAGAGCGCCTGTCGCGTGAGCAACCCGACCGAACACTGGAGGCGATGACGAATCAGGCGCGTGCGGCGGCCGAGGCCATGCGTCGCGCCGCCGACTCTGCCGGCAGCGCACGTGCCTTGGCCGATGCGCAAGCGGCACTCGAGCGCCTGCGCGAGGCTGGTCATGCAGCCCATAGAGAGCACCACGCACAACTTCGACGCGGCGTCAGCGAGGCCTTAGAACGCAGCCGACGCTTGGCCGTCGAGCAGCACGATGTTACCGCCGGCGTGCGTGCCCTGCCCGACGACGCGCAACAGCGCAGCGAAGGTATCACGGCGTTGCAGGAACGCAAGGCGCACATGACGCAAGAAACTCGCACCTTGGAGAACGATCTCGAGCGGCTCAGCGCGAGCGCTAGAGCGCATCAAGAAGCCAGTGCGCGTGCATTGCGCGACGCGGCAAGATCGATGCGTGAGGAACAGCTAGCCGAGAGAATCGAGCGTTCCGCCACCGCGCTCAAGGATTTCAAGTCCGAGGACTTGCTGCGTTTGGAGTCGAAGATCGGCACAGCGTTCGATCAGCTGAGCGAGAGGCTGGCCGCCGTGCTGACAACGCTTGACCAAGCCGGCGACGCGCCGCCCGCGCAGCGTCTGGAACGGCTGCGAGACCTGGTGCGCAACATGCAGTCGCTGCAGGAACGTATGGCAAGACGCGCGCGTGGTTTGCGACAGTCGAAAGACGCCGCCGGCGCTTCGGCGCGAGCGGGGGCTTCGGGCACTGACGGCGGTGGCCGCTTCGGC
>JABAOD010001700.1_pt2 | contig 18552 bp, 22 predicted proteins | sample 7062151 | NCBI WGS metagenome assembly JABAOD01 (sample SAMN14538626, study PRJNA623070) | marine sediment metagenome | biome: marine biome [ENVO:00000428]; feature: marine pelagic biome [ENVO:01000023]; material: deep marine sediment [ENVO:00002113] | place: India: Gulf of Khambhat ... | reverse complement strand
TTCCTCGAGCGAGGTGCGCAACAGCAGATGGTGTTCGACCTCGACCTCGCCATGGAGCGCTCGGAGAAGAACCCTGTTTACAAAGTCCAGTACGGTCACGCCCGCTTGCGCAGCGTCTATCGTCGCGGTGAGATCGAGCCGGACTCGATCGACGTCGAGGCTGATCTGGCACCCATAGACCGGGATGAAGAGTTCGAGATGATCAAGACGCTGCTCGATTTCCCGGAGCTGGTGGAGGAGGCGGCGCGCGCCCGCGAGCCTCAGCGCCTCACGTCGTATCTCGAGACGCTGGCCAACCAGCTCAACAGCTGGTATCACGCCGGCACGAGAGACCCATCGCGGCGGATCCTCGGCGACGAGGCCGTGGTGCAGGGGGCCCGCCTCGTGCTGGCACGCGCCAGCGAGATCGTGCTTCGAAACGGGCTGGAGCTTCTCGGCATCGCGGCGCCGGAGCAGATGTGAGGGGTGACGGGTGGAGAAGACGGGTGAGGTGAGGAAAAGGGCGCGGCTCGCGGCCGCGGCGATCGTCACCTGTCTGGTGGTTCCCGGGGCCACGGCGGCTCAAGACAACGGCCTCGACCCCGAGCTGGTCGCTCGTTGTGGCGTGCTGGCGGACGCCAACCTCGGTCTGCTCTGTCGAGATGCCCTCGCTGGCATCCAGCTTCTGCAGCCCGAGCTGGGACTGGCCCTGGCGGGAGGGAATCCGCTGCTCGGGACCGCGAGCCCGATCGGCAAGCGCTTTCGCGTCTTGCCCCGAATCCATCTCGACGGCCGGGTGAACTTCGTCTGGTCAGACGTCCCCGACGTAATCGACTATCCGGACGACACGACCACCCCGCTCAACACACGCGGCTTCGCCGTGCCGATGCCGCAACTCAACCTTTCGGTGGGAGTGTTCGGAGGGTTCGACATGAGCCCGTCGCTGGGTGGACTGCTGTCGGTCGAAGTCCTCGGGAGCCTGGGCACCCTGATCTTGCCTGCTGGGGAGGGGTTCGAGAACGATGCGGCCGGCTACGGGCTCGGCGCCCGCGTCGGTGTGCTGCGCGAGTCGTTCAGCGCCCCCGGGATTTCCGTCTCCGGCAGTTACCGCTGGTTCGGACGCATCCAGTTCGGTGATCTGGAAGATGGAAGCGACGCCGAGTTCGGGATGGATGTCAGCGTCTTCAGCTTCCGCGCCGGCATCAGCAAGAGCTTCGTCGCTCTGGGCCTCGCCTTCACCCTCGGCTACGACGCCTACGACAGCGACCTGGACGTCGCCGTCCTCGATCGCACCGCGACCCCTCTCCCTCTGATCGTGCCCGTGATCCCCGTTGACGACCGCGGCGATCTCGACGGCGGCCGCTGGTCGGCGTTCGTCGACGCGTCGTACATCGTGCTCTTCCTGAACTTCGTCGGCGAGCTCGGGTGGCAGGAAGAGCGGACGATCATCACCTCGAGGGGTCGGGAGATGCAGGCCGGTAACTTATTTGCCTCCATAGGGGTACGGCTTTCGCTATGACACGGGATGGAGATGTCCGGCACCTGCGCCGAGCCCTGGCCCTGGCCGAGCAGGGCTGGGGCCGCGTGGCGCCGAACCCACTGGTCGGTGCGGTGGTCGTGCGCGATGGTGAGGTGGTGGGCGAGGGGTATCATGGCGAGTGGGGTGGGCCGCACGCCGAGATCGGCGCCCTGGCCGCCGCCGGTGAGCGGGCGCGTGGGGCGACCCTGTACGTCACGCTGGAGCCGTGTCACCACCAGGGAAAGACGGGACCGTGCACCCGGGCGATCGCCGACGCCGGGGTCGCTCGGGTGGTTTGCTCGGTGGCGGATCCGAACCCGGATGCCGGGGGTGGTGCCGAGTGGTTGCGCGACCAGGGCCTGGAGGTGGAGTTGGGGGTGTGCGCGCAGGAGGCCTCCGATCTCAACGCCCACCACCTGAACGCCCACCGCCGTCAGCGCACCTTCGTTGCCTTGAAATATGCGCTGTCGCTGGACGGGCGACTGGCCGAGACGCCGGGTGCACCCAGCCGGGTGACCGACGCCGCGGCGATCGTCGAAGCGCACCGGTTGCGGGCGGGGCACTCGGCGGTCATGGTCGGGATCGGGACGGTTCTGGCGGACGACCCGGAATTGACGGTGCGCGAGTGGCGGGCTCCCCGTCTGGCGCCGCTGCGGCTCGTCCTGGATACGCGCCTGCGGCTGCCGTCGGAATCGCGACTGGCGCGGACGGCGCGGGAGGTGCCGGTCTGGGTCTTCACCAGCGCGGCGGCGCCGGGGGAACGGGTGTCGGAGCTGGAGTCGTTGGGCGTTCGAGTCTTCCGTGCGCCGCAGACCTCCAGCGGAGAGCTGGACCTTGGTGCGGTTCTTGCCACCCTCTGGGAACACCAGGCGATCTCGGTGCTTTGCGAGGGGGGCGGTCGTCTCGGCTCGGCGCTCCTGGCGGCGGGGCTGGTGGACCGCTTCTATGCGTTCGTCGCCCCGAAGTTGTTCGGTGAGGCCGGGGTGGCCGCCTTTCAGGGCCCGCGTGGTGGGGCGCCCCGTGACTGGCGTCTGATCAAGCGGACCGAGCTGGGTCCGGTGACCTGTTTGGAGCTGAGCCCCGAGGCGGGGGTTGAAGGCGAAGATGTTTAGCGGGATCGTCGAAGAGATCGGCGTCGTTGGGTCGGCCATCGAGAAGGCCGGTGGCCGCGAACTCGTGATCCAGGCCGAGCGGGTGCGGTCGGAGCTGAAGCCGAGCGACAGCATTAACGTCGACGGCGTTTGCCAGACCGTCGTGTCGGTGGACGACCGCGGTTTTCGAGTGCAGACGATTGCCACGACGCTCTCCCGAACGACTCTCGGTGAGTTTCGCCCGGGCCGCAAGGTGAACTTGGAGCGGCCGATCGCGGCGGGCGGTCGCTTCGGTGGTCACTTCGTCCAGGGCCATGTGGATGGTGTGGGGACCGTGACCGGAGTGGAACGCCGTGGCGAGATGTGGCTGGTCCGCTTCACCTTGCCGGCGACGGTGGAACCGTTCACCATTCTGCACGGCTCGATTGCGGTCGACGGCGTCTCGCTGACGATCAACGCCCTACCTCAGCCCGGTACTGCCGAAGTGGCGCTCATCCCTTATACTTATGAGCACACCAACCTCTCACGGTTGGCGGCGGGAAGCCGCGTCAACCTCGAGGCGGATATGATCGGCAAATACGTGGTGGAGGCGGTCGGTCGGCTCGGCACCGGCAGGAAGCCGGGGGACCTGCTGGAGCGACTTGGGGAATGGGGGATACGATGACTGCAGTGGGCCGGGCGCGGGGATGCGTGAGCCGCCCTCTCAATCGCAGAGCACCATGAGCGAGATAGAGTTTCATACCGTCGACGAGGCGGTCGATGCGATCCGCCGAGGCGAGATCGTCATCGTGGCCGACGATGAGGACCGGGAGAACGAAGGCGACCTGGTTTGTGCGGCCGAGAAGGTGACCCCACAGGTCATCAACTTCATGGCGACGCACGGTCGCGGCCTCATCTGCCTGACGCTGACGCCCGAGCGTGTCGAGCAGCTGGTGCTCACGGCCATGGGGGACCATGCCAACGACTCGCAAGGCACCGCCTTCATGGTGTCGATCGACGCCACCTCCAAGCACGGGGTCTCGACCGGCATCAGCGCTGCCGACCGGGCCAAGACGATTCGGATGGCGATCGATCCCGCCTGCAAGCCAGAAGACTTGCGGCGGCCGGGCCATGTCTTCCCGTTACGAGCCAAACCCGGCGGCGTGCTGCAGCGTGTCGGCCAGACCGAGGCATCGGTGGATCTGGCGCGCATGGCCGGGCTGACGCCGGCGGGCGTCATCTGTGAGATCCTGAATCCCGACGGCACGATGGCGCGTCGGCCCCAGCTCGAGGCCTTCGCGCAGCGGCACAAGCTGAAGTTCGTGACCGTCGCCCAGATCATCTCTCACCGCCTGAAAACCGAGCGTCTGGTCCACCGAGTCGCCGAGGCGGAGCTGCCGACCGATTTCGGCGATTTTCGGGTCTTCGCCTTCACCAACGACGTCGATCGGCGCGAACACATCGCGCTCGTCAAAGGCGTCGTCGATGGCCAGCAGGACGTGCTGGTGCGCATGCACTCAGAATGCCTGACCGGAGATGTCTTCCACTCCCAGCGCTGCGACTGTGGCCAGCAGCTGAAGGCGAGCCTGCGGCGGATCGACGAGGAGGGGCGCGGTGTGCTCGTCTACATGCGACAGGAGGGGCGCGGCATCGGTCTGATGAACAAGATCCGCGCCTACCAACTGCAGGAGAAGGGGATGGACACGGTGGAGGCCAACGAGAAGCTGGGCTTCCCCGCCGACCTCCGCGATTACGGAATCGGCGTACAGGTTCTGCTCGACCTCGGGATCAAGTCGATGCGTCTGATGACCAACAATCCCAAGAAGATCGTGGGGCTGCAGGGCTACGGCCTCTCGGTCAGCGAGCAGGTTCCGATCACCGTGCAGCCGACCCGGCACAATCTGGACTATCTGCGCGCCAAGCGTGAAAAGATGGGCCATCTGATTCCCTCCGACGACACGCTCGGGGCCGACGAGAAGGTGGCGCGCTGATCAGATGCGAGAGCGATACGGACTGTTCCGGGCCGAAGGGCGGCGCTTCGCCCTGGTCGTGAGCCGCACGAACGAGCTGGTGACCCGCCAGCTGCTGGCGGGCGCGGTCGATTGCCTGCGGCAGCACGGCGCGGGCGATGACCAGGTCGAGATCTTCTGGGTCCCCGGGGCTTGGGAGCTGGCGCCGCTGGTGGCGCGCCTGGCGCGAGGCGGCCGTTACGCCGCCATCGTCGCGTTGGGGGCGCTCATCCGCGGAGCGACACCCCACTTCGAATACCTGTCCTCCGTCGCCAGCCAGCGCCTCGGCTACGTGGCCACTCACTCGGATTCCTACGTCTCCTTCGGTCTCCTCACGGCCGACACTCTCGAGCAGGCCCTGGAGCGCGCCGGCAGCAAAGCCGGCAACCAGGGCTGGAAGGCGGTCCAAGCGGCGATCGAGATGGCCGACCTGCTGGACCAGATTGATGGGGAGTCGGACTAAGGCGAGAGCCCGCGCCCTACAGGTCCTCTACGCCTGGGAGCTGCGGGGGTGTCGCGAGCGACTGCGCGCGGTCGACCGCGAGCTCACGGCGAGCGAAGGCCGATCGCGCGGTGGACCGGTCGACGTTTACACGGATCGGCTGCTCGAAGCCATTGAACTTCACCGTGCCGAGGTCGATTCCCGCATCGAGTCGCTGGCCGACAACTGGCGCCTCTCCCGTATGACGACGGTGGACCGAAACATCTTGCGGATCGCCGCCGCCGAAATGATCTACCTCGATGATATCCCGCTCCGCGTGTCTCTCCACGAGGCGATTCGCCTGGCCGAGTGGTTCGGCACCGATGATAGCCGACGCTTCGTCAACGGCGTGCTCGATGCACTGTTGCGCGAGCTGGAGCCGGAGCGGCTCTCCGATGCTCGATGAGCGCGGGCCCGCTGCGACTGCTGGTCATCAATTGGCAGGACCTCAACAACCCCCAGGCGGGTGGAGCCGAGATCCACCTGCACGAGATTTTCGGCCGGCTCGCCGAGCGGGGCCATGAGGTGACGCTGCTCTGCTCCGGCTGGCCGGGCGCGCCGCCGCAGGAGCAGGTGGACGGGATCACGGTCCGGCGCGTCGGAGGGCGGCACAGTTTCACGGTTCTTGCAGCGCCTTACTACCGGCGGTATCTGCGAGATGCAGGGTTCGATCTGGTGGTGGAAGACATCAACAAGGTCCCACTGTTCACCCCCCTCTGGGTCGAGACGCCGGTCGTCGGCTTGGTACCACACCTGTTTGGCGGCACCGCCTTTCGGGAGGCGTCGCTGCCGTTCGCCGCGGCCGTGTGGCTGGCCGAGCGCCCGATCCCCTATTTCTACCGGGACGTGTCATTCCAGGCGATCTCCGAGTCGACGGCTGACGATCTCGCGGCGCGCGGGCTGCCGCGATCGCGGATTCGCGTGATCCGCCCGGGATTGGACCGATCGCGTTTCGCGCCCGATCCCAGCCGGCCGCGCTTCGACGAGCCGACCTTCGCCTACGTGGGCCGTCTCAAGCGGTACAAAGGGCTCGAGACGGTGGTGGAAGCGCTGGGCCGCCTGGCCGCGTCCGGTGTCGAGGCGCGCCTGCGGGTGGCGGGGAAGGGGGACCACGAAGCCGCGCTCCGCCGGTTCGCCGCCGAGCGGGCCCCCGGTCGGGTCGACTTTCTCGGCTACATCTCCGAGGCGGAGAAGCTCGACCTATTGCGCCGGGCTTGGGCGACGGTTTACCCATCACCTAAGGAGGGCTGGGGCTTGACGAACGTCGAGGCGGCGGCGTGCGGAACGCCGGCCCTGGCCTCCGATTCGCCGGGCCTTCGCGAGTCCGTGGCCGGTGAGCGCAGCGGGCTCTTGGTGAGGCACGGCGACGTCGAGGCGTGGGTCCGCGCCCTGCGGCGGATCGCCTGCGATGCCGAGCTGCGAGCCCGGCTGGGTTCCGGCGCCCGCGACTTTGCCGGCGAGTTCGGTTGGGACCGGACGGCGGAGGAAACCGAAGCGCACTTCTGGGAGGTTCTTTCCGCTCCCCACCGAACGGCTTGAACGTGACTTCAACGCCAGGGTATCGGAGGAGACATGAAGATCTCCATGACCGCTCGCAACTTCGAGTTGAGTGATGCTTTGCGCGACTATGTAGAGAAGCGCTTTTCCCGATTGGACCGCTATTATCAACGCACGTCACGAGTGGAGGTGACGCTCACCGAAGAGAAACGCCAGAGGCGGGTCGAAGCACTCGCCGCCGTCGACGGCGATGTCGATATTCACGCCGAGGCCGTGGCCGAGGAGTTTCGAGCCGCGGTGAATCGGGTCTCCGACAAGCTCGCGCGCCAGCTTAAGCGGCGGCACGATCGCCGCCGAGATCACCAGGCGCCGCGCCTCGGACAGGAGATCCAGGCGGAGGAGGCGCTCGAGGGTAGCGAGTCGTGAGTCTGTCCGTACGCGAACTGCTGAAGCTCCGGGGCGAAAGCCTGCGTTTGCGGCTGGCCACGCGCGACGGGCCGTCGCTGGAACGTGAGATCGTCCAGCGGGAGATCTCCAGCCCCGGGCTCGCCCTCGCCGGCTTCACCGAGCGCTTCACGGCCCGGAGGATTCAGGTTCTGGGCGAAACGGAGGTGAGCTACCTGGGCACGCTGGATGCCGAGCGTCGGCGTGCCGCCGTAGAGACGCTCCTGTCGTTCAATTGTCCGCTAATCTTCGTGACCAAGGGGCAGGAACTCCCCGCCGAGTTGATCGAGCTCGCGGAGCGCCACGGCACGGCGGTCGTGATCAGCGAACTGGGGACCGCCGAGTTTTATCGACGTATCAACCCGTTTCTCAACGATCATTTCGCGCCCCAAACCCACGTGCACGGGTCTCTGGCCGACGTGTACGGCGTTGGCCTGCTTTTCGTCGGTCGCAGCGGCATCGGCAAGAGCGAGTGTGTCCTCGATCTGGTGGAGCGTGGCCACCGTCTGGTCGCCGACGATGTCGTGCGCATCACCCGTCAGGGACACGATGTGTTGATCGGACGGGGCCTGGAGCTGGCCCGGCATCACATGGAGATCCGCGGTATCGGGATCATCGATGTGCGGGCGTTGTTCGGCATTCGAGCGATCCGGCAGCAGAAGCGCATCGAAGTGGTGGTTCAGCTGGTCGACTGGTCGCGGCAAGAGGCGTATGATCGCACGGGATTGGACGCGGACTACACCGCGATCCTCGGGGTCCCCATCCGCCGGGTGACGGTGCCGCTCAACCCGGGCAAGAACATCACGGTGATCTCGGAAGTCGTCGCGATGAATCACTTGCTCAGGTATTCCGGCGTCGATTCCGCGGCGGCGTTCAATGCGAACCTCAAGGATGCCATGGCTCCGGTCCGCGAATACCTGGAAGAAGATTATGAGTGAGCCGGTCCAGGGGCTTCTCGTCGGCCACGGCAAGATGGCTGAAGGGCTGCTCGACGCCGTCGCCGAAATCACCGGCTCGCGCGAGGGGCTGCAGCCGCTGGACAACGAGGGTCTCACGCCGGAGGCGCTCACCGACCGCCTGGGCGAACTGGTGTCGGATCAGCCGAGCGTGATCTTCGTCGATCTGCCGAGCGGCAGCTGTGCCTACGCCGCGCGGCGACTGCGACTGACGCGCCGCAACGTCGCGGTTGTCTGTGGGGTGAATTTGCCGCTGCTGCTCGATTTCGTATTTCACCGCAGCTTGCCTCTGGATGAGATCGTCGAGCGGCTGCACTCGCATGTGGGCGTCTCGATAGAGCGTTCGACGGATGCCGATCCTACTCTGCCGAGTCGATGACCGCCTGATCCATGGGCAGGTGGTCGTTGGCTGGGGAGCACGCTTGGGGTTGGATTACATCGCGGTCGTCGACGATGGGCTGAGCAACTCGGGCTGGGAGCAGGACCTGTTCCGCGCCGGGCTCCCGGCAAAAGTCGAGGCGGGCTTCGCGCGCGTCGCCGACGCGGCGCAGCGCTTCCCGGAATGGCAGGCGGGCGAGTCACGTTGCTTCGTGCTCACCCGCGATCTCGCCACCATGCGACGCCTGGCCGAGAGCGGCTTGCTCGATGGCCTGGAAATCAACCTGGGCGGACTCCATCACGCGCCTGGACGGCGCCGGGTCTTGCCCTACCTGTTTCTCAGCGACGAGGATCGCGAAGAGCTTCGGCGATTACGACGAACCGGCGTCCCGGTCAACGCGCAGGACGTCCCCACCGCGCGCAAGATCGGCCTTGATGAGATTCTCTGAGTCAGCCCTTGAATCCTGAAGCGACTGACCTTCTGGCTCTCGCGGCCCTGGGCGGCTTGGCTGGCCTCGACACCGTCTCCCTCGCTCAGACGATGGTCTCCCGTCCGATCGTGGCCGGCCCGCTCGCCGGGCTGCTCCTCGGCGACGCCAGCACCGGCATGCTGGTCGGTATGCTCCTGGAGATCATCAGTCTGAACCAGCTTCCGATCGGGGCGGCCCGCTACTGGGACACTGGGCCCGCCGCGGTGGCCGCGGCGGCGGCGGCCATCTGGAGCCCGAGCGGGATACCGGCCTCGCTGGTGCTCGCCGTCGGTTATGGTGTGCTGGTGGCCTGGGCCGGAAGCTGGTCGATGCATCTGCGGCGCCGCTTCAACGAAGTTCTCGTCGGTCAGGAGGGAGGGCGTCCGCTCTCGCCCGGCCGCCTCTCACGACGGCACCTGTCGGCGTTGGGGGCGGACTTCCTGCGGGCGGCGGCACTCACGGCCCTCGCCGCGGTGCTCATGCTAGGGCTGGATACGAGCGCCGGCGCCGCGCCTGCTATCCTGATGACCGCGTTTGCTCTGCTGCTCCTCATCTGCGTCGGCCTGGCGATCGGAGTCGCCGCACGGGCCGTGGCCTCGGGGCGCCCGGTGGCTCTGGCGTTCAGCGGCGGCGCGCTCGCCAGCGCCGTGCTCTGGCTATGGCTGAGCTAGACCAGCGGCCGGGCCTGCGAGTGCTGCTCCGGAGCCTGACGATTCAGGCGTCGTGGAACTATCGGACCATGCAGGGAGCGGGCCTCGCCTTCGCTCTGATACCGGTGCTGGCCCGGCTCGCGGGTGGCGATCGCCAGGCGCTCGCCGCTGCGGTCGGGCGCCACGCCGGCTTCTACAACGGGCATCCTTACCTGTCGACGGTCGCCATCGCCGCGCTGGCAAGAATGGAGAGCGAGGGGGTCGATTCGGGTCAGATCGAGCAGTTCAAGAACGCGATCGTCGGGCCGCTGGGAGGGCTGGGCGATCGGTTGGTTTGGGCGCGCTGGCGGCCGTTGTGCGCCCTGATCGCCATCCTGTTATTCAGCCTTGGCGCCCCCTGGTGGGCGGCGGTCGGGGGCTTCCTGGCCCTCTACAACGCGGTCCAACTGGGCCTGCGCGTCTGGGGTTTGCGGTTCGGCTGGCGGCACGGCCGCGATGTGGGCCGGGCCCTGCTGGCCTCGCCTTTGCGTCGAATACCCGATCGGATTACGATTCCATTGGTCTTTGCTGGCGGAGCCGTGCTGCCGCCGCTGGCCCTCGAGGCGGGCGGTGCCGTCGGCCCGCTTCCTGCCGTGTCGGTTGCTCTCGCTGTTGCGGCCCTTGGTTACTGGAGGCCAACTGTCTTCGCCCGACTGGCCCCCCTCGGCCTGCTGGCGGGGTCGCTGGTGATCGTCGCTCTCGAGATGAGCGTATGGTGAGCGTGGAAGGCAGGGACTACGTTAAGTCCGTCGAGGTGGCCAACGTGTATGGTCTGCACGCGCGGCCGGCGGCGGAGTTCGTCAAGCTGGCGACGAAGTTTCAGTCCGAGATCCTGGTGAACAAAGACGGCCTCGAGGTGAACGGCAAGAGCATCATGGGTGTGATGATGCTGGCAGCAGAGCGGGGTTCGATGATCGAGATCCGGGCGCGGGGGGTGGATGCTCAGGCCGCCGTCGAGGCGCTGGTGGCCCTCGTTGCGAACGGGTTTGGCGAGGAGTAAGGCGGGTGGGCGAGATCGTTCAGGGCATCTCGGCCTCGCCCGGGATCGTGATCGGGCCCGCCCGCGTGGCCCGCGCTTCTCGTGTCGAGGTTCCTCACGCGACGGTCACCTCTGACCAAATCGAATCGGAGATCAAGCGCTTCCACGCCGCTTGCGAGCAGGCGCGCGAGCGGACGCGCACGCTGAGGGGCAGGGTAGAAAAACGTGTGGGAGAGGTGCAGGCGAAGATCTTCGACCCCCAGCTAATGATGCTGGAGGATCCGGAGCTCGTCGTTGGCACGATCACTTACATTCAGGAAAGCTTCCTCACGGCCGAGCGGGCATTCAGCCTGCGGGTGCTGGAGTTTCGCTCCCGCTGGCTCGACGCCACCCACGCCCGGGTGCTGGACCGCGTAGCTGATCTCAACGACGTGCAGGCGCGGGTGCTGGCGGCGCTCATCGATCTGGTCGAGCCCGAACTCATCCCGCGTGACCTATCAGGCCCGGTGATCCTCGTCGCCCACGAGCTGACGCCCAGCCATATCGTCGAGCTGGACCCGGCGCTCATCCTGGGTGTGGCCACGGATGCGGGGACGCGGACCGCCCATGCCTCGATCCTGGCCCGCTCGCTCGGCATCCCGGCGGTGGTCGGTCTGGGGAGCCTATCGGAGCGGATCGAGTCGGGGGTCGAGCTGATCCTCGACGGCTACAGCGGCAAGATCGTGATCGCCCCCTCGGCGGCGCAGAGAGACCGCTTCCACGACCGCGACCTGAAGGCGCGAGAGACGGCACGCGATCTTCAGCACCTGTCGCAGCTGGAACCGACGACCCGCGATGGTACTCGGATCCGACTCTACGCGAACCTGGAGCTGCCGTCAGACGCCAAGGCGGCGGCCGCCGCGAACGCCGACGGCATCGGCCTCTTCCGCACCGAGTTTCTGGTGGTGGGCAAGGCGGCCCCTCCCGACGAAGAGGAACAGTACGAGGCATTTCGCAGCGTAGTCGCGATCATGTCACCGCGTCCGGTGACGATCCGGACCTTCGATTTGGGCGGCGACAAGTTCCCCATGTTCCTGCCGCCGATCACTGAGGAGAACCCCTTCCTCGGCTGGCGTGGGATGCGCATCTACGGGCTGGTGCCCGAGCTGTTCCACAGCCAGGTCCGGGCGATACTGCGAGCCGCCGCCCATGGCCCCGTCAACCTCCTCGTGCCGATGGTGAACTCCGTGGACGAGGTGCTGCAGATACGCGACGTGTTGTCGCGGGCGGCGCACGAGTTGGATGCGGGGGGCGTGGCGCACGGGGGCTGCCGGTTGGGGGTGATGCTCGAGACGCCGGCCGCCGTGGCCATCGCCGAGGTGTTGGGGCGACATGTCGATTTCTTCAGCATCGGCACCAACGACCTCACGCAGTACATGCTGGCTGTCGATCGCGGCAACGCCCAGCTCTCGCCCTTCTTCGATCTCTACCACCCGGCGTTGCTCCGATACATCCGTGCCGCGGTTACCGCGGCGGAGAGCCTGAACCGACCGCTGTGCGTTTGCGGAGAAGCGGCCAGCGATTTGCTGGGGGCGACCCTGCTGATCGGGTTGGGGGTGCGGGGTCTGAGCTGCGCGCCCAGCGCCATCCTGGAGCAGAAGAAGCTGATTCGGGCGCTGGACCTGCGGAGACTCCGGCAGCTGGCGGAGGAGCTGCTGGTCGCCGAGACGGGCGCGCAGATCCGCGCCCGCCTGATCGAGGCGGTGGGCGAGGTGGTCGACGTATCGCTGGTGGATGCCAACAACGGCTTGTCACCAAACGAGTAACAAGGTAGCTTCGTTCGTTTTAATCGAGGCCATGTGCCCGGCCGTCAGGCGGCTGGGTCGCACCGGTCGGACCTATCCAGGAGTGAAGCTTTGTCGAAGAAACGCCTGTTCACCTCCGAGAGCGTAACCGAGGGACATCCGGACAAGGTCGCGGACCAGGTTTCGGACGCGATCCTCGATGCGATCATCAGTGAGGACCCGGCCGGCCGGGTCGCCGCCGAGTGCCTGGTCACGACCGGTCTGGCCTTCGTCGCCGGGGAAATCACCACCCGGACCTACGTCGACATCCCTCAGATCGTCCGTGAGACGATCCGCGAGATCGGGTACGTGGATGCGAGCTACGGTCTCGATTACAAGACGTGCGCCGTCATCACTTCGATCGATCAGCAGTCCGGCGACATCGCCATGGGGGTGGACACGGGAGGCGCCGGTGACCAGGGGATGATGTTCGGGTACGCGACGCGCGAGAGCCCCGAGCTGATGCCCCTGCCGATCACCCTGGCCCACCGGCTCACGCGGCGGCTCGCCGAAGTCCGCAAGTCCGGCGAAGCGCCGTGGCTGCGGCCCGATGGCAAGTCTCAGGTCACCGTCGAGTACGAGGAGGGCCGCCCGATACGCGTGCAGGCCGTCGTCGTCTCCGCCCAGCATGACCAGCAAGCGGAGAACGGCATGATCCACGAGACGATTCGCGAGCTGGTGATCAAGCCGGTCATGCCGCCCGATCTCTACGATCCCAAGAAGACCCGCATCCATATCAATCCGACCGGCCGCTTCGTGACCGGCGGCCCCCAAGGCGACGCCGGGCTCACGGGCCGCAAGATCATCGTCGATACCTACGGCGGCATGGGGCGCCACGGCGGCGGCGCCTTCAGCGGCAAGGACCCGACAAAGGTCGACCGCTCGGCGAGCTACGCCGCGCGCTGGATCGCCAAGAACATCGTCGCCGCCGAACTCGCCGACACCTGTGAGGTTCAGCTCGCCTATGCCATTGGCGTGGCCGACCCCGTTTCGGTCCTGGTCGACACGGGCAAGACGGGCCGGGTGCCGGATGAGCGCCTCGAGGCAGCGGTGCGTGAGGTTTTCGACCTCACGCCGCGCGGCATTATCAAGGCCCTCGGTCTGCTGCGACCCCTCTTCAAGCGGACCGCTGCTTACGGTCACTTCGGCCGCGAGCCCGACCCCGATGGCGGCTTCTCGTGGGAGCGCGGCGACCGGGTGAACGATCTCAGATCTCAACTCGACTAAGGGATAGAAGGCACATCATGTCGATAAAGACGACCGACTACGACATCCGCGACGTCAAGCTGGCGGATAAGGGACAGCTTCGAGTCGAGTGGGCGGAGCGGGCGATGCCGGTGTTGCGGATGATCCGTGAGCGCTTCGCCGAGGAGCGGCCGCTCGAGGGCCAGCGGCTCTCCGCCTGTCTTCACGTCACCACCGAGACCGCCAACCTGGCCGTAGCGCTCAAGGCCGGCGGTGCTGACGTCGCGCTTTGCGCCTCCAATCCACTGTCCACCCAGGACGACGTTGCCGCTCACCTGGTCAGAGACCACGGCATCAAAGTGTACGCCATCAAGGGCGAGGATCACGACGTCTACTACGACCACATCCGCGCTGCCCTGGCCCACCGGCCGACCATCACGATGGACGATGGCGCCGACCTCGTGGGCGCGATCCACATGATCGCGCTCGAGCGCTTCGATGACCTGGCCGAACCAGTCCGGCGCTGGACGGTTTCGCTGTCGGGCAAGGAGCGCCGCAGCCTCGTCGAGACCGTGATCGGCTCGACCGAGGAGACGACGACGGGGGTCATTCGCCTGCGGGCGATGGCCAAGGACAAGGTGTTGCAGTTTCCGGTCATCGCCGTGAACGACAGTCTCACCAAACACCTCTTCGACAACCGCTACGGAACGGGCCAGTCGACTCTCGACGGCATCCTGCGCGCCACGAACATCCTGCTGGCGGGAAGCCGGCTGGTGGTGGCGGGCTACGGCTGGTGCGGACGCGGGGTCGCGAATCGGGCGCGGGGCGCCGGGGCCCGGGTGATCATCACCGAGGTGGAGCCGCTAAAGGCGCTGGAGGCGGTGATGGATGGGTTCGAGGTGATGCCAATGGCTAAGGCGGCCCAGGTCGGTGACGTGTTCGTGACGGTAACTGGCGACACGAGCGTCATCCGGGAGGAGCACTTCCGCGCTATGAAGGATGGTGCTGTGGTTGCGAACTCTGGTCACTTCAACGTCGAGATCGATCTGGAGCGGTTGGCGGCCATCTCGGACGGGCCGCCGCGGGTCGTCCGCGACTTCGTCCAGGAGTACCGAGTCGATGGCCGGCGCATCTTCGTGCTGGGCGAGGGCCGCTTGATCAATCTGGCGGCGGCGGAAGGGCACCCCGCGGCGGTGATGGACATGTCGTTCGCCAACCAGGCGTTGGCCGCCGAGTATCTGGTCGATCACGGAAAAAAACTCGACGTGGCGGTCCACCGGACACCGGATCCGATCGATCGTCAGATCGCGCGGTTGAAGCTGGATTCGATGGCGGTGGCGATCGACACCCTGACCGAGGAGCAGCAGCGGTATCTGACCTCGTGGGATCTGGGAACTTAGGGTTCGAGCCGGGGTTTACACGCGTTCGGGGGTTGGTATCTTGAGATGTCGGACCTCTCCCTGCCGGACTGAGCCGTGAATGATATGAACCAGGTCAAAGTCGCGAGTCTTGGGCTCGACAAGGCGTCCAACACGCCGGTGGTGATCCTTCAAGAGATGGACGGCGAGCGGGTGCTGCCGATCTGGATCGGACCGGGCGAGGCGAGCGCGATCGCCATGGAGCTGGCAGGGATGAAGTTCTCGCGGCCGCTGACCCACGATCTGTTCACCTCGATGCTTCAGGGTCTCGGCAGCGAGCTGCAGCGAGTCCTGATCACGAAAGTCGTCGACAACACCTACCACGCCGAACTGATCATCCAGCAAGACGGCAAGATCGTTTCCATCGACGCGCGGCCCAGTGACAGCATAGCCATCGCGCTGCGGGCCAAGGCGCCGATTTACGCGCACGGCGACTTGCTCGAACAGGCGTCGATCGAGATCCAACCATCCGACATCGAGCCCGGCGCCGTGCCCGAGGCCGCCAGCCCGGAAGAGGCGACCGGGATGGACGCCGAGCAGCTCAAAGAGTATCTGCGAAAGATGAACCCGGAGGATTTCGGCCGCTTCAGTCCATGAACGGATCCACCGGAACGGGTTGGGGCCGCCGCGGTCGACCGTGGCGGCCTTTGTTTTGTCTGCCGGCCCTGTTGCTGCTGGCCGCCCTTCAGAGCGCGGACGGCGTTCGCGCCCAGGAGGCGGAGGCGGTGCGCATTCTGCGACGACAGGTCCGCGTCGCCCGTGAGAGCGATGGCGGCTATCGCGTGATCGAGGCGCTCGACATCGAGGACTCACGTGCCAGCGGCGATACGGTACCTCGTCGGCTCGCCATCATCTCGGCGGGCGTCGAGGACGCGCAGACGTTGGCCGGAGACGTCTCGCCGACGCGGCTGGTCTTCGATGCGAACCACCTGGTCCTGTTGGGTGGGCCGCCGGCGCCCCAATACAGGTTGCTGTTCACCTACCGGCTTGCCCCGAACGCCGAGGTCTTGGTACTCGAAGCGACCTCGGCGGTGAACGAGCTGCTTCTCGATGTCGACCGGGGGAGCGTCGACGCCGCGCCGGAACCGCCGCTCAGCGCCCTCGATGACGGGGGAACCCCCTCGCGCCCCAGCCGCCGCTATACGGCGCGCGATCTGCCGCCCCACGGCGCGGTGCGCCTGCGTCTGATTCGCCGGCAGACCGAGTGGCGCGAGCGGCTCGCCGTGCTGCTCGCGGTGGGGGCCGCCGCGGGTCTGACCGGGATCAGGGTCTGGCGCGGAGGCAGGGCGGACCGGCGGCAGCCGACGCGGATGAAGGGCACCTCCGCCGGGTCGGGCCTGGCTGGCGGGGCCGGCCACCTCTAGCTTCTGATCATGGCGCTGATCACGACACCGGCCACCATTCTCAAGACCTACGAGTACAGCGAGACCAGCAAGATCCTGCGCCTCCTCACGCGCGACCATGGGCTTTGCTCGGTGATCGCGAAAGGGGCACGGCGGCCCAAAAGCCGCTTCTGCGGCCTGCTCGAGCCCTTCACCGATGGTGTCGCCACCTTCTACGCTCGCGAAGGACGCGAGCTGCATACGCTGTCCGGGTTCGAGCTGCGACGCGAGCGCCAGGCGCTGGGCCGCGAGCTCGTCCGCTTCGCCGGCGCCGGCTTGCTGACCGAGATCATACTTCGCTTCGCCCCATCGGCGCCCGATCGCGACCTCTTTCGCCAGCTCGGCCGCGCTCTGGACCGTCTGCTCGAGAACGGAGGCGACGCCGAAGCGATGATTCTCGAAGAATCCTGGCGTCTGGTCTCCCGGCTCGGCTTCGCCCCGAGCATCGATTGCTGCGCCCGCTGCGGCGCCGTTCCGCCGGCCGATGCGACGGCCCACTTCGATTTGGCTGGCGGTTCGCTCATCTGCGCCCGCTGCCGGCGCGAGCGGCGCCTGCGACACCTGATGGAACTGAAACCGGAGGCGCGTGCCGAGCTGGCGGCCCTGCTCGCGGGGCGGGGGGAGAACGGGCGAACGCTGACCCTATCGCGCTTCCAGCGCCACCTGCTGCGCGACTTCATCGCTTACCACCTCGCCGACCAGCGTCCTCTCAATTCGTTCCGCTTCCTCGACGAGCGCTTGGCATGAAGTCGGTCATCCTGGGGACGGCCGGGCATGTCGACCACGGGAAGACCGCTCTGGTCGAGGCCCTGACCGGGATCAACACCGACCGCTGGGAGGAGGAGCGCCAGCGGGGCATCACCATCGACCTCGGGTTCGCCCCCTTTCCGCCGGGCCCCGACGATCTGGAGATCTCGGTGGTCGATGTCCCCGGGCACGAGGACTTCGTGAAGAACATGCTGGCGGGGGCCACCGGGATGGATCTCCTCCTGCTGGTGGTGGCGGCCGACGAGGGGCCGATGCCGCAGACGCGCGAGCACCTGTGGATTGCCCGGCTGCTGGGCGTCGAACATGGCGTGATCGCGATCAGCAAATGCGATCTGGTCGATGCGGAGTGGCAGGAGCTGGTGGCGGAATCGATCGGCGAGGAGCTGGGGCGGATCTTCCCCGGAAACGAGTGGCCCGTGCACCGAGTTTCCGCCATGACCGGTCAGGGTGTCGATGCGCTGCGCTCAGCCATCTACGCGGGGGCCAGCCGGGTCGACGCGCGCCGCGATGACGAGCTTTTTCGTCTGCCCGTGGATCGTTCTTTCAGCGTTCGCGGTGTCGGTACGGTGGTGACGGGGACGGTGTGGGGTGGCCGCGTCGAGACCGGTGCCGATGTGCGCATCATGCCAGCGGACCGGCAGGTTCGGCTGCGTGGCATCCAGGTGCACGGCCGCGAGGCCCAGACGGTCCGGGCCGGTCAGCGCGCCGCCCTGGCGCTGTCCGGTGTGGATCGATCCGACGTCGGCCGCGGCGATCTCCTGACCGCCGACCCCGTATGGCGCGCCAGCCGCTGCCTCGAGGCCGAGCTGTTCCTGCTGCCCGATTGCCCCTGGCCGCTCAAGCACTGGCAGCGCGTCCGCTTCTACCTCGGCACCGCTGAAACGATGGCCCGCGTCGTCCTGCCGGGAGGTCGGGCGCTGCCGCCCGGTGAGAGGGGGACCGTCCAGTTGCGTCTCGAACGGCCGGTGGTCGCCCGAGCCCGCGACCGCTTCGTCCTTCGCTTCTACTCACCCGTGACGACGATCGGCGGCGGGGTGATCCTCGACCCGTGGGCCGAGCGGCGCCCCAGAGGCGGCCCCTCCGCCCGGCTCGAATCGCCGGCGGGTCTCGATCTGCCGAGCCGTCTCCTGAGGCTGGCGGAAGCACGGGGCGAAGGAGTCAGCCAGGCCGAGCTGGCCGTCCTCCTTGGGGACAGCCCGGCTCGGATTCAGGCCGCCATCGACCAGTTGGCCTCCGCCGGTCATATCCGCGAGCTGGGCGGGCGCTGGTTCGGGCGGGCCACGCTCGAAGCGGCGCGATTGACCCTCCTGGAGGCCCTGGCGCGCGGGCACGCCCAGGATCAGGGCGCCCGGGGGGTGAGCCTCGAGTCGCTGCGCAGCGGGGCGGAGTGGCCCGCCGATCTGGTCAACGCCGTGCTCGCCGATTTGCGGGAGGAACAGCTGATCCGTGTGGAAGGCGCGGTCGCGGCGCTGGCCGAGCACGTCCCGCGACTGACTCCGCATCAA
>JABAOD010008459.1_pt1 | contig 18572 bp, 18 predicted proteins | sample 7062151 | NCBI WGS metagenome assembly JABAOD01 (sample SAMN14538626, study PRJNA623070) | marine sediment metagenome | biome: marine biome [ENVO:00000428]; feature: marine pelagic biome [ENVO:01000023]; material: deep marine sediment [ENVO:00002113] | place: India: Gulf of Khambhat ... | reverse complement strand
GTCTTGCCCCGCAGCGCCGGCACCTTGGGTATGGGGCGGTCCAGCACCTCGACGAAACCGTCGGCGTCGTCGAGGATGGCTTCCAGCTCCTCGCGGGGGACGTCCTCCACCGTCAACAGGTGCCTCATGCGACCTCCTCGCGTTCCCGGCGCCCGGCGCGCCACAGCTCCGCCGCTTCCAGCGCTTCCCTGATGAACCCGCCCTTCAGGTCGGTGTACGCGACCCGCTCGGCGGGGTACTCGGCTGCCAGCCGCTGCTTGAGCTCCCCGTACTCGGCGGCCGCCTGGGGATGGGCGCGCAGGTAGTCGCGAAACAGCAGATGCTCGTCGCGCCACCGGCTCTCCACGCCGGCCACGTGGATGTGGACCACCCGGGGGCTGGGTGCCACGGGCCGGAAGTAGCGGTGGTCGGGGTCCCGGCTGCGGAGCGAAACGCCCAGCGCCTCGATCTGGGGCACGTAGGCAGGCTCGTCGTCGACGTCGCCCACCGCCACCAGGATGTCGATCGTGGGCTTGGCGGCCAGGCCCGGCACCGCCGTGGAGCCCATGTGGTCGATGCCGAGCGCGGCGTCGCCGAGCGCAGCCGCCAGCCGGTCGCGCCACTCGGCGAACCGGCCGGGCCAGGCAGGGTCGTACGGCACGATCTCCATCGGCTCGCCCCGCCTCGTCTCGCCGGTCAGCTGGTAGCCGCGCAAGGCCAGGACCTCGACGGTGAGCTGCTGGCGGGTCGCCGCATCCAGGTCAGCGGTATGCACCCGCCGGTGGCGAGCCTCGAGCTCGTAGCGGTCGAGCACGGTGGCCTCCTCGCCGACGGCGGCGTGGAGGGCCGCGAACACCGCGGTCGGCTCGCCCGAGGCGTCGATGCCGGCGGCGGTGAGCCTGTCGTCGAGCGTCCTCACGTGCCCGCCTCCCCGATCCACACGCCTTCCTCGCCGTCGGTCTCGGCCAGCCGCACCGACACCCGCTCGTCGCTGGCGGTGGGGAGGTTCTTGCCGACGTAGTCGGGCCGGATCGGCAGCTCGCGGTGGCCGCGGTCGACGAGGACGGCGAGCTGCACGGCCCGGGGCCGGCCGAGGTCGGCGAGGGCGTCGAGGGCGGCCCGGATGGTGCGGCCGGTGTAGAGCACGTCGTCGACGATCACCACCACTGCGTCGTCGACCGCCACCGGGATGTCGGTGACGCCGATCGGCGCTACGGGGCGGCGGTCGAGGTCGTCGCGGTACAGGCCGATGTCGAGGCTGCCGGCGGGGACCTTGGCGCCCTCGAACTCGTACAGAGCCTCGGCGAGGCGCCCGGCGAGAGGGACGCCCCGGGTGGGGATGCCGGCGAGCACCACGTCGCCGACGCCGCGGTTGCGCTCGATGATCTCGTGGGCGATGCGGTGGAGCGCCCGACGGATGTCGTCGGCGCCGAGGACTCTACGCGGCATGGCGCTGCTCCTTCCCGGCCTCGCCGGACCGGCTTAAAGGACGTTCCGGGCCAACCTATCACATCATGCCATCACATCCTGCGTTGCGTCCCGTGCTCGGCGTCAGGCTGGCCGGCTTCGAGAGCCCGCATCCGCGACGCCGCGGACGACCCGGCGCGTGCCTCGGGACTCCGGGCACCGCGAGTGTGCAATTGGCGAAGCGATCCCTCAAGGGGCGGCGCTACACACCCTTATGTAGCGATACAGCTCGTCGAGCGTGGTCGGCGCGTCTGGAGAGTCGACCGAGCCGAGCTCGGCGGCGACTCGTTCCACGCGAGCCACGTCGCCGACCTGCTCCCACGCGACGAACGCGCTCGCCTCGAAGGCCATGGGAGCGGCACCGACGAGTGCGGCTGCTGCGGCACGCCGGCCGCGAGCCATGAGCCAGCGAGCCAGCGGTTCGATCATGCGGACGAAGTGGGTGCCGGTGGTGGCATCCCCGATCAGGAAGTCTTCGTACGCGGCGCCGTCGGTCGGCGCCGGTGCCGACGCGAAGAAGGCGCGCAGCGCTGCCAGGAAGTCGTCCCAGCGGCTCGCACCGGCGGCGATCGAGGCGACGAGGAGTGGGGCCTCCTCGGCGGCGGGCGGCAGCCCGATGAGGGCGTGGTACTCGTCGCTCCGGCGAACTGCTTCCTCAGCCCGTTCGTACTCGCCGAGCAGGCAGTGCGCCCACGCCCGCCGGGTCTCGGCTTCGGCGGCGATGTCGAGGTCGCCCCCTTCGATCAGGAGCCGGGCCGCTTCCCGACACGTAGTCACCGCGGCCGTGTGCTCGCCGCGGAACAACTGGAAGTCCGCAAGGACCTCGAGCGCGGAACCGCGCTCGGCCGGGCGGTTTTCGTCCGCGAATTCGATCATGGAGCGCAGCAGCTCTTCGGCCTCGTCGCGCCGCCCGAGCGTGTTCAGGAGTATCACTCCGTTGCGGTACTGCGGCTCGGCCGGGTATCCGAGGTCGCCGAGCAGATCGACCGATGCCTGCCAGTGGGCCAGGCATCGCGCGGCCGAGTCCGGCTCGAGGCGGCGACTCGCGCCGTATGGGATGACCGCAAGAGCCGAGTCGACGATCTGGAGCGTGGCCGGATCGGCGATGCGCTGCGCCTCCGCTTGCAGTCGAACTCCGAGGTCCATCGCCACGTCGGGTTCATCCAGTCGATACAAGACCGCAGTGTTGGCGAGGGCCGCCACGGCGGCATCACTCAAGGGCGTCCCCAGTCCTTCCAGGACCGCCAGCGCGGGCTCTCGGAGCGACCGGGGATCGGCGACTCGGGGCCATAGCCGTCCAACTGCAGCCACGATGTCGAGAACGATGTCGGGTTCGTCGTGCTCGAGGGCCCAGGACGCCACGGCGGCGATGGCAGGAGCCTGGGCGCGCAGACGCGGGAGGGCACGGGAGGAGTGACCCATCATGACCAGGTGGCGCAGCTCTCCGCCAAGCCCGACCAGCCATTCGGTGTGGCGGCGTTCGGCCGGCAACCGCTCCCCGGCTTCGTCGAGCAGCATCGCGGCGTACTGGCGGATCGGCTCGAGGATGCGGAACCGGCCTTCGCGGTCGGGAGGCGAGAGCAGCGAGAGATCGGCCAGCACCTGGAGCGCCGAGGCCGGCGCATCGTCGGCGAGCACTACCGCTGCGCCGTCGGTGGGAACCATGCCGGTCGGAAACACGGCCAGCTGCCGGAAGGTGCGCTGGTGGTCGTCGTCGAGGGCCCGGTAACTCCAGTCGAGAGCAGCGACGATCGAGAGGTGGCGAGGCTCGGGCCCGCGCTTCGTGGACAGGAGCTGCGTTTGCTCGCCGAGTTGCGCGGCGATTTGCTCGAGCGACATCGTTCTATGGCGGGCCGCGGCCAGCTCGATGCCGAGGGGAAGACCTGAGACCTCGGCAGCGATGCGGTCCGCCGCTTCCAACGTCTTGCGGTCCAATTCGTCGCGTCGGATGGCGGCTCGCTCGATGAAGAGGCGGGTCGCCGGCGAGTCGGCGCCGACCGGGAGCGGTTCCAGGACGAGACGGCGTTCGCCCGTCATGAACAGCGGTTCCCGGCTGGTGACGAGGATGCGCAGCCCGGGGGAACGCTGCAGCAATTCGGCGATCACGGCCGGAAGCTCGCCGATGACGTGCTCGCAGCCATCGAGGAGCAGCAAGGTCGGGCCGGCGCCGAGAGCGGTCGCCACCATCGCCTGCACGTCGGCGTGCTCGGCGGGTCGGAGCCCGAGAGACTGGGCGACGAGGAGACGCGGGGGGACCTGGCGTTCCGCCTCCATGGGAACGAACACTGCTTCCATGCGGTCGGTCAACGACCGGGCTACCTCGACGGCGAGGCTCGACTTGCCGACACCGCCGGGACCGGTGATCGTCACCAGCCGGTGCGTTGCGAGGAGCTGCTGCGCCTCGGCCAGTTCGCTCGACCTGCCGACGAAGGTGGTGTAGCGGGCCGGGAGCGACCGGGGCCGAGGTCGGGGCCTGAAGTCGAGGGCAGCGTCTTGGTGCAGAATCTGCTGCTCGAGCCGTTGCAGGTCGGGCGACGGATCGAGCCCCAACTCGTCGCGTAGGTAGGCGACGGTGGAGCGATACGCGGCCAGGGCGTCGGCTTGGCGGCCGCATCGGTAGAGAGCCAGCATCTGATGCGCGCGCAGCCGCTCCCGCCGGGGATCGTGCGCCACCAGTGCCTCCAACTCGGCGACGAGCTCCCGGTGGCGGCCGGTTGCGAGGTCGAGGGCGACGCGCGCCTCGACGGCTTCCGCCTTCAGCTCCTCGAGGCGCCTCGCCTCGGCGGCGAGGGCCTCCGTCTCGACATCGGCGTAGGGCGGGCCCCGCCACAGCCCGAGGGCGGCGCGCAACACCTCGGTCGACTCCGACGGATCCACGAGTGACTTGGCCCGCCGTACCGAGTTCTCGAATCGCACGGCGTCGATCGAGATCGGCTCCACTGCGAGCGCGTAGCCCTCGCCGCGCCGTTGGATCACGTCGCCCAGAGCGCTCCGGTAGCGCGAGATGTAGGTGTGCAGCGTGCGACGAGCCTTCGGATCGGCGTCGGGGCCGTAGACGCCCATGAGCAGACGGTCCATCGGGACCGCAGTCCCGGCAGCGGCGACCAGCAGCGCCAGCAGCGTCCTCTGTTTCGGGCCACCGAGCGGGAACTCCCTCCCTGCGTCCTCCACCCGCAGCGGTCCCAACACCTGAAAGTCCACGGGACGGACGATATAGAGCCAGCGCACCCGGTGTTCTCCCGCAGCGTCCCGGCACCGTAGGAGGGTCGCGTTGACATCTTGTCAACAACCCCGCGGCATGCTTCGTCGCGGCGTCCCAGGGGCGCACAAGAGAGCAGCCGAAGGCTGCCGCGAGGTAGAGCAGCCGAAGGCTGCCGNNTGCCACCCTGGTGTCGGTGATCGCCGCGGTGCCGGCGGCAGCCGACCCGCCGGTCGAGTTCACCGACACGTTCACCTTCGAGGACGTGAACCCCTGCGATGCGCCGAACACGCATCAGGTCACGATCACCTTCAACCTCGAGCTTCACGAGCATCGGAACAACACCGTCTTCCTCTTCACGAGCTGGGCGACGACCGACACGGGCTTCGAGGGTCCGGGACACGAAGCGAGGGTGTTCGCCGATGGTGATGTCTTCACCGACACGTTCACGTTCATCCAAAAGCATCCCGAGACCGGCGAGTTGGCGACGGTCAAGGGCCGCCTCAAGTTCGCCAACGGTGAGATACGCGTCGACACCTTCGAGCTGAGGTGCGTGCGAGACCTCTAGTCGCGGGTGGCGATACGGTTGATCGTGGATGGAGGGGTGCTGCGGCGCCCCTCCACTCCGTCAGGACGGTGGGGAGGATTCGCCTTCTCCTCGCTCCTCCTTCGCCAGTCGGCTCAGCACCCCGTTGACGAAGGCGCCCGACTTCTCGGTCGAGTACTGCTTGGCGAGCTCCACGGCCTCCGAGATCACCACCGCCACCGGCACCGTCGGCAGGAACCGCAGCTCGTAGAGGGCCAGCCGGAGCACGTTGCGGTCGACGGTGGGCATCCGGTCGACGCGCCAATGCATCGAGGCACGCTCCAGGGCCTCGTCCAGCTCCGCCCGGTGCTCCCACACCCCGCAGGCCAGCGCCGCCGCCCGGCGCGACAACCCCTCGGTGTCCGGNNTGTCCGGGAGTTCCAGGCGCCGTTGCTCGGCGGCATAGATGGCCGCGAGGGCGTCCTCGCGAGCCTCGGGGCGGCTCACGTCACCCGGGTGATGTACTCGCCGGTCGAAGTGGAGACCCGGATGCGGTCACCGATGGACACGAACAGAGGCGCCTGGGTCACGAAGCCGGTCTCGAGCGTCACCGGCTTGGTGGCGCCGCTGACCCGGTCGCCCTTGACCGCCGGCTCGGTATGAGTGACCTCGAGGTCAACGGCGGCCGGCAGCTCGATCCCGATCGGCTTGCCCTGGTACACGGGCAGGACCACAGTGGCATTCTCGGCGAGGAAGTCGACTGCGCCACCCATCAGGTCTTCGTTGAGGGGTAGCTGCTCGTAGGTCTCCAGGTCCATGAAGTGGAACCCGCGGTCGTCCCGATAGAGGAACTGGTACTCGCGGCGGTCGATCACCGCCTGTTCCACCTTCTCGCCGGCCCGGAACGTGCGGTCGATCGTGGCGCCGGTGTCGAGGTTGCGGAGCTTCGTGCGGACGAAAGCCTTGCCCTTGCCGGGCTTGACGTGCTGGAACTCGAGAACCTGGAAGAGGCCGTCTTCGAGGTCCAGCGAGATGCCCGGCTTCAGGTCGTTGGTGGTGATGCTCATGCGGGAACCAGCTCCTTCGGGGCGCCGGTCAGCTCGAAGGCGCCGTCCTCGGTGACCAGGATCATGTCCTCGATGCGCACGCCGCCGACCCCGGCCAGGTAGACGCCGGGCTCGACCGTTATCACGTGCCCTGGCTCGAGAACGTCCTCGGAGTTGCGGCGCACCGAGGGGCCCTCGTGGATGTCGAGTCCGACCCCGTGGCCGACGGAGTGCAGCAGGCGCGCCTCGTGACCGTAGGCGGCGAGCACCGTCCGGGCCGCCTGGTCGACCTCAGACGCCGGCACGCCGGGCGCTACAGCGGCGATGGCGGCGGCCTGGGCCTCGGCCACGATGCGGTGGACCGTCACCATCTCGGGATCGGGCACTCCGCCCAGCCACACGGTGCGGCTCATGTCGCTGTGATAGCCGTCGACAACGCACCCGTAGTCGAGCAGCAACAGCCCATCCCCCACGGGTCTCCGCCCCGACCGGTAGTGCGGGACCGAGGCTCCGGGACCGGCGGCCACGATCGGCTCCCAGCCGGCGGGCTCCGCCCCGGAGCGCCGCATCGCATCTACCAGCGCCCATCCCAGCTCGGCCTCCACGGTGGCCCCTTCGACCAGGTCCGGGAGCGACGCGAACGCGGCGTCGCCGGCGGCCGCCGCGGCGCGCAGCGCGCCGATCTCGTCAGCATCCTTGACCCGCCGCAGCGCTTCGACGCGGCCGGTGACCGGGACCAGCTCACCACCGACCTCCTCGCCGAGCCTCCGGGCGAAGTCCCAGGTGACCGCGTCGGCCTCGAGACCGACGCGCGGCGCCCCCGACAGCAGTCCGGCCAGCNNTAGCGACCGTCGGTCACGAACACGGCCCGGTCCGGCCAGACCACGAAGTAGGCGCTCGAGCCGGTGAAGCCGCTGAGGTAGCGGATGTTGCTGAGGTCGGACACGACCAGCGGATGCTCCAGGCGCTCCCGGAGACGAGCCAATCGGGCGGCGTGATTCATGGGTTCCTCGGGTGCGGGTCAACCGTTCGCCACGGCGGCGAGGGCGACGTCTACCGTAGCGGAGTCGACGTGGGTAATCGTCGGCTTCCCGACCGCCTCCAGCAGCACCATCCGCAGCCCCGCGGCATCCCGCTTCTTGTCCATCGCCAGCAGCCGTCGCACCTCGTCCAGGTCTAGAGGCCCGGCGGTCACCGGGAGACCGAGCGATTCCAGGATGTGCCGCTGGCGAGCCGCGTCGGCGAAGCCGCACACCCGCGCGGAGGCGGCGCCTGCGGCGACCATTCCCACCGCCACCGCGTGGCCGTGGCTCATGCCGCCGGTCACCTCGATGGCGTGACCAATGGTGTGCCCGTAGTTGAGCACGGCCCGCACGCCCGACTCCGCGAAGTCCGCGGCGACGACCCGCGCCTTGACGGCGATGGCCCTGGGCACGACATCGCCGAGCGGCGCCGCCCGACCATCGCGCTCGAACAGATCCACCAGGTCGGGGTCGCCGATCAGGCCGGCCTTGAGGGCCTCGGCGGCGCCCTCGGCCCAGATGTCGTCCGGGAGGCCGGCCAGGATCGCGGTGTCGACTACGACCCGCGCCGGGTGGCGGAACACACCGACCAGGTTCTTGCCCCCCAGGTTCACGCCGGTCTTGCCGCCGATGGCTGCGTCGACCGCGCCGAGAAGCGTGGTCGGCAAATAGACGGCTTCGACTCCCCGCAAGTACGTGGCCGCTACGAAGCCTGCGAGATCGGTGACCGCTCCCCCGCCCACGCCGATCACCGTGTCACTGCGGTGCAGGCCCTCCGCCGCCAGCCACTCGTAGATCTCGGCGGCGACCGCCAGCGTCTTGGCGCCGTCGCCGTCCGGCAGCACCCGCACCGGCGCCTTGATGCCCGCGTCCCGCAGCCTCCTGGCGATCCCGCGCGCCCACCGCGCCGCTCCCGGCTGGGTGAGCACCGCCGCCCGCTCCCGTCCCCGCCGGGGAGCCAGCACCTCGCCGCGGGCGAGACCGTCGCCGATCAGGATCTCGCATTCGGCGCCGATCAGGATGCGTTCCACGGCTCCACCACCAGGTCGGCCACCTCGGCGACGAGGCTCTCGCCCGCCCCCATCATCCCGATCAGCCGGAGGTGGCCGCCCGCGCTCAAAACTCGGCCACGCGCTTCCGGTAGGCCTCGAGCGCGCCGACGAAGTCCTCGACGGTGTCGCCGCCGAACTTGCGCTGGGCCTCCTGCGCCACGACCAACGCCACCATGTGTTCGGCGACGACGCCGGCCGCCGGCACCGCGCACACGTCGCTGCGCTCCCGGAAAGCCTTGTCGGCTGCCTTCGTCTCGACGTCGACCGTCGCCAGGGGACGCATGAGCGTGGAGAGCGGCTTCATGGCGGCGCGCACCCGCAGCACCTGGCCGGTGCTGATGCCGCCTTCGGTGCCGCCGGATCGGAAGGTGGCCCTGGTGAAGCCTGTGCCGTCGTGCAGGATCTCGTCGTGGGCCTCCGACCCGCGCCGCCGCGCCGAGGAGAAGCCTTCGCCGACCTCGACCGCCTTGATGGCCGGGATCGACATGAGGGCCGCGGCCAGCAAGGCGTCGAGCTTCCGATCCCAATGGACGTGACTGCCGACGCCGGGCGGGAGGCCATACGCGAGTACTTCGACGACGCCGCCGAGGGTGTCACGATCGGCCTTGGCGGCTTCGATCTCCGCCACCATGGCGGCTTCCGCCTCGCTGTCGAAGCACCGCACCGGAGACGAGTCGATGGCCTCCGCATCGGCCGGGGAGGGCAGCGGTTCGGAAGGCGCCTCTGCGGCGCCGACCGCCACGACGTGGCTGAACACGGAGATCCCTGCTTCGGCGAGCAGCACCTTGGCCAGGTAGCCGGCGACGGCCCGCGCCGCCGTCTCGCGGGCCGAGGCTCGCTCGAGGATGTCACGGGCGTCGCGGGTGTCGTACTTGAGCATCCCGGCCAGGTCGGCGTGGCCGGGACGCGGCGTGTGGAGGGGCCGCCGCGCCTCGCCCGGATGGGGGGACATCTCCTCTTGCCACTTCGGCCACTCGGTGTTGCGGATGAGGACCGCCACCGGGGAGCCGAGGGTCCGGCCGAAGCGCACCCCGCCGAGGAACTCCAGCTCGTCCTTCTCGAGCTGCATGCGCCGGCCCCGGCCGTAGCCGAGCCGGCGCCGCGCCAGTTCCCCCGCCAGGCCGTCGGTGCCGACGGCGAGGCCCGCCGGGAGTCCCTCGACGATCGTCACCACGCCCGGTCCGTGCNNCCGTGCGACTCGCCTGCGGTCAAGAAGCGCAACATGGCGCGGCGATGGTACCCGTCCCCGTTCCCCGAGCCTCGTTGCAGCACTAACCTCGCAGACGCAGCGGGGCCCCAGACAAGAGTCGGGGAGAGGGCCCGGTTGGCAGAGGCCCTCTCCCCTTCGGGGCTCCGCTTGCGCGGAGGCTCGGAAACCTGTCGCTACTTCAAGATCTGCTGCCCCACGTCGAGTTGAAACACCGAATCCCCCTTGAGGAAGACCCCCGAGTCGGACGAGAGGCTGACCACCTTGTAGATGCCGGCGAAGGTGTCGCCGACCCCGACGTCGAAGGTCTGTGCCCCCACGGTCACGGTGGCGCGCAACACGCCGTCGACGTCCCTCACCTCGATCAGCGCCACCGCGTTGAGATCGGGCTGGAAGGTCCCGTCGCCGTCGACGGCGTCACCCTGCCCCGGCCCGAACGGCCCGCCCACGCCTGGCTGACCGGTGAGCGGCGAGTCCTCGTCGATGAGCGGCCGGAACGGGTCCCGGGGCTGCGAGAGCTGGGCGTTGAACAAGACCCGGGCGCCATCCCCGATCTCGATGGGGTCGGCCGCGGCCACCTGTGCGCCCGGGAGCGGCCCCTGGAGCGCGGTCCCACCGCCCGCGAACAGGCCCGACGTGATCAGCACCCACGCCGAACCGAACCCGCTGCCGAGCAGCATCAGCGCCACCACGAGTGTGAACACCATGCGCAGGGGTCCCCGTTCGGCCAGGTCGCGGCGGCGTCTGCGGGCTGCCATGTCAGCTCCCCGCCCCTGGCGCCGTCGTCGTCGTGGAGGTGGTCGTCTCCGCAGGAGTGGTGGTGGTCGTCGCCGCAGACGTCGTGGTGGTCGTGGCGCCCGGGGCCGTGGTCGTGGTGGTCGGCACGTCCGGCTGGACCACCGGGATCGCGGTGGTGAAGATCGTCGTGGTCAGCCCGGCGCTGATGATGACCGTCCCGTCTTCCTGGATGGCGGGCGACAGGCTGACGCCATCGACACGCACGAGACGTTCCATGTCGGCGAGCCCGTAGAGGAAGCCGAGGACCTCGAAGAACTGTCCTTCGACGTTGATGAACACGCTCATCGACGCGAACTCGGCGAAGGCGTCTGCCGCCGGCAGTCCCGGCGAGAGGGACAGCAGGTCCACCTCGCTGTCGAGGGCCAGCACCGTCACGTCGTCGATGAAGGTGGCCAGCTCCGGGTTGGGTGGGATGAGGCGCTCCAGCGCCGCGCCGGCGGTCATGAAGGTGAGCTCGTTGTCCTGGATCTCCAGCAGCCGCGCCTTCTCGCCGCGCAGTCGCTGCTCCTCGGCGACGGCGGTCTCGCGCTGGGTGCGCAGGTCGTCGATCTCGGCGCGGCGGGGCGAGATCAGGAACAACCACCACAACGCGGTCACGAGGATCAGCGCGATCACGACCAGGAGAACGACGTTGCGCCTCATGGCAGGGTGGGAACGCGCTCGTCTGCGCGTGTGGACAACGCCGCTTCGGTGAGGAACGTCTGCGATGCGAAGTCGACGACTTCCGCCTGACCGATGAGTGAGGAGGTGACGCTGCTCACCCAGGTGTCGGACACGCCGGGGAAGTTGGTGGAGTCGAGGGCGCGCAGCCAGCTTGCGACGTCCGGGTAGTCGAACGCGGTGCCGGCGATCGAGAGCTGCCCCACCACCACCGAGGTCTCGGATTGATCGACCGAGCCCGTGAACGAACCGAGCCACACCCGGGGCGGAATGAGGCGCGCCAGGTCGTTGAGCAGGCGCCCCCAGGCGACGTCGCGCGCCAGGATGGCGTCGATGACGGCCACCCGTGCCTCGAACCCGGTCCGGAGGTCCTCGAGATCGCGCAGCTCCCCGATCTCGGACTGAACCTGAGCGACGATCGCCTGCTGTTCCTCCAGGTCCGTCTCGGCTTCGCCGACCCGCCCCTGCCACCAGAACACGACGGCCACCAACACAGCCAGGTAGGCGACGCCGAGGAGAACCCAGAACGCCTGCCGCCGCCGCGCCGCCGCCTTGACCCGGGACTCAGGCGGGAGCAGGTTGATCGAACGCATCAGAGCATGCCCCAGAGCGCCAGCCCCACGGAGGCCGGCAGCACCGGCTGGGCGGCGTCCAACTCCTCAGGGGTGAGCTGCACACGACCGACGTCGACCAGGTCGAGGATCTTCGCGGGCTGGACAGGCGTGCCGAGTGCCCGGCCGAGGCGGTTGGCCAGATGCGGCAGTCGCGCCCCGTTGCCGGCCACCACGAGCTTGACCAACGCCGGGTCGCCCGACTGGGTCAGGTGGTAGTTGACCGAGCCGCGGATCTCCTCGATGAACGAGTCCGCCTGGCGGGTGAGGAGCCGGCGGGCCGCCGCCTCTTCGTCCGAGCCCTCATCGGGAGCACCGCCCTCCGGCTGAACCCCGATGCGCCGCTTCAGATCCTCGGCCTGCTCCGTCTCTACTCCGAGCCCGTCGGCAAGGGCGGTCGTGAAGTCGGCGCCGCCCCTGGGCAGCAGCCGCACGAACCGCACCACGCCGCCGCGAACGATCACGACCTGCGTGAGCGACGCGCCGATGTCCACGATGCCCTGCGGGCCCGCCTCCTCGTAACCGGTCTCGGTGCCGAACACGGCTCTGGCGAGCGCAAACGGCTGGAGGTCGATCGCTTGCGCGCTGATGTTGGCCGACTCGGCGAGACTGACGAGCCCATCCACCATGTCCCGCTGGGCGGCCACGGCGAGGATCGACAGCATCAGCTCCCCATCGGGCGTGGTGAACTCCTCGACCGGCACGAAGTCGAGCACCGCCTCCTCCACCGGGATCGGGATCGAGTCCTGCACCTGGAACGGGAGCGCTTCGGACAGCTCGCTCTCCGACATGTGGGGAACGTCCACCTGGCGCACCACGACCCGCTGGTTCGCGGTGCCGATGATGACCCGCTTCCTGGGGAGCTTGGCCCGCTTCCAGAGCGCCGCCACCGCCTCGGCGACTGCTCCCTCGTCCATGACCTCACCCGCCACGACCGCTCCCGCGGGGAGGGGCATCTCGGCGAAGCGACGCAGAATGGGTCTGGTTCTGCCGCTGTCGACGGCCGCGGCACGTACCGCCGCGCTGCCTATGTCCAAGCCAACCGTTGCAGCCATGTCGTCTCCGCTTGCGGCTCGGCAGCGGATTGCCCCGAGTCACAACCTTGTAATTACAAGGCTGTCATTGCGACCCTAGCAACGGTCTTACGCGCCGCCAAGCATTTGGCGGGGACCGCCGCTTGCCTGTGCCTCAACCCCCGAGGCCGGCATACCAGTCTACGAGCGCCGGGCCGAACGCCAAAGCCACCAGCGCCCCGGCCACCAGGGCCGGGCCGAAGGGTATGGCCGTCTTGCGGTCGGCTCTCCGCGCCGCCATGAGGACGAGACCGGCAGCTCCGCCGATCAAGAATGCGAGCATGATCCCCGCCCACAGCACCCCCCACGAACGGTAGGCCAGGAAGAGCCCGAGCAGCAGCCCGAGCTTGACGTCGCCGAACCCCAGCCCCCCCGCAGGGCCGAGGAGCGCGAGCACGAAGAGGAAGCTGAAGTAGGCGAGGCCGCCGAGGCCGGCTCGAGTCAGCGCCTCCACCCCTCCCCCGCCGGCGGTGCCGTCGGCGATGGCGCCGGCAGCCAGGAGGAACGCCCCTCCGGCAAGACCCGTGCGAAGGATGCGGTCCGGAATGCGCTTGAAGTCGAGGTCGGTGATGGTCAGCGCCACCACGACACCGATGAACCACCAATACGCCGGAAGCACCCAGCGCGCGCCCGCGACCAGCGCCGCTCCCGCGAAGAGAGCACCGGTCGTCGCCTCGACGATCGGGTAGCGGACGGAGATGGTTACGCCGCAGTCCCGGCACCGGCCCCGCAGCAGCAGCCAGGACAGGACGGGGATGTTGTCCCGGGACCGGATCTCGGCGCGGCATGCCGGACACGCCGAGCGCGGCCGGACGATGGACTTCGCCAGCGGCACGCGGTAGGCGACGACGTTCACGAACGAGCCGATGAGCAGGCCGACCAACCCGCCGAAGCCGGCGATCATGCCTACCAATCTAGACCGGCGCAGCTGAGCATCACGTTCACGGCGCTGCGGTCCGGGCCGGAACACGTGTAGCGCCCTGCGAAGGGACCGAAGCTCACCAGCCGGATCCCGAACCACTCCTCAGAAGGGGTGGCCGCGTACAGCAGTACCTGGCCGCGGTCACCAGACGCGGGCACGACGTCTTCGACGACGACGTGGACTGCGGTCGCCACGACGCCACTCCAGTCGATCTCCGGTTCCTCGAGGGTCAGCGCCCCGATATCGGACACGAAACCCGCGCCGTCTGCTGCGAGCGCCGACTCGACCTTGGCGGCCGTGGCCAGCATCTCCTTCACCCCGGCCTCTTCGGCCCGCTGCCGCATCCCCAGGAACGACGCCAGGCCGATGCCCACCAGGATCGCCGCTATCAGGAACACCACCATGAGCTCGACGAGCGAGAACCCCCGGTCCTGTCGTCCGCGGAACCGGTCCCGATCCCGCCGGCCCCGACGATTGTCGTTGCGAATCATCTCGGATGTCTCTCTCATGACAGACGGGGCGGGTCGCTGAGGACCCACCCCGTCCGGTTGTTCGTCAGCCGTCTCGGCTTACCAGCCGTCGGTCGGCCAGCCGGGGGCGCCGGCCGAGCAGTCGAACGCCGTGTAGGCGGCCGTGTCGGCCAGTTCGCCGTACTCGGTAGCAGCATTCGCCGACAGGTAGGCGGCGAAGATCTTGCCGGAGTCGGATGCCTGGTACACGCAGACGACCGAGTCGCTGATCTTCTCGACCATCACGCCGGCGTCCGTCGGTGCGGTCGTGTTGACGACCAGGCTCGGCATGAAGTCCGTCAGGTCGGCGGCGACGTCGGTGTACTTGGCCTCGTCGGTCCAGTAGCCCTTCTCGGCGAGAATGGCGTTGCGGACGTCGCTCTGCGCCGAACGATCCTGGGCCCGATTGCGGAACCCGAGGAACGACGGAATGGCGATGGCAACCAGGACTGCGATGATCAGCACCACCACCATGAGCTCGATGAGCGTGAAGCCCTCGTCACGAGACAAGCGCTCCCGCATCCACTTCATCATATGCGAACCTCCTTGAGGGGGGGATTTCGCCCAGACCGTCCTTCGGTCCAAGAAGAGTTATCGGCCTGGGAACTCCCGACTTGAGGCGGAGTTTCGGGGAAGAGCGGGTCGCCAACCGTCCGAGTTCGGGTCCGGTCTGGCGCCTTCGTCAGATCAAACTCGCGATGTTGAACATCGGGAGGTAGAGCGCGACGAGGATGCCGCCGACGGTGACGCCCATCACGATGATGAGCAGCGGCTCGATGAGGCTGGTGAGGGCGTCGACGGTGGCGTTGACCTCGCTGTCGTAGAAGTCGGAGACCTTGCCGAGCATGGTGTCGAGCGCGCCGGTCTCCTCGCCCACCGCCATCATCTGCACGACCATGGGCGGGAACACTGGATGGCGATCCAGCGGCGAGGCCATCGACTCGCCCTGTTTCACCGAATCTCTCACGTCGACCAGGGCTCTGGCCAGGACGGCGTTTCCGGCCGTCTGGGAGACGATCTCGATGGCGTTGAGGATGGGAACGCCGGTGCGGCTCAGCACCGACAGGCTGCGCGAGAAGCGGCTCAGTGCCGTCTTGTGGGTCAGTTTGCCGAAGACAGGAATCTTCAGCTTGAAGGCATCGAAGGCAGATCGCCCCGACTCGGTGGCAATCCAGCGGCGCAACCCAAACACGACGGCGATGATCAGCAGCACGGCGACGTACCAGTAGGTCGACAGGATGTTGCCGGCGCTGATGAGGGCCTTGGTGGGGAGCGGCAGGTCGCCGCCCAGCTCGGAGTACATGCCCTCGAACATCGGCACGACGAAGATGAGCATGGCCGTCACGATCACCGCCACCAGGCCCAGGACGACGATGGGGTAGGCCATCGCCGACTTCACCTTGGATCGCAGGGTGACCGTGGCCTCCATCATGTCGGCCAGTCGCTCCAGCGTTTCGTCCAGGACACCGCCGACCTCACCGGCCCGGACCATCGCCACGAAGAGGTTGTTGAACACCTTGGGGTGCTTCGACATCGCGGCCGACAGGCTGGAACCCTTCTCGACCTCGCCCCTCACCTCGCCCACGACGGTGGCCAGGGCAGCACTCTCGGTCTGCTGTTCGAGGATCGACAGGGTGCGGATCAAGGACAAGCCGGAATTCACCATCGTGGCGAACTGTCGACTGAAGATCGCGATCTCCTTCACTTTGACCCGATTGGACAGAGCGGGGATCTTGATCTCCATCTGGAGAGCAGAAACCTTCTTCTTCTCGACCGAGAGCGGAACCATGCCCCGCTCCCGGAGCGTTCGAACGACCGCGCCGGCCGAATCGCCCTCGAGTTCGCCGCTCAGGACGTTCCCGGACTTGTCCCTGACCTTGTATGCAAACGTTGATGCGCTCATCAGCCCTTACCAACCAGATTCCGGAACTCCTCGGGGCTCTGGGAGTGATCGACTGCCGCGTCGTAGGAGACCTTTCCTTGTCTGACCAAAGCGGCCAGCGACTGATCCATCGTCTGCATCCCGTACTTGGCGCCGGCCTGCATCGCCGAGGCGATCTGGTGCGTCTTGCCCTCACGGATCAGGTTGCGAATGGCGGAGTTGGCCACCATCACCTCTACGGCCGGAATTCGCCCCCTGCCGTCTACGGTCGGCAGCAGCTGCTGGGACACGACCGCCTGGATGGAGCCGGACAGCTGGACCCGGACCTGCTGCTGCTGATGGCTGGGAAAGACGTCGATGACGCGATCGATCGATTGCGGGGCGTCCTGGGTGTGCAGCGTGCCCAGCACGAGATGGCCGGTCTCGGCGGCGGTTATTGCGGTTGAGACGGTCTCCAGATCCCGCATCTCGCCCACCAGGATCACGTCGGGGTCCTGGCGGAGCGCGTGCTTGAGAGCCGCGGCAAACCCCAGAGTGTCGGTGCCCACCTCCCGTTGGTTGACGATGGCTTCTTTGTGCCGATGCATGAATTCGATGGGGTCTTCGACCGTCATCACGTGGCATTTTCGAGTTGCGTTGACGACGTCTATCAATGAAGCGAGCGTGGTCGACTTCCCCGAGCCGGTCGGCCCGGTGACGAGGACCAGGCCGCGTGTCAGCTTGGCGAAATGGGCAATGATCGGCGGCATGGCCAACTCGGTGAGGGAGAGGATCTCGTTGGGAATGGCTCTCATGACCGCTCCCACCGAATCTCGTTGGAAGAACACGTTGACCCGGAAGCGGCCCTTGCCGGGAAGCGGATGCGAGCAATCCAGCTCCCGCGTCTCTTCGAGCTGCTCGCGCTGGCGGCCGGTGAGGATCTCGTAGATCATCGAGCGAAGGACGGCCGGTAACAGCATCGGGAAATCATCGATCGGCGTCAGCTCGCCGTTGATCCGGATCTGGGGAGGCGATCCGGCAGTGAGATGTAGATCGGATCCGCCCCGCTCGAGCAGAGTCTCGAGGAGTTCGTTGACGTGGGGACGGTCACCTTGCTGCGCTTCGGCAATGACTTCGATACCGCGGGGCGCGGCAACGCCCTCCTGAGCGTCGCCGGCGGCGGATTCGGCCAGCCCGGCGTAAGCCGCCTTGATGAGCAGCTCGAGCGGCTGCTTGTGCGCCAATCCCAGCACCACCTCGCCCCCGGTGGCCCGGCGCAGCATGGCCAGCTTCTCCTGATTGAAGGGGTCGGCGACGGCCATCACGATTCGTCCGGTCTCGTCGATGCTCATCGGCAGCGCTGCCAACCGGCGGGCCACCTCCGGGTCGAGGCGCCGCATCGCCGCCGGATCGGGTTGATCTCCGGTTTTGGGATCGAGGCTGAAGAAATCCAGGCTGAGCTCTCCGGCCACCACGGAGAGAATGTCCTCACTCCGCACCCGCCCCTCGTCGACCAGCAGGCGCGGCAGCGGAGTGCCCGACTCCTCGGCTCGCTGAAGCTGGTGCTCCAGGTCGTCCTTGGTGAGGAGACGGTTATCGACCAGGAGTTGGCCGAGCTGCCGTGCGACCTTGCTCATCTCCGTTCGTTCCCGATGTTCACTAGGCGACTACCCGTAGGACTTCTTCCAACGTCGTCGATCCGAGGCGTACCTTCTCCAACCCGTCTTCGCGCAGGGTCTTCATGCCTTGCTCGACGGCCATTGCCTTGACCTCGTCCGAGGGCCGTCGCTCTACGGCCATCCGCTGAATCTCCTCGCTCACCAGCATCACCTCGTTGATGGCGACCCGGCCTCGATAGCCCGTCTTGGAGCAGTTGACGCACCCGGCGGCCCGGTGCAACTCGGGAAAGTCGTCGAGCGTGAACCCGAACCTGGCGAGCTCGGACGCTTCGGGTTGATAGATCTCCTTGCACTTTCCGCACAGGCGGCGAGCCAGACGCTGGGCCACCACACAATCGAGCGCCGAGCTCACCAGATAGGCCTCCACCCCCATCTCGATGAGGCGTCCCACGCTCGAGGCGGCGTCGTTGGTGTGGAGCGTGGAGAGGACCAGGTGACCGGTCAGCGCGGCCTCGACCGCGATCTCGGCGGTCTCGGCGTCGCGGATCTCACCGACGAGCACGATGTCGGGATCGGAGCGCAGGATGGATTTCAGAGCAGTCGAGAAGAGGAGCCCGGCCTTCCTGTTGACCTGGACCTGAGTGATTCCTTCGAGCCGGTACTCGACCGGATCCTCCACCGTGATGATGTTGACGTCGGGTTTGTTGAGGATGCCCAGCGTGGAATACAGGGTGGTGGTCTTGCCGGATCCGGTGGGTCCGGTCAGCAGGATCGCCCCGTACGGCTTCGTGTAGGAGGATCGATAGCGCTCCAGGGCGGCCGGGAGGAAGCCGAGTTCCTCGAGAGTGCCCACCGAATCTGTTTTGTCGAGGATTCGCAGCACGGCCTTCTCCCCGTACATGGACGGAAGGGTGGCGACCCGCAGATCGATGGGGCGCCCCCCCACCCGCAGACTCACGCGGCCGTCCTGGGGCACCCGGCGCTCGGCGATGTTGATGTCGGCCATGATCTTGAGGCGGCT
>JABAOD010000512.1_pt1 | contig 18606 bp, 15 predicted proteins | sample 7062151 | NCBI WGS metagenome assembly JABAOD01 (sample SAMN14538626, study PRJNA623070) | marine sediment metagenome | biome: marine biome [ENVO:00000428]; feature: marine pelagic biome [ENVO:01000023]; material: deep marine sediment [ENVO:00002113] | place: India: Gulf of Khambhat ... | reverse complement strand
GTATGCTTGAAAGCAAAGGGAGAGGAGGTTTCCATTTGAGAAGTTGAAAATGGCCAAAGAAATCTGTAGGTTGTGAGATATATCCTCTGGGAAATGGGGCAACTCCTCAGCCCTGATTCTGTTGACAAAGGGGGCTGAGGCCGATAAGATTCGGCAAGCTGTGAGGAGTGTATGCCTAAGAAGCTCAAAAGAACCGGAAAAAGGAAGCCGACGAAAAGAACAATCGAAATCGAGCCCTCGGTCAGTGCCATTGATCGTGCCACGACGTTTTTCACCGAAAATTGGAGGCTCTTTGTTGTTGGTTTTGTCCTCTTGGGGATGGTGGCGACAGGGGTCGTCCTATGGATGAGAAGGGCCGAACAAAGGGAACTGCGCGCCTCCTTTCTCCTTTCACAGGGGGTCGCTAAGCTGAAAGAAGCGGATGGTCTGAGTGGAGAAGAGGCGGATAAAGCCTACAATGGGGCCCTCGGGGTTTTCCAGAATCTCGTTTCGGATTACGGCGCCACAGAGAGTGGCAAACTGGGTGTTTTTTACATGGCTAAGAGCCTGTCGAGATTACAACGCTATGGTGAAGCGGCCCAACAATATGAGCGGTTTCTTTCCAATGCCGGGACCGACCCCCTATATCGTTCGCTCGCCCTTAGGAGCCTGGGTTTTGCCTACCAAAATGAAAAGGATTATGAAAAAGCCCTTGCCTCTTTGGATGAACTGGAGGAAATGGAGGGAGGTTTTCTCACGGGAGATTCAATGTTGGCGAGGGCTCAGCTCTATGAAGAGATGGGCAAGATGCAGGAGGCCTTGGAGGTATATCGGAAATTCCTAGAGGAACATCCCGATTCCACCGAGTCGAACCGCGTTCAAAGAAGGGTGGCCTTCCTTGAAAAGAAACTCCAGTGATCTGTATATTATTATCGCTCAGCTGGGATAATTACGACCTTCTTTCACACTGTGGGTCAGGACCCGAAATCCATTGATTCATGGGCGAACGAGGAAGTGACATGAAGAAAGTTCTGACGGGAAATGAAGCGATTGCGAGAGGCGCGTACGAGGGAGGGGCGAGGTTCTCTTCAGCTTACCCGGGGACGCCGAGCTCGGAGATTCTCGACACGATCGGGAGAGAGTATGAAGAGATATACGCTGAGTGGGCGCCCAATGAAAAAGTCGCCTTAGAAGCGGCCTTAGGAGCGAGTATGGCCGGGGCTAGAGCGATCGTATGCATGAAACATGTGGGCGTCAATGTAGCCGCTGATCCGCTCATGACGGCCTCCTACACCGGAGTTCGTGGAGGGTTGGTCCTCGTCACGGCGGATGATCCAGAACTCTATTCGTCACAGAACGAACAGGACAATCGAAATTACGCGAAGTTCGCCAAAATCCCTATGCTGGAGCCCAGCGATAGCCAAGAGGCCAAGGATTTCGTGAAGATAGGGTTCGAGATCAGTGAACAATTCGACACGCCGGTCATGGTCAGAAGTGTCACGAGGATCTCCCATTCCAAGACGGTTGTGAACCTAGAAGATCGGAGGGAGGGTCCGATCCCATTGGAGATGAAGAAGGATCCCGCCAAATGGGTGATGCTGCCTGTCTACGGACGGCAGAGACACAAGGTCGTTGAAGAAAGGTTTATCAGGCTAAAGGAATACGCTGAAAACTTTTCAGCAAATCGGATCGAGATCAACAACGGAAAGATTGGGATTGTCACGGCTGGAATCTCATACCAATACGCCAAAGAGATCATTCCCGACTATTCTTACCTGAAACTGGGGATGGTGTGGCCCCTTTCCAAATCGGTGATCCAGAGATTCTACGACCAAGTTGAAGAGGTCTATGTGGTGGAAGAGTTGGATCCTTTCCTAGAGGAGAACCTCAAAATAATGGGGTTTGAGGTTAAGGGCGGCAAGGAGATCTTCCCGATCTGCGGGGAGCTGAATCCCCTAATTGTTGAGAAAGGAATGAAGGGATTAGACTTTACGAAACCCCCTGTTTTTTACTCTGACAACCTGCCCCCGAGGCCTCCCAACATGTGTGCCGGATGTCCCCATCGAGGAATATTCCATATATTGAAGAAGAAGAAGTTTTTTGTAGCCGGCGATATCGGTTGTTACACTCTTGCGGCGCTACCGCCCCTAACATCGGTTGATTCCTGTATCTGTATGGGGGCGAGTGTGGGACAGGCTCACGGGATTTCGAAAGTCCTGAATAAAGAGGACAGAAAAAAGGTCGTGGCCGTAATCGGTGATTCGACCTTTATTCACGGGGGGATTACCCCCTTGATCGATCTGGCCTACAATCAGGGGGAGGCCACAATCATCATTCTCGACAACCATGCAACCGCCATGACAGGCTTTCAGGAACACCCGGCAACAGGGTTTACAATCCGCGGAGAGCCGACAGAGCGTCTCGATTTTGTGGGTTTGGCAAAGTCCGTGGGTATCAAAAACGTAAGCGTCACGAACCCATGGGATCTCGAGGAAATCGACAGGGTGATCACCGAAGAGACGGCTAAGGAAGAGCCATCGCTCATTATCAATCAGGGTCCATGTGCGATGCTTCGGAAGGAAATCAAGGCATATCATGAACCATACGCGATCGACCCGGACAAATGCACGGGGTGCAGGATGTGTCTCAGCTTAGGTTGCCCTGCAATCTCGTGGAATCCAGTGGAGGGGAAAAAGGCTGTATCGGCTAGCGGCAAAAAGCGGAAAGGGTTTTCATCCATTGAAAAAACCCTATGTCCTGGGTGTGGGCTCTGCATTCAGGTCTGCAAATTCGATGCGATACATCCCACGGGCCACGAGGTCCTCTATGGGTTTGAAACGAAGAGAGACCTGTCCTCTCGAAAGCATCAAACGTAGAGAGAGGAAACCATGAAAGATGGCGTGACCAACATTCTACTTGTCGGCGTAGGGGGGCAGGGGATAATCCTTGCCAGCGATATCATGGCTGATGTCTTCCTCGAAGCAGGATACGACGTTAAGAAGAGTGAAATCCACGGAATGGCCCAGCGCGGGGGCAGTGTTACGAGTCATGTCCGTTTTGGAAAAGAGGTGTATTCTCCGATCATTAAGGAGGGAGATGTCGATGTTCTCCTGGCTTTTGAAAAGCTCGAAACACTGCGTTGGATCAATCACCTGAAGCCGGATGGGGTGATCATCATGAATGATCACAAGATCAACCCCCCTGTTGTGAACCTGGGTCAGATGGCTTATCCGGAAAAGATAGACGAGACGATCAAGAGCCAATTTGGAAATCTCCATGTGTTGCCCGGAACCCGGCTAGCTCATGAGGCGGGCGATATTCGGGCAGCAAACGTCGTCCTCCTCGGTGCCTTGTCCCAACGACTTAAAATCGATCCCGATCTCTGGATGAACGTGATCCTTCGATATCTTCCACCCAAAGTACATGCCGTGAATCAGAAGGCCTTCACGATGGGTCGAGACCATCTCAAGAATTAAGGTTCTTCGTTCTATAAGCAATGGACCGGGCGGAGAGGTGCATAAACTCCGCCCTTTTGGCGTCTCGATTTGGGTGAAGGGCGGTTCCTCAGGCATAAGAGATGAAATACTGGATGATTCATGAGATAATCAAACGGTAGAAAATAGGGTGTCAAAGGGTTGAATATAGGGTTGGGAGAGGTTTGGTCCCCGCAAGTCCGGATGATCTTTGTTATTCAGGTTTGCAGTGGGTCGGCTGGGTAGACTCTAGGACGGTCCATCGTTTGGCCGATTCAAAAGACTGGGAATTGAGGTGAGTGTATGAAGAGAATGGCCTGTAGGATTGCATGTTGGTTTGCTCTTCCCTTCCTGATCTGGCCTCTGGCGGCTGCCCTCGCGCAGGAATTGGAGGCGGATTTGGAAATTCCGGCCGTCGTCCCCGAATATCTAAAATCGATCGAAACGGTTTTCCCAAGCAAGCCTGGGGATCTCTTTGTCCAACTGAAGAACGGCCTTACCCTCCTCATCCGCGAGATCCATGCGTCAAAAGTGGTTTCTACGCAGGTTCTCGTGAAGACCGGTTCAATACACGAGGATCGTTACTTGAACGGTGGGCTTTCTCATTATCTGGAGCACATCGTCTCTGGAGGGACGACATCCCGGTTTCGCGAAGAGGAGGCAAAAGAGATTCTCCAGTCCATCGGAGGGGCTTCCAATGCCTATACCTCATATGATCGAACGGTTTATTACATCAATACCACATCATCTCATTACAAAACTGCACTCAACCTCCTCATCTCCTACGTCGTGGAGTCTCAGATTGCGCTTCCAGAGTTTGAGCGAGAAAAGCCGGTGATCCAGCAGGAAATGAAGCTCGGGGAGAACGAGCCAGATCGTCAGCTGTGGAAGCTTTTCATGAAAACCGCTTACCAGGTTCATCCCATCCGCCATCCAATCATTGGTTATGAGGATGTTTTTGTCGGTATCACCCGGGATCAGCTCTACGGATACTACAAGAGCCGATATGTGCCTCAAAACATGGTGGTGACCATCGTGGGGGATGTGCTAGCCCAAGAGGCATTGGGGGAGGTCATCCGTCTCGCCGGAGACCTCACAAGAACCTTTGACCGGCCTGTCTACATCCCCAAGGAACCTCCGCAGATTGGGCCGAGAATGGTTGAGAAACAATTCCCGGCTGCCCGGCTGACGTCGATGAGTATTGGTTTTCCGTCCGTAACGCTGAAAGACCCGGATCTTTATCCCCTGGATGTGTTGGCAATCATTCTGGGTGACGGTCGAACCTCAAGGCTTTATCGACGACTGAGAGATTTGGACAGATTGGTTCTTTCCGTGGGTGCCTTTAACTGGACCCCGTCCTTCGCGAGAGGCCAATTCGTCATTACGCTGAATCTTGAAGGGGAGAAGCGAGAGAGGGCAGTGGAGGCCCTCTGGGAAGAGCTTGGCCGTTTGCAGGATCGACCCGTGAAAAAGAGGGAATTGGAGAAGGCGAAACGAAATGTAGTGGCAGATCATATTTTCGGCAACCAATCGGCAAGCGGAATCGCATCGAGTTTAGCGACAGCCTACGTCGCAACAGGGGATCCATATTTTGATGAACGTTATGTGAACGAGATTCAAAAGGTGAATCGAAAGGATATTCTCAGAGTGGCTCGACAGTATCTCAAACGGTCCCGCATGACCGCCGCCATCGTCACGCCATCTGGCGAGGCTCGCGAGGAGAGCGTAGCAAAGGCCACAAGGGAGAGGGACGCCTCCAAGATCGAGAAGCGGATTCTTCCGAATGGGATGACTCTTTTGACCAAGGTAAACAGGACAGTCCCTATCGTCAGTTTCCAGTTCTTTGGAGAAGGCGGGCTGAGGTTTGAGCCACCGGGCAGAGCAGGGCTCAGTCATTTCACTTTCGGTCTTATGACAAAAGGGACCACAAGGCGATCAAAGACCGAGATTGCCCGGGCCATGGAAGAAATAGGGGGACAGATCACTTCAGGGTCTGGCCGTAATACTTTCTTCGTTGGTGTCGGTGTGCTGAAAGAGAATTTTGAAAGAGGACTGGAAATTCTGGCAGATGTGGTCACCCATCCTTCATTCCCCCTGGAAGAGATCGAAAAGCAGAGGAGAGATACCCTCTTGGCAATTAGTCGAATTGACGAAAGCTGGGAAAGGGAGGTTCAGCGACTTTTCCTCAAACATTACTATAAGGACCACCCCTATGCGAACGACGTGCTTGGCACCGAGGCCTCGGTCAAATCCTTGACACGGGGGGAGATCATCGCCTTCTACGAGAGCTTGGTGAAGGCGGACAATGCGGTTCTTGCCATTTTTGGCGACATCAACACAAACGATATCGTGGAGAAAGTGACCCGCGCATTTCGCGATTTAAAGCCGGGTCGTGTGGAGGAACCGCCTCGAAACGTTGAGCGTCCATGGTTGCATCGTGACGATCAGGTGCAAATAGAGACAGATAAGGTTTCGGCCGCGATTTTTATCGGCTACAATGGAATGAACCTCCTCGACCGGGATCGGACGGCCATGGATGTGATCGACGCGATCGTTTCAGGAGTTGACTATCCGAGTGGGTGGCTGCATGAATCCCTTCGGGGAGGGACCACAAGCCTGGTCTACTACGTTCACGCTTTCCCCAGTTATGGGATCGATGCCGGACACTTCGGAGTGATCACCCAGACGACGATGGGGAATTATCGCCGAGTGTTGAATCTCATTCTCGAGAGGATGAGCGAGATCCGCAGGGATCTCGTGACGAATGAGGAACTCGAAAGAGGAAAAAACATGGTCATCACCATGCATGAGCTGGGCGCTGAGACCAACGCTTCACAAGCCTACCAAGCCGCCCTGTGGGAGGTTCTTGGAATCGGGTACGACTGGGGGGAACGATATCCTGAACTGGTTCGTCAAGTTAATCGAGAGGATATTCTCCGGGTCGCTCGAAAATATCTGCAGCACCACCTGATTGCTTCAACCATTCCCAGGGAACCGGTAGAGACGGTGATTCCGCCAGAAAAAGGGGAAATCACCCACATTCAATAGACGTGGGTGTCTGTCATTTCTAACCTGCTCGAACCTCCTCGTCATGAACTCGATTCACGCTGACGATTTCGACCTCGCTTCGACCCTCGAGAGCGGACAGATGTTCCGCTATGTTCGTACGACGGAGGGGTACCTCGTCCACCAGAGAGACAGGGTCTTCAAATTATGGCAGAAAGCCGGGGAGCTCTGTTTTGAAGGTGTAGGGGAATCCTTTACTACCCACTACTTCGGACTGAATGAGAATTACGCAGGAATCATGCGAACATTGAGGGATGATGGACCTGTCAATAAAGCCATGGAGCTTTACTGGGGCCTCAGAATACTTCGTCAGGATCCGTGGGAGTGTCTGGTCTCTTTCCTCTGTTCTTCGACCAAGAACATCACTCACATCAAGGTGCTCGTTGAACGGCTCTGCCGGTCCTTTGGAGACCCTGTGTCCTTCGGAGACTACCGAGGTTATGCCTTTCCCCGGGAGGGAACGATTCAGGACTTTGAGAAGCTTCAGGCCATTGGGCTCGGTTTTCGAGCGAGGTACGTCTATGAGGTGAATCAGATTGTAAGAAAGGAGTATTTTGAAAGCATCCTTGGCAAGCCATATGAGGCAGCGAAAGCCTCGTTGATGGATCTTCCCGGTGTGGGAGAGAAAGTGGCTGATTGCGTGTTACTCTTCTCCCTGGGCTTCTCCCAGGCCTTCCCCGTTGACACGTGGATCAAGAAAGGCATGGAGGCGGAATATTTCCACGGCCAAAGGACTTCGTCCGCAAAAATCGGCGCCTTTGCGCAGGACCGTTTCGGTTTGTTTGCCGGATATGCCCAGCAGTACCTGTATCATTATTGGCGGGAAAGAGGGAGGCGTTTTCATCGGTGAATGCCGAAGCCTCGCCTTCGTTCAGTCGGATAGTTTTTGGTCACTCCCTATCCGGAGAGTGCTCTCATACATCGATGCGGATCGGGCCATGTCCATATGGGCAATTGCAGTGGCAATGTCCTATGACATTTTAAGTGTCTGGGATTGCATGTTTCTTTCGAAGACAACTCCATTCTCGGATTGACGGATTGAAAAGTTTTTCATAGAAATCCTCATAAAACTTCGCAAGATCGGAATTCTGGAGTTTCCTGAGAAAACGCACAACGGATTACATAAATGGTTGAGATTTATGTGATAGTCTGATTCCGACTGTAGCCAACCCCCTTTTCGCTGGTTCCCAAAGGTTTTTTGATAAATCTAAGGCTCGCTCCAGGCGCTCTTCAAAACTCGCCCTTCGGGCTCAGACAGTTGAGATCGCTCCTCTTCCGCCGGATTTCGGATGCCAGACGATGATCCGAATCGGTGTCGGGTTGAAGTCATTGCAGGGATTATTGACTTGAGGGCAGTTTGAGAGGACGGCCAAGACATCCGTATCAGCCATGAGGTCCACGAGGCTTCCGGGCGGCGAATCCCCTCTGGCGATGTCCATTCTGCCATCTCTCTCGATATTCACCTGCATAAAAAAGTTCACGTTGGGAACGATATCCTTTCTGCCCATGCCTAACTCACCTATAGCTTGGAGAAAATTCTCCCGGCACCCTGGTGAATTCTCAGCGCCATACAACAGGAAGTTACTTGGGGCGCTGCAACATCCTCCAATCGTATCGTGGTGGCCGTATGTGTCTTCGATAATCGTAAATAATGGGCGCGCTAGGTCTGAGTATAGGATGTGACCTTTTGTGAGGACGGTTGTTTCAGCCACTTTGATCGTATTGGGAGCGCTATAGCGTTCTCCGAGATCTTCGGCGTTGTAACAGAGGAAGTCGACCGCTTGCCGGCCCTTCAAATCAACGATTCGAAGTATCTGACCTTTCTTGATTATGCCGGCCCAGGGTTTGCCTGCTGGAACGGTCTCAGCGAGTGCAACCGAGACCTGTCCTTCCCACATTTGTAGCTCTCGGGACCTTATTTCCTTTAACATTTCAAAGTCCTCCTTTTCAAAGATACCGCAAAGCAATCAAAGCAAAAATCTTGGCCGCCTGCACGAGTTTGGGTATCTCTACGTGTTCATCATGCTGGTGAGTCATCCATAGTGGGGCCGGACCGATAATTGCCATGGGGAGGTCATATTCGTTGCATATGATTGTCCCATCAGTGAAATACGGGGTGCCACCGGCTTCCTTTTTCTCGCCTGTTATCTCACCGCACGCTTCTAGGCAAATCTTTATGAAAGCATGGTCCGGATCCGTGTCAACAGGCAATTTGTAATCGATTATTTCCAACTTCACCCGGTCCCCTGCGAGCCTTTTGTAATCCTCAAAAAGCTCTATGGGACTGAGAGGTGGAGGAAATCTCACATCGATTTGGGCATGACACCGATCAGGTACCACATTGATGATGACTCCACCTTGAATGGTACCGACAGTGATCGTTGGATCTCCAAGCAGCTTATGTCTCGTCGATTTGGCTGTGTAGCGGGCAGCGTCGTATAGGAAATCGACCATCTTGGAAATGGCATTTTCACCCTTTTCCGGCATGGAGCTATGAGAGGTCTTACCCAGTGCCTGGGCGCTCATCCACAGTGCACCTTTCTCTGCGATGAGTACCTCGAGCCCCGTGGGTTCACTCACGAGGAAAGCACCGGCAGTTTCCAGTTTCCTGCTCTCAACAAGCAATTTGGCGCCCTCCAGATCTGACGTCTCACCAGAAGTGAAGGCGATAATAAGATCGCCTTTCAGCTTGACCTCTGGCGTATTTGCCAGTGCCTCCACCGCGATGATCATGGCTGCCATTCCGCCCTTCATATCAGCGGCGCCTCGGCCATATATCCTGTCGTCGTGAATCTCGGCACCATAGGGCGGGTAAGTCCAGGAGATTTCTCCTTCTGGCACGGTGTCGAAATGTGCACTGAAGATGAGTCCCGGACCCTCACCCGTTCCCTTTATCCTCGCGACGAGATTCCCCCTTTTGCCGGCGAAGGGCATCAGGTCAACCTGCAGACCAGCCTTTTCAAGATATCCTGCAACCCATTCCGCGAGGACGAGTTCCTCTCCTGGGGGATTTGCAGTTTTCGTCTGGATGAGTCTCTGTAGCATCTTCACTGTCGGATCTGTGCGAACCTTTGATAGGACCTTCTCCTCGATCGCCGTCATATCCCAACTCCTTTTCGCAGGGGGTCAAGCTACAGAATCTGAGGAGTTTCCTGGCTTTTTGAAAAAAAATCTCTAAGCTATTGATGTTTTAAGAGAATTTTGAATCTTTTGGTGGACCACTCATATCCCTTCGCTCCCTTGCTCTCGCGTTGACCCTTTCGCCCGCCTGAGGCGGGCTTCCCCGCTCTGAAGGCGGGGTTTTCCCCTTACGTTCGGCTGAGCTCACGTCGAAGCCTGCTCGCCCTCGATGGGGCCCCAACGCTTCCGCAAACGTCCCTCACGGACATGAGCGTCCACAAAACTGAGGAAACTTCTCACAGAGTCTCTAGGTACCCCAAAAACTAGAGGTCAGCCAGTATATACGTGGGCACTTTCCCGTCCTATGGGGATTTTCCTATCCGTAAGCGAAGTGAGGGGAAAGGGGAACACTGCATTCAAAAACGCGATGACTCCTCGAGAAACCTCCCCCAGAACGACTAGATCATGAATTCTTCGACACTCGCGATGGTTGCCGTGTTGCTCGTGATAACGGGAACATCGGGATCCTTTTCCAGTGTCTATTTCGACATGCCGCAGGCGTTTCAGAATCGATTGGCCATTCGATGGGTTCATGTTTTTCATTTTTCGCAAGAAGAAAATGGCGTCTTACCGAACGGGTTCGGTGGTGACTGACCCCAGGGTGATCGAACCGACAGACACTTTGGACACGCTCAAACAGCTGACACACTCGGCATATGTCTGCAATCGCCATGATTTCTGTGTCCGGAATTATCGATCGCGAAAACCACGGGACGGGATGGGTAAGAACGCCAGAGATTGGATATATGGATTTAAGTGGGCTTGGGCCTTGGGCAAGAACGGTAACCTATGACCACATGGATTGGTCGTGCTGGTTCCGGGATCTAACCCAAGGCGTCCAGGGTCCGGCAGTCTTCAGAAGACCATCCCACTTGGATTTTCTGGCCTCGGCTCACGACCAGATGACCATCCGAATTGGGAACCTTAACGATAAATTCATCACTGCCGCAGACTTTGACCCTACAGCGAATATGGTCGCCGAGGTAGACCAATTCCTCTATCTTACCGTCAAAAACATTTTCGACGCTTCCTTCTGCAGGATTGATCCTCACTCTTTCTGGACGAAGCGACAGACTGGCCCTGTCCCCTACTGCATTAACATTGACCTTGAGGGCATTCACTAGGCCTCCACCATCCACTTTGACGAGGCACTTGTCTCCTGTAATTTCAATCACCTTTCCTGAAAGCCGGTTATTTTCACCGATAAACTTTGCAACGAACGCATTCTCTGGTTTTTCGTAGAGGACGTCAGGTGTCGAGAGTTGCTGGATTACTCCATCGTCAAAGACCGCTATTCTGTTTGACATTGTTATTGCTTCGCTTTGGTCGTGGGTTACGTAGACAACGGTCACGGTCAGAGTCTCGTGAATGTGCTTAATTTCGTACTGCATTTGCTCACGAAGATTTTTGTCAAGGGCACCGAGAGGTTCGTCCATTAGCACGAGTTGCGGTTCAAAAACCAAGGCCCGCGCCAATGCGATACGTTGCTGCTGGCCGCCAGAGAGTTGGGCCGGCATTCTTCTCTCAAAGCCGATAAGTTCGACCATGTCGAGGGCCCTGGTGACTTTCTTTTCAATCTCATCTTTTGGCAGCTTTCTGACCTGGAGGGGATAAGCTAGATTTTCACTGACGGTCATGTGGGGGAACAGCGCGTAATTTTGAAAAACCATCCCGATGTTTCTCTTGTGAGGAGGAATCCTCCCCATCGGTTGATCGTCTAAATAGATCTCTCCGTGGGTTGGAGTCTCAAAACCAGCCAACATCATTAAGGTTGTTGTTTTTCCGGAGCCGGAGGGACCAAGTAAGGTGAGAAACTCGCCGCGCAAGATCTCCAGGTTGAGATCCTTGATCACCAGGGTTTCACCATCAAAACTCTTTTCTATGTGGTCAAAACGAACTATGGGTTTGACACTCTTGGTGTCAGGCATTGGCATATCCTTACCCCATTATACGGATAGCTATAACATGGCCAAGATTTATTGAAAAGGCATATCCCTTTGAGATGTTGAGTCCCGTAGCTTATCAGACTTAAGTGGGCTTGATTCCTCGCAGACGCTCCGAACGGCGACGCAATATTTCTATGGTTGTCAATAGGGCAATTGACACCGAAATAAGTATCGTTGCAACAGCTAAGATGGTCGGACTGATTTGTTCACGGATACCGGCCCACATTTGTCGCGGAATTGTTCGCTGCTCAAATCCGGAGAGAAATAGCACCACAACAATTTCATCAAAAGAGGTCACGAAAGCAAACAGGGCACCCGAAATGACACCTGGTAGTATCAACGGCAAAATCACTTTTCGGAAGGTTAGCATTGGATTGGCCCCCAGACTCGCAGAGGCGCGGACCAAATCCTGATTGAATCCAACCAATGTGGCGGTCACAGTGATGACCACAAAAGGAATGCCGAGAGCGGTGTGAGCCAATATCAGACCGACATAGGTATTTGCCAATCGAAGCTTTGAATAGAAAAAAAACATGCCAGCAGCTGAAATAATCAGCGGCACGATCATCGGAGAAATAAGAATACCCATTATTGAAACACGGAATGGTGTGTAGGGTCGGCTCAATCCCCAGGCAGCAACCGTACCAAAGCTTGTCGCCAGAATTGTGGCAAAAAAGCCAATGATAATGCTGTTTTTGGCTGAATGCATCCACTGCGGATTGTGGATAATGTCCTGGTACCATCTGATTGAAAATGCGCTCGCATCGAGGGACAACATCCCCTTTGTAAACGTAAAATATGGTTCTGAATTGAAGGACAAGGGGATGAGAACAATAATTGGCGCTATGAGAAAAAATAGAACAAATCCACAGATGATTCTAAAGACATAGTACCAGATCTTTTCAAGCGGACTTGCGTATGACGGAAGGGACATGGCATTACCCGAGTTTTATGTTCTCGATTCCCACGACACGATTGTATAACCAATAAATGGCCAAAACCCCCCCGAGCAGAATAGAACCCATGGCTGCAGCGAGTCCCCAGTTGAGGGTCTTGCTCATGTGCAACGCGATAAAATTGCCAATTAACTGACCAGTGGCGCCCCCCACTATTGCCGGCGTAATATAGTAGCCGATGGCGAGGATAAAGACGAGGATGGCCCCTGCGCCGATGCCAGGCATTGTTTGTGGCACGTAAACCTGCCAGAAGGCGCGAAATGGAGTCGCTCCAAGAGATTGGGCTGCCTTTACATAAGAGGGGGAGATGGTTTTCATGACGCTGTAGAGAGGCAGGATCATGAATGGGAGCAATATCTGGGTCATGGCCACAAGGGTTCCAGTCATGTTGTAAACCATCCTGATGCGATTCTCATCGGCGATCATGCCGAGCCACACAAAAATATCGTTAAGAACGCCCTGTTTCTGAAGTAGAACGATCCAGCTGGTCAATCGAACGAGGAGGGAGGTCCAGAAGGGGAGCAGGACACAGATCATCAAGAGGTTGCTGGTTCTAGCCGGTAAAGTTGACAGCAGATAGGCCACCGGATAGCCCATGGCCAGGCACAAGACAGTGACCAATAGACTGACCCAAAAGGTGCGGAACCAAATTGTCGCGTGAACTTGCTGCACCTTCGGTTGGGTGACGATATTCCCATCAACATCATATTTTAAGTCAAAAGCCGACAAGTAATGAGTGGATATGAACGGTTTTCCTAACCGTTTAATCACGACCCAAGTCTCTCGATCTTCCCAGCGTTTATCAATTTCGATGAGCCTAGCTTTGAACGGGCCTTCAACAATCTTCTTGATTTTGCGAGCCGTTTTATTGAATAGGCTTCTCATCCCAGACTTTTCGTAATTAAGACGCAGTGTAACCTTCCCGAGTTTTCTTTCCTTCCTCAGTGACTTCAATTCTTCAGCCAGAGCGCTGTAGGCGGGCTCATCGGGAAGCAATGTTCCATCCCATTCTCGAAGTGATTCGACCGTCTTCGGCATCAATCGGCCTATTTCTGGATTATGGACGCTCCGAAACAACATGTCTCCTATTGGAACTAGGAAGGCGAGCAAGATGAATAGAAAGGTCGGAGCTATGAGCAAGAAGGCTCTCACCTTCTTGGCCCGTTCCACCCTTTGAAGGCTAATCTTTAGCGGAATGCCATCCGCTGTCGTTATTTGGGTATTATCTTGAAGCATGATCAATACATTCGTGGCAAGGCAATTTCATAGGAATCGATCTAGAAAAAGGCGGGCAACGGACTGGCCCGCCTTAGATAGATTTCCATTGCCTTATCAGGATTATTTGGCTAACCAGGCGTTAAACCTCTTGATCATTTCATCCTGGTTGTCTGCCCACCATTCATAATTGTTCTGAAGAGCTGTTTCGAAATTCGCAGGATATGTTGGCATGTGCGGCGCCATTTTGATATCCGTTCCAACATACGTGGTGATCAGCGGCACGGAGGACTTTCGAGCCGGCCCGTAGGAGATCCATTTTGCCTGATCTGCAAGGGCCTGGGTGCTGGTTGCGAACTTCACGAAATCCATGGCCTCCTTGAGATTTTTTGTGCCCTTTGTAATGGAATAAAAATCATAGTTGTACAATTGATTGTCCCAAATAATCTCAAAGGGTTGATTTTCCTTCACCTGGGCGTTGAAGATACGGCCATTATAAGCAGACACCATGGTCGCCTCACCGTCAGCAAGCATCTGGGGGGGCTGTGCGCCGGCTTCCCACCAGATCAGCGAAGCTTTGATCGTATCGAGCTTCGCAAAAGCACGATCGACACCCTCCGTGGTGGATAGAACCTTATAGACATCCTTTGGGGGAACGCCATCTGCCATCAAGGCAAACTCAAGAGCGACAACAGGGCGCTTATTAAGGGCACGCACACCTGGGAATTTTTTGAGATCAAAAAAGTCGGCGAGTCTTGTCGGTTTCTCTCCAGGGAATTTGGTCTTATCATATGCCACGATTGTCGACCAAATGATGGTCGCTATGCCACATTCATGAACGGCGCCAGGCAGAAAATCCTCAGTAGCGGGAGTCCCGTCCGGTGCCGGGGAAAGAATCGACGGGTCGATGGGCACGAGCAGGCCCTCGTCACAGGCGGCGACGAGATCCTGTTTCTCAATATCAACCACATCCCATGTCACATTGCCGGATTCCACCTGTGCCCTGATCTCAGCAATGCCACCATTGTAATCTTCAGCGTTCACCTTGATACCGGTCTTTGCCGAGAACGGCTTCTGATAGGCCTCAATCTGACTTTGTGAGTAGGCGCCACCAAAGGATGTCACGGTAATGGCGCCACCTGCGAATGCGACCGTACCGGACATGATCAAGAACATCGATGCCAAAGCGATAACAAATCCTAGACGTTTCGTGCTAAAATTCATAGTCTTTCCCTCCTTCCATTTCTTGACCCTTTAGATTTTCCCACCAAGCCAAATGGCTTCAGGCACGGCATCATCTGGAATCTTCGTCCAACTGGACGCGGGCCTCGTGAGCACTCCGGTGCTCTCGACGTATACCACCCTGTGGGATTTTGGCCCGGGCATTTTACTCAAGTCCGATCGGTTTGTCAAGATAATTCTTTAGCAGGAGTTCCCCCATTTTTTGATGTAGCGTCCCTGTATGATTGTGATTTTGTTGAAGGACTCGGATTTACAAAGTGGATTATCTTATCCCTTCACTCCCACGCTTCCATGAGAAACTCATGTCAAGGGCGGAGGTGACGGCTCGCAGGTGGGATCACTCAAGGATAAGAGAATCCTCCACGGTTCAGTAAACAGCTCACATACTGGTTAACGTCTAAATTCTTGGAAGAACTCTAGATTTTTTTAGATTATGATGCCTAAATGTAAGTAATTGAAATAAAAAAATTGCGTAATTTGGACTCGTATAGAATCAAAGAATCCGGAGGTCTTTAGGATAGGGCGTCAGAAACTCGTATCCCCCTTCGGTCACCACAACGGAGTCGCCCACCCGGGCCCCGAACTGGCCAGGGACCGTAACACCCCCGTCTACCGCAAGGGTCATTCCTGATTGCAGAGGCGTCTTGTCCCCGTCTTTTAGCTGGGGTCTCTCCAGGATAGAGTATCTAATCCCTCGCCCTGTCCCGTAAGCACTTCCAAACCCAGCCTCTTGATAAACCTCATTGGGGGCCTTGTGGACTTCCTCAGCGGTGACACCTGGCCTAATAACATCTAGCGCGGCCTGCTGAGCCCGAATAGCGATCTCATAGATTCTCGCGTGCTCATCCTTCACTCTCCCCACGAAGTATTCCCGATCGAATCCGAGCTTGAAGTGCTTGAAGTTGGCTATCCCGCAAAAGCACATGTAAACGGGATCTCCCCGCTGGATTGTGCGTACCGTCGGTCGGCGATGAACCATTGCCGGCGTGATGAGGGTGCACTCTCCAGATCTCGGCACAGCAACCACCTTCGGCCTGCCGAGTTCCATGCCCATGTACCCGCAGAACCCTGACATGTAGCAAATCGTATCCGGGTCAGTGGGAACGACAAAGTCCACGTCCTTCTCTGCCATCTTTCTCTGAAGCGTAAGTGCTCTTTCCTGAAGGGAGCGAAGCATATCCTATCCTCCTCAGTCTCATACCGAAAAATGGAATTCCCCGCTAGCAATAGAACCGGGAAGCTCTAACTCAAAGAAATTCTTGACAGAATGCTTTATCCCAAATAGAATGCCAGCCCGTTGTCCTTCGACTCAAGCATGGTCAATTCAGGAGGCTACCGTGATATGTCAAAATACAAAGGGGTTTACCAGGTCCCAGTTTTCCGAAAAAGAAATGCGTCGCAGACTCAAGAATCTGCGCGAAACAATGGACCGGATGGGTGTCGATGCTGCGATCACCACTTCTGTCCATAACACGCTCTACTACAGTAATTTCTGGATGATCCCCTTCGGTCGAGAGCAAGCCACAGTGATCCCGCTGAGAGGCGATCCGGCCATTATTGCTCCCCTGATTGAATACGATCGGCCAAAAAATATGGGTTGGTTCAAAGATGTCCGAATTTATCCCGACACGGCGAGCTCTATGGATGGAACCGTGAAATCAGTGAAAGAGATATTGGGGGATCACAACATCACGCGGGGAAGGATCGGCATTGAAGAAGACCACATGTCTTTGAAACTGTTTAGGACGCTACAAAAGGGGCTGCCGGAGGCTGAATTCATCGACATCGGCCACGAGATGATGCGCCAGCGGATGGTGAAGTCCGGGGAGGAAATCGATCTGATTCGTCAGGGAGCCGAAATTGCCGACATTGGAGGTCAGGCTTTCATGGAGGCCATCCAGGAAGATGTGACCGAAGTCCAGGTCGCTCGCGCCGCAGTCACGGCGATGGAGGAAGAGATCTGCCGCCGTTTTCCTGACTTTGAATGCGATGCTACCTGGTGCTGGTGTCAATCCGGTGTGAGCCGGACCTATGTTGCCCACGCGCCGAACACGCCGAGAAGGATAAGAAAGGGAGATCTTTTGAGCTTGAACACCTTCCCCATGATCGTGGGTTATTATCACGCCCTTGAGCGGAGTCTCGTCTATGGTCCCATGTCAGAGGAGATAAGGATACCCTTCGAAGTGAACGTCGAGGCCCATATGGCAGGTATCGAGGCCGTAAAACCAGGGGTAAGGTGTGGGGACATCGATAAGGCCATCAATCCGGTCTACGAGAAGGCTGGGCTATTGGATTACCGGACCTTTGGCACGGGACATTCTTTTGGCGTCATGGGCCTCTGGTACGGCCGAGAAGAGGGGGGAGAGCTCCGCCCCTATAACGACAACCTGTTGCAAGAGAACATGGTCGTTTCCATCGAACCCATGATCGCCGTACCAGGCGTTGGCGGGTTCAGACATCACGATATGCTCCTGGTAACAAAAGACGGGCATGAGCTACTTACCAAATTCCCCAGAGGAGTGATTAATATTTGACTATTCCTCTGAACTTGCCTGTTTTTTGGCCAACGCAAGGAGTGACATGTATTCGAAGACGACATTTGCTGCCAAATATGCGGTAATCTGTGTGGGATCATAGGCTGGCAAGACCTCCACGACATCAATCCCGATAAGGTCCAAACCCTCCAATCCCCTCACCAAACGAAGGGCATCTCCGCTGGTGAAGCCTCCGACCTCAATGGTACCGGTTCCGGGTGCATAGGCAGGATCGACGAAGTCTATGTCAAAAGTGACGAATACCTTGGCCTCTCCAACCCGATTCCTGATTCGTTCTATCAGCTTCAGGATGCCGATCTCATGCGCCTCATGAGCGGTGACCACCTCGAACCCCAGAGATCTCGCCGCATCGACCTCATCCAAAGTGTAGGCTGAACCTCGCATTCCAACTTGGATAGAATGATCGACAAGGATGAGGTCCTCTTCCACGGCTCTTCTAAACGGCGTGCCGTGGTTATAGGGTTTTTCGAAAACCTTCTCCCAGATGTCACCATGAGAATCAAAGTGGATCAGGGCGATTGGTCCGTGTTTCCTGGCCAAGGCTCTCAATTCTGGGAGAGTGACTGAATGATCACCGCCCAGGAGAATGGTGTTGACTCCTTTATCGACCAGTGGGAAAAGGGCCTCCTCAATCTTTCGGTATGATTCCTCAATGTAGCCTGGAACGACTGGAAGATCTCCGTAGTCAACTCCGGAACAGTGATCAAAAATGCTCACCTTCAAAACCAAGTTATTGGGTTTGAGCAGGACGGAAATGCTTCGAATTGCTTCGGGCGCAAACCTGGCACCGACTCTGTAGGATGCACCCGTGTCGAAGGGCACTCCAACGACGGCAAAGTCAACCCCCTCTGTTGCCGTCAGGTGAGGTAACCGCATAAAGGTTCGAATTCCCGAGAATCTTGGTGATTGCTGGGGATCTACTGGTTTGTATCCACCCATCTCTCAGCCTCCTTTCAGACTTCTCCTCATCGCATTTGCCGGTTTTGTTCCCATG
>JABAOD010003503.1_pt2 | contig 18621 bp, 17 predicted proteins | sample 7062151 | NCBI WGS metagenome assembly JABAOD01 (sample SAMN14538626, study PRJNA623070) | marine sediment metagenome | biome: marine biome [ENVO:00000428]; feature: marine pelagic biome [ENVO:01000023]; material: deep marine sediment [ENVO:00002113] | place: India: Gulf of Khambhat ... | reverse complement strand
GCCTCCACCACCTCGGCGAGCGGGTACCGCGTGTTGAGCGGGACCAGCCGGGAGCGCAGCTCGTCGTCGGCGGCGTGGAGGCTGACGGCGAGGTTGACTGGCCAAGGCTCGTCGGCGAGGCGCCGCATGCCGGGTACGACCCCGACCGTGGAAACGGTGATACTGCGAGGCGAACGGCCCATCACTTCGATCATGCGCCGCAAGGCTTCGCGCACCCGCCGGTAATTGGCCAGTGGCTCACCCATGCCCATGAAGACGATGTTGCCGACGTGCCGGGGCGATCCGGGAAGGGGAGAACTCCTCAGCGCCGCCTCGGCGTAGGCGACCTGGGCCACCATCTCCCCGGCCTCGAGGTGGCGTTCGAAGCCGAACTGACCGGTAGCGCAGAACGTGCATCCGAGAGCGCATCCGGCCTGACTGGAGATACACACGGTCGTCCGGCGCGGGTAGCCCATCAGGACCGCCTCGATGGAAGCTCCGTCGGGGGCGCGCATCAGCCATTTGCGGGTGGTGGCGCCGTCACCGGAGAGCTCGGTCTCTACGGTGAACGGCCACAGCCGGCCGTCCAGCCGTCGCCGGACCGCAGCCGGCAGGTCGCTCATCTCAGCCGGATCGAGCACCGGCGTTCGATACAGCCAGCGGCTCAGCTGTCCGGTTCGGTAGGGTGGCTCGCCCGGCAGCAGCTCAGCGAGCCGGTCGGGATCCGTCAGATAGGGCACCCCGTCATCGTAGGCACCCGCCGGCTCAGGCCCGGGCTCGTGCCTGCTTCGACCAGTCGGCCACCTGGTCGGGAGACACCCTGATGACCTCGGCGGTTTCGTCGGGGTCGGCGCCGGCCAGTGCCGCGAAGGTGGTGATTCCATGCTCTGCGAGGCGCCGGGCATACGCCGGCCCAATGCCGACGATCTCGGTGAGGTCGTCCTCTCCGGCCGTCTCTGGGGGTGGCGGCGGCTCGGCCTGAGGGCGAAATCGAGGGATCTCCTCGGTGGCGGCCTGAGGCACGCGGACCAGTCGATCACGGAGGAGCCACACGACCGCAGCAATGGTCAGGGCGATGCCGGCGAGGCGGAGAATGCGTTTCATGGGCTACACGGTGCCCAATGCCGGCCCCAGGCTGATCCGCCATCGGAAACCAAGCTCTGCACGAGCCAGGCAGCGGTGGCGATGTTGGCCTCGGCGTTGAATACGCTGGCACCGGCCCAGCCGGCGGCCTCCGAAGCCCGGGCCCAGGTCGCGGGGATGAACTGGAACAGGCCGGCTGCGCCCGAGTATGGGTTTTGAGCGGTCGGGTCGCCGTTGCTCTCGCAGTCGATCACGTACAGGGCGTCGTCCACCAGTTCCGGGGGGAAGTAAGCGGCGACCAGCGGTCGCCATTCCTCGACGTTGCGTTCGCCGCCGGCACTCGCTTCCTGGTCTGGATTTTCGGTTGCGGGCGGATCGGCAGCGCTGGTGGTGGTCGTGGTGGTGGGAGGAGCAGTCGTCGTCGTGGTCGTGGTCGTGGAGGGGAGGGTCGTGGTGGTGTTTGGGGCAGGTGCGGTCGTCTCCGGAGGTGATTGGCTGGTCGGCGGCGCAGGGGTAGTCGCGGAGGGGACGGTGGTGGTCGTCGTCGTAGTGGTCGTCGTCGTAGTGGTGGTGGTCGTGGTGGTCGGGGGAGGCTGGGTGACGGGGGGCCGCAGCGGGGCGGCGAGGATCGATGCCGCGACGCGCCCGGACACGCCGGTGATATGGACCGGGTCTGCAGCGTCTGGATCGCCGCCGTCTGCTCTCGGGGAGAAGGTCGCGAAACCAGCGACCGACAGGATGGCCACGACGGCCAGGCCCGAGAAGGCTAAGGGTCTTCTCACAGGAACTCCGCCTCCGGGTGCGGGAGCCAGCGCTCTCGCAGTCATTCGAGGCGTGGGGCAGGCTAGGCGGGCGGAACCTGCGCTGCAAGACAAGGGGCCGGGGCGGCGGGGAAGCCAGCTGCCGGCGGGGGGCAACGACACTCCGAAGGCCGGACGCTTCTTCGGTACCATCCCGATCCACGGTGAAGGTCGATTTCTACTTGCCGCCGGGGACGATTCGCTATGCCGCCGAGCAGGCGGCCAGGGCCGAGCGTCTGGGTTACGACGGGGTGTTCAGCACCGACACCTCCCATGATCCCTTCCTCCCACTGGCTTTGGCGGCACAAGCCACCGAGGACGTGGACCTGGGTACCGCCATCGCTGTGGCGTTTGCCCGTTCTCCGATGACCGCGGCCTACTCGGCGTGGGACCTGGCCGACCTGTCGGGGGGCCGCTTCGTGTTGGGCCTGGGCACCCAGGTGCGGGCCCACATCACCCGTCGCTTCTCCATGCCCTGGGATCGGCCCGGCCCTCGGATGCGGGAGTTCATCTCCGCCCTGCGGGCGATCTGGGATGGATGGCAAAACGGGACCAAGCTCTCCTTCAAGGGAGACTATTACCAGCTGTCGCTGATGACTCCATTCTTCGATCCCGGGCCGATTGCTGCTCCGAGCATCCCGATCTACATCGCCGGCGTCGGCGAGTACATGAGCCGCCTGGCCGGAGAGATGTGCCAGGGCTTCCACATTCATCCGTTCCACACCGTTCGTTATCTGGACGAGGTGGTGTTGGCGCAGATGGACGCCGGAGCCCGATCGGCGGGTCGGGCCCTGGAGGACGTGGAGCGGGTCGCCACCGTTTTCGTTATCACCGGCCGCGGCGACGAAGAGATCGCGGCCGCGACCCAGGCCGTTCGCCAGCAGGTGGCTTTCTACGCATCGACACCTGCATACGCACCGGTCCTCGAAGCGCACGGCTGGGAGTTCGGCCCGACCCTCACGGCCATGTCGAAGCGGGGGGAGTGGGCCGACATGGCCGCCCTGATCACCGACGACGTGCTGGCCGAGGTGGCGATTAAGGGCCCTGTCGAGGAACTGGGAGCCATGATCCGGCGGCGCTACGGCGAACGCATCCAGCGAGTCGGCCTGTACACGCCGATTGCGCCCAACCTCGACGAAGGCGAATGGGAGCAGCTGGTCGGGTCGATCGGCGCCTAAGAGGCCCCGGCCGAGGTAGTCGAGACCCGAGGATCGGCGGCGCCGCGGCGGGTGCCGTCGCCGTCCACCTCGATGATCGATACCGGACCCCAGCCTTCCATCCACGGTTCGGGGGCGATTTCGGTGATGTGGCCCAAATCGGCCAGACCGGCGACGACCGCTGCGGAGAACCGAGGCTCGAAGGAGACACGAGCGGACCGGCCCGGTCCGAAATCTTCGATCGACCAGCGGGGCTCGGCCTGGGCCTCGGGCAGCGACTTCCGGGCCAAGAGCAAATGGGCCGCCATCTGAAGCAGGATCTGGGGTTGGAGGTGGCCGCCCCGGGTACCGAGGAGCCGCACCAGCCGACCGTTGCGCGTCCAAGAGGTAGGTGAAAGGGTGTGGAGCGGGCGACGGCCGGGCGCCAACTCGTTGGGATGACCGGGGACCAGCGAGAACCCGGCACCCCGGTTGTGGAGAAAGACGCCGCTGTCGCCGGCCCCCAGACCGCTTCCGATCCCCTCGAAGTTGGACTGGATGAGGGAGACGCCCAGCCCGTCGTCATCGATCGTGCACAGGTAGGCGGTACCGCCGGAGGGGGTGATCCTCATCGGCCAGGTCCCGGCCTGTTCCGTATCGACGGCGGCGGCCCGCTCGGCGAGTCGCTCCGGGTCGACTAGCTCCTCGGAGGTCCGGGGGGCGCGGTCGGGATCCGCCACGGTGTCGTCGCGTTCCCAGGCGAGGGCCCGGTAGGCCTCGATGAGGGCATGGTGGTAGGCCGGCATCCCGGGGTCCGGGGGCGGGTCGAGGTGCTCGGCAATCCAGTATGCGGCCAGGGTCAGGTAGCCCTGACTGTTGAGGGGGACGGTCCAGCCGGTCTGGCCGGCGAAGTCGAGCCGCAGCGGCTCGACCCAGTCGGCCTGGGCGGCGCCGTAGTCATCGGCCGTCACCAGGCCCTCGGTCGCCTCGGTGATCAACGGCCCGACTTTGTGAAAGAACGCCTCTCGCCCTCCGGAAGCCAGCCGGTCCAGCGTTGCCGCCATATCCGGTCGGGACAGAGTGTCACCCGGACGGGGAGGCGCACCGCCGGGATATAGGGCTCGGGCCGAGGGCTGGGTCGCCAGCCAGGGTCGGGCTCGTTCCAGCGATGCCGCCAGCTCCGGGGATGTCTGGAATGCGGATGCCTGTGCGATGGCCGGCCGGAGCACCTCCTCGAGCGTCCTCGAACCGATCCTCCCCAGCATCGTCACCCAGCCGTCCACGCAACCGGGGACGGTGACACCCCATTTCCCTCGGGACGGCACCGTCGCCAGGCCCTGGGCACGCAAGGCCGCCGCGTCGGCACCGCCGCCGGCGCGGCCCGACGCATTCAGGCAGAGTGGACGGGGTTCTCCCGGTACGTGGATCAAGGCGAACAGGTCTCCTCCGGGCCCGCAGGTGTCCGGCAGGACCACGCCGAGTACGGCGTTGGCGGCGACCGCCGCGTCGACGGCGTTGCCTCCGTCGTCCATGATGTGGAGGGCAGCTGAGGTGGCGGCTTCATGAGGTGTCACCGCCATTGCGCCCCCGCCGGTGGCGGTGGCGGTCAACGCAGCAATTGCGGCATGCGGCGATTGAGGGCGTCGAGCACCGCCCGCACCGCCGCCTCACCCTGATCGGCCCGGGCGAGCGAGGTGCCCACGTGAACGTCTTCCGTCTTGCCATCGGTGCTCACGACCACGGCCACCATCACATTCCTGCTGCCGACCGTCCCGGAGGCGATGGCGTCCAAAGCCAGCGGCGGTGTTCCGCCCAGGACCTCTTCGAGGGCACGAAGGGCAGCTTCTCCCACCAGGCGGAGTCGAGCCGAGGCGGCGCTGGGCCCGGTGGTCTTGCCGACGAACTCGGTATTGCGCCAGCTCAGCGTCACCGTCACCGCCAAGCGTTCGCCCTCGGGCGTCTCTTCGATCGCCACGATCTTGGGCCGCTCGCCCCCTTCTACCGTTACATCCCCGGCGGCTATCTGCACTACCGAGATCGTGCGCCTGTCGATGTTTGTGCCGAACCGGGCCATTGCCAGTGACTGGATGTCGCGGACCACTTGCTTGGCCGGCTTGTCCGGGGGGGCGAGGACGTGCACCTCGGTGACTCGCTCCTCGTCTCCGACGACCCGGACTGCGTCGACCGACGGCAAGCGGCACAGGGTCTCTTCAAGCTGTCGGTAGTCCACGTGGAGCGCAGAGTAGCGGCGAGAGCCTCATTGGTGGGGTATGGCCACTGCTCGTGGCTTCGAGGTCGCGATTTTCCTTGCAGCCCCTACCGCACCATCTATAGAGTTGACGAAGCTTGTTTCGCACCTCTCTCCGGCGGGAGAGGGGCCGCCGTGGCCGGGACTCGCGTTGGGATCTTGCCCATGGTGCAGAGGCCAGGGGCATGTGGGCGCCTCGTTTGACGACGTTGACAACTGAGCTCTGTCCCGGCGAAGAGTCGGGACGGGAGATGCCCGGGCATCTCGGTGCAAGAAAACGACAGAGCCAAAGCGGAGCGGATTCCCGCTTACCGGCACTGATGAGCGGCGCCGGCGTGGAGATGAATCCTGTGGAGGACTCCTCGTGAGCACCCTCAAGCGTTTGGCCCTGATGGTCGGCAGCCTTGCAGCTGCCCTGTTTGCTGGCGCAGCCAGCTTCCGTATCGGCTAAGGCCGGGTGCCCGGGCGTCACTCTTCTCCATGCACGACACGAGGACCATCCGCCGCCGAAAACTATGGCTGGCCTCCGGGCTTTCGGCCCTGGGCGCTGGTCTGCTAGTCCTGCTCGCCTTCACACACGACTTTCCCGACAACGTGGCACTGTGGGCGGCGTTCGCCGTCGCCTTCATCGTGCTCGAGTGGCGGGCGGTAGAGGTCAACCATCACCTGTTCGTGAGCTCTTCGATCATGGTGGCGCTCACCGCAGCAGCGATCTTCGGACCCGGAGAGGCTCCGCTGGCGGTGGCCGCCATGGCGGCCCTGGCATTGATCACCCCCGCCGATCTGCGGCGCCGCCACTGGTTCGAGCCCCTGGCCAACTTCGGCCAGCTGGTGATCACCACCGCGGTAGCGGTGAGCGTCCTCGAGGTGCTCCATCCCGGGGACGTCACGCCCCAGAATGTGTGGCGCCTGGCGGTAGCCGCAGCGCTGGCCGCCGTCGTATACGGCGTGGTCAACTTCAACCTGGTCGCCTTCGTGGTGCGAAGGGTCTACGGCCGCCAGCTCGTGCCGTGGTCCCGCCTCGGCGCCGCTCTGGTCCCCTACCTGGGAATGGGGTTTGTGGGCGGGCTACTGGGGGCGGCCTACTTGCTGGTGGGGGCCGAGACGCTCCCTCTCATCGCCGCGGTTTTCTTCGTCGGCCACCTCTCCTTCGCCTCGTACGGCCAGCTGCGCGAGGCCCAGGAGGCCACCCTGCGTGGATTCGTGAAAGCCCTCGAGGCCAAAGATCTCTACACCAGGGGCCATACAGAGCGGGTCGCCTACTTCAGCCAGGTCATCGGTCAGGAAATGGGTTACGACGCCAACGGTCAAGAACGATTGCGCTGGGCGGCACTCATCCACGACGTCGGCAAGCTGGCCGTTCCCCGCGATCTGATCAGTAAGAAAGGCCGGCTCACCGACGAGGAGTATGAGGTCATGCAAGCGCATGTCCACACGGTCGAACATCTCTTGGCCGAGGTGGACTTCCTGCAACCGATGGTGCTGATCGCCTCCAGCCATCACGCCAACTTCGACGGCTCCGGGTACGGAGGGTCGGGCCACGTCCACGGCGATTCGCCCGGTGAAGAGGCCTGCATCCTGGCGGTGGCCGACGCATTCGATGCCATGACGAGCACTCGCTCCTACCGCATGGCGCTCACCCAGGAGTACGCCTTCGAAGAGCTGAGGCGTAACGCCGGCACGCAATTCGATCCGGAGGCCGTGAACGCGCTGATCCGGGGTCTGGAACGGACCGGTGAGGTCTACGGATCGCTCGATCTTGCCGATGAGGAGGAGGCCAGGAGACTGGCCGAAACGGATGCCAATGCCTATCGGATCTACGGCTAGCTCGGGCCTCGATCGAGTGTCCCTGGTGGTGTGGACCGCCACCGCCGGCACCGGCTCGGTGCTGGCGACCGCCTCCGAAGCTCCCCTATGGGGGATCCTGCTGGGGGCGGCGCTGCTCGGAGCAGCCCAGCTCATTCGGGTCCCCACCCCATCCGGCGATTCCCTCGACATCGGGCTGGCGGTGGCGGCGGCGGTCCCCTTCCTGGCCCCAGACGGTTTCGCCGTCGGGGCCATCTACTCGCTCGGCCTGCTGGCGTCGAGCTTGGTGGTGTTGGGCGCTTCCGATGGGGCCACCAAGTTCCTTCCCACCGCCCTGGGATTGGCCGGCTACGGGCTCATTTTCCAGGGGGCGCTTGCAAGAGGGGATCAGGCCGGGTTGTCGCAGCAGGTCGCCGAGCTGCTGGCGGTGGCTGCCGCCGGGCTGACCTGGTACATGGTTTCGGCGTTGGTTCGAGCGGTGGCCGGTTACCAGCGAGACCACTTCGCCTTCCGCTACCTGTGGTTGCGCGGGCTCGAGGACTGGCCGGTCGTGGTGGGCCTGGTGGCGGCCGGGGCTCTCTTCGGGCTCGCCTTTCCGGTACTGCGCTGGTGGGCTATTCCCATGGCCGGGATGTCGTACGGATTCAGCCACCTCGCCTTCGTCCGCTATCAGGGCACCCGGGTGACCTACGGTCAGACGATCCGGGCCTTGGCCCGCATTCCGGAGGCGGCCGGGCTGGCCATCGAAGGACACGCCGCACGCACGGCCGCCATCGCCGAGGCGATAGGCCGCGACTTGGGGTTGGAGCCCCGCCGCGTGGCCGAGCTCGAATACGCCGCCTTGATGCACGACATCGGACGGATCGCGTTGAACGAGCCGGCCATTCTCAAGGCCGGCTATACGGACGAGGACATCGCTCGCTGGGGGGCCGAGATCATCGCCGAAGCACCATATCTGCGACGGGTGGTCGGCGCCGTCCGCCAACAGCACCATCCGTTCCGTCAGCCCGGCGAAGAGCGCGACGAGGCTCTCCCCACGGCTTCCCGCGTGATCAAGGTGGCGAGCGCCTTCGACCAGGCGGTGAGCGAGACGGGACTCGATCCTCTCGAGGCCGTCGAGGTGTTGCACCGGGGGGCGGCATACGATTTCGATCCCAAGGTGGTGAGTTCCCTGCGGCGGGTGCTGGCCCGGCGTGGGACGATCGCCTACTGACCGGCCGCCGAGCCGGGCCGACTGGTGCCGGTACGCCGGAAATAGCGGGTCGGGCGACGCAACTGTCCTTCGAGGAACTGTCCCAGGCCCAGGGCGAGGAAGACATCACCCACCGATATCACCTGACCCAAGAAGCGGAGCGGGATCACGTCGGCCAGGAAGACCAGACGGGTCCCCTCGTCGAGAACAACGTGCTTGGCATTCAGCACCAGGTCGGAGCTCTCGGCGCCTGCCAATACCGCCGCCTCGGGAAGGACCGGCATGCCGCCGTTCAGCGAGATCACCGTGAAGTTCATGAGGATGCCCACACCGGCCAGCCACATCCCCGGTTGGGCACGGTTGAGGAGCGCCACGGCGAAGAGTGGGATGTAGGAGAACAGGATCAGGCCGACACCGACTCGTGTGGACCATGTCTGGTCATCGGGCAGCAGGCCGGCCGCGACCTGCATCGCCGCACCGAAGACGAGGAGCCACCAAGCCCGCAGAGGAATATCGGCGAGATTCCTCAGCGTTCCCCCTCTCAGGAGTGCCACTGCGATCGCCGCCACCAGCACGATGGCGATCCAGGCCATGGGAGGCACGGTACCAGTGGAGGGCCGGCGCCGGGTTGGGGAGAGCTCGGCCGGTAGGCTCTCGGCTTCCCATCGAGGAGGCCCCGTGCTTCGTTACGAGTCCCACCCGCCGCGGGCCACAGTCATCATCGACGATCCCGAGCGGCACAATCCGCTGTCCACGAAGGTCATGGCTGATTTGCGAGCAGCCGTGGACAGGGCCGCCGCCGATTCGGAGGTGCGGGTGATCGTCATCACCGGTGCCGGAGACAGAGCGTTCTCGGCGGGCGGCGACCTCTCCGGCGGCTTCGTCGAGGAGCCAATCGCTCTGCACGCAGCTCGAGGTGCGCTCGCCGATCTGCTGCGGGCACTGCGCCGGGCCGGCAAGCCCACCGTGGCCCGGGTGAACGGGCATGCCCTGGCAGGCGGGTTCGGCGTTGCCGCCATGTGCGACGTCGTCATTGCCGCCGATCACGCCACCTTGGGCAGCCCTGAGATCGATGTCGGCCTGTGGGCGATGATGATCTCGCCGGCGTTGGTGCGGGCCATGGGTCCCAAGCCGGCACTGGAGCTGATGATGACCGGGCGCCGGCTGTCGGCGGCCGAGGCCCAGGAGCTGGGTGTAGTGACCCGTGTCGTTCCCGCTGCCGAGCTGGACGAAGTGGTCGACGAGGTGGTGGAGTTGCTCGCCGCCAAGAGTCCCGCAACGCTGCGACTGGGCCGGGACGCCTTCTATGCCGCTGAAGACATGCCCTTCGACGCCGCTCTCGACTTCCTACAGAACGGCTTGACCGCCGCGGCCCTGACCGAGGACGCCGGTGAAGGGATCGCCGCTTTTCGGGACAAGCGCGTTCCCGAGTGGACGGGTCGCTGACTCAACGGTTCAGGTTGGTGAGGAACTCCTCGAAGGTCTGCTCACTGGCCCCCCCGAACAAGCGCCCCACCACCTGTTGGTCGGGGGTGATCAGGAACGTGGCCGGCAGTCCGAGAGCGGGGTACATCTGGGCGACCAGACCGGTTTCATCGATGCCGAGCGTGTAGTCCACCCCGATCTCGGCCGCAAAGTCCTCGGCTGCGGCTGGATCATCCTCCACGGCGACCCCGAGGAAGAAGACCTCGGGATGCCGGGCAGCCACGGCGTCGATGGCCGGCATCTCCTCCCGGCAAGGGAAACACCACGACGCCCACAGGTTGAGGAACACCGGCCGACCATCGGAAGCGAGGTGCTCGGTGAGCCGGAAGGTGGTGCCGTCGAACAGATCGGCCTCGAAGGGATGGGCGAAGAAGGGGTCCACTGCCCCGATGGGCCCTTCCGGCACCGGTGCCGCCTCGATCGGCCCTTGCTCCACACGATCGCTCTCCCCGTTCGGATCGCTGCCGGCGCCGGTGGTTGTGGCCCAGATGGCCGCGCCGACCACGACCGCTGCCGCGGCCAGCGCCCAGGGGAGGATGCGGTGACGGCGGCCGGTGGGTTGGCCCTGGTCGGGCTCGACCGGCGTCGTGTCGGGGTTCATGGCGTGTCCCGCCAAAATTAGCGGGGGCTGCCGCCTACCTACACCTCCCGGCGATTCTGGGCGGCGATGTAGTTGAGAGCGCTTCCGTGGCGGAACCACGGAATCTGGTCCTGGGCCATCGTGTGGTCGGCCTCGATCTCGTCCTTGGAGCCATCGGGATGGCGAATCACCACTTTGAGCGTACGGCCCGGTGCCAGATCGCGAAGCCCCATGATCGAGATCCGGTCCCGCTCTCCGACCTTGTCGTAGTCGGCCGGGTCCGTGAACGTCAACGGCAAGATGCCCTGCTTCTTGAGGTTGGTTTCGTGGATCCGGGCAAACGAGCGAGCGATGACCGCCTTGCACCCCAGATGGCGCGGCTCCATTGCGGCATGCTCCCGGCTCGACCCTTCCCCGTAGTTCTCGTCACCCACCGCCACCCAGCCCAATCCCTCGGCTCGGTAATGTCGAGCCACCTCGCTGAAGTCCTTGTAGTCGCCGTCGAGGATGTCGAGGCCCGACCCGTACTTGCCGGTGAAGGCGTTGTGGGCGCCGATGAACATGTTGTTGGAGATGTTGTCCAGGTGGCCGCGGAAGCGCAGCCAGGGGCCGGCCGGGGAGATGTGGTCGGTGGTGCACTTGCCCTGCGCCTTGACCAACACGGCCAGGTTCTCGAGGTCTCGGCCGTCCCAGCCCGGGAACGGTTTCAGCAAGGCCAAGCGGTCCGACCCAGGGTCGACGACGACGTCGACGACACCTCCGTCGCCGGCGGGCGGTATGTAGCCGGATTCGCCCGGATCGAAGCCGGCCTGGGGAAACTCGGGGGCCTCGGGCGGCTCCAGCCGGAAGGGCCCTTCGGCTCCGGCGAGCTCGTCGGTCAGCGGATTGAAGTCGAGCCGGCCGGCCAAAGCCAAGGCGACCACGATCTCCGGGCTGCCGATGAAGGCCAGCGTCTCCGGGTTGCCGTCGTTGCGGCGGGGGAAGTTGCGGTTGTACGAGGTGACGATGGTGTTGCGCTCTCCCTCGGAGATGTCGTCCCGCTTCCATTGCCCGATGCACGGACCGCAGGCGTTGGCCAGCACCACCGCTCCGATCTCTTCCAGGGCCCGGAGCTGGCCGTCCCGTTGGATCGTTGCCCTGATCTGCTCCGATCCCGGAGTGGCCAGGAGGGGCGTCTGGACCTTGGCTCCGTGTGTGATGGCTTGCTCGGCTACATGGGCAGCCCGACCCATGTCTTCGTAGGAGCTGTTCGTGCAGGAACCGATGAGGGCGCTGGAGATCTCGACCGGGTAGTCGCTCTCGACCGCATCGGCCCCGAGTCGGGAGATGGGACGGGCCAGGTCGGGAGTGTGCGGCCCGACTACGTGCGGCTCGAGGGCATCGAGGTCGATTTCGATGACCCGGTCGTAGAACTGCTCGGGGTCGTCGGCCACCTCGTGGTCGGCGGTGAGGAACTCGGCGTAGCCATCGGCCAGTTCGGCCACGGCCCCCCGATCGGTGGCCTGCAGGTAGGCGGACATACGCTCGTCGTACGGAAAGACCGAGGTCGTGGCGCCGATCTCGGCTCCCATGTTGGTGATGGTCGCCTTGCCGGTGGCGCTGACCGACGCCGCCCCGGGTCCGAAATACTCCAGGATGGCTCCCGTACCGCCCTTGACGGTGAGCAACTCGGCCACCTTCAGGATCACGTCCTTGGGCGCCGTCCAGCCCGACAACGACCCGGTCAGATGGACGCCGATCAGCTTGGGATAGCGCAGTCCCCACGGGAGACCGGCCATCACGTCGACGGCGTCGGCACCGCCGACCCCGATGGCGATCATGCCCAGGCCGCCGGCGTTGGGGGTGTGGCTGTCGGTGCCGATCATCATGCCGCCCGGGAAGGCGTAGTTCTCGAGCACGACCTGGTGGATGATCCCCGCCCCCGGCTTCCAGAATCCGATGCCGTACTTCTCTGATGCCGTTCTCAGGAACTCGTACACCTCGAAGTTCTCGGCCAGAGCCGTCTCGAGGTCGTCGCCCGCCCCCTCGTGGGCACGTATCAAATGGTCGCAATGGACGGTCGTGGGGACCGCCACCTGGTCCCGACCCGCCAGCATGAACTGGAGGAGTGCCATCTGCCCGGTGGCGTCCTGCATGGCCACCCGGTCCGGGTTGAAGTAGGTGTACGTGATCCCTCGTTCCAGATCGGCCACGGTGTGGTCGGCCAGATGGGCGTACAGGACCTTCTCCACCAACGTCAGCGGTCGCCCAAAACGCTCTCGGGCGTGAGCAATGCGGTCTGGATACCGGCGGTAGATCGTGCTCGCCTCGGCCTGATCGAGCAGTGCCATTGCCTGGTTCACCGTCCTTGTTTCTGGCCTCAATCGTATCGGGAACCGGCAGGGAGGATGTTGCCGGTCCAGGAGGGGGTAGCCCGGCTCGCTTCGCTCTCAAACCGCGTGAACCCGGCCCTCGGGAAGATCGTCTCGGACAGGATGTCCCGTGATCCCTCGCCTGCACTTCCGGCCGAGGAGGGTCGACTTAGGTCGACGACCGCAGCGCCTCGACGGGTTCGAGGTGAGCGGCCCGCAGCGAGGGGTAGATGCCGGCGAGCAAGCCGATGAGCCCGCCGACGAGGGGTGCGCCGATCGGGATGAGGGGATGCAGCACCGGGGTCCACGACTGGCTCGCCGCCACCCCGACGACGATGAGCGTGCCGGCGGCAGCCCCGAGCACGCCGCCGACGACTCCCATCGTGCTGCTCTCGAGAAGGAACTGCATCGCGATGTGGCGGCGGGTGGCACCGAGCGAGCGGCGTAGGCCGATCTCCCCGGTGCGCTCCATCACCGAGACCAGGGTGACGTTGGCAATGCCGAGGGCTCCCACGAGCAGAGCCACACTGCCCAGGATGAGAAAGAGCAGGTTGAGATCGCTCTGGACCGCCTCCCGGACCCGCTGCGGCTCTGCCGGGAAGGCGACTTTGAGGCCGGTCGGGTTGTCCGGCCTCAGGGCATGCGGCGCCTGGGCGGCAATGACCGAGGCGGCTCCGATGTTGGTCTCGACGACGACCCTCTCCGGGCTGGAGAGGCGGTAGAGCCGCTGCGCCGTCCCCTCCGGGATGATCACGGCGCCCAGGAGATCGAACTGGCGGGCGACCTGGTCGACAATGCCGACGACCAGGAAGACATCGTCGCCGACGCGGATCGCGGGCAGTTGCTCGAGGCTGGTGATCCCGAGACGGTCTGCCGCACTCGCCCCTAGGACGGCGATCTGCTCGCCTCGCCGCGAGTGGAGCTCGTCGGGGAGCATGCCGGTGGCGAGCTCGGCCCGAACCGCTCGATAGAGCCCGGGGGATGCCGCCTGGACGCTGAGTTTGAAGTCGGTGCGCTGGGCCGGATCGCGAACGGGTGAGGTCGTCACCAGTGCTTCGCCGACATCGATCACGCTGATGTTCCCGGCCGCGACCACCCCTTCGAGCCGTTCCAGGCGTGCCGGCGCGTCCCAGGGAAGATCGCTGTCGAGGGCGTTCAGGGCGGGGGGCTTGGAAGTGACGAAGATCTCCGTCGCCGCCAGCTCGTCGAACCGGCCCACGATGCGGTTACCCGCCGTCTGCGAGAGGCCGACTGTGGCGACCAGCGCGGCCAACCCGATGACGGTACCGAGGATGGTCAACCCCGTTCTCCCCGGGCGAGCGAGGAGACCGGCCACGGCCTCGCTCACCATGTCGGCGGGAGCCATGGACGATCGTTTCCGCTCGATCATTCCATCCCATCGATTCGGCCGTCGACGATGCGGACCCGACGCCTCGCCCGGGTCGCCACATCGTCGTCGTGGGTGATCATCACGATGGTCAGCCCCTCCCGATACATCTCGCCGAACAGGTCCAGGATCGTCGCCCCGGTGGCGACGTCGAGGTTGCCGGTGGGCTCGTCGCACAGCAACAGCTGTGGTTCGCCCAAGATCGCTCGAGCGATCGCGACCCGCTGGCGCTCGCCCCCCGAGAGCCGCGACGGTAAATAGTCGCGACGGTGAGCCAGATGAACTTGCTCGAGTGCCCGCAACGCGCGGTCTCGCCGATCTCGCCGCGATCCGCGCCGGTACACGTCGGCGAGCATCACGTTCTCGGTGACCGACCGATGCGACATCATGTGGAACGTCTGGAAGACGAAGCCGATGTCCCTGCTCCGCACACCGGCCCGCTGGCGGTCGGCGAGGGCGCCGACGTCGGTGCCGTCGAGCAGGTAGCGCCCGGTCGAAGGGCGATCCAAGAGGCCCATGATGTGCAGCAGGGTCGACTTGCCGGAGCCGGAGGGACCGACGACGGCCAGCCAGTCACCGCGATCGATACTCAGCGTCGCATCGCGCAACGCCCGCACCGGGGGATCGGCGCCATAGGTCTTCGTCACAGCCTCGAGCTCGACGAGCGGGGCCGGAGGCTTCGGCTGCTGTTCCGCTTCCCGTTTGGGAGCTTCGGTCACGCGCACCTGGTAGCCGAAGGCCTCCCCCAACAGCTCGAGGGCATCGACGGGTAGCGGCGAGTCGGCCGTCACCCTTTTCCCCTTTGCCTCCAACTCCGTTTTGACCGTCCCCGGCCCCTCGCCGATGGCATCGGCGAACTCGGCGACGGTGACCCCGGTCGGCACCTCGAGCGGTTCCATCCCCCTACCAACTTCCGCTTCCCCGGCTGCTTGCTCCGGCACCGGCTCCGCCTCTGCCTCGGTGGGCGCCTGCGGCGGTGGTTCGGCCTCAGGTTCGGTCGGCGCCTCGGCTTCGGAGGTGGCCTCTGTCTCCGAGGGGCCGTCGGAGGAGGGAGCAGGCGTCCCGGCCTCTTCTGCATACGACGCTCGCAGCAGCTCGGCATATTCCTCGTGTAGACCGGACAAGGCCGCGGTCACCTCGATGCCGAGCTCTCGGGCGCGTGCCAGCACATCCTTCGATTTGCGATCGAGCTCACGGGCTAGCTCGTAGACGCGCATTGTCCGGCCGTCACCTCCCGAGCTGCTCCGTGCCATGTGGGAGGCTGCACCGCGCTGGGGGATTCCTCTTGGGCCGGCCGAGCTCGACTTTGCTCTCCGCCGGCTCGTCTCGGGGCCGGGTCGGTTCCGTCATGAGGCCTGCCGGTCGAAACCCACCACCACCAGATCTCCCGGTTGCAGCGTGCCCTCGATGGGAGCCACTGCCACATAACCCTTCGCCGACAGCCCCGGCTCCACGGCCACGTACTCGAGCGAGTCGCCGGCCCGGCGCTGGACACGCGACGACCCATCCGGCCCCAGCGACAGGGCGCTGATGGGCACTGCAAGCACCGGCCCCGAGGTGGACTCGGTCGGGATGGTGAGGCGAACGGAGGCGTTGACGAGGTTGGCCGGGGCTTCGTCGACGACGACCTCGAAATACACGTGGAATCCGTCGAGGTCATTGGTCCCGGGTCCCTCAGCGACAAAGCCCACCACTCCCGTAGCCTCGATCCCCAGGTCGGGCTCGTCGATCAGGACCGTCATGCCTTCGGTCACGAGGCCTGCGCTCTCGATGGGCAGCGACCCGTCGACGGCGACTGCAGCGTCCGTCACCAGGACCACCGGCCCATCGACGGTGGCGCCGATTGGCACCGGTAGCTCCGATACCCGCAGCGGGAACGACGGCGCGAATACCACCTCGTCGGCGGGAACCTGAACGCCACCGACCGCGGTGGCCTCGGCGATCAACGACGTCTCGGACGAGCGGATCTCGGCCAGCTGTTCGTCCGTGGCGATCACCGGCTCGAAGCCCTTGCTCCGGTACCACTCGGTCATCGCCTCGCCGGTTGCTTCGTCGAAGAGCCCATCCGCCGGCCCGGGGTCGAGTCCCAGCCGGGCCAGGGCCGCCTCGAGCTGCCGCACGTCTTCACCCCGCACTCCAGGGCCGACATCACGAAACGACGGTACGTTCCCTTGGAAGATGAAGACCGGTCGCCCCGAGACCGTCAGCAGCAGGTCACCTTCGGCCATTTGCGCCCCCAGCTCGGGGAGACTGGTGGCCACGCCGGCCTCGCTCTTGAGGGCGGATGGCGCCAGCATCAGCGCCTGCGGCGAACCGAAGCGTCCGGTGCCCCGCGTCACGACGTCGGTAGAGAGCTCCCGCTCCTCGACCGGAACCAGAATGGGAGAAGGCTCCGGCGCAGCCGTCTGGGCGGCGGCCTCGGCCGGAGACTGAATCCTCGTACCGGCGACCCATCCTGCGATCGCCGCCGCCACGATTGCGACAATGGTCGCTACTGCGAGTTGCCGGGTTCGTCTCATCTATCTCACTATGAAGTAGCCAAGCTGAAGGAGAGCTGAGCGCGAGTCGAACACTTTCAGTGCAGACTCAGCTTCGATGAGCTTGCATAGCCCGATATCACACAAGGAGGAAAGGGTGAAGGCGTTGCTTGCGATCTCGGCGATCCTCGTCCTGTTGACGAGCGCTTGTGGGCGATCTGAAGGCACAGATACGTCGGAGGCCGACGATGGTGGCTCGGAGGCCGCGACTACCCTCCCGGCCGACCTCCCCGGCACCCAGGCCTTTGGCCTCACCGACGAGGAGTTCGCCGAGAAGGTGGAGGCAACCGAGTCGCTCATCGCCTCCTGCATGGCCGACGCCGGCTTCGAGTACGTCCCGGTCGACGTGACGGCCATCCTGGAGGTGGAAGAGTGGCTCCGGACGGCTCCAACGATGAGCCGGGAGGAGTACAAGAGCCAGTGGGGATACGGCATCTCGACTCGCTTCGACTTCCCGGCGAGGGAAGTGGGGCTGGGCCCGCAGAACCTCGCGATCTACGACGAGCTGTCCGAAGCCGATCAGGTCGCGTACGACCGCACCCTCTTCGGCGACGACACGGATGCGACGTTTGCGATCACCCTCGACGACGAGGACTTCTCTTCCACCGGGGGCTGCACCAGGTCCGCGGTAGAGGAGGTATTCCCACCGGAGATGCTCGCCGCGACGTTCGTAAACCCCAAGGACATCCTTGTGGAGTTCGATCCGCGGGTGCAGGCCGCCGAAGAGGAGTGGATCGACTGCATGCAGGAGGAAGGCTACGACTATGAGGACCAGGACGAGATCATCGAGGAGTACGAAGAGCGTCTCGATGTCGTGAGCGAAGGAGAGGATCCGGAGGAGCTCACGGGTGCCAGGCTCGACGCCCTCAACGAGTTGCAGGCCGAGGAGATCGCAGTGGCGATGCGGGACCTGGAGTGCCAGGCGCCGGTCGACGAGGCGGTTCGCCAAGTCGAGATCGAACTGTACGGTACCCCGGTCAGCGGATGAGGCCGATCGTCGTCGCCTCATCGCCGTCCTCGCCGGCGGAGTGCCTGTTGGCAGCGTGCAGCAGANNGGTCGAGATCCCGCAGTTGCCGGCGTCGGCATCGAGCTCGACCAGCCGGACGGGCCCCGTGTACTAGCCCCATCCCAACCAGCGTCTTGACGCCGATACGAGATCCAATTGCCTCTCAGGTTCCGAGGGTGCGTTGGGAGGGGACCGGATCACGGCGACGTCCCCCTATAGTGCGCGCTCCTCGATGAGTGACCAACAATCCGTTCGATCTGCTGTCGGCGCAGTCCGCGATCCGGAGCTTCATACCCCCCTTGAGAAGCTGGATGCGGTGCTCGACGTCGAGGTGTCGTCGGACGGCTCGGCAGCGATTCGAGTGGCCATGCTCGTATTCGACTCGCCGCTGCGTTCGGTCCTGGCGCAGGCCGTCGCGGCGGCGGCCACGGCGGTGGACGGCATCGAGCGAGCCGAGGTCGAGATCGAAGACATGCCCCCCGACCAGCGAGCGGCCGTGATCAGCCGTATCAAGGGAGAGGGCGGTATTCGTGTGGGCGGGCCGGAGTCGCCCACACAGGTCATCTCCGTTTCCAGCGGCAAGGGAGGGGTCGGAAAGAGCTCCGTCACCGCCAACACCGGTGTCGCCCTCGCCCAGGCCGGCTACGCCGTGGGGATCGTCGATGCCGACGTGTGGGGATTCTCCATTCCCAAGATGCTGGGAGCCGCCCAGCAGCCCCGGGTGATCGAAGAAGCCCTGCTGCCTACCCAGGCTCACGGCGTGCGGGTGATCTCGATGGACTACTTCGTACCTCCCGATCAGGCCGTGATCTGGCGAGGACCGATGCTGCACAAAGCCCTCGAGCAGTTCCTTTCCGACGTTCTCTGGGGTGAGCCCGACTACCTGCTGATCGACCTCCCCCCCGGTACCGGAGATGTGGCCATTTCGTTGTCTCAGTTCTTACCGAGAGCCCGGGCCATCATCGTCACGACGCCGCAGCCCACCGCCCAGCGGGTCGCCAAGAGGGCCGCCCTGATGGCGGAGAAGGTC
>JABAOD010001134.1_pt2 | contig 18653 bp, 26 predicted proteins | sample 7062151 | NCBI WGS metagenome assembly JABAOD01 (sample SAMN14538626, study PRJNA623070) | marine sediment metagenome | biome: marine biome [ENVO:00000428]; feature: marine pelagic biome [ENVO:01000023]; material: deep marine sediment [ENVO:00002113] | place: India: Gulf of Khambhat ... | reverse complement strand
GGTCATGTCGTAGATACCGATCTGGTCATAGATGCTCGCGCCCGGTCGGCGTACGGTGGCTGCCACGTAGTCGCCGGGTTTCAACTCAGTAACGTGCGGCCCCACGGCCTCTACCTGACCGAAACTTTCATGGCCGATGATCAGAAAATCGGAGCCCGGAGGGGCCTGGCCGTATTCTGCGGCGTTAATTTCCTTGTCCGTCCCATCCACGCCCACGCGCAGCACTTTCACGAGGACACCACGTCCATTCGGGATGTCTTGGACCGAGGGTTTTGGCACTTCCGCAAGATGAATGCTTCCGGCTTTCCCAGGGATAACAGCAACCGCTTTCACAGTAGCCCTCCTTTTACTATGCGACGACTGACGAACCATTGCGCTTGGACTAACCCAGGGTTTACCATTCTTGTTAGCAACACAGCTTCTTTCTAAGCTTCCTGTCTTGCTTAGGAGTTAGACGCCGTATGAACAAAAGAGGTGCAGGAAATCGACTGTTAATGGGGTGATTAGGAAGCGGGATGGCGCGGATCATGACGAAGGCTCAACGGCGCCGGCGGCCTTTTGGGGTCCGCTCCTGAAGGAACCGACGCACCCGCTTTTCCATCTCCGGGGGGATGTTTTCATAACGCAGGGATCGCGTCGCCTGGATCGTCTTCGTATACGTATTCAAAAAGCCGTCACAGTCCGGGCACAGGCGCAGATGCTCTTCAAAGGCCGAGATGGTCTCAGGATCGAGTTCCCCCGTCATATAGTCGAGAATCAGGTCCGTAATCTCTTCACAAATCGCGGACCGTTCTCGCCCGACTATCCTGCGTTTGGCCATGGAACTCTCCCTAATACGGTGAGTGACCTAAAGTGACGGCTAACTTCCCCCGCAAGAAGAGCCGGGCCCGATGGAGGCGCGTCTTGACCGCAGGGACGGTTAGTCCAAGGGCTTCGCCAATTTCCCGATTTGAGATTCCTTCCAGATCACTCAACACCACGACGGACTTATCCACTGGGCTGAGCTGATCGAGCGCCTGGTGGAGAATCCGGCGAAGCTCTTTGGTGCCCAGGCGTTTTTCGAGATCGTTGGACCAATCCACTACCGGCTGGACAAGATGATGGCCATCCGGTTGATACTTGGGGAGATAGTCGTCAAAAGGGACCTCTCTGTTTCGTCTCCGGCGTCGGAGCCTCGTCAGTGCAGCGTTCACGGTGAGTCGGAAAAACCACGTGGAGAACGCCGCGTCCCCACGAAACGTGTTTGCTTTTTCGTAGAGCGTTAGGAAAACGTCTTGCATGATTTCTTCTGCTTCCGCCTCATTGCCGACCAGTGCGATCGCCTGTCGGTAGACCCGGGAGCCGAAGCGACGGTACAGGATTTCAAGCGCCTGCTGGTCTCCGGCTTTGACCCGTTGGACGAGTAATCGCTCGTCTTGAACAGACGGCTGGGCCGGGTCGGTGGGTGCCAACCTTTCCTTCGTTGTTTGCTGTCTCTGCTTTGGCACCCTTGCTTTTCTTTTCAATTCAACGGCCATCGGAAGCCTCCCGAAGATCCCTCAACCGATGTGCCGAGGATCGGGTATATGCCAAAGTACGGCTGCGAAGAACTTGAACGTCGTCCAAAGGAAAGAAAAAGGATCAACCCAGAGGGGGAAATTCCCCTGGAAGCCCCGGAGTGCGTCATAATTGGTCCGGAGAAGGCGCGAAGTGCCCTCGGGAACCCAACTACCACTATTAGGGCTCGGTGGGAGCGCGTGTCAAGACAAAATGTCGCGATTCCACGGCTTCACGCCGATCCATGCTCCGTGGGCCACCCCCGCTTGATCCCCCGCACCTCCTAACGGTTTGGGTTAACCAAGATTCACCACTGGGTTCGTCGTCCAAAACCTGCGCTACCTGGCACGGGAGAACCCAGTTGCTTAGACGTCGGAGAAACCGCAAAGGAAGCAGAAAAAGATGACGGGAGCTGTAAGAGCCATCGGGTAGGGCTTCAGATACCGGCGTGTATGGGCTTACCGAGCGACCCCGTAAGGCGAGGCAGATTTGGATTCCCGGAGAAGGAGTGAGAGGAGGGCAGCCCCCATGGCCATCGCTGCGATGGCCATAAGGGTCGTGGCCAGCCCCGTGGCATCGCTCAAGAGACCATAGAGGAAAGGGGACAGCGCCCCGGTTGCCATGACGACGGTATAATACAGGGCGTAGCCGCGGGAGCGCCCCTCAGGCATGACCAGTTCCGGCACGGTGCCGTAGAGGACGGAAGAGGTCCCGTTGAGAACCAGCCCAAGGAAGGGGACGATTGCGTAGATTGCGGACGAGGAAATCGGGAGGACAGCGAGGATCAAAAGACCAGTCAGCACCTCTGTCCCGAAAATCATAGGAACAATTCCTCCCCGTTCGGCCAAGACGCCACAGACAAACTTGCCGGCGGCTCCCCCGGCAAAGAGAAGGGTGAGGACAAGCCCGATCTTTTCCGGTCCCATCCCTTTCTGAACGAGAAGGAATGGGAGGAAGGTGAGCAGAGAGGTCCGGGTGGAATCGTCCAGCATTCCGATGATCATCAGTCGGCGAAATCGGCGATGGTCCAGAATGCCCCACCCCTTTGGCCGGGACGTTCCCGTCTTCGTCGTTCGTTCGACCGCGGATGTTACCCGCTGCATCCTGGGCTGAAGTCCCAGGAGTCCTCCGGCCATCAGGCTGACAAGGCCCAGCGCCACGAGGCCCCATCGCCATCCTAAAGCGGCGGCCAGCATCCCGATCATCACAGGAATGACCACCTTTCCGAGATCCCCGGAAAAGTTATACGTCCCCAAGGCAGTTCGACGATGGGTAACCTCGTAAGCTTTTGAGACGATGGAGGAGGCCAGGGGGTGTTGAACGCCCGAAGCACCACCTGAGACGGCAAGCAAGCCAAGGAGGAAAGGATAGGCCACGACAAAAGCGGCAGCGACGAAGCCCAGTCCGAGGAGGGCTGTTCCGCCGCCGAGGATCAAAATCTCGCCTGCCCGTTCCGCCATCAGAGAAGCTGGAATCTGCGTAGCACTCAACGTCCAGGAGTAGGCGGTCTTCAGAAATCCCACCTGAGCGAACGAGAGGTGTAGATCAACGGCGATCAGAGGAAAGAGGACATAGAGCGCGTTGGAGCAGCCGTCGTGAAGAAAGTGGATGCTACAGCATAGCCCAAGAGTTTTGAAGCGACTTGAGTCGTCTGTTGACTGCCGAGAGTAAGATGGATGGTTGGTCATGGCAGGGGTAGGATGCGGGAAAAGACGATGGAGGTCAAGGGTGAAGTGCCGCGGTGGAGGCGGCTGATACCCGACGCAGGAGCTAGTTGGAGTCCTTGCTGTTGATGGGTAGTTAGTTGCTTGCCTGGCATGCTTCTTGCCTCCCTCTTATCAGCCAGTTAACACGTGGGGGAACGAATGCCTCTCTATACAACAGTCCGTCGCTGGCCGCGCTTTGTCGCTTACCTTCCCGTCCAGTGCACCCCCTTCGACGGCGGGGAACACCATAAGAGATGGCTTGCGGGCGAGACGCTAAACGTCGGTGCCGGCGGAGTCGCCCTTTTGCTGGACGAGGCACTTCCACTGGGGAGTGGGGTATGGGTCAAGATATGTGAGGAAGAACCCGTGCGCGGACACATCGTCTGGACGGACCAACGTACGCGGACGCTGCTCGGGACCACGATTGCCCATGGAGTGGCTTTCGAGCAACCTGTTGACTCGGCCCGGGTCCGTGAATGGGTGCGATACGGCGAACGGCGATCAAACATCCGGGTTCCGGTCAAATTCGATGTCGAGTACACGCAAGCAGGGATGAAGGCTCAAGGAACATGTCACAACGTGAGCCAGGGAGGGATGTTTATTACGACCGAAGGCCCAGCAGCACCAGGGACGGAGGTTATCATCCGCTTCACACTGCCGAACGTGTTTGATTCTCTCTCGGTGCCTGCGCGCGTCGTTTGGATCTCCGGGGACAAGACGGACGCAAGTGCCATTACGGGGATGGGAGTGCAGTTCCTTTATCTCAAACCTTATGAGGCTGCCGTGATCGGCAGTCTCGTTGATCGCCACTGAGCAGAGGCATCCAACCCAGGTTCGTCCTAGCCCCCCGTATTGTCTCAGTTTTTCGGCTCCTCTCTCCTCCCAATTGTTCGGAAACCGGCCTTCACGCCTTCCCTCATCATGGGGACGGCAACCAATGCCCCTCCAGTCACTCGAATTCCTGCTGTATTTTCCCGGGAGGATCCTCCAGGGACAGGTCGACGCGTCTTTTGATGTGTAAATCCTGGTATCGCCTCCATGGCTTTAAATCCAGATCTTGGCGGCGCAGGATATGCTGGGTAGAGGCGAGGTTTGGTCTCAGTGGGGCCTCTGCCCGGCACGATTCTTGCTCAAACATGGCGAAGGACCGACAGTGGATGTGCCCCGATCCGGGCAGGAGGCTCATGATGAGTGGTGGTATCAGGAATCCTTGGCGCGGCATGTTGACGGCTTTCGTGGTCGTCTCCCTTCTCTTTTCGTCCGGCTGTGCCCTTCTCTTGGTAGGTGCGGGCGGGGCGGGTGGCTACATGATCAGGAAGGGTGAGGAGGGAGGTAAGCCAGCGAAGAAGGAAAGCTTGCGACGTGAAGAAAAATCCCCGGTGGATGACAAAGTCGGACCTATGGCGGTAACCACCTCCAAAGGGAAAGCTTTGCAGGAAGTAGCGCTGCGGCTGGGAGACACACCATGAGAAAAAAATTGATCTGCATTCTCGGGCTGCTGCTCGTGGTTGTTTTGGCAGGATGCGCAACTGCTCGGGGGATCGCGCAGGATTCAGAAAATCTCGCGAGAGGGATAAAGAAGACAATATCTGAATCGAAATAGACCCCCCTCGCCCACTACTTCCCTACACCTGGATCGGAACCTCTTTCAGCACGACCTTTCCATCGTACAGGTTCTCTTTCCACGGCCTGAATCGACTTCACCCTCCCGTTTCGAAACGGGAGCGGTGCCGCTGACCGATAGCCGTTCGCTGGGGGGCCCAAATTTTCCTGGCTGACTGTGTGTGTCAGAATGGCAGAAAGGGACGGCAGACCGCACTATTTTGCGCGACTATTTGCCCCCAAGTGTGATAACTTACGGTCACGGTGAAGCTCAAGCCTCGTAGTACCGAGAAAGTCGTTCCAACGTCTGGAGTTGGGAAGGGAGGTGACAAGATAACTGGATAAGTCGGTTGGAGACTTCGGGGGTGATACTTCGTCACGGAGGGGTATCCCTGTGAAGAGCAGGGACGATCCGGCAGTGGATCAAAGGAGGGGGAGATGGCGGATACCATTCGGCGCGTCGAGTACTACTACATCCGTGTTCCTGACAAACCTGGGGAGGGGGCACGGGTTTTGGACGTGCTCAAGAAGGCAAGGATCAATCTGCTGGCCTTCTCGGGGTTTCCCAGAGGGGGACGAGCGCAACTCGATTTCATCCCGAGGAACCCGGCGGCCTTTCTCAAAGCCGCCCGCAAAGCGAAGTGGAAGCTCAGTCCGAAAAAGACCGGGTTCCTCGTCCAGGGCAGGGACCGGGTTGGTGCCTGTGCCGATTTCCTGAGTAAGCTGGCCAAGGCCAAGATCAACGTGACGGCCGTCGAAGCTGTTTCGGCGGGAAGGGGTCGTTACGGCGCAATATTCTGGGTGAAGCAGCGCGACGTCAACCGCGCCGCAAAAGCCCTGCGCAGTTGAGCGCCAGGCAGCCCTCGATAGTTCATGGTTCAGAGTTGAAAGTCGAGACACGTAACAACCAAAAGCTAACAGCGGTCGCGGGTTGTCGGTCATCGGACTTTGGCGAGGCCCTCGACTGAGCTCGGTCGAATGTCCTCAGTCGAGCCATGGTCGGTCGTCAATACACGGGAGGGTAGGATGGGGAGCGAAGGAAGACTCGAGAAGGAGGAGTTCGTAGTCCGGGCCATCAAAAATCTGAGGGGGAAGTACCGGGGAATTCATAGCGTTTTTTCAGGCTTTAACGAGGCCTTCCGTCAGTACTTTGGCGGGGACCCGAGACCGGTCACGCAAGAGCTGGCGGCGAAAGGGATCATCGAGATCCGTCCCGTCAAGGGAGGGGTGATGTTGTACCTGAAAGGAGAGGCGCCCCAGGCGGGAAACGATGTCCTGAAAAAAATCCTGAAAGAAGACTAACTCCCTCAGGGAGAGAGTGGAACTGGGAGGCGGGATCGTTTTCGAAGGGCTGCACGGACCGGAGTATGGCCCAGCCACTGCACAAGTTTGCGCTACGAGAGACCCCGGAAGAGAGGAGGCGACGGGTCCAGGATATCATCCGCAAACTGGATCGGACATATCCGGATACCACGCTGGCCCTGAACTTCAAGACCCCCCTCGAGCTTCTGATCGCGTTGATCCTGGCGGCTCAGTGTACCGATGAGCGGGTAAACCAGGTTACCGCCAGCCTTTTCAAGAAATACCGGACCCCGCAAGACTGGGCGGGCGCGAACCGACCCACGCTGGAAGCGGAGATCCGTCCGACCGGCTTTTTCCGCAACAAGGCCAAGGCAATCCAGGAGTGTTGTCAAAAAATTGTAGCTCAGTTCGGGGGTCAGGTCCCCCGACGACTCGAGGAGCTGGTAACCCTGCCAGGCGTAGGCCGAAAGACTGCGAATATCCTGAGGGGCAACGCCTTTGGCCGACCCGCCATCGGGGTCGATACTCACGTGGCTCGTCTCGCCCAGCGGCTGGGTTTCAGTGCTGGAACGGATCCGGACAAAATCGAGTTTGACTTGAATCCACTGGTTCCCGACAAGGTAAAGGTCCAGTTCTGCCATCTGCTGCAGGCCCACGGTCGGAAGATCTGCCTGGCGCGGAAGCCGAACTGTTCGGCCTGTAGTGTAAATCAATTGTGCCCCTATCCCACACAAGCAGGGATCCCGATAGCTACCAGGGGGTAACGACGCCACGCCTCTTATTGGCGCGGATCCCCTTGTGAGGTATCCTGTCAGGAAAATAAATGTTCCCGCTATCTCGTCTAACTCATGGGAGTCGGCCTCATGGAGGACCACCAGCTGGTGGAGCGCTCCCGCGCGGGAGATATGGCCGCTTTCGAAGAGCTGGTCAAGCGTCACCAGGGTCGGGCTTATGCGGTTGCGTACCGCCTATTGGGTAACAGAGAGGATGCCCAGGAGGTCGCACAAGAGGCGTTTGCCCGCGTCTATTTTCGCCTCGCTGAGTTTCGTGGGGCCGCACAGTTTCGAACCTGGCTCTACCGGATCCTGGTGAATCTGGCGACGGATCTACTCCGGCGCCGAAAACCGCAAGCTTCTGAGGAGGAGGCGGCGTTCCAGTCAATCATCACCGGAGACAATCCGGAGAAGAACTTAGATCGACGGGAGCTCAGACAGAGTATCGGAAAGGCCATCGAGGCACTTCCCGCGGATCTCAAGGCCGTGGTCCTGCTTAGGGAACTCGAGGGACTTTCCTACACAGAGATTGGCCGGGTGATCCGCCGGCCGGCGGGGACGGTGATGTCGCGTCTCTTCCACGCGCGACGCCGACTGCAACAGAGCTTGGCCCAGTACTGGGAGGAGAGGAACCCGCGTGACTAGGCACAACCGACATCAACGCTCTCTGAGCGCCTACGTTGACGGGGAGCTGAGAGTTGCCGAGGTCCGGCGACTGGAAGATCATCTGGCTGCGTGTGGTGACTGCCGCGCGGAACTCGAGAATCTTCAAAAGTTACACGGGCTTGTGCATCACTACTTCGAGGACGCTAGACCAGAGGTTCCGCCCGTCATGTGGCCTGGGGTTCGGGCCCGAATCGAAGGGGGTCGTCCACCCGGGCTTGTCAAGCCATGGGTGCGCCGGATTTGGGAGACAGGTTGGGAACGCCCCCGCCTCTCTCTCGCCGGTGCTACGCTCATGGCTTTATTGGTCCTGTCGGTTGCGTATCTCAATTGGCAAGCACCCCTCGGAGGACCACCGGGACCAACCCCCTCGGTGGGGCTAGGACAGAATGGGGTGGTGGTAGAGGCTGTGGAGCCTGAGCCTGGGTTTCGGGCGATGGTGCTTACCACATCTGAGCGAGGCCTGAAGGTGATATGGGTGGTTCCTTGGGGGCAGACATGAACCGAATTCTAGTGGCGGCTTTCTTGTTCCTGTTGTTTCCTCTTTCTTCAGTGTATGCCCAAGCGGTACCAATCGAGGTTTGGGTTATTGGAGCCTCCCGTAAGCCTGCTGGGCGCATTGATCCGGAAATCAAGTCACTCGTCCAGGAGCTGAAGCGCGACTTTGCCTACACGAGTTTCGAATTGCTCCAGAAGGAAACAGGGCAGGTGGACAAGCAGCGTCCTTTCAGGGCTGCCATTCCCGGAGGTCGGGAGCTCAACATCGCCTTGGTCGGGGCGGATCAGAAGAGCGTGGAACTCCAAGTCACGACAGAAGGGGTAAAGACCCGCGTGCGCGTTCATCGGAGGGGATCACCCTTCGTCGTCGGCGGTCCGGCCTATCGCGACGGCGTCCTGATCATCGCCATCTTCGCCCGCTAACCTTTCATATTTGTCCTGCTTCACAAGCACATTCCGACGATTCTTGCAGCTTGCTACTGATACCGGACGGCCATATCGTCTGCGAGCCTTTAAGCATGCAGCAGATCGGGTCGCCATATCCTAAGGCATTCGCTTGCCACGCAATTGCTTGACAATGGCTATGACATTCGGACGGTCCAGGAACTGCTCGACCATAAGGATGTGAGCACCACCATGATCTATGCGTACGTCTTGAACCGAGGTGGACGGGGTGTCTGCAGCCCTGCTGATAGGCCGGGGTTGGGCGGACGTTGATGGTGGTTTGGGCAGAAATAGGCTGCGGGCCAGTAGGGCAATAGGCCGCCAGCGTGGCAGTCTTTTTCGGAGAGGACCAGCTTGACAACGTCTCGCTGTGTGACGGATAATCCAGCAGATTTTCATCATACGGGAGCCGGAGCCGTACGAGATAGACAGCCAGAATGCGCAGTGCTTTTGCAGCTCCCTTAATAGTTGGGCGACCTATAGGTCTCATGCCTCCGTGGCGGGTTTCCCCCGTTTTGCCTTGCCAAGTCCTCCCCTGACTGCGTAACCTCGAAAGCATGGCCAAAGAAAATCTACACCCGGAGCATTCGCTGCTCAAGTTGCGGGAACGGTGCGTCGAGGAGTTTACGCTGGAAGTTGACGCGTGGCCCGGTCGGTTTGTCGGCCAGGCAGAGTTTGTCTTGTTTCTGAGGGGTACCGGCGGGGAGAGATCGGACCGTCCGGTAGTCGAAGGACTCTACGGTCGCACGAAGATCCCGGGAGGCCGGGCAGAGATCGAACGGGGCATATTGGATATGGTCGTCGCGAGCGCCGCGGGGTTCGAGTCAAGGCGAGTTCCCTTACAGGGCAGTGAACTGCAGCAGAGGATTATAGGTGCGGTGTGCGAGACCATCGAGGATGCGTGGAGCGCCATGATGTATCTTGCCTACGGCTGGAAAACCCTGAAGCAGATTCAGGAGCTCCACTATCCGGTTCAGGTGACCGATGAGGGCTATCTCCTCTTCATGCACGGTTTCCGGGGAGGCTGGAAGGATTATTACTATTCCGAAGGGTGGTGGGAGGGACCAATCAAACTCAAGGCGGAACGGCCCCCCACCACTGCCTACCGCTCCGCGTGGGACGCTGAGAATTCCCGAGTCCTTCTCGATTTTCTCAAACGCCCTCCTGCGGAGGGGCGCCTGCAGTTCCGCGAAGAAGGATCCCGCGAGATGGTCATTCTTCCTATCATAGCCCTTGAGCAGACCGCTCGTTCTCGCGCGGTCCGCATGCTTCGGGAGCTTGATCTGGTGGATGCGGACCTGATCAATGAGAGGGACCGCATGCTCACCATCTACCCTTCGCCTGAGGGAGTTGGGGGGCTCGGCTCGGACGATCTACGACGTTTGGTTGTGAAAGCGGCCGAGGCGCGGTAAGGCTCGGATCGACGGGATGCCTGGTGGCTGTAATCCTGGGGGGAGTCGCTGGGCCCCGATGCGGTATCATGGTTTTTCAGGCCCGCAATTGATGCAGACCTGCTCACCTTCTGCCACGCTCTGAAAGACATCTTCCGGCACCTCGACTAGGGCCATCCCGTCTTTGGTTTTCACCCAGAGGAAATAGTGAGCCTCATGCTGCTCCGAGCCCTCTGACGGGTTTCCTTTTGGACGGGTCTGATGTTTACCAGTGACCACACCCTCCACGGGGATCGGACCAGGGCTGCTGCAACCCCCAAAGAGAGCCATCGTGACCAGGACGATTACCGAAAGAACCTGGCAATGTTTCCACAGTCTTCTGAAAGGTCTCATCATGCTTCGTCCCTGCCGCATGAAAAACTAGTAGAAATACCAGGCGGGGTCAATGATTTTGTTCGATGTCCCCGATGAGAAAGCAGATTCTGCCTGGAAATCCCGGTCGAAAGAGACTATCATCACCTGCGATGTGCATTCCATAGGGACGATGCATCGATCATGAAGCTCTTTTATTCCGCAAAGTATGAAGTGGACTTGGGAGAGCATATCCTTCCAACGGTCAAGTTTCGGTTGATCAAAGAGAGGCTCATCGAGATTGGCGCTGCCCGGGCTCAGGATTTCGAGGAGCCGTCCCCGGCTCACGATGAGGACGTCCTGTTAGTTCACACGTCGACCTATCTCGAGAAATTGAGACGGGGAGGGCTGACCCCCGACGAGTTGGAGGTTTTGGATCTTCCCTTTTCACAGGAGTTGGTAGAGGCCGCCTGGATCGGCGTGGAGGGAACGATCCGCGCCGCACGATATGCTTTGGAGAGTGGCTTGGGTATCCATATCGGCGGCGGTGGCCACCATGCGTATCCGGATTACGGCGCGGGCTACTGTCTCCTTAATGACGGGGCCATTGCCATCCGCAAACTGAAACAGGAGGGACGAATCGTCAAGGCAATGGTGATCGATTGCGATGTACACCAGGGAGACGGAACGGCCTTCATTTTCCGAGAGGACCCTACCGTCTTTACGTGTTCCATTCATCAGGAGGATCTCTATCCTGAGGTCAAGCAGAGAAGTGACCTGGACATTGGCCTCCCGGCTGGGGTGGGGGATGATCGTTACGTGGAAGAGCTTTCGCGGTATTTCCTGCCGGCCCTCGAAGTATTTCGACCTCAACTCCTGGTCTATGTCGCGGGGGCAGACCCGTATCAGGATGATCAGGAAGGGGGACTCAGGCTCACGTTTGAAGGACTTGGGCAACGTGATTCGATTGTCTTCCAAGAGGCAAAGCGGAGGAGGATTCCGGTGGTTGTAGTGTTGGCAGGGGGCTACGCCCGGAGGACCGACGACACTGTGGCGATCCACGTGACTACCATTCGGACTGGTCTTGAAACGATCGGCTGATGGAAAAAATCAAGCCCAACCGGTGATTCCGGCGTACGGGATGGCTGGGTGAGGGAAACACGATCTCAATGAGATGCTGAGGAAACGGCCAAAACCTCTCCGCCAGGGTGATGTTGTCGCGGTCGTGGCCCCCTCGAGCCCGGTGGATCTGAATCGCCTCAAGCGTGGTCTCCGGGCCTTGCACCGAATGGGGCTTCAAGTCCTGGAGGCCCCGCATCTCTACGACCGTTGGGGATTCCTCGCCGGTCGGGATGAGAACCGGGCGGCAGCTTTTCAAGAGATGTTTCTCCGGGATGAGGTCAAGGGGATCTTTTGCGCCCGCGGCGGATATGGTGCGGGGCGGATCCTGCCCCATCTCGATCTCAAACTCATCCGCCGCCATCCGAAGGTCTTCCTCGGATCGAGCGATGTGACCATACTCCATTTGGCCCTCACTCAGCGGGCAGGACTCGTGACGTTTCACGGTCCGATGGTGGAACCGGACTTCAGCCGCCGGAATAATCCTCTGACCCGTCAGAGTCTACGAACGCTGGTTTTTCATGGCACGGCCTTTGCGGGAACGATTCCAGGCCGTTTCCTCTCCGGACGGAAAAGAATCACAGGGGAGCTGACCGGTGGGAACCTCAGCCTGGTTACCTTCTCTCTCGGGACCCCCTATGCCGTCGAGACAATGGGGAAAGTCCTTTTTCTGGAAGAGGTGAACGAAGAACCATATCGAATTGACCGGATGCTCACCCAGTTGAGGTTGGCAGGAAAGCTGGAAGGACTGAAAGGGATCGTCTTTGGGGATATGGTGGCCTGTAATCCCCGCAAGCCTCGGGGCAGCTTGTCGCTTACGGACGTCCTGGCCCGATTCGCTCAGGAGACGAATATCCCCTGCTTTGCGACTTTCCCAAGCGGGCATGGACGCGAGAACGTGGTCCTTCCTATGGGAGGACGGATTGCCCTCGAGGGGCAGGGGAGACGATCCGCCAGATTTCGGCTTTCGTACTGAGGGGATGTCTCCCGTGACTTTCCTTCACGCCACCGATCTCCGGCAGGTGCCCCTCATTCTTGCATACGGTCTCTTCTCTGGGACGGGTCGGGCTCCCCCGGCGATGTATGAAGAGAGGGGCAAAGCCTACACCCGCCAAATTGTCGTCCATCAGCCCCGGAAGGGTTGGGAGATCGTGGTCCTGGTCTTCGACATCCCCACTGCATGGAGGACGGCTGCTGAGGAGCCTGCAGGAGTGGGATTCGATCTTGTGCCTTCCCTCCCGCCCCCGAAGTTTCCCCTTCCCTTTTAGAGGAGCTTGCCGCCATACTCCCTCAAGGTCGGGGGATTGTGCGAGCCTTTTCGGAGTGGCACAGAGAGGGGAAGCTCGTCTGGCTTCCGCCGGCCTATCTGGACCGATCAGCTACCCTCAGGATGAACGAGGCACTGATGGAGGAGCAACTGCTTCCCGTATCCACCCTGGCTGGGCGGAAGGGAATTTTTTGCCCGTCCCGCATCCAGGAGGGACAGGAGTGAATTGCACTTCGGTGGTTGGTCCTTGCCTTTCCCCCGGTGTTTGTCTATGCTTCATCGAGCGGTTTACGGTTCACAGCGGATAGTTCACGGTTCAGAGTTGAGGGTTCAGAGACGGTTCAGCGGTCAGGGTTGATGGTTTAGAGATAAGACCTCAAGGACCACGTCTTTACCATGAACCGTGAACCACGAACTACGAACCATCAATCGGTTATGGCCTTTATGAGGAGGATTGAGCGTGGCCCGGGTCCTTCCCTTTCGGGGTTATCGCTACAATCTGGAGAAAATTGGAGATCTGGCGGCGGTCGTTACTCCTCCCTATGACGTGATCTCCGACGAACTCCGACGCGAGCTTCACCTTCGCCATCCCTATAATTTTGTTCGTTTGATTCTCGGGGAAGACCGGGTGGGGGATGGTGCGGTGGAGAATCGGTATGTGCGGGCCCGGAGGCATTTTCAGGAGTGGGAGGCAACTGGGGTTCTTCTCCAAGAGCCAGATCCTGCCTTTTACGTTTATGAGCAGGATTTTCCGTGGGGGCAGGGAGAACGGCAGGTCCGGAGAGGTCTCATCGGGATTGTAGGCCTGGAAGAGTACAACGCGGGCGTCGTCTTTCCCCATGAGGGGACCATGCCCGGTCCCAAAGCGGATCGCCTGCGGCTCATGCACGCCCTCCCGGTGAATTTGGAACAGGTCTTCTGCTTTTACCCAGGTCCCTCGCAACCGATTCGCGGTCTGCTCGAGCGCGCGCTTCAGGGCCGACCCCTGTGTGACTTCTGGGAGCGTGAAGCGGTTCGGCACCGGCTTTGGGCGTTGAAGGATCCGAGGACCCTGGCTGAGGTCCATGACGCGTTCAGAGACCGTCAGATTATTATTGCCGACGGTCATCATCGGTATGAGACCGCTCTCACCTTCCGGAAGGAAATGCTGGAGGTCGATTCCAGTCGGAGGCCGACCCACGCGTATGACTATGTGATGATGACCCTGGTGAGCGTCGAGGATGAAGGGCTCACAGTTCTGCCTACCCATCGGCTCGTCACCCCACCACGCCATCAGCAGGCGATCGAGATCCTTCAAGCCCTCGAGCCCTATTTTCACGTTCAACGGCGGATAATTGCTTCAACAGAGGCCGGAATCCAAAAATATCTGGAGGAAATGGAGGATTGGGGGAAAGAAGATCATGTCTTCGGCCTCTATGTTGGAGGAGCTGAATTTTACCTCCTTACCTTGAAGGATAAGCGTCTGAGCACAGAGCTTCTAGAGCCAGGGCGGTCGCAAGCCTTTCAAGGGCTGGATCTGGTTATTCTCCATCGTCTGGTCTTCCAAAGGCTACTCGGCCTCCACGATGAGGCGATGATTGGTTATACCCCTGATCAAGAGTTTGCCCTCGAGCAGGTCCAGGCCGGTCGTTACGCAGGCGCTTTTTTTGTGAATCCCACTCCTGTTACCCAAGTCGTCAAGGTGGCGATCGCCGGTGAGCGGCTTCCGACGAAAGCGACCTACTTTTATCCAAAGCTCGGCTCTGGTTTGGTGTGCTTCAAGGTAGACCCGGATGAAGTCCTCGATATGCCGGAGGAGTTTCTTTAGGTGACCATGAAGAGAGCGTTCTGTCCTAGTCATCCTGCCCGTCGAGCAGACCGGCGATGCTTCCGCTGTGGGAGCTGGATCTGTCAGGACTGCTGTATCCGGACTGGGTTTAGATCCTTCTGCGACATGGGGTGTAGCGTCATCCACGCAATGCAACAGAACGTGGAGGCCGAGTTGTGGGTACACGGGAGGATCATTCGAGAGGCACCTGTCCCCCGTCGGTTACGACGGCGCCTCGGTCGTCGTCGCCGCGCCCTGGAGGCTCAGCGGAAGGCTCTGCGGACGCGAGGGTCTCCTTCCATCCGCGCATCGTGGCGACTGACGCCCCGTCCCAGGTGGGTTCCGCTCTTTCTGGCTCCACTACTCTTGTTCTTGTTGTACTATGCCGCTCTCCTCCCCTCTCTTTCTCCAGCATCGCGGCTGCCCGGGAGGCCGACGATTTCCCTCCTCGCCATCCAGCCGGTGGTGCCCCCTGTCCCGGTCATTCTTCCTGAGCTGGCTGACCTCATCCCACCGAAGATCCCGGAGCTTCCCCCTCTTCCTCCAGAGACAAATCTCGCCCGGGGTCCGATGCGGGATCGGATGATCGCCTTAACCTTCGACGGGGGCGCCGAGGCGAATACCACCGAAGAGATCCTAGATGCCCTCAAGTCCCTGGGGGTCAAGGCGACGATGTTTCTGACGGGGGGGTATATCGTCCGATATCCGGATCTGGTCCGCCGCATGGTGCGCGAGGGTCACGAAATTGGCAATCATACCTTCAGCCATCCGCATCTCACGACCTACGCTCTGGACCGCCGGCAGGATACCCTTGCGGGCATCACAAAGGGATTTGTCCAAAGCGAACTCCACCAAGCGGCCCGCACCTTTGAAGAGATCACCGGGGTTCCAATGAGCCCTTACTGGCGGGCTCCATACGGAGAGCATAATCCGGAGATCCGGCGATGGGCCGCAGAGATCGGGTACCTTCATGTGGAATGGACTCGAGACTTGGCAGCAGGCGAGAATTTGGATAGCCGAGATTGGGTGGCGGACCCTCACTCACCTCTTTATCATCGGGCGGAGGAGGTGCGGGACCGAATTCTCAACTTTGGGAAGGGAAGCACGGCTCAGGCAAACGGAGGAATCATCCTCCTGCATCTCGGGACACGGCGGAGACAGGATCGGATCCATGGTGAACTACCGGCTATTGTCGACGGCCTCCGCGCACAGGGGTACCGCCTGGTGCCTATTTCGGAGTTTCACCGTGCCCTGGCGTTGGAGGAGGGGGGGAAAGGATCAGTCGTCGCGGCGGACCGATGATGAAATATCGACCAGAGCGTCTTGCGGGAGACGGCCTTTCAACTGTTCGAGTTCCCTCTCGAGTTCGACCATCCGATCGAGGAGACATTGCAGTCCTTGAGCTACCGGATCTGGGAGGTTTGTCCAGTCGAAGTCCATGCCGGTGACCTTCTTCCCGTCGCGGTAGATCACCCGTCCTGGGACGCCGACCACCACCGAGTTGGCTGGAACCTCATTGACCACCACCGAGCCGGAGCCAATCTTGCTATTATCCCCGACCCTGAAGGGTCCCAGGATTTTGGCCCCCGTTCCGATGACGACGTTGTTGCCCACCGTGGGGTGCCGTTTTTTGCGTTCGAGGCTGGTGCCGCCCAACGTCACCCCCTGATAGATAGTCACATCCTCTCCGACTTCGGTCGTTTCGCCGATCACCACCCCCATGCCATGGTCGATGAAGAGACCCGGACCAAGACGGGCAGCGGGGTGGATCTCGATCCCGGTTAGGAAGCGGTTCAGGTGAGAGATAAACCGACCAATGAACAGGAACCCTTGCTTCCAGAACCAGTGGGCGATTCGGTGTAGCCACACCGCGTGAAGCCCGGGGTAGCAAAAGAGGATCTCTAGAGAGCTTCGAGCAGCGGGGTCACGATCTCGCGCAGCCTGGATATCCCGTCGGAGCACTTCGAACATCGCGATTCCTCTCCCGAGAGTGAAACAGCCCCGCATGGTCCACAAGCGATCACCAAGCGAAGGTTGGACCGATCAATTTCGTGAAGCGATCGTGGCATTCAGGTCGGCCAGGAGCTGGTCGACATCGATGCCGTGGATTTTCGCCCCGACCTCGATATTGTCGTAACTAGCCCCAGAGCAGCCGAGACAGGCCACCCCGTACTGGGTGAAGACCGAGATGGTTTCTGGGTAAGTCTGGATGACATCTTCGATCTTCATCTTCTTATCGATATGCATCCCCCTTTTCCTCCTGATGGCCCTTTACCATCCACGGCCTGAACTTACATTCAGGGTAAATCCGGGAGATGCCACCAGTCAAGGAATTTTCGAGCCGCCTCGGTCTTTCCTGGGGAGTGGGAGACTCCTCTCAGGGACCCGGAAGGCCTGTTGACATTCTTTCCAGCCTCTCTTAGGGTGAGGAGGTGAACCGCAGTATTGCAGCCATCCTCAGGACTGTTCAGGATTACGCCCTGTTGCGCCAGATGGGTTTGGTGGCGTCAGAACAAGGTTTGCTGCCGGTTTACCTGGTTGGAGGCTTCATCCGCGATGCCTTCCTGAATCGTCCACAGTCGCCCGACATCGACCTGGTGTCTGCCGATCCCCTTTCCCTGGGGCTGGCCCTCCAGCAACGCTTCGGTGGCAAAGTAATCTCCCTCGGCGAGGGGGTCTGTCGCGTGGTTTTCTCCCACAGAGGGGAGGAAGTGCAGGTGGATATCTCTCCTTTGCGCGGCAGCAATATTCTCGAGGACCTCGGGCGCCGAGACTTCACGATCAATGCATTGGCGATCTCTTTAGGGGAAATGTCACCCTCCATTATCGATCCTGTAGGTGGCCTGCAGGACCTTCAACAGAAGCGAATCCGCATGGGCGATCCGCAGGTGCTGACCGAAGACCCCCTGCGGCTTTTGCGGAGTGTTCGTTTGGCTGCTCATCTTGGATTTGAGATCGACGCGACCACGACCCGGGCGATCCGTCGTCAGGCTTCGCTTCTGTCCCAAGTGGCTCCGGAGCGGGTCCGAGAGGAATTCTTTGAGATCCTGCATTGTGCGGAAGCCGGCCACTGGCTTGCTGTATTGGATGAGCACGGTCTGCTCGAGGTTTTGCTCCCGGAGACCCGAGCGATGCGAGGATGCCTGCAGGGGCCCCCGCATCGTTTTGATGTCTTCACCCATTCCCTGGAGACCGTCCGGTCCCTGGACCGTATCCTCATTTCGCTTTCGAAACTGTTGCCCCATGAGGTTGTATCGCTCATTGGGCCCATCCAAGGGGAGGTAGAAGGGGGGATCAGTAAACAGTCCCTTCTCCGCTTCACNNTGGGAAAGCCACAGACGCGGTCGACGGTAGACGGGCAGATCCGGTTCTTGGAACATGCCGAGCGAGGGGCAGACATCGTTCACGAGGTCAATCACCGGCTGCGCCTGGGGTCCCGGGCCTCCGCGATGACGGTGACCCTGGTCCGGCAACATCTCCGTCCCCTCTTGCTGCGGCAGGCCAAGACCATCACCTCCCGGGCTCGTTATCGATTTTGGCGAGACCTCGGTTCTTTAGCTGCTGATCTCCTTCTCCTCTCCCTGGCCGATTTGCGAGCAACCGAGGGGGGAGAGGGAAGGGCCTTTCGAGGGCACCTCCGATTCGTGCGAGACATGTTCACTTTCTACCGTGAAAGGATGCAAGCAAGCGTAGACGCTGGCGAGCCAACTAGCCTATTGGATGGTCATGAGCTGATGGCCCAGATGGACCTGCCTCCCGGACCTTTTGTTGGATTTCTATTGGAGCGGCTTCGGGAGGAGGTCAGTATCGGCTCTGTCACGACTAAGGAAGAGGCCTTACAGTTCCTCAAACGACACTTGAACACGCTGATTGACGAGTTCACAAAGGGTGAAGCGCCTTGATCTCTCACGGAAAGGGTGATATGAGTGCCTCCGAATGATGCGACGCATGGATGAGAATAGTGAGGGCCAAGGGAGAGAGGTCCTGCCAGAGGAAGCACGGAGGGTGGGAACTCGGCACATGGTCTTGGGATTCCTGGTTCTCCTCATCCTTCTTTTCCTTATCTCGTGGTGTTCTTTACCCGGAGGGTAATTGGTGTGACAAACGCGTGCAGGGCGATTGGACTTTTCATGGCGACATCCTTGGCCTTTGCCGCTTGCTCTCCGGCTGAGGGCCCTGAGTCGATCGCCCAAA
>JABAOD010004155.1_pt2 | contig 18669 bp, 17 predicted proteins | sample 7062151 | NCBI WGS metagenome assembly JABAOD01 (sample SAMN14538626, study PRJNA623070) | marine sediment metagenome | biome: marine biome [ENVO:00000428]; feature: marine pelagic biome [ENVO:01000023]; material: deep marine sediment [ENVO:00002113] | place: India: Gulf of Khambhat ... | reverse complement strand
CAAGGACATGGGCGGGACCATGCGCCTCGGGGCCTACCCCTGCCGTCTGCGCGCCGGGACCCGAGCGAGGGAGATCTACGGCGCGGACGAAGTGAGTGAGCGCCACCGTCACCGTTACGAGGTCAACAACGCCTACCGTGATGTCCTGGCCGAACACGGGCTCCGATGCGCAGGGCTGTCACCGGACGGATCGCTCGTCGAACTGATCGAGCTTCCCGACCACCCGTGGTTCATCGGCTGCCAATTCCACCCGGAACTCAAGTCCCGACCGATGAAGCCGCATCCGTTGTTCGCGAGTTTCGTGCAGGCGGCACGGGAGTTCCGCAAGAGCCGGGCGGTGTCACCAGCCGCCACGGCGACCCACGCGGGGTAGCATGACGCCCCTGTGGTCGCCCCGTCCCCTGCTGGTCGCCGGTCCCTGCATGCTCGAGCGGGACGACGTGAATCTCCGCATCGCCTCGAGTCTGGCGGTGCTGTCGGCCCGCCTGGGGCTCGGCGTCGTGTTCAAGGGGAGCTTCGACAAGGCCAACCGGTCGACAGCGGAGGCTCCGCGCGGGCCCGGGCTCGAGCGGGGATTGGCGGCGCTGCGGCGGGTGAGGGAGGACACCGGACTGCCCGTCCTCACGGACGTCCATGAGGTCTCGCAGGTCGAGGCCGTCGCGGCAGTGGTCGACGCGATACAGATCCCGGCGTTCCTCTGTCGCCAGACCGATCTGCTCCAGGCGGCGGGGCGAACCGGCAAGCCGGTCAACATCAAGAAGGGGCAGTGGATGGCCCCCGCCGACCTGCGGGGCGCGGTGCAGAAGGTACGCCGCGGCGGGAGCGCTGAGGTGGCGGTCACAGAACGCGGCTCGTTCTTCGGCTATGGTGACCTGGTGGTGGACATGCGTGGATTGCGCCGCATGAAGTCCCAAGCGACCGCCGCCGTGCTGTTCGATGCCACGCATGCGGTGCAGCAACCTGGTCGCGGGCCGGACGGCTCGAGCGGGGGAGCGCGCGAGGACGTGCCAGCGCTGCTCCTGGCGGCAGCGGCGGCGGGCGCGGACGGGTTCTACCTCGAAACCCACCCCGAGCCCGCCATTGCAGCGAGCGACTCGGCCAGCATGTGGCCGCTGGACGAGTTGGAGTCGCTGATCGAGCGCGCGCTCGCGGTCTGGCACGCGTCTCGGGAGGCGGGGGTGGCGAGATGGTCGACCCGATAGTGGCGAGTAGGATTCGGCTGGTCGGATTCGACGTCGACGGAGTGATGACCGATGCGGGGGTGTACATCGGCACCGCCGGTGAGCGCCCGGTCGAGTTGAAGCGGTTCGACATTCAGGACAACGTCGGCCTCAAGCTCTTGAAGGCCGCCGGCATTCGGATCGTGGTGGTGAGCGGCCGGACCTCTCCGGCCACGACCCTGCGGGTCGCGGAGCTGGAGATCGACGATGTGGTGCAGGACGACGGGGCCAGGAAGCTCGAACCGTTTGAGGCCCTGCTCGCCAAGCACGGGGTCGGCATGGACGAGGCGGCGTTCGTGGGTGATGATCTGCCCGATCTGCCGGTGCTACGGCGCGTGGCGCTCCCGGTGGCTGTCGCGAATGCGGCCGCGGAGGTCGCCGCGGTGTGCCACCACACGACTCGAGCGCGAGGAGGTCACGGCGCGGTGCGCGAGTTCTGCGAAGCGCTGCTCAAGGCGCGTGAGGAATGGGAACCCATGGTGCAGCGATATCTGGCTGAGCGGGACGGAGCGCCGACCCATGCGAGGTAGCGCCGTGCTGTTGATGGTGGTGGCCGCCGCGAGTGCGTGGGCCTGCGACGAAGAGACGCCGCCGCCGACGTCGGCAGCGCTGCGGGATACGGCCGATCAGGTGCTGTACGGCGTGACGTACCTCATCACGATCGATGGGATCAAGCGAATCCGACTGTATTCGGACACGGTGTATTTCTACCAACCCACCCAGGTCGCCGACCTCGTGGGCGTCCGCGTGGAGTTCTTCTCCGCGCAGGGCGCGCTTTCCTCCACGGTCACGGCCCTCGAAGGCCACTACGAGTGGCGGACCGGGAGCATGGAGGCGCGCGGCGACGTGGTAGCCACGACGCCCGACGATCGCCGCCTGACGACGGACACCCTCCGGTACGAGCGCGACGCCGAGCGAATCTCGGGTCCGTCGGCGTTCGTCTTCGACTCGCCTGACCGCCATCTCGAGGGCGACGGGTTCACCGCCGATCCGGACTTCCGACAGGTCGAGGCGGTGAGGCCGCGCGAAGGCCGGATCACGGATCCCGGGGCACGGCGGTAGCCGCCATGCGGGGGATGTGGGTACTCGCCACGACGATAACACTGACCGGTGTGGGGACCCAGTCGGTCGCCGCGCAGTTTTCCCGCACGTGCAACCCCGTGCTGCAGTCGGCGGGTGAAGGCAGGCACTACGACCTCGGAGACGGACGAGTGCACCAATACCTGCGTGGTGGTGTGATCATTCGCTGTGCGGGCCAGAACACCGTCATCCGATCCGACAGTCTCGCGTGGTATCCCGAGCTGGACCGGCTCGAGTTCGTGGGCTCCGTCCGATTCCGCGACTCAGTGACGGTGCTCGACGCCACGTCGGCGCGGTACTTCCCGAGTGACGAACGGCTGGAAGCGTTTGGCGCGGTTCGGCTCGAAGACTTGCGGTCGGGTTCGGTGCTGACCGGACCGCAGCTCACATACTATCGCGAGGCGCCCGGTTTGCGCGAGATCGAGGAGCTCTACGCCATTCGCCGCCCGCGGGTTGAGTACCGCAGCACGCGGCGCCCGTCGGAGGACGCGTACGTGATTCGTGGGGAGCGTGTCCGGTTGCGCGGTGGGAATCTGGCGTGGGCCGGAGGGAGCGTCACCATCGACCGGGAGGACTTCGCGGCCAAGGGAGACAGTGCGGCACTCGACCTCGACGGCGGTGGCGGTGTGCTCGTGGGGAGCGCGGAAGCGATGGGCCGCGATTCGACGGGGTACACCATCCGTGGGCGTCGCATCGCCTTCGGGCTCGTGGACGACGCGCTGACATGGGTGCAGGCGCTGGGCGAGGGTGAGGCCATCAGCGCCGAGTGGCACGCGGTGGGCGATACCATCCAGTTCGACGTCGAGAACGACCGTCTGCAGGGTGGGGCGATCTGGGGGTCGGAGACCCGCCCCCGCGCCGTCTCGGCCGCGCAGACCATCCAGGGCGATTCGCTCGCGCTGGACGCGCCGGATCAGGTGCTGACGGAGGTCCGCGCGTTCGGCCGAACGCGGGCGACGACGATCGTGGATTCCGTCGCCGCCATCGAGGACTGGCTGGAGGGAGACTCGCTCGTGGCGCAGTTCGACGAGTTCGAGACTGGGGAGCGGGGTCTCGTGTTGCTGCGAGCGCGAGGGAACGCCCGATCGCTCTATCACGTGTATCCGGAGGGGGGCGGCGACGAGCCGCCGGCTATCAACTACTCGCGTGGACGCCAGATCTCCGCGTACTTCGCGGAAGGAACGCTGGACCGCGTCGATGTCGTGGATCAGGCCGACGGGCTCTACCTGGAGCCCGTTGTGCGGAGGCGACCGTGATCGAGCGTCTGGAGTCGGTGCTTGGCTCGGGCGATATCTCGCTGCCGCTGGCGGTGGCGGCGATGCTCCAGGCCGCTGACGCACAGGGGAGCGTCGTGTTCAACGATCTCTCGGTGGCCTACCGCGAGCGGTTTCTCGAGCTCCAGCGGATCGAGTGGGGAGAGGCGATGCGCCAGCGGGGGGCGCTGTCGGTCGACGAGGCCCGGCGACACCTCCGCAACTCGGTGCTCCCGCGTCTCGCCGGCGCCGGCATCATCGAGCGGCTCCCCGATCGAACGGAGGAGATTCAGACGGTTACGGTGGCACGCGCACTCTGGCCGGACCTGGTGGCCAACCGCGATGCGGCTCAGGCGGCCCTGTTGGAGCGGGCGCTCGAGTCCGTCCGCGCGGCCGAAGCGACGGGGGAGCCGGTCACCACGCGCGGGAGCACGCTCGCCGCCGAGCGGCTCGTGAAGTCGTATCGCCGGCGGCGGGTGGTCAACGAGGTGAGCCTCGACGTGCACGAGGGGGAGATCGTCGGACTCCTCGGCCCCAACGGTGCCGGTAAGACCACGACGTTCTACATGATCGTCGGATTGGTGCGTCCCGAGGCCGGTCGCATCGTGCTGGACGACACCGACATCTCATCTCTGCCGATGTATCAACGGGCCCGAAGCGGCATCGGGTATCTCGCGCAGGAGCCCTCCGTGTTTCGCAAGCTCACCGTGGCGGACAACGTCCGGGCGATCCTCGAGACGCTTCCGATGACGGAGGAGCAGCGCGAGCACCGCCTGCAGTCATTGCTCAACGATCTCTCCATCGCCCATCTGCACGACGTGCGTGCCTACAAGCTGTCCGGTGGAGAGCGGCGCCGGCTCGAGATCACGAGGGCGTTGGTCACGAGGCCCAAGTTCCTCCTGCTGGACGAACCGTTCACCGGCGTCGATCCCATCGCCGTCAGCGACATCCAGTCGATCGTGGCGGGTCTTCGTCGCCGGGGCATCGGCGTGCTCATCACCGATCACAACGTGGAGCAGACGCTGGACATCGTCGACCGTGCGTACATTATGTTCGAGGGCCGAGTACAGGTGTCCGGCACGGTGCGTGAACTGGTGTTCAACGATCAGGTGGCGGATCTCTACCTGGGACCGACGCTCACGATGAGACTTCGGGAACGTCTGGGGGCGGCCGCATGAAGCAATCGCTGCAGCAGAGCGCCGTGCTCAAGCAGGAGCTGCGGATGAATCCTCGCCTGTATCAGGCGATGGATCTGCTGTACATGCCGCTGCTCGATCTGCAGCAGCACCTGAAGCAGGAGTTCGAAACCAATCCGTTCCTCGAGCTGGCCGACGCCGATCCGGACGTTGCGGCTGAGGAAAAGAAGGAAAAGGAAGAGGAGAAGGACGAGATCGATTGGGAAGATATCCTGCTCGACGGGTTTTCCGTCGGTGGTGCGCGGCCCGAATACGAGGAACGCGAGTACTACCAGCCGGTCGCCGTCGATTCGACCGATTTGGGCGATCACCTGCGGGACCAGCTCACGCTTCTCGATCTGGACGAGCGGCAGATCTTCCTGAGTGAGGAGTTCATCGGCAACATCGGCGACGACGGATATCTGCGGGCCTCGGTGGAGGAGCTCGTCGCCGGTGCCGAGGCCCGGCGGGAGGATGCACTGGCGCAGCTGGCGGCTCGACGGCGCAAGCGTGATTCGGTTGAGCCCGACCATCCGCTTGCCACACCGTTCACCTTGGAGGAGGCCGAGGCGCTGCTGCGTGTCGTCCAGCGCCTGGATCCTCCCGGTGTCGGCGCGCGCGACCTGCGCGAGTGCCTGATGATTCAGTTGCAGGAGGCCGGCCAAAGCGACTCGCTCACTTACCGTCTCGTGGACGAGGCCTTCGACGATCTCATCGGGCACCGATGGACGGAGCTGGCCAAGCGCTATGGCCTCACCCCCAAGGACGTGCAGACGGCGGCCGACGAGCTTGCCCATCTGGAGCCGAAGCCCGGCCTGCGGTTTGCGGGTTCGCGCGACGAATACGTCGTCCCCGATCTGGTCGTGGAGAAGATCGACGGCGAATACCGGGTGTTCTTGAACGATGGCGGGATGCCTCGGCTGCGGATCTCGAAGGTGTACCGCGACATGGCGGGCGACAAATCGCAGTTCAAGGGCGAAAACCGCGAGTTCATCACCCAGAAGCTGAATTCCGCCACCTGGCTGATCCAGGCGATCGAGCAGCGGCGACAGACGATGCTTCGCGTGATGTACTTCATCGTCGACCGCCAGCGCGAGTTCTTCGAGAAAGGCGTCGAACACCTGCGACCGCTGACGTTGCGCGAGGTGGCGGAGGTCCTCGACCTGCACGAATCGACCGTCAGCCGGGTGACGAGCCGGAAGTACGTGCAGACGCCCAGAGGGGTGTACCCGCTCAAGTTCTTCTTCTCCAGTAGCGTCAGCACCACATCCGGCGAGGACGCCAGCTCGCGCGCCGTCAAGGCGCAAATCAGCAAGCTGGTCCAGGATGAGGACGTCAAGAAGCCGCTCACCGACGCGGCCATCGTGACAGCGCTGAAGCGCAAAGGCATTCAGATCGCGCGACGGACCGTGGCGAAGTACCGGGAGCAGTTGGGGATTCTCCCCGCGCGAATGCGCAAGCGCGTATGACCCTCGCGTCAAACGGGGCGGTGGATGTGAGCGTCCTGGTGCCGGCGGCGGACGAGGCCGAGAACCTGCCCGAATTCGTTCGCCAGTGTGCCGATGCGCTCCGGGCCGCACCCTACACGTATGAAGTGGTGGTGGTGAACGACGGCAGCCAGGACGACTCGGCCAAAGTGCTGGAGCGGCTCCAGGCGGAGCACGCGTTTCTGCAGGTCGCGCATCATCGCTCGCGGCGCGGAATTGCGGATGCGCTTCGAACAGCCGGTGAGTTGGCACGCGGCGATATCTTCGTGTTCTATCCCGCCGATCTGCAGTTTCTTCCCAAGGAGATCCCCGACCTCGTGGAGCCGATTCGCCGGGGCGAGGCGGACATCGTCACGGGCACGAAGCAGGGGAACTACGAAAAGGCGCTCGTGTCCGGCGTCTACAACAGGCTTTGCCGACTGCTGTTCGGTGTGAGGGTGACCGACCTCAACGCGGTCAAGGCGTATCGCCGGGAGGTCATGGGGGTGGTGCCCCCGAGGCCGGACTGGCATCGCTTCATGGTGGTGATCGCCGCGGCCGACGGCTACACCGTGGCGGAACGTGCCGTGACCCTGCATCCCCGCCGCGCCGGCACGTCGAAGTTCGGCCTGGGCCGCATCCCCGTCGGCGTGATCGACCTGATGTCGGTGTGGTTCCAACTCCGCTTCGGTCGCAAACCGCTGCTGTTCTTCGGGCTGTCGGGCGGCATTCTGTTCCTGCTCGGCTTTCTCGTCGGGGTGGTGGCGCTGGTGCTGCGGTTCGGGTACGGCATCGGGTTTCGTCCGCTGCTCGATCTGGTGATGGTGCTGGTGATCACCGGCGTGGCGCTGTTCGGCTTCGGGTTCCTGGGCGAGATGCTGGCCGGTGCTCGCGAAGATGTCCGCGCCCTGGGACGATCGCTGGAAGAGCTGCTTGCGGAGCTGAAGCGAAAACAGTAGAAGTACGCGGAAGAACATATCCGACGGACATCCCTCCCGCCGTCAGGGGACACTTGGAGGTGAGATGTCGAGACGCACGTTTCGTCTCCACCTGTTCACCTGGGGTATGGCTCTGGCCGGGGCGGTCGCTTGTGGGGAAGGGATTGCACCACGGGTCCCGATGTACCTCGCCGTATCGGATACGGTAGCGCTCAACTCCGGCGAGAGTACGCAGCTCGTCGTGATGGTTTTGGCAGCCGATAGCACGCCGATCACGGGTCTCTCGCCGACCTTCCGGTCCCTCGACCCTCCCATCATCACGGTCTCCCCAACCGGGTTGGTGACCTCCGTCGGACCAGCGGGACATGCCGTGGTGCGCGTCTCGGTGGACGGCCTGGCGGCGGATGTGACCATCCTCGTCTTCACCCATCCCTCCGGGACGATCCACGCCACCACTCCTCTCAGTGCCAGGCCGTTCGGGATCGCCATCAGCAGGGCAGGCTACGTCTACGTGGCGCGCGGGTCCGCCGGGACCGTGAGTTGGAGCGTCCTTCCACAGACAGATCTGAGCGGGACGATCAATGTGGGTTCCGAGCCCACCTCGGTCGCGTTCGATCCTTCCAGTGCGCGTGCGTACGTTGCCAACCAGTTGAGCCGGACCGTGGGTATTGTCACGGCCTCGGCCGCGCAGCAGACGGGAGCGGTGCAGGTGAGCGGCGATCCGTTCCTGGTGCTGGTATCGGGGGATGGGGCGACCGTCTACGCGACCCTCAACACCAACGTCCTCTCGGTGATCGACGTCAGCCTCGGCGCCGAGGTGGCGTTGATCCCCGTTGGCGACGCGCCCAACGGACTCGCCCTGCACCCGACCGAGCCGCGGCTGTTCGTCACGGCCTTCTTCGGCGGAACCATCACGGAGGTCAACACTGCCAACCGCCAGGCGACGCGGACGCTCACGCTGGGAGGGGCGCTCCAAGGCATCGTCGTGGCACCCGAGGGCGACGTGCTGTACGTGGCCGACGAGGGCGGGGAACTCAAGGTGGTCGACGTCGCCACGGGCAGCGTCACACTGGTCCCCGGCACGCTCGGAGGATTCGGCTTGGCGTTGAGTCCGGACGGACGCCAGCTCTACATGGGGGTACCGTCCATGGGGGTGGTCCGTGTGATCGACCGGGCCACCCGCGCCGTGGTGGGCACCATCGGGACGGGAGGTGTTCCGCGTCGCATCGCGTTCGACCTCTTCGGCACCTGGGCGGCGATCGCCAACGAAAGCGGCTGGGTGACCTTCGTTCGCTGACGGGGTAGAGATCGACACGCTGCGATGCCGATGGTGTGACCAGTTGGTGGGCCGCTTCACGCTCGCTCGGCTCCCCCGCTACCTTTGGCCTGATGCGCGTACTGGTCGTCACCCACAACTATCCACGATTCGTCGGGGACCCTGCCGGTGCCCATGTCGCGCGCTTGGCATCCGCGGTTGCCGCTCGGGGCGTCCAGATCCGTGTCGTGGCACCCAATGCCCCCGGAGTGACCGGCGGCGGCCCCGACGGACCAGTCACGCGGTTCCGATACGCGCCTCGTGGGCTCGAGCGGGTCGGCTATGCGGGGGATGTGCGGTGGCGGCGCATGCTCACTCCGCAGACAGCGCTCTCGCTTCCGTCGTACGTCGTCGCCTTTCGCCGCACCGTGGCGCGCACCGTCCGGGAGTTCGCGCCCCACCTGATCCACGCGCACTGGTGGCTGCCGGCAGGCTGGGTGAGCGTGCGTACTCGGGTTTCGACGCTCATCACCTGCCACGGCAGCGACGTGCGACTCCTCGAGCGGTCGCGCCTGATGCGCCGTATAGGCGCCGGCGTGCTCCGGCGCGCGGCGCTCGTCACGACCGTGTCGGCCTTCCTTCGCCGGGATCTTCTGGGACTCGTCGGTGATCCGCCGCCGACAGTCGAAGTGACGCCGATGCCGCTCGATGTCGAGCTGTTCGCTCGAGGAGCGACCCTTGCAAAGGGCCAACCCGCGACGATCCTGTACGCGGGCAACCTCGTGGCTGCCAAGGGTGTGGACGTGCTGGTGGATGCCTTTGCGCGGCTCCGCCGGTCGGGGTCGGCGTGCCGCCTTCGGATCGTCGGTGAGGGCCCGGACGCCGGACGGCTGCGGTCGATGGCGGCGTCGGCGGGCGTAGTGGATGGGATCGAGTGGTCCACCTTCGTTCCGCAGACTACGATGCCCGAGGAGTACGGGCGAGCCACCATTACCGTGCTCCCCAGCCGCGGCAAGGCTGAAGGCCTGGGGCTGTCGCTCGCTGAGGCGAGCCTGGCGGGATCGGCGGTGGTGGGGACGCCGGCCGGCGGCATTCCCGAGGTGATCGAAGACGAGGTCACGGGGCTCCTGGCACGGGACGGTGACGCCGCCGATCTGGCGGCAAAGTTGGAGCGTCTGCTTCGCGATCCCGATCTCCGCCGATCGCTGACAACTGCGGGCGCAGCCCGCGCCCGGACGAGGCACGCCACTCCCGCGGTGGCAGACCGTTTTCTTGCCCTGTACGACGATGCCGCTGGACATCACGACGCACGCTGAACCTCCGCCGGAGTGGAATGGGCTCGCAGGCGACTGCGGCACGTTCTACCACGACGCGAGGTGGATCACGGGGATTGCCGAAACCTTCGGCTATCGATTGCACTGTCTGGTCGCGCGTCGAGATGGGGAGCTGGTGGGAGCGCTCGCGTTGGCCGAAGTCCCGCGGCTCACCGGCGGCCGCCGCCTCGTGAGCTTCCCGTTCAGTTTCGTCGCAGGCCCGATGTCGGACGACCCGAGCGTGGCAGGCGCGTTGTGCGTGCGAGCGCGTGAGGTCGCCGAGCGGCTGGGGGCCCGACGACTCGAGATCAGGCAGCATCGCGAGCCGGCGCCTGTACCGGGGTTGCACCGTTCGACGCGTTACACGACGTACCGTATCGATACCAGTGCAGGCGAAGAGGCCGTCTGGGCGGGGTTCCATCACACGAGCGTGCGGCAGCGGATCCGTAAAGGCGAACGGGCAGGGCTCACGGTCCAGGTTGGAGGGGGGGCGGACGAGTGGTTCGCACTGGCTCGACTGGTCGAGCGCGTGCAGCAGGGGCACGGCGTTCCCGCGCCGCCTCGACGCTTCTTCCTGACGCTCTGCGCCGGCCTGCATGCCGCGGGCCTCGTGGATCCGTACCTCGCGCGGACACCGGACGGTCGCGTCGCGGGCGGGTTCGTCATGTACAAGGGACGGTGGGAGTGGATCTATGCGCTGAGTGCGGCCGACCCCGCTTTGGTACGGGAGTTCCGACCGCCTCACGTCCTGCTGTGGGAAGGGATCAAACGGGCAATCGCGTCCGGCGTGAGCATCGACCTGGGGCGGTCGGCACCGGAGCAGGCGTCGCTGGCCGAATTCAAGCAACGCTGGGGTGCCGACGAAGTGCGACTCGCGTATGATTACTGGCCGGACGTTGGGGGGCTGGTCGAAGTTCGACGTGACCGGGGTGCTGCTGCGGTGGCGACGTGGGCGTGGAAGCGGCTGCCGGCACCCATCGCCCGATTCGGGTCGGTGCTCTATCGCTATCTGGGGTGACGCGTGCGATTTCTCTGGCGGTTGCGGAAGAAAGTGCTGAAGCGCTGGGCACGGAACGCCTTCTTTCCCGCATGGCGTGTCCAGCTGCTTCGCTGGTGCGGGTACGAGATCGGTGAGGACGTCTACATCGCGGACGACATTATCATTGCCGAGGAGCTGGAGGATCGCGGCAACCTCACCATTGGCGCTCGGGCGAGCTTCGCCCCCCGTGTGACGCTCGTGCTNNCCCCGTGTGACGCTCGTGCTCTCCTCCCACCCGAACAACTCTCGCATTCGTCCCGTGGCGCCAGTGGTGCGCGCGCCCGTCGTCATTGAAGAGGACGTATGGATCGGCGCGGGCGTTACGGTCTTGCCCGGCGTGCGCGTCGGGCGAGGAGCGATCGTGGGCGCGAACGCGGTCGTCACGAAGGATGTGGCACCGCTGCATGTGGTCGCGGGGCAACCCGCACGCACGGTCCGCGTGTTGCCAACCCCACCGGGCTGGACGTGATCCGGCTGGATCATCCGGAGCATTTCGCTCCCTCCGAGCAGTTTGCCCTGAGCGTGCTGCTCGATCTGTCCCGCCTCCTCGTCGTCGCGGACGAGTTCGCCGACGTCGTTACGATATCGGTGACGGACCGCACGTCCGGCGGGTTGGCGGAACCGTCGACGCTCGAAGCGGACCGATGGGGTATCCGGGTCCGGCAGGGAAGCGTCGAGCTTCCTCGCACCTTGCTCCAGTTCACGAGCGATATCGTGGGGGCTGCCGCAGAGCAGCGCTCCGACGCGCGCGACCGGTTCGATCGGGTGCCTCCGACGGCAAACCCGCTCGTGGCGGCCGAGGCGTGGGACCGACCGCTCGTGAGCACCATCGCCGGTGAGCTGCGGGCGGCGACCCGCGAGGCAGCCGGCCGCCGGCCGTTTCGCACGGTGGCGCCGTGGCCGGACGGTCGGCCGTGGGCCGCCGCAATCACGCATGACGTGGACGTGGTGACCGGATGGCCGGCCTTCACACTGATGCGGGTGGGTGAGCTCGTGCGACGGGGGGAGCTGAGCCGCGCGGCCACGGTGGTGGCGGCGGCTGCGGCCCGGGTGGGCCGAAATCCCGTTCGGCAGGGCATTGACAACGTGCTCGACGTGGAGCGCGACGCAGGGGTGCTATCCACGTGGTTCTTCCTGACTGGGTCGCCATCGCTCGCGACGTGGCGCCGCGGAGACATCACCTACGCGATCGAGTCGAGGGCGGCACGCAGCATCGTGGACGCCGTCCGCGACGCCGGTGGGGAAGTGGGGCTGCACGGCTCCTTCGACGCGTTTACCGAGGGGGCGTCCTTCGAGCGCGAGCGTCGCCGCCTGTCGGCCGTGGGGGGGCGCGTCGAGGGAGTGCGTCAGCACTACCTGCGCATGCGACCCGGCCAGACGCACCACGCCATGGCCGCTGCGGGGCTGCTGTATGACGCGAGTCACGGCTTCTCCGATCGCAACGGATTCCGACTAGGGGTGGCCGACATCGTGCCCGCCTGGAACGAGCATGCGGGGCAGACGGATGACCTCGAGCTCGTTCCCCTCATGTGGATGGACCGTGTACTGAGCAAGCACCAACGTGTGGAGTCGCCTGGCGCCCTGGTCGAGAGTGCCATGGAGACGGCCGAGCGGTGCCGAGTGGTGGAGGGGTTGTGGGTGGGGCTCTGGCACCCGAACATGACCACCCCTCTGGGTTTCCCCGGAGCCACCGAGGCGTATCGTCAGATCGTCGAGCGTCTCTGCGAGATGGGTCCGTACATCGCGACGCTCACCGGCATCGTCGAGTGGTGCCGCGCGCGCCGGCTGCTCCGAGCGCGGCGCGTCGGGGTCGACGGTCGCGTGGAACTGGATTGTCGTGGCGTGAACGGCTATCGGTTCGTGGTGCGTGACGAGATGGGGAGAAGCCTGTGACAGCCCGACGCCGTTGGTGGCGGCTGCTGCAGTTCCTGCTCGGCATCGTCGTCATCGGGCTGGCCGTTCGCTCCCTCGTGCGGAACTGGGACCTGCTCAAGGCGCAGCCCCTCGAGTGGCAGGTCGAGATCGGTCTGCTGGTGGCGAGCGCCGTCACGGTGTGGGCCGCCTACGCCGTGCTCGTCGAGGCGTGGCGGCGGGTCGTGGTGGGGATGCGCCAACGACTCGCGTATCTGGCCGCGGCGCGGATCTGCATGCTGGCCAATCTCGGCCGGTACGTTCCCGGCAAGGTCTGGGCGATCGCGGGGGCGGCGCTGCTGTCCCGGCAGGCCGGGGTCGACGCCTCGGCCGCGGTGGCGGCGGCGTTCGTGCTCCAGGCGCTGTCGCTTGCCAGCGCGGTGCTCGTGGTGGCGGCCGTCGCGCCTGCGACGTTGACGGTGGCGAGCGGCGCGTTCCTGCTCGTTACCGTCGCCGCTGGGATCGCGGCCGTCGCCGTCGTGCTCCTGTTGACCTCCGAGCGGGCACTCGCCACCATTCGTCGGCTCGTGCCCGTGGTTCCCCCCGGGATCGCCCCGGTCCCGCTCGGCACGATGCTCATGGCGTTCGCGGCGAACATCATCGCGTGGGGAGCGTACGGGTTGGCGTTTCTGCTGCTGGCGAAGGGACTCGCCCCAGCGGTGGAGTTGTCGTGGGTCCAAGCCACGGCGGTCTTCACCTCGTCGTACGTGGTGGGCCTGGTGGCGGTGTTCGCTCCGGCCGGCATCGGCCCACGGGAATCCATGTTCGTATTGCTCCTGCAGGGCACCGTGGGCCCGAAGCTCGCCCTCGCCTTGGCCGTGGCGGCGAGAGTCCTGCTCACGATCACGGAGCTTGGCGCAGCGCTCCCGTTCCTCGCGCGTTCGGCGCGCGCACGAGAGACATGACCAACCCGGCGACCCCATCGCAGCCCGCGTTCGCACCGCCTCGGCCACACCTGGTCGCGTTCGGTCTCATGTCGGTATGGGTGGTGCTCTTGTCCCTTCCCATGTGGACGGGTCGCTTCCTCGCCGGCCCGCACAGCGATCAGTTCGTGGCCGGGTTTGCGATCCGCTTCTGGGGAGCACTCCAGTGGCGTGCGACGGGTGCCATCCCCCTGTGGAATCCGGAGATGATGGGCGGCGTACCAGTGTTCGCCGGGTTCGGCGATCTGTTCTATCCGACGTCGCTGCTTCGGCTCGTGTTGCCGACCATCACCGCGATGAACGTCGGGTTCGTGCTGCACTATCTGCTCGCCGGCTTCTTCACCTATCTGCTGCTCCGCATGCTGGGCGTCTCGTGGCTCGGCGCCGTGGTCGCCGGAACGGCGTACGAGTTGAGCGGGGTCGTCTCCTCCCTAGTGTCGCCGGGACACGACGGAAAGCTGTTCGTCAGTTCGTTGCTGCCGCTCATGATGATCGGCCTGGTACTGGCGTTTCGGAAGCGACGCCTGGAGGGTCACGCACTGCTCGCGCTCGCGGTCGGACTTGCCGTCCTGTCTCCGCAGTACCAGATGGCGTACTATGCCCTCATCGCCACCGGGTTGTTCGCGCTCTTCCTCGCATTCGGGGAACCCCAGGATCGACCCCTCCGCGATCGGGGCGGCACCCTGGCCCTCGCCTTTGCCGCAGTCCTGGTGGGGTTCGGGATCTCGATGATCCAGGTGCTGCCGTTCGTGCAGTACATCCCCTTCTCGCCACGCGCCGAAGCCGGCGGGTTCGCATGGAGCGTCTCCTACGATCTTCCCTGGGCTCACGTTCCCGAGTTCGTGCTCTCGGGCTTCACCGGAGCCAAAGAAACGTACTGGGGTCCCAACCCACTCAAGCTGCACAGTGAGTATTTGGGCTTGTTGGTGGTAGCCCTGGCTGCCCTGGGTGCCGCTACGGAGCGTCGTCGACTGTTGTACTGGCTGGGTGGCATTGGGGCGTTGTTCCTCCTCATCAGCTTGGGTGACGGGACCCCCTTCTACCGGCTGTGGTGGGCGGTGATGCCGTACGTCAAGCAGACACGAGCGCCCGGCATGGCGTTCTATGTCGTCGCGTTCGTGGTCGCCGTCATGGCGGGGCTCGGCGCCGAGCGGATCGAGAGGGGGGCAGGGAAGGCGGCCGCCCTCGCTGCTCTCGCCGTTGCGGCCGTGGTAGCCTTGCTGGCCGCTGCGGGCGTGATCGGCGACCTCGGGTCGGCATTGGCTCGCGTTGCGTCCCCGAACCGGATCAATACGCTACCCGTCGGCGTTCGCGATGCCATTGCCATCGGTGCCTTCGCCAGCGCCGGGATGCTCGCAGTGGGAGCTGGGTTGGTGTGGGCTCGCCTCGCCGGTCGAGTCAAGGCGGCCGCGTTCGCGGTGGCCCTGCCGCTGGTGATCGGCGCTGATCTCACGCTCGACGCACGGTATTTCTGGGAGTGGAGCGCGCCGGGCGACGTGTACGTCGAGGATGCCATCGTCGACCGCCTGCGGGAGGAGCCGCGACCGTACCGTGTCTTGGACCTGGGTGTCTACTCGGGCACGGCGCTCATGGCGCATCGCGTTGCCCAGGTCCTCGGGTACCACGGCAACGAGATCCGGTACTTCGACGCACTGCTTGGTGGGAAGAATGTCTGGCGTAATCTGCTGAGCAGTGATCGACTGTGGGGCATCCTCGCCGTGCGATTCATCATCCTCTCGGACTCCACCTCGCTTCCCGGGTATGCGCTGGAGATGGGGCCCGTCATGACTGGGGAGGGGCGCACGGCGTACGTCTATCGTGCCGAGCGCGATCCTCCGTATGCCTGGGTCGTCGGTGGGGCACTGCGCGGCGCCGACGATCAGGTCATCGGGGCAATCATGAATCCATCCATTCCGCTCGACCGGGTCGTGTTCGTGCCCGAGGAGGCACCGGTCCCACCACCTCTCGGTGTGGTACCGGATTCGGTGCCCGTCGGCGTTACCGTCACTGCGTGGCAGCCCGGGCGGATGACCATCGAACTCGATCGCGCCATGCCACGGGACGGCTATCTTGTCGTGAGCGAGAACTGGTATCCGGACTGGAAGGCGAGCGTGGATGGGATCGACGTGCCGGTGGTACGGGGGAACGTCTCGCTGCTCACGGTACCCGTATCGATGGGAGCCCGTCAGGTCGAGTTCTCCTTCGAAAGCGACCGCTATCGTCTCGGCCGCTGGATCACGGTGGTGAGCCTGGCGCTGGTCGCGATTGGTCTGGTGGCACCGACGGCCGGACACTGGAGGCGGCGGCGTGCCTGACCGCGCACTGGTGATCATCCCGACCTACAACGAGGCGAAGAACCTGCCGCAGGTCGTGCCGCTCATCCTCGCGCAGGATGCCAGGATCGACGTGCTCGTCGTGGACGACAACTCGCCCGACGGCACCGGTCGGCTGGCGGACGAACTCGCCGCGGGGGAGCCCCGTGTGCACGTCATGCACCGGGAGGGGAAACAGGGATTGGGAACCGCATACCGCGCGGGCTTCCGTTGGGCCCTCGAGCGGGACTACGAATACATCTTCGAGATGGACGCGGATCTCTCGCACGACCCCAAGCACCTGCCGGAATTCCTTCGAGCGGCCGAGGCGGCCGATCTCGTGCTCGGGTCTCGATACCTGGACGGGCGGGTGACGGTGGTCAATTGGCCCATCACCCGCCTCATGCTGAGCTACGCCGCCAACGTCTACGCGCGGCTCGTCACGGGCCTCAAGGTGTGTGACGCAACCGGGGGGTTCAAGTGCTTCCGGCGCAGAGTGCTGGCGGCCATCGATCTGGACGCCGTGCGGTCGAACGGCTACTCGTTCCAGATCGAGATGAGCCTTCGGGCCGCGCGCCAGGGATTTCGTATCAAAGAAATCCCAATTGTTTTCGTCGACCGCACTGAAGGACACAGCAAGATGTCCGGAGCCATCATCCGGGAAGCCGTCTGGATGGTCTGGCGGCTGCGACTCCAGGCATTGTTCCGACGTATCTGACCGGCACGTGCACCGCAGGACGCTTCTGAGCGAGAGGGAAGATGAGTGCGTTTCCTGAGTGGAGCGATGGCCTCGTTGTCTACAAGATGACCGGCTCAGGCAATGACTTCGTGTTCGTCGACGGTCGGACCGCACATCCAGACATCTGGGATGCAGCTGCCATCGAGGCAGTCTGCGACCGTCACCTCGGCGTGGGAGGCGACGGCCTGGTGATCCTCGAGCCCGGCTCGGGGCCAGGCAAGGTGCGGTTCCACTTTTTCAACCGGGACGGGAGCCGCGGGGCCATGTGCGGCAACGCGGCCCTGTGTGCGACGCGGCTGGCCGCGTGGCTCGAGTTGGCGCCCGCCAGCGGGGTCATTCTCGAAACGGATGCCGGGCTGGTACGATCCCGATGTCTACCAGGAAAGGAGGAACGCGCCGAGCTCGAGCTGCCGGAGCCGTCGGAAGTCGAGCATCCAAGCATCCCGCTCGAGCCTGGAGAGCGATCCATTCATCTGCTCACCGTTGGGGTGCCGCACCTCGTGGTCCGGGTCGAGAACATCAAGGCGCCTGGACTCATGGATCGAGGCCGGGCTCTTCGCTGGCACCCGGGAGCCGGCCCCAGCGGGGCCAACGTGAACTTCGTGGGGCCGGGGGAGCCGGGCGTCTGGGCCATGCGCACCTACGAGCGGGGTGTCGAGGGCGAAACACTGGCCTGCGGGACAGGAGCCGTCGCCGCCGCCACCATTTTGTGCCTGGGGACCGAGGAACGCCTGCCGCTGGACATGCGGACCGCCTTGGGGTACACGATCACCGTTTCGGCCGACGTTGGCCGCAATCGGGTCCTCTCACGGCCGCGACTCGCCGGCCAGGGCCGCCTCGTGTTCCGGGCGGTTCTGGGGGCCAACGGCGTCTGCGAGCCTCGGTGAGCAAACCGTGGGGGCTTGAGAAACCACTCGAGGTTCACGCCCCCCCGGTTTGGACCGATTTGGGCGCAGCGATTCGGGGTGTCCCGTTCCGGTAGCTGGCAAGCGGAGCGGGGGCAGGATGCACTTGCGTCCCAGTTCTGGCATCTCATGTCTGGCCTCGGGAGGCGTATCCGGACCGTTCCTCATAAACCCAACTAGTACAATTGTTTAGGGGCGACACGTTGGATCGGGCAGCCGTTTTCCACACCGCTGTTCAGGACTACTTAACATAATATATCTTATACGACGTAAGTATGGTGGCGGAAATTGCCGGCGGTTTTGGGGTTCCGACGCTCTTACAGGAGCCGGCTTCGACGGGTTGTATGGACCGCGAGGGGCTTCACGGGGGCCGGCGTGTCAGCCCGTGGGTGCCGAGGCGCGGAGCTCCGCCAGTCTGACTTTGGCCTCAGCGACACCCTGGACTTCTGGATAGTCGCTCACGACGCGCTCATACGTCGCGATGGCGCGGGCGGTATCACCGGCGAGCGCGTACGCGCGTCCCGCGTCGTTCAAGTGCTGGGCTGCCAGATCGTCGTACCATGCAGCGGCGGCGGCGTCCTCGTAGGCCTCCCCGGCTTCGGAGAGGCTCCCGAGATTCTCGAGGGCGACGCCGAGCAGACTGCTAGCCCCGGATCGGAACTGTGGGTCCATGCCCCTGCCGAGGGCTGCCCGGAGCTCCCGTGCCGCGACGCTGTCCTGCCCCTGAATCAGTCGGACCTGTGCCAGCAGGATCACGGCCTCGTCGCTCGCCCGCGTCCCAGCGTAGCTGTCGATCATTCGCGAGAGGTCGCTCGCCGCCAGAGCGAAATTCCCGGACTGGGTGGCGACGCGGGCCTGTTCCAGGGCCTGCTCGGCTGCCGCCTCTTTGCGCCCACGGTACTCGAGGACGAACCAGGCTCCAGACGCCGCGATCACCAACGCTGCGCCGAGGCCGATGAGGAGCCTCTGGTTGCGCTTGATCCACTCGAGCGCTCGCTCGGCCGGATCCTTCGGGACTTCCGATCGCTTGTTGCTCACGTTGACTCTATCGCTTCCAGCGTTGTGCTGCGTCCGCTCGAGCGTTCCCCCGGGATGCCCCTGGGGTGACTCGAACACCCGGCCAACGGTTTAGGAAACCGC